>Ga0207007_1255_pt1 | contig 12539 bp, 10 predicted proteins | sample Alteio_BWMinCont_85_FD_153487 | JGI IMG/M metagenome (GOLD analysis project Ga0207007, IMG submission 153487) | Enriched cells from forest soil in Barre Woods Harvard Forest LTER site, Petersham, Massachusetts, United States -... | ecosystem: Environmental > Terrestrial > Soil > Temperate forest >...
GTTTCGGAAAAATTTCATCTATCAACCCGGGAACGCGAGGTTCTGCCGCATTTGCTGAATGGTTTGACAACCAAGGAGATTGCTTCGGGGATGGATATCAGCCCGAATACGGTTAAAGTGTTTCTTCGCATGATCATGGTCAAAATGGGAGTGTCAACCCGTTCCGGGATTGTGGGGAAGGCATTCACCGGGAAGCCGTAGCATTTTTTTTTGGCCCGGTTGTGGATTAACCCATTTGAATGCTTGACTTGATCGGGGATCAGCTTAAACATGACTTTGCTTTGTGTCCCCAAGCTGATCTAGGCACTACAGAAAAGAGAGGCTCTCCGAGACTTCCTTGGTCAGCGGAGCTAGAGCTGACTCTGCTTCCGATTCTGGAAGCAGGCGCTCAGACTGGGCCAGTTCTCAAAGCGGAAGCAGAGAATGCGGCCAGAGGCGGAATCGGCATGATTTGCGATCAGCCAATTGCTCCCGGAACAGTGGTGCGCTGTGATATCGCCCTTTCGGCTCAAGGTGTCCACATCCCCACAATCCTGAAGGTTCGGTGGAATGAGCTCCCGGAAGGCAAAAAGCGATATCGATTGGGTCTTGAATTTCTCGTTTAATCTGCCGCTCTAAAGACTGCCAAGCCAAAATAAATCACCCAAATGGGTTATTTCAATTGGAACCCTACATCGGCTGAACCAAATGTGGCTCGTGGGACATCGGCGTTCCTTCAGATGTGCGGCACCTAGATCAATTGTCCTTTCTTTCAAATTGATTTTTATGTCGGTACAAAGAAAATAATTCCAGAGGTCTGGCTTTGATCCGTTTTCTAAACGTCTATTTTCCTTTCCGTACGATTTTCCTCGGAGTTACGGAAGCGTGCCTTATAGCGCTTTCCTTCCTGGTCGTTACGGTTGTGCGGATCGGTGCGAATGACGCCGCAGTGATGCTCAGTGATGAACAGGGATTTACAAGTATTTTGGTAATCGCGGCAGTTTTTATAACTTGCATGTATTACTTCGATCTTTACAACCCTGTCGTCCTGAATAATCTGCGCGATGTCTTGACCCGAATGATTCCCATGCAGGGAACTGTCTGTGTGCTTCTTGCATGTCTTTATTATTTTTATCCGCCTCTCAGAATGGGTCGCGGCATTTTCCTTGGCGGCTTTATTCTTGTCGCCATGCTGCTGCTCGTTTGGCGATACCTCTTCTTCTTGTTGAACGCCCTTCCACATTTCGCTGAGCGGGCATTAGTCCTGGGCAACGGCCCGCTTGCGGCTCCGCTCATGGCAGAGCTTCAATCTCACCCGGAATTGGGGATTCGCGTAGTGGGGCAATTGAACGCGCTTACGAGCGAGGATAATTATTTAAATCAAGATTCCACTGAAGAACAGGCGGAAGTATTAAGAAAGTTGGTAAAAGTTCATAATCCAAATCGCATCATCGTCGCATTTGGTGAACGAAGAGGGAAGTTGCCGGTCGAAGCCCTGCTTCAATTAAAGAGCAGCGGCATACGTGTCCAAGAGGGTAGTGAGGTATTTGAGTCGGTCACTGGAAAAGTTCCGCTGGAATCCCTGCATCTGAGTTGGCTTCTATTTTCTCCGGGCTTTCGAGTTTCGTCGCCCCTATTGATTTACAAGCGCATCTCGTCATTAGTCTTGTCGGCAATTGGCCTGGTTTTGAGCTTACCCGCCATGGTCCTCATCGCCATCGCAATTCGACTGGATTCTCCTGGACCGGTCATTTTTCGTCAGAAACGAGTCGGCGGAGGCGGAAAGATTTTTACGCTCTATAAATTCCGGACGATGGTCGATGGCGCCGATCAAAACGGCAATCATGCTCCCGCGGAGTTGACCGATAAACGCTTCACCAGGGTGGGAAGATTTCTTCGGCGAATGCATCTCGATGAGTTACCTCAATTCTTCAATATTCTCAGCGGTGACATGCACCTGGTCGGGCCTAGGCCATTCGTTCCGAACCAGGAACAGGAATGCTTGGAAAAGATTCCCTATTACCGGCAGCGGTGGGTCATTAAACCCGGTGCGACGGGTTGGGCGCAGGTCAATCGCGGATACAACGCCACGATTGAAGATAACAGGGAAAAACTGTCCTATGATCTGTTCTATATCAAGAATATTTCGCTTGGCCTCGATTTGTTGATTCTCCTGCAGACGGTCAAAATTCTGTTGCTCGGCCGGGGTGGACGATGACCGTCCAGTCCATTCCGCTCGTTCCATCTGTGTTCTGGGTTTGTTTATTTCTGATCCTGTACTCCTATTTCCTGTATCCACTTGTGCTCTTCATTGCGTATAGCGCGTCCCAGGTCTTACGGGATTGGAGATACCTTACGTCAGCGAGTGACCGCCGCGTTCGCGATGTAGGAAAACAGGAATTGCCTAGTGTTACTTTAATTGTTCCTGCTTACAACGAAGAATCATGTCTGCCCGAGAAGATCGCAAATGTGAAGCAGTTGGATTATCCTCCCGAAAAGATGGAAGTCATTTTTGTCTCGGACGGCTCCTCGGACAGGACAGCCGATATCCTTCAAGGACTGAATGATCCAAATATACAAGCCATTTTTGTCTCCGAGCGAGCAGGAAAGTTTAATGCATTGAACCAGGCAGCATCCGCCGCCCGAACTGAAATTCTGGTTTTTTCAGATGCCAACACCCTTTTTGCTCCTGACGCTGTCCAAAAACTCGTGAGGCATTTTACGGAACCAACCGTTGGCGCAGTTTGCGGAATAGTGCGGCTAGTCGGTGACAGCGAATTTCGCCAGACGGAAGGCGTCTACTGGAAATACGAAAGTATCCTGCGCATGATGGAAGGCCGGCTGGGAGCGACGTTGAACGCATGCGGAGCGATCTATGCATTGCGGCGGCAGTGTTACAAGGTATTGGAGCCTGGCGACATTATCGATGACTTCATCATTCCTTTAAATGCGCGCAAGATGGGCTATCGAGTGGTGTCAGACTCAGAGGCCATTGCGACTGAATTCTCAGCCACGTCCGTGAAAGACGAATATATTCGGCGAGTTCGGCTGGCTGTTGGAAGCTTCCGCGCATTGCCCCTTGTTTCTGGCTTGCCGCTTGCCAATGTTTTTGGATTAGCTTTGATCTCCCACAAAGTCCTGCGCTGGATCCTTTCCTTTCTGATGATTGGCGTCCTTCTAAGTAACGTACTTATGCTGAATCAACCCCTCTATAGAATGCTTTTTCTGTGCCAGGTGGCGTTCTATCTTTGGGCGGGATTTGGTTTTTTACTCCGCCATAAATTGCAAGGGATTCGCTTCGCCCTTTTGGGATATTTCATGGTCGCAATTCACGTCGCTTTTTTAGGCGGCTTCTGGCGCTACTTGTGGGGCCAAAGCAGTTCAACCTGGCAGAGAACAAGTCGAGGTCCAGCACGGGGCCTATGATCGACCAAGCAATATTTATTCCTTAGCGGGATTGTAAAAAGATATCAACAGGCGCTGCGAGCCGGCTGAAGAGATCATGAGTTTAGCGAACAATTTCACGGTAGATTCGGCAAACCCGGTGGGCTTGGCGTTTATCTCGACGAGGAAACGCAAGTTGCGTAAGACCCCGCTTTTTGGGGCCTACGCTGCGCTGCTCCTATTCATGGTTATTTACTGCTTGCGTCCTGAGGATTGGGTTCCAGGCCTGTCACATGTGCCATTGGCCAAGCTTGCCGGTATCATGGCACTGTTCGCTTTGGCTATTTCCCTTCAGCACATCCGCGACCGCATGCCTCGGGAAGTCTATTTTTTAATTTTATTGACTGCACAGTTATTCGTTGCTTCACTCGTGTCCCCCGTATGGCGGGGTGGAGCACTCCAAATCACGTTGAACTTCGCAAAAGTTCTGCTCGTAATTCTCATGATTGCTACATCGGTAACAACGTTACGGCGGTTGCGCTTGCTCATCTTCGCCCAAGCCTTATCCATATCAGTGATCGCAACAGTAACCATTTGGAAGGAACGCATGTCCGTGAACCGATTGGAAGGAATACTTGGCGGGCAATATGCCGACCCAAATGATTTGGCCCTGGCAATTATCATTTCCCTTCCGCTATGTTTGGCGTTGATATTCCTGAGCAGGAATAACCTTTGGAAAATTCTGTGGTCGATATCCATATTAGTTATGCTCTACGCGGTATTTCTGACAGGGTCCAGAGGAGGATTTCTCGCCCTTGTCGTTGCAGCGGTCGTTGCTCTATGGGAGTTTGCCATTCGAGGCCGCCGGCAGTATCTTTTGGCGCTTGCGGCACTCGCAGGACTAGTTCTCTTCGCGTCGGCTGGTGGTAGATTGGTTGGCCGTCTTAAGGGAACATTTAATGTCAACGATTCCACCTCCGAAGCCTACGATTCGGCGCAATCGCGTCAGCAGTTATTATGGCGAAGCATCAAAGTAACGATGGAGCATCCTATCTTTGGTGTTGGTCCCGGGAACTTTAATCAAGTCTCAGGAACATGGCGTACGACGCACAATTCACTTACGCTGATGAGTTCGGAAGGGGGCATCCCGGCGCTTATCTTATATGTCTTGATTCTTGTGTATGGCTTCAAGAATTTGAGAGCAACTCAACGATTGACTCAAGGGACTGGTGAGACACGGCTGTTGGTTCGAGCCCTCCTTGCAAGTCTTGCCGGGTACGCAGTAGGTTCTTTGTTTCTCAGTGCTGCCTTCCAGTATTTTCCTTACATCCTAGTGGCATACACGTCCGCGCTTTTCGCAATTGCAAAGAAATTAGCCGTTAAATCCCGCAAATCTCAGCCTCCTCAGCAACCAGCGGGAGAGAATAATATGCTTGTGGATGCTGCAGCATCCGAAATGTTTTTCCACGCCACCTAGTTCGTATTCTTCACGAATAGTCGGCGAGCAATCCAAATCGGGAGCACTGATCTAATAGAACGCGCATTATAAGTATAGCGCCCGCTTTTCATGGATGTCCGATGTTTGGGGAAAAACCGAATATGACAAGATTGCTATGCATATTGCCCGGCTTGGTGCCACCCTGGGAAGACGCTGCCCTCGATAAGTTCACGTATTTATCGGAAATTGCAGAGGGTGAGGTATTGCTACCGGTGTGGCTGAAATCGGCGGAAAGCGCTCCTGCATACCTACGCGAAGCTTTTCCTGTCTATCGTCGCGCGAAGTTCTCTTACCATTTCTTCCTTCCTTTCCAAGTTGCGAGACCTCTCCGTTGGCTCGCGACTCTTAACTTTTATATTCGCCGTGGCCTGCAGCTGCATCGCGAAAAAAAGATCGACGTCATAATGACTTATGGCACGAATCGGCCGGGCATTGCGGGAGTTATTTTGAAGTGGCTTACTGGCGCAAAGCTAATCGTGGAAATACCGGGGGCGCCGGAGAATGCTTTCCGATATGACGAACCACATCCCGGGAGTCGCTCCGCGGCTAAGAGGTTCCTTGCGAACCAACTTCTCTTACTGACAGGGGCGGTGGCCGATTGCATTAAGCTCCTGTATCCATGGCAACTGCGGAAATATCGTTTATTGCAAAAAAAGAGGATAGCTGTTTTTCACGACTTCGTACCTATACGTACTATCAGTGCGAATCACAGTGAAGAAAAGTATGTCCTTTTGGTTGGGTTCCCTTGGTACACAAAGGGCGTGGATATTTTGATACGCGCGTTCAAGTCGATCATGGCGGAGTTTCCAGACTACACACTCAAGCTGATGGGCCACTGTCCGGATCGAAAATACTTGGACAAATTGGCCGGCGGAAGCCCGCAGATTGAGTTTCTAAAGCCCGGTCCCTATGAACTTGCATTGAGGATGATTGGTGCTTGTACCGTGTATGTCTTGGCCTCGCGAACCGAGGGGATGCCTCGTGTCTTATTGGAAGCGATGGCGGCGCGAAAACCCATCATCGCCTCCGCCGTAGCCGGCGTCCCCTTCTTAGTCAAAAACAACGATGATGGGCTCCTATTCGAGTCCGAAAATGTCGAAGAACTTTCGGCGAAGCTATGTATCCTATTACGCGATCGTGAATTACAGGCCCGCCTTGCAAAAAAAGCCTTTGAAAAAGTCAACTGCGAATTTGATGAGCGATCGTACGTGCGGGCGTTTCATGACATGCTGCTGTCAGTGCAAGGCTATGCACCCGTGGCCCATGTCAAATATGACGTGTTTTCGGGATAACGCGCGTCCACGGCAATATACCGTAAATATATATTCGTGTATGTTCAATATGCAGTTTACTTCTATGGATATCTAATCTGATGGAAGCCGGTTGGCGAAACGTGTTCAAGTGGCCAAACGCTATGACGCAGACACAGCGATTAAACTCAAGAATCCAGGACTTTCTCTCGCACTTCGTAAGGGACAAAACGGTGCTTGATGTGGGGTGCGTTGATCACAGCGCCTCCATTGAGCAAGAGGAGCACTGGCTGCATAAGCATCTTGCTAGCAGCGCGAAATCCATTTTGGGTCTGGATATTCTCGAGTCCGATGCGGTCGAATTGCGCCAGCGCGGTTACGAAGTGACATGTGGGGATGCGATGACCGTTTCCTTAAATCGCACATTCGATGTTGTGGTCGCCGGCGAGATCGTTGAACACGTCGACGATCCTGCGGCATTTGTATGCAACATGGCACGCCATCTCAATGACCAGGGGCGACTTGTCATGACGACACCGCATGTATTTTTCTTTCTTCACTTTCTTGAATCGATTTTTTCATCTGCGGACCGACGATGGAATCCCCAGCACGTGGCATGGTATTGCCCCTTTACCTTGGGAAACTTATTGCACAGAAATAATCTTGAAGTCGAATCGTGCTTCTACTTCACTCGTAGCAGAAAACTACGCCGCCTCCTGAAACTCACGCATCTCCCCTGCTATGGAATCATTGCCTCGTCTATTCTAGTGATTGCGAGAAAGCGGCTTTAAGTAAGCAATGCAGCGCAACAGCACGGTGATTTCAAACAAGTTATAGCGGTTTGCATGAGAGGATCGCAGTTGGAGCGTCAAACCTTGGGACGCATCTTATATTTTGCTCCGCGACAGGTTTGGCCCACTAATACTGGAGCGCGGCTGCGCGATTATCAGTTAGCGCGTCAACTAGCCTTGCGTTCTTCAGTCACGTTTGTCGAAATGTGCGATATGTGGGAAGAGCATGCAAACCCCTCTGAAGATTCTGTGTTTGCGGGCATCGTCACGCTAAATAAGGAACGGAAGTACAGTCCATCCAAAATCGTTCGTGGGTTGATAGGACCCATCCCAATCACGATTTTGAATTGTTGGTCGGCCCGATCAGCATCTCAGTTGGCGGATGTGCTGAGGTCGTGCCAATTTGATTCGGTGCAAATGGAAGGCGTGCACCTGATGGAGTATTTGCCATTCATTCGGGAAGCGCCGGGAAACCCGGCAATCGTTGTCGACTGGCACAACGTCGAATCCGAGATGATGTGGCGTTATGCCAAAACGACGGGCAGCTGGGCAAAGAAAATCGCAGCGAAGCGCACGGCAAAACTCATTGAGCATGCCGAAGAGCGATTGCTTGAAACTTGTGCCACCCATACAGTGACGAGCGAACGAGAACGACAAAAATTGCTGGCACGACGACCCAACGCAAATATCCAAGTCATACCGAACGGCGTCGATACCAGTTTTTACACCGCATTGAAAATCGCCGAAGCCTGCCGCCGACGCGGACAAATTGACTCGAAACCAACAATTCTGTTTGTTGGCTCCATGGACTTTCACGCAAACATCGATGCGGTGACTTGGTTTTCACGTACGGCCTGGCCGGAGATCGCCCGCATTCATCCTGAGTTGCATTTTACGATTGTTGGCCGCGATCCGGCGCCCGAGGTTCGCGCTTTGGCCTCGGATCGCATTCACGTGACGGGTACCGTTGACGATGTTCGTCCTTTCTATGCATCCGCGGTAGCAGCAGTTGTGCCACTTCGTTCTGGGAGTGGCACGCGACTGAAGATTCTGGAAGCCATGGCCGCCGGCATACCGGTGGTGTCTACACGACTGGGGGCCGAAGGAATTGACGTCGAGCACGAAGTTCACATGTTGCTAGCCGATAGTGTCCCGGAGATAGCAGCGGCGGTTCACCGAATTGCCTCGTCGGTTGAAGAACGTTCTCGCCTGTCGGAGGCGGCTCGAGCAATTGTTTGCAGGGTTTATGACTGGTCCGTCATTGGAAAGCAGCTGTGTGGAATCCACAAGAATCTTGTGGAGGCCGGGCGTGCAGTTCTCGTCGGAAAGTGTCCTGTGGCGTGAATACCATTCGTGTAATGGCAATGATTGAGGCCAACTCCATTTCTGGAACCGCGAAGGCAGTGCTGGAATTTGCCAAGGAAACCGCTCACCGATATTCTGGTTTTCCGAAGATTGATTTGTCAATTATAACGTTCCAGCGGACGCAGGGTGAAAATTCTCTCACGAAAGCGATTCGGGACATCGGCACGCCTCATGACATTGTCTCCGAACGCCGCCGATTCGATACAAATGTGATCCCGCAATTGCGTGCCATAGTAAAGAATCGTCATACGGATCTCGTCTGGTCCAATAGCGTAAAATCACATTTCTTGGTTCGGTGGGCAGGGCTGAATCGATCTTGCCGATGGGTTGCTTTTCATCACGGGTATACAACTACAGACATGAAAACGCGGATTTATAATCAGCTCGACCGATGGTCGCTTCAAAGAGCAGACTGCCTATTCACCAGTTCCGCAGCATTCGTAAAAGAACTCGTCCGAAAGAGTGTCCAGCCCAACCAGATTCACGTGCAACATATGCCGATTCGCCCGTTCGCAACAGTTTCAGAGAAAGAAAAAGCGGAGTTGCGCGAGCAACTCGGATTCGACAACCGGACGCGCGTACTTCTATGCGTCGGGCGCCTTTCGCGCGAAAAGGGACACGCTGACATCATCCGGGCCTTTCCGAAAATCCGTGAACTTTCAGGTGGCTTACCATTGCGACTGGTGTTGGTAGGGGAGGGCCCAGAGCGATCGCGAATCGAACGACTCCGACACAGTTTGAACCTAACTGACTTCATCACGCTCGCCGGCCAACAAGACGACATCAGTCCCTACTACGGAATAGCCGACGTGTTTCTATTGCCTTCTCTTAGCGAGGGATGCCCTAACGTCTTGCTCGAGGCCATGGCAGCTGGCGTTCCCGTAGTGGCGACCGAGGTTGGGGGAATTCCCGAAGTAGTTACGAGCGGAATAGACGCAATCCTGGTGAAAAAGCAAGACCCGGCAAGCTTCGTGTCAGCGACCGCCCGGCTCCTACAAGACAGGGACCTTCGCAACCGTCTGGTTTCCTCTGCTCGCGAGGTCGTTGAGCGAAAAACTCCGGAAGCCTATTTCAAGTCGATTGCATCCGTCTTCGGCCAGGTGTTAGTCAATCGCGATCTCGCGCATGGGCCGGAAGCCTTCCATGCGCCAGTCGAAACTCCATGAGCGCTCGTCTGGCAATCAAACGATTTGCACAAACTATTGCTTTGGCTATGGTATTTCCGAGTGCGGTGCTTTGCGGCTTTGGTCGGATAGAACTGCTTTATACCCTTTTCGCTCACTTCCATGCGATGCTGCCGGGCTTTATAGGAAACTTTTTCCGAGTGGGGTTCTACAAATTGACGCTCAAGGAATGCTCCATCGATACCACTATTTCATTTGGCTCTTTTTTTTCTCGAAGCGCTGCATCTGTGGGACCGTTTGTTTCGATCGGCTCATACTGTGTGATCGGCTGCGCCCAAATCGGTGCCCGAACCCAGATTGCTTCCCATGTTGAAATTCCAAGCGGGCGTCATGGACACGCACGCAATGCAGAGGGAAGGTTGGGCGGCTCGTTGGAAGAAGAGATTGTGATCGGTGCCGATTGCTGGATTGGAGCGTCAGCGATCGTGATGGCAAATGTTGGCGCCGGAACCACAATCGGAGCTGGAAGCGTGGTGGTCAAGGAGATCCCGGCGAGGGTAGTCGTGGTTGGCAATCCTGCGCGAATCATTCGAACTATGAAAGTAGAGTTGGCGGAGTGAAACGCCTTGCCAGACCCGTTCCAGTTCTTCTCACAGTAAGGGAAATGGATTATGGCGGGATTGAACACGATGTTACCCAAATCGCCCTCAGGATCGATCGCTCGCGATTTGAGCCGCATGTCGCCAGCTACAAAGCCGAAGGGATTCGATTTGAAGAGCTTCGCCGAGCGGGGGTACCCTTCCTCCATGTGCCGTTTACCTCCCTGAAGTCGCCGTCTGCGCTTTTCGCGGCGATGCGAGTTCGGAAGTACATTCGGAAACATGGGATTCGCCTTGTACATTCATACGATACGAGCGCCGTATTTATATCGCCGATTGCACGAGCTCTTCGTGTTCCCGCGGTTCTATCGAGCATGTTGGGCAGCCGCGAGCTGCTCGACCCGCTTAGCCACCGTGAATTACGGTGGACAGACAAAATTGTGGACGCCATTGTCGTCAATTGCGAGGCAATGCGTCGCCACATGGTGGATGATGAAAACGTGCCGGCAGAAAGAATCGAGCTTTGCTATAACGGCGTCGATACGTCCGTGTTTTATCCGGAGTCGGCTGGAAAGTTGGCGCCACGCGCGGATGGCTCGTTTGTCATCGGAGCGGTCTGCGTGTTGCGCCCAGAAAAGAGTCTCGAGCTGCTGCTAGAAGCGTTCGCCCGCGTCCATCATTTGAAATCCGGAATGAAGCTGCGGATTGTCGGCAGCGGTTCGGAGCTCCCAAAATTAAAGGCCATCAGCCACCGCCTCGACCTCCAAGAAGATTGCGAATTCGTGCCCGCTACTTCATCGGTTCCGCAATTTCTCCACGCCTTCGATATTTATGTTTCTTGCTCACGCTCGGAGGCATTTTCCAACACGATCCTTGAAGCAATGGCGTGCGGCTGCAGTGTGGTCGCATCCCGGGTGGGCGGCACGCCGGAATTGACTGGTGAAAATGAGCGTGGCCTTCTCTTCCAAACGGGCGATGTTGGTGACCTGGCCGCAAAGCTCACGAGGCTCATCGAGAGTGAACCGCTCCGGCGCTCCTTTGGAACCCGAGCCGCGGAATTCGCCAGGGAATCTCTTAGTATCGAAGTCGCCTCCAAACGCATGGCCGAGATTTACGAAACTGTGCTGCGGCGGAAAACAGCGTAATGAAAAGCCGAAGGGTTGAGTTTTGAAAATGGTCACGACGGGCCGAAAACTCGCATTAGGTTCGACACTCCGGGTATTCAGCCTGGTGGCAACGGCATTGGTGTCGCTCGTAATGATGCCATTCGTCGTCCACTCGCTCGGGGATCGTATGTACGGCGTATGGGCGCTGGCGGCGACTTTCGTCGGCTATTATGGCCTCCTGGATCTGGGACTTTCTTCTGCTGTCTCCCGGTACCTCGCAGCCGCACTGGGTGCTGGAGATCAAGAACAATGCAACTGCGTATATAACACATCCTTGCGAATCTTCGCCGCTCTTGGCGTTGTGGTCCTTTTGGTAGGGTGCGTCTCCGCTGCAGCATCTCCGTTGTTTTCCAAATCTCCGGAGGAGGCGGCCACTTTTTGGAGACTCATCCTGCTCGTGAGCGTTACCTTGGCGCTCAGCTTTCCAATTAAGGCTTTTGTGGGAATCCTCGAAGCGCACTTGCGGTATGACCAAACGTCATGCATCGAGATCGTGGGTCTTATCCTTCGCAATGGATTCGTCCTTATCGTTCTGCTCATGGGCTTTAAGGTGGTCGCAATGGCGTGGGCGATGATGCTGGCGTCGATTCTGACCTCTATGGCGTACGTCTACTACTCATACAAGGATCTCCCGTTTCTTCGAGTCGATTGGAAGAACTGGGAGTGGAAGACAGTTCGAGTGCTTTTTTCTTATAGCATATTCAGTCTTATCACACGATTGGCGGATGTTCTTCGGTTCCAGGTGGATGCAATCGTTGTCGCGTCTTTTGTAGGACTTGCCGCCGTCACTCACTATCGGATTGCCAGTGCCCTGACCGGATACTACATCAGTTTCATGATGGCTGCGATCGGCGTTGTATCCACACTTTTCAGCCGGCAAGAGGGTAGTAAGGAATTAAATGCGTTGAAGAAGACATTTTTCTTCGCTAGCAAGATTTCCGTCTGCGTTTCAAGCTTTGTCGGCTTCGGATTGATCGCCTGGGGCAAACCGTTTATTACACGTTGGATGGGAAGCAAATATCTGGATGCCTATCCTTGCCTGGTGGTCCTAGTTTTGGGCTGTATGATTGGCTTATGGCAAGCGCCCTCGAGCGCCCTCCTGTATGGAATTTCCAAGCACAAGGTCTTAGCTCTATTCACGTCGGTCGAAGCTTTGGCCAATCTGATTTTAAGCCTTCTGTTGGTTCGAAAATTCGGGATGTTTGGAGTTGCCTTGGGAACTTTCCTCCCTATGACCCTTGTGAAACTTTTTGTGCAGCCCTTTTATGTATGTCACGTCTTGTCTGTCCCTTATTCGGACTATTTGCGTCCCATTGGGAAAACATTGGCGCTTGTCGCTTTCTGCTTGGTTGTTCCAGCAGTGCTATCGTCTCGCTTTGCCGT
>Ga0207007_1257_pt1 | contig 12476 bp, 14 predicted proteins | sample Alteio_BWMinCont_85_FD_153487 | JGI IMG/M metagenome (GOLD analysis project Ga0207007, IMG submission 153487) | Enriched cells from forest soil in Barre Woods Harvard Forest LTER site, Petersham, Massachusetts, United States -... | ecosystem: Environmental > Terrestrial > Soil > Temperate forest >...
CTTTAAAATTTCTTGTACGCCGAATTCCCCCATGTCGTTTTCATCGAGCTTCTTCCAATCGGAGGAGACCACGCCTTTGGTCAGAGGCAGATCAATCTTGACGGGCACAACGCCGTGCAAATACAAGTCGGGATGCAGAATTTGCTGCGTCGAAACTGGAGGCTGGTCAAACACTCGATAGAAATCCGGCCATCCATTCCCGGCCTTGAGCAATTGCTGCGTGAATCTGATCCCGGCGATATACGGAAACAGTAACTCATCCTGCAGCACCTTCGGTGCTTTGGAAAGTTCCGGACTGCTGTCCAAATCGCCCATGAGCATGGCGGGATCGAAATCGCCCAGATCTCTGATGCTTCCCTTCCCACCAAGCTCATAGTCGAGCATCGCGGCCATGGCCGAGCCTTCGAGCACCGCGTCTCGAGCAAGCTCCCCATCGTCGTTTGGCTTGGCCGCATCCGTCCATTTGTCGATATGAAAATGTTGGTCCTGCAAGGCGTGCGTCAGCTCGTGCGACATCACGGATCGCTCGTCGGCGGGAGAATTCCAATCGGCAATAAAAAACTCCTGGCTGTCCGGGTCATAAAGTCCGGCGATTTGCTCGGTCAGAACTTTTACGAGGACATCATCGAGTGGGTACCCCTTGGGGAGCAGACCAAATTTCTCCATGGTTTTCTGGTCCGCGTATCGCTTATCTGCGTCCTTGTCTTCCTTCATTTTCCGCAAGAGGTAGGCTCGAATTTCCTCCCGGGAGCGGATACTCTTTTTCAACGGAGAAAGAATCGGAAGGGAAATCAGTTTGCTCATTTCAGCCAGCACTTCGTCGGCTGCCTGCAGGAATTCTTCGCTTTGCGCGGAGGCGGGCGGCACGGAAGCAGGTGGAGAGGCTTTTTGCGCCATCGCGCCCAATGCCAGAAAAAGAGCGGCGACCATGCCGGCTAAGAATCGTTTCACGCGATCACGTCCCTTCCATTGCGAAAACTACATCCAGATTAACATTTTGATGTGAATTTTAAACGATTGGATGTCGTAAGGGAGTCAAGCACTCATAACCCGGAGAGCGCGGACCGGACACAATTCTCACTTCGCGGCAGGGCTTACCGGCATGTCGGCCGTCTCCGTCCGCTTCCATCCTTCCGCTTCAAATCGATACACGTCGCGCGACATTTTCAGGCAGCGTGACGGTCGATCCTCATCCGCCTCGGAACAGTACGCAAGATGGAAACCCTTTTCATCGGCCTCATAGCTGGATTGCTGGAGCAAATCCGAATTCCATAGGTTGAGCACGCGATGTCCGTCCAGCCTCCAGGCTGAAAATAAGCCTGTCGACAAATCATCGGTCCGTCCGGAAATCGTGACAAAAACCGGCTCGGAATCCGATACGGGTACCAGCTCCAGGTCGCTATCCAAAAAATCTTTCTGTGCATACCGATCGATCTTGGCGGCAAGAGCATAGTTTCCGCCCGAGCTCGAGTAGATTCGCACTGCGGCTGGTCCGCCCAGTCCAAAATTGGCCACCACCACATAGGCCGCGGGCGCGCCGCCAAGTTTTACGAGACGGTAATTCTCTCCGACCGGAGGGGTTTGGGACACAAGCCCAGCCAGGTCTCGATTCACATTCTCCAGGTTCGGCGCCCTCGGAATATTCAACGCGGCTAAAGCGATCGAGTCCAGATACGTGAGAGCCTTCTCCATCCGTCCTTCGTTTTCAGTCCCGCCGCTCAGCCTGGCTGCGGAAAGTTCTTCGGAAATTCGCTTGAATTCCACGGCTGGATCGCCGGCAGTTTGTGCACGAAGCAACGGGGCAAGCAAAGTGGCACCAAACATGACCGAGCACGCTACAATGATTACTCTGGCCGTCATGGTTGAGAAACCGGAGGAATTTTTAAATACCTTGAAAAAATAGAGTTCATTTGGGCCTCGACTCTAATACACTCTTTGCTTGGGATGCAACAAGCGGACCAATTCACTCATTGTTTTGCGCCATACTCGAAAGCCCGAGATTGAATTCTGATTCGGCATTTTGAATTGAGCAGATGGACCCGCTTGTCCGAGCACAGACCCATATGGAACGGACCCCCGGCGGTTTTTTGGCATTTGTTTACGTCACAAGCAACATTTGAGTATTCGGATTTTTTGATACAGCAAGATGTGTTGCTGTGGGTAAGCCGTGTTCTGGAAACTTAACAGAAAGGTAGCCTGTACCATGGCAATTCGGAGTTTGAGCCATCCGGGGGATCTTCCAGCTCCCGACATGCAGCCGGGCACGCGGCTGCGTAGGTCGCGCGAACGTCTCGGCCTGACCTATCGTGATGTCGAGCGAGCCAGTTATGAACTGGCGTGCCAGCGCGGACGCCCGGATTTCATCGTTCATCTGAGCCGCCTGGCAGATATTGAAAACAGGGATGTAACCCCCAGCATCTACAAGCTTTATGCCCTCGCGGTGATCTATCATCTAGATCCAAAAGAGGTTTGTGAGTGGTATGAAGTGCCCTTCGAAGGACACTTTTCCGACGCAAGTCAGCTCACCGCTCCGAATACACATCTTGCCGCGGCGCCAGCCAAGTTGCGCCTCCCGATTCGATTTGATCCGGCTTTCGATCCGCGCCGCACCGAATTTCTTACGCGCATGGTCGAACGATGGGGAGATTTGGAAGGCACGCTCTTCAACCAGTCCTCAAAATATTTGTATGGTTATGTCGGGGTGAATGATACGCGAATGCACCCTCTCCTGCGCCCCGGCAGCCTGGTATTAGTAGACCCGAAACTCCGGCAGGTGAAGAGTTCCGGCTGGACCAACGAGTATGAACGCCCGGTATATTTTATCGAGCTCCACGGCGAGTTCAGGTGCTGCTGGTGTCAATGCGAGGGCGGAAAGGTCATTCTGATTCCACATCCCTTATCTTCCTGTGTGCCAGAGGTTTACAGTTATCCGGAAGAAGCAGAAATCGTCGGACAAGTTGTCGGAGTGGCGATGCGACTAGGTCCTAGCTAGGCTTTTTCGAAGAAAAGATGGCGAGTAGAGCGCCCATATTCGAAGAAAATAAATCGCGCAGATAGTCTGGCAAACCTTCCGGGCACATTTGCTGGAAATAACGACTCTCAAGCCAACTTTCGACAACATCCCAATACTGATCACCCGCCGAGCCTAGGCACTCCCGTAAATCCCGCTCCTGCTCTCTTAAGGGCGTTTCCAGAATCCTCGAGAATAGCTCCTCATGGCAGTGAGAAATCCCGGCTTGGACGGCATTTTCGGGATAAAGACTCTTCAGACCATCGTGCTCATAGCGGCCAGACTCGGAATCCCTCAGCGAACTGACGTAATAGAGTCGCCCAAAATCGGTGGAAATGGCCGCCAGGGATCGCGAGGAGAAATCCTCGATGACGGCACGGCTCTGCTGGAAGCGCTCTAGGGATTCCACATCACACCTGTTCTGATTCCTGAACTCTTTTGTGTGAACCAACCTCAATCGACTGACTCTGGCTTATTAACGTGGCGACTCTGGAGGGTCATCCACAATGAAAAAGATCATCAGCACCTCACTTCTCGCGGCACTGGCGTTAATTATGCTACTCCCCGTTGCCGGGCGAGTCAACGCCTCTTCAGTTAATCATTCCATCTTCCGCCAGGGCACGGGTCCACTGCCCGGAGGCGGTGGCGGCGGCCACTAGGAATTTTGAGTTCGGACCGAATCGCTACTTCGGGATAAGTTACCTTACGTGTAACCAAACCCCGTGATATAATTCGGCCGTTTCGGTTCGAACTCATGAATTTTCTTGAAACCCTTCTCCTCTGGTTAACCGTTTTGTCCATCGGGGTTCTGTGCGGGTTCGTGTTCACCAGCAAAGTGAAGAGGGTTCTTCCCTTTTTTGCCGGCTACTGTTGCATGCTGCTCGCGAGCGCGATCAGTGTGTGGCTTGCCTACAGAATTTTTGGATTTCGCTCGCTGTCTGCCTATTATTGCTATTGGATTTCGCTGCTCCTCAATGCCGCAATGCGCAGTCTCGCCATCGCAGAGTTGTGCCGCTATAAGCTTCGCGCATACCCGGGTATCTGGGGACTGGGTTGGCGGGTGTTGACCGGATTCTCCATTCTTTTCCTTTTGCACGCCTCTTTTGACACCTGGGGACAACCGAATCGTCTGGCAATTTATTCCCTGACTCTCGACCGCGATCTCGACATCGCTTCGGTGGCCGTCCTTGCCACGCTCCTGTTGATCCACAACTATTACGGGCTTTCTCTCGAACCTTTGCAAAGGACAATCGCAGCCGGCATTTGCTTCATTTCTGGTACGGACATTATTAGTGATACTATTCTGCGGACTTTTTATACCGGTTACCTTTTCCCTTTCTTCAGCGCCAATGAAACATCGCTTTGGGTTGCCTTGAGGCCTTATTTCCAACGGATAAACGACCTATGGAGCACGATGCACGCTATCTGTTTCCTAGCTGCCATTGGGATCTGGTGTTACGCGCTTCGAAAACCGGTTCCGGCGCGTGCCGAGGCTCCCGTGTTGCTTCCTGTTGATGTCTATCGGGAATTGTCGCCTGCTATCAATATGCGGCTGGCCTCATTTAATGACCGTCTCGTGGAGATTCTGAAGCCATGAACAGTTTGGGGTTCATAATTATTATCGGGATTGCCCTCTCCGGGGCCTTCCTGTGGCTCCAGTTTTCCGGTCATAAATTATTTCGAACGGACGCGTCATTCTTTCCTATCCATGCGAACGACGCGCTTCCCACTGCAAAACACTTTGTGTATTTCCCCCAGATTCGACAAGCGCTTTCTGCAGCCGACTCCCGCTATCTCAGGGAAACTGCTCCTCCACAGGTACTAAAGAAGGCGCTTCGCGAACGCCGCTCGGTTGCTCGACGCTTTCTCAAGGGCTTGCACGAAGATTTTTCCAATCTGGCAATGCTGGGCCGGATCGTTGCGTCGTTGTCGCCGGAAATCAGCCGCCAGCAAGAAACCGAACGCCTGATTCTGACATTGAAATTTCAAGTCCTGTACTCACTCGTATTGTTGCGTCTTTCGGCTGGAAATTTGCCGCTCGAGCAGCTGGGGCTTCTGACGGGAATCGTGGAGAGACTCGCAACACGTATGGATACTGCCATGGCGGAGATCAGTGCGCTTTCGGCAGGCCAGTATTCCGGCGGTCTCGGGGCATAACGGAAGTACCTGTGCCCCGTTTCCGACACGGTTTTCGAAGCATTGCCCCGGACCCCCAATCATTAAATGGTTAAATGGGTCGAGTGTTTTTCCGTAAGGGCCGGACAGGCAAACCTTATCCTTCGATTGACTCGGCCGAGTTCCCATTAACAGATCAGGCACTTCATTTGTTAATTGGACACTTGGTCCTTCCCTAAGCCGCAGAGTGCCATATAATTACCCTTTCAGAGGTCTTAGGTGCCCAAAACAAAAATACTGATCGTTGATGACGAAGAAGCCATCCGAGAAGTTGTTTCAACCCTGCTCGAAGCGCTCGGCTACGAGTGCGCCTCCGTCAGCAACGGCCTCCTCGCACAGGACTACTTAAGCAAACATTCCGTCGACATGGTGTTGAGCGACATGGTGATGCCTGAAATGGACGGCTTGACCCTCGTGAATTGGCTTCGCAAGGCCGAACCCGACATTCCGGTCATCATGGTTACCGCCATGCACGATCTCTCGACTGCGCTGGAGGCTATCCGGAAAGGCGCTTACGACTACATTCTGAAACCCTTTGAAAAGGACCAGCTCTATCTGAGCGTGAGGCGTGCGCTGGAACACCGGCGCCTGGTCCTCGAAAATCGCAACTATCAACGCAACCTTGAAAAACTGGTCGAAGAGCGGACCTCGCAGTTGCAAGGCGCTCTCGAGCAGCTCGAGCGATCCTATGACGACACCCTGGAGGCCCTCGGGGGTGCGCTTGACTTGAAAGACGCCGAGACCGAAGGCCATTGCAAGCGCGTAACAGCCTTTACCATTGCGATTGCCAAGGCCATGAACGTGGAACCAACCCTGCTCCCGCAGATTGCCCGAGCCGCGTTCCTTCACGACATTGGCAAAATGGCCATCCCCGACCTGATCTTGCGCAAACCCGGCCCTCTTACGCCGGAAGAACGGGACATTATGCGGACGCATTGCGAAATCGGATACAATATGGTGACACGCATCCCTTTCCTTCGCGAAGCGGCGGAGATTGTCCTGTCGCACCAGGAATATTACGACGGCACCGGATACCCGCGGGGACTGCGCGCAGAAGAAATCCCCCTGGGAGCGAGAATTTTCGCGGTTGCCGACGCTCTGGACGCCATGATTTCCGATCGGCCGTATCGAAAAGCTTTGCCGATCAGCTATGCGCAGGAAGAAATTCTACGATGCTCCGGAACGCAATTCGATCCAAACGTGGTCGAGGTATTCATGAAGATGCATTCCACTCTTTGGACGGAGTTGCGGGAAAATATCGGCACCCCTTATCGCCTTCCCCAATTAAAGGCCGTTTGAAGAACAACGCACCCCATTCAAATTTTCCCTGAGGGTCTTGCACAAATGGCAATGCGCCTGTAGTATCCTGCAGAAAAGGATATACAAAATGGCTCTCGTGCCGATTAAGACGGCTTCGACGACAGGATATTGCGATTGCATCCACGGATGCTATGAACTGGCCAGCCTGCGCGATGAGGACACGGGCAAGTCGTTCTGCCCTCGCTGCGCCAAGGAACATCTCGAAATGAATGCGGGCATCGGACTGCCGCAACCGGCGCCATCCAAAGTTTCTGCAAACTCCGGCTCGCCCGCAGCGACACCTCATATTCCTCCCTCGGCCGATCCCCCCGGCCGCTTGCGATAGATCGATATCCCCCGAGGGGAGGGAACGTGTGCCCTCGAGGCCGGGTGGTGTCATAATAGAAGTGCCGGCGGGTCATCCGATGCCTCAGACCACGACCTATGACATCTTCATGGACGGCTCCTGCTCGTTTTGCCGGTGGTCGCAAGCGAAAATGGAGCCGTACGACACGAAATCCCGGCTGCGATTCCTGGATTATAACAATCCCGCAGTGGCTAGGCAGGCTCCCTTCTCGCGCGACGAACTCGATAATGAAATGCATGTTCGAACGCCCGAAGGGGCATGGCTTAAAGGATTTCAGGCATGGCTGGCCCTGCTCCGGGTTCTACCTAAGCTCGCCTGGCTGGGACGCCTTGCCAGCATGCCGCCAATGCGCTGGATTGGCCCCTCAGCCTACGCATTTATCGCCCGGCACCGTTACAGCCTTCCGGGCGCGCCGGCGCGCTGTGACGGCGACACATGCGCGATTCCCGGACGCCCGCCCAGGTGACGCGCGCGTCTAAAACGCGTGGTACCATATTCGCGCCGTGAAATTTTTAGCCGCCTGCCGGGACCATTCGAAACAACGATGACCACCCCGCCGCGCCCGTCCATCGAATCGTCGAAAGAACTCATTCCGATGCTCGACCTTCGAGCGCAGTTTGAATCCATTGCGCCCGAAATTCGCGCGGCCGTCGAAGAAATCCTGACCGCCCAGCAATTTGTTCTGGGGCCCAAAGCGGAGGCCCTCGAGCGGGAAATCGCCGAAGCCTGCGGCGTGCGCCACGCCGTGGGGCTTGCTTCCGGAACGGAGGCGCTCGAGCTTGGCTTGCACGCTTGCGGTGTGAAGGCCGGAGACGAAGTCATCGTTCCGGCGTTTACGTTTATTGCCACGGGCAGCGCGGTCAGCGCCCTGGGCGCCCGGCCTGTGTTTGCGGATATCGAACCCGCAACATTCAACCTCGATCCGGACCAAATCGAAGAGCGGATTACGCCGCGTACCCGCGCGATTGTGGCTGTGCATCTGTTCGGCCTTTCGGCGGAGATGGACCCGATTCTTGCTGTCGCGGAAAAGCACGGCATTCCCGTCATCGAAGACAATGCGCAATCCTTCGGCGCAACTTACCGCGGAAGGAAAACAGGCTCGATGGGGCGCCTCGGTTGTTTGAGTTTTTATCCCAGCAAGAATCTGGGCGCCTATGGCGATGCAGGAATGATCGTCACGAGCGATGAAAAGTTTGCGGCGCGCCTGCGGTCGCTGCGCAATCATGGGCAAACGGGCCAATACCTAAGCACCGAACGGGGCTGGAACAGCCGCCTGGATGAACTACAAGCCGCGATCCTGCGTGTGAAGTTACGCTATATGGCGGAATGGACTGCCGCTCGGCAGGCGCATGCACGTCTCTATGACACGTTGCTCCGGGACTTGCCCGGGATTGTTCCGCCGCGCGTGCCACCTGGAAGAGAACATGTCTATTACCTCTACACGATCCGCGTGGAGGGGCGCGCCGGCGGATATACCCGGGCGAACGATAGGGGGAATGAAGTGCGCAGCGATTTCGTTCAGCAGCGACTGAAGGAGCGCGGAATCGCCAGCATGGTTTACTATCCGGTTCCACTCCATTTGCAGCCCTTATACGCGTCGCTCGGAGGAAAACCAGGAGAATTACGCGTGAGCGAGCGCTCTGCACGCGAAGTGCTTTCCATTCCGCTTTATCCCGAGCTTACGCGCGCGCAAATTGAGCGCGTCGCACAGGAAGTTCGCAAAGCTGTCGACCAGGATAAGTGACGGAAGGACGAGTTTTTGGCGGCGCCATGCTGGAGATTCCGCAGTTTGTCCCCCTAGGAACCAGCACCGGCAATGAAACGCATGCGCCACTTCAAAACAGATGCTGGGAATTGGGGCTAGGCTGACGCGGCAATTGCGCGGCGGTAGAGCATAAACATCACGGTAAGAAAAAGAGCGAGCGCGGGAATGAGCAACGCTAGAATTCCGTAATCGAGCGAACGCTGTCCGGCCGCGCCGACTGCGGAAGCAGACGTGTAGCAAAGCGCGCAACCCTGCGCGAAGGTCCCGCTCGCGGAACCCAATATTGTGACGAGCGCCACTAGAACAAATTTAAGTCGCATTTCCGTTTTCCTCCAAGCCCTTCTAGCTTGCGCCCGATTCTACCTCAATGCGGCCTCATTTGAAGCAGCCGGAAAGCCTCCGGGAAGAAAAAGATAAACATCATGCACAGGCAAAAAATCGTGGCCGGGATCAGCAGGAGCACCAGGGAGAATTTTTCAAATTTCAAGTGCATGAAATAGGCCATGATCATCGCAGCCTTGACGACCGACAAAACGACGAGTACAGTCAGCATAACTGCGGGTTGCAATTCCTCATAGGCGAGGAAAACTTCCAGGCCTGTGATGGCAACGAGGCCGATCCAAATTGCGATGTTGGTTCCGACGCTGGCACCCGCGTGTGCTTCTTCCGCATGCGCATGTGAGTTCATGAAATGATTCTCTCCCGAATCGCCGAAATTAGTACTTCACCGACATGAGGTAGATCATCGGGAACACAAACATCCAGACCAGGTCCACAAAGTGCCAGTACAGGCCGTTCACTTCGACGTCTTCGGCCGAAAATTTTCCGCGCCCGTAGCCGACCGCCACAATCCCCAAGTAAATTACGCCGATCATGACGTGCGTCATGTGCAGGCCGGTAATTCCAAAAAACACCGCACCGAACAGGGGCGTACCCTCGGGGTTGCCGGTAATCGTGAAGCCCTCCTTGGAAATCATGTTCATCCACTCGGTCAAGTGCAGCCCGGTGAAGAGCAATCCTCCGACCATCGTCGCCACCATCCACATGACCGTCTTCCTGCGGTCGTTGCGCTGCGCCGCCATCACGGCCATGACCATGGTCAGCGAACTCGCGAGCAAAACGACCGTCATCGTCGTAGAGAACGCGATGGCGGGAAAGATGGGAAACGGCCGCGGCCAATCGGGATTCGTGAGCCGCGAATAACTGTAGGTGATGAGCAGCACCGAAAACGTCAGCGTATCGGAAACGATGAAGAGCCACATGCCAAGTTTCTTCGAGCCAATCGCAAAGGGAGACTTGCCGCCGGACCAAGCTGAATCCAGCGCTGTCTCGGTTTTCACGTCATGCACGATTCACCGTCCCAGAGTCAGAAGTGCGAGCAGGAAAATCCAAAGCCCATCCATGAAGTGCCAGTAAATCGACGCCAGTTCCGCCGCAGTGGACTGCGAGATCCGCGAACGGCTCCAGGGACGGAACATGACGTAAAACAGCGCAAGGATTCCGCCGGCCAGGTGTGCGCCATGGGCGGCGGTCAAGAGATAGAAAAAGCTGCTGCTCGGATTGGTCGCCAATAACATTCCCCGGGCGGCGAGTTGGCGCCAGGCAATAATTTGCCCGGCCAGGAAAAGCAATCCGAGCCCGGTGGTCACCCACCACCAGGAACGGAACGCTTCACGCCCGCCGCCTTCCAGCTTCTTGCGCGCCACTACAATGGTGGCGCTGCTTAGGAGCAGGATCGTTGTGTTGAACCAAAGTATGGGAGGAAGCGGCGCGCTTTGCCAATCGACGCCGAGTCCTTTTCTTACAATGTAAGAGCTTGCCAGCGCCATGAAGAACATCACGATGGCGGCAAGGCCGAGCTGCAGGGCCGTGAAATAGGCGCGCCGCGGTACGGGCCGCCGCGAGCCCGAAGAATCTCCGTCGTCGTCGCCGCCGGCCGGTGGAGGAGTTCCTCCTCCGCGACCGGCGTCTATCAGCTCGACATCGTCTACAATTGTTCCAGGCATTGTATAAACCTTGAAAAACCGATCCTGACGCGCCTAAGCTTTACGCACCAAATTCGGCGCAAGATGCTGCGGAATATAATCATCCGCCGCGCCGGGCACGCTGAACTCATACGGACCGTGGTACACGACAGGCTCTACGCCGCCAAAATTATCAAACGGCGGCGGCGACGGAATTGACCACTCGAGCGTTGTCGCGTGCCAGGGATTTTCTTCCTTCGCTTCCTTCCCCGCGAACACGCTCCAAAGGAAATTGAAGAGGAAGATCAACTGCGCGCCAATCGTGATGAACGCTGCGTAGGTGATAAACACGTGGACAGGCTGGAGTTTCTGCAAAAAGGGACCTGCGGTCATTTCGGAATAGCGCCGCGGGTTTCCGGCAAGCCCCAGAAAGTGCATCGGCATGAAGATGGCGTACACCCCAATAAAGGTAAACCAGAAGTGAACCTTGCCGATTCCTTCATTCAAGAACCGACCGAACATTTTTGGAAACCAGAAATAAAGGCCTGCAAACATTCCGAAGATCGCCGCGACGCCCATGATCAGGTGGAAGTGCGCGACCACGAAGTACCCGTCGTGAAGATACAGATCCAAGGCAGGCTGCGCCAAAAATAGACCCGAAAGACCGCCGCTGACGAAAAGCGAGACGAAGCCGAGGGCGAACAGCATCGCGCAGTTGAACGTAATCTTCCCGCCCCACAGGGTTCCCAGCCAGTTAAACGTTTTAATAGCCGACGGGACGCCGATGGTCATCGTGAGAATTGAAAATGCGAACGCCGAATACGGGCTCATGCCGCTGACGAACATGTGGTGGCCCCACACGCAAAAGCCGAGGAAGCCAATGCCGCAGACGGCTCCGACCATCGCGCGGTACCCGAATACCGGCTTGCGCGAAAACGTGGAGAGCAAGTGCGAAGCGACACCCATTCCGGGAAGAATGGCGATATACACTTCAGGATGGCCGAAAAACCAGAACAAGTGCTGCCACAGGAGCGGCGAACCGCCTTTATGCCAAGTGATGACTTGGTCGGTTACGACAAGTCCGCCGGGAATAAAAAAGCTTGTTCCCGCAATGCGGTCGAGTAGAAGCAGGATGCACGCCGCAAGGAGAACGCCGAACGCCAGCAAACCTAGAATCGCCGTAACAAACCATGTCCAGCAGGTGAGCGGCAGCCGTCCAAGCGTCATGCCCTTCGCGCGAAGATCAATCAGCGTGGTGATGAAATTGAGCGCGCCCATGAGCGACGCCCCGCAGAAAATTGCCAGGCCAACAATCCATAACGTCTCGCCACCGCCCTGCCCGGGACCGACGATTTCGCCAAGCGCGCTCAGCGGCGGGTAGGAGGTCCAGCCGCCGATCGGCGCGCCGCCCGACACAAAAAACGCGCAGATCATGACAACAAGCGAAACAAACGTTGTCCAGAAAGAGAGCATGTTCAGCAAAGGTGCCCGGCGATTATGAAATCGCCTGCGCGGAACTTTGCGGATTGGGGCACTACCGCATGCACAGCATGCTTACCGTGATGCCCGAACCGGATTTTGAAAAATGGGAAAAAGACCAGGAAGCAGCGAACCAGTAGGATACCGAGGACCCCGAGGAGAGGCTCAATGGTGACACACGAAAACGGCGGAGGCCACGGGCACCACCAACCTCCGTCCGGTTTCATTCGTAAATGGGTGTTCAGCATCGATCATAAGGTTATCGGCATTCAGTATTTGTGTCTGGCCTTGTTCTCTGTGTTTGTCGGCATGGCCCTGTCGTTTCTTATGCGCTTGCATTTAGCCTGGCCGACCGCGAAGTTTGCATTTTTCCATGGCGGGCAGATGACCCCGGAGCAATACCTGGCGCTGATGACC
>Ga0207007_1249_pt1 | contig 12470 bp, 7 predicted proteins | sample Alteio_BWMinCont_85_FD_153487 | JGI IMG/M metagenome (GOLD analysis project Ga0207007, IMG submission 153487) | Enriched cells from forest soil in Barre Woods Harvard Forest LTER site, Petersham, Massachusetts, United States -... | ecosystem: Environmental > Terrestrial > Soil > Temperate forest >...
CAGGATATTGGCAAAAGCGATTGCCAATTTCTTTGCATCTGCCTGTATCGTGACGGCTACGGCGATCACTTCAATATGCAAACACCGTGCTTGCCACTGCAAACGTTGTTCAGCTATGACCCGCATTAAAAGCTGTTTCATTTCCACGTCACTGCAGGCCAGATGTTGTGCGCCGAATGCTGCCGCGTTATAGCGTAAAAGATCTTCTATTTGCGTTTGCAGCGACACCGTATTTTGACGCAGTATTTTTGCCACTTCGCGTTGCTTCGATGAGAGCGGTCCGATTATTTCGTCTTCAAGCAAGGCCACTCCCTCGCACAGGGCCGCCAGCGGTGTTTTCAGTTCATGCGAAATATGTCGCACAAACCGCAACTTGTCCGCTTCAAGTTCGGCCAGCCGCAGTCGTAACCAATTCAGATGCTGGCCCAAACGTCGCGTGTCTTCCGGGCCGCCGATTTCTATCACCTGATCAAACCGATTTTCACCCAACTGCTCTATCGCCGCCTCTATCAATCTTAAGGTGCGCGACAACCACATGCCGAAGCCCAACGCGGCACAGGCGGTCAGTGTAATGGCAACGAAAATCAGTATCGCCAGCAAGCGCTGCTGCCGTTCCAGCTCATTCAGAAAAACATCGTTGCGCCGGGCGATTTCGCGTTTGCTGTCCAGTTCGAAAACGTCATTCAATTGGGGCAGCCGTGAAAATATTTTCGATAAAGTTTTCTCGTTCTGCTGATTGTGTCTGTCATCAGCATTTAATATCTTCCAACCCAACTCGCTCAATTTTTTCCATTCTTCAACCGTGTCGGGCGCCAGGTCAGGTACGCTCATGGTTAAAGAATTTAATGCTGCACTAGCATCGCGCCACGCATCTGCATAACGCTGACGAAAAATCACATCATCCAAAACCAGAAATTGACGCGCCGTGCGCTCCATCGTGACCGTCAGTTCTTCCACATGTTGCGCATTTTCAGTGAGCTGAATTGCCAGGCGCGCCGCTTCATGACTCTTGCTGGACAATTTCTCCAACGTCAGCAATGCCTGAATCGATGTCGCCCCCAAAGTCACTGTGATCAAAAGGAACGCGATGATCAATAATTGCTGGAATGACAGTTTGGACATGACGCTCTTTCGCTTGAAAGTCGAGTCAGCGGACGTGGAATGACTGGAGTTGCCGGGGTAGCGAATGTGGTTTGATTTCATTCAGGCAAATCCTACTGCCAAACTTTTTACCCATCAGTTTCAATTTGTAAGTGAAACATTGTGATCATCACAATCCCGCTGTAGGCCAGGGACCTAAGTTGAAACCCGTAAATTGTTACATCCTTGCGCCCCGGCTATGACACGGCCTGTCCATGTCGCTATCCAACGACAACTAAAACTCTCGTCAATTCAAGGAGTTAGCCAATCACAAAAAATACCTGTCGCCGGACAGCGACGAAATCTGCACAAAATCGATGTCGATATTGATGGTTGCAGACATCAAACTTAGCTAAGCAACGGAATATAAAAACATTTTTGGAGCTGGCATGCTGATTGCTCGCTAGAGCAGTGCTACTCAGCTTTTATCAATTTTGTAGAAAGGAAATGAAGATGAAACCATTACATCTATCTGTATTGACCACCGCCGCGGCTGCGGTATTTCTGATGACTGGCTGTAAAGACGATATCAATTCCAATCAAACGTCACAGGCCCAAAAAGATGAAGCGCCCGCAGCGCAACAATCCGGCGCAGCCGACAAACAGACTGCCAGCAACACCGAAGCAACTGTCAACGACGCCGCAATTACGACCAAAGTCAAGGCAGCTTTTTTTCTTGACCCTACCCTGAAATCACTCGACATCACGGTTGGCACCAGCGGGGGCGTGGTTACGTTGACCGGTACAACCGACACACCGCTTAATCAGGCGCATGCAGCTGAAATTGCACAGACCGTCGACGGGGTAAAAGCGGTCAACAACCAACTGAGTGTCAAGAACCAGAGCTGATTCATCGCCATAAACTCGCTACAGGTTTATTGAAAAAAATATTGTTGAACTCGCTGGTGACTATCACGGAGGAAAACATGAATAAGTCTTGGTCCAAAATAATTTCAACAAATGCGCGTTTGGTTTTGCAATCCACAGCATTGCTAACCAAGAAGTATTCCAGTGCCGCGGCGAAATTCAGCCCCAGCCCGATCGGCGTAACGCAAAATGATCTGCTGGCCTCGTTGAATGCCGATGAGCTGATGCACCTGTTCCCTCATCTTGAATTCGTCAGTCTGGCATTAAACAAGGAACTGGTTCAGCACGGCGGCAAGATTACGCATGTGTATTTTCCAACCACGGCAGTCATCGCGTCGCTGTTTTTGCGGGAAGATGGCAACACGGCGGAAATCGGCGTGGCCGGACATGAGGGAGTGATCGGCGCGTCGATATTGACGAATGACCGGGCGCTTGGAACCGCCCGGGTACAGACCGCCGGCTTTGCGTACCGACTGAACGCAACAACACTCAAAGAGCTCTGCATGCAGCACAGCAAATTGCGTAATCTGTTGATGCGCTACATGCAGGCGTCGTTTTCCAAAATGGCGTTAGTTTCAGTATATGAAAGTCATTGCTCGGTCGACCAGAAGCTCGCGCGCTGGTTGCTGGACAGGTTGGATCGTTCTCCCACCAACGCATTGAACGTGACGCAGGAATTAATTGCGACCATGTTAGGTGTACGACGCGAGACAATTACCGACGCAGCGGGCAGATTGCGCGACGCCGGGCTGATCCGCTATTTTCGCGGCATCGTCATTGTGCTTGACCGGATCGGATTAGAGACAAATGCCGGTGAGAGCTACACCATGGCCAAGCGGGAATTTGACATGGTAGTGTCCGACTCCAACGAGACCGAAGGAGAACCGCTGTACGCAGCTTGATGTTAGGTAGACTGGCACGCGTCGCAGGTTGAGCTGCGCGTCGTAGGTTGGGCTACGCTTCATCAGCCCAACATCGGTCAATGGTTCAACATACCCGCATAATTAATGAGGCATATAAATTAAATTTTTTCATTTATTTTGATGTTGAGTGTTGGGCTGATGGCTATCCGCATCCCCTGTGGCGCAGTTTTGGACGATCTTCAACACAACTCTGACCTGAAACACAAGCAGCCCCGGTATTGCTGCCGACTGGCTGAGTACCGCCGCTAGTCAATGCCCCGTTACCAGTTAAACCTCCGCTACTCCCGTGTTTGCCGCTAGGCTCCTCGAGCCTTTGCATCTAGAATATTTTTATAGAGTCTTACACATTCTTCTGGAACATCTAAGCGTTCAAAATCCGTGGAAAATGTTTCCAACATCGCCCCAACATTTACTCTATGTTTATACCGGCCACGATCTACCATGAGAGAAATGAATTTCAACGCCTCAATTTGTTCATGGCATTGCTCATAAGTTCGCCCACAAATCTCATCCAATAAGCGTAAATAAATTCTTTCGAATTCCTGAATATATTCCTCCGAAAAGATCTTCTCAAAAATGGATCGCTCATTTCTAATATCATCAATGGATAGTTTGAATTGTCCGCGGAATTCCAAATCCCTTTCAATCCAAGACGACCTTTCCCAGCCTTCTTGAATGAGGATGTTATAGATTACGAGTAGGAATTGATTAAACATTTGGAAGCCTTTCAGAATTACCAACCCAGATGCCAAACATCAAACGTTTCAGGGTTATATACCATTCTTAAGACCCCATTTGAATAAACATTGTACCCAGATTTCACAGCGTCTGGAACAATTGATGTAGCGGTATTAAACACTTCTTGTGCTGTCAAAATAGGAGCGGGTCGTCCACTTGACACGAGCCGAGTATAGTAATAATCGCTAAAGAGGAAATTCGACCCTTCAACTGGAAGTGCGCCATTTCCCACCGCAGCGTATCGACCAATGGCGGCAATACCGCCAAAATTTCGAATTATTCCGGCACCGGTAGCCCACATAATTCCTTGTATCGCTGGTTGAGCCATTATGGCCAGCTGTTGCTCTGCAGGAGACCATGTTCCGGCGTAACTTGAAGGAATTTTCGATCCTTCAATTACTACAGGTTGCGCATCTTCACCTAAATAGGGCGCCCCATTGAAGCAAGTCTGACCTGAAACACAAGCAGACCCGGTACTGCTGTCGACAGGCTGAGTACCGTCGCCAGCCAATGCCCCACTGCCTGCTGTGCCTCCGGTATTTCCCCCAGCTGCCGTGTTTGCCGCATTTGTTATAGCCTGCGTCGTAGGTTAGCATCGACAAAAACCCATTTAATGATGTGCGTAAAACTCGTCTACCTTAGCGCAATCGCCTTGGTAATTAACTATTTTTTCTGCGGCATCAAAATCAAAAATTGAGCGCCATGGTTCAACATTGATGTAAACATGCACGAAGCCCATATTGAACGGATCGGCGCGCGTAGGACCACCTCCGTTCAGTACTTGATCATCAATTGTTGATGGGTCACCATCTGCATCGAGCATTATGAATGCAAGCTCCTTTTCACCTTTGACTGCTTCCGGCCGCGGCCTTTGCATTTTCAGTATTGCTGCTTTCCCGGTTTTCGCGAACGTGTCCACATTCTTTTTTTGCTTGCCTGACGCGAACACCGGTTCGCCGTTTACATAGGCTTGCAATAAGTGATCATTGGCATCGTAGTCTGCCGATATATTCCATCGCCAAATGTAATAACTACAGAGATTAATGTCGTAAATGTACTTTTCAACCCCAGCCTGTGTAGGGTGTAATTTTAAAGTGGCGGAACCCTCTGAAACAAATTGCTTGCGAAGCGAAGCTTTAGACGATCCCAATGGAAAATTTTCTTGAATCACCTTTTGCATTTCATCGGTCGACACAATCGATTCAAATTGAAAATTCTTTGGATCATCGGCGAAAGCGTTATTCGCGAACATAAGTAGTACTAGCGTTTGGAAAGCATTTTTCACTAGCGATCTGCATAATAAACACCACATTTTCATTGTACCAATTCCGCTTAAATTACAAAAAGGTATAGACAGGTCGAATGTCCGATTTCAAATAATTTCCATTCTGATCCACATAAATATAAACGGTTACGCCACACTCCACACCGGGCGGATTGTCCACATTACCAAATGATCCCTGATATCTGTTCGAGATTTGATCAAATGAAAATATGATCCCATGGCGTGTCATGAAATTCTTCATGGACTCTGCATTGGCTCCAACAGGTAATTCATTTTTTATGGCCAACTGAAATTGTTTCGCAATATTTGGGCAATTTGCCAGCTTCCTCTCTACTTTAAAGTAAAAAAGCGTAGACAAAACAATTGCAGCCACTACAAAAAAAGAACCTATTATCAAAAAAGTTCGAAGTTTTTTATTTGACATATTTTTCACTTTTAAAAACCAAAGATAAATGAGACGCGGCTGGACAAACTCCAATCGCGCCTAATTTTTTGCGCACAATGGTTCGCAAAATTCACCACGTCCTACCATTGAAGAGATTAATTTGACTTCCCGGCGCAATTATTCCCGGCATCGGAGTTGCCGGGCATCCAAGGTAGCTTGCTCCCGTAAATGCATATGAATTTGAATTTGGGCCAAGCATGCCATAAGGGATTTGTGCCGCATTGATCGAATTCGCGTAATTGTTCATCGCGTTTGAGACAGTCGTCAAACTCGCATTTATTATCCCAACAGTCTGAATATTCGTCACTGTCGACGGTGGATCCATAGGAAATGATGCGTTGTACGGACCGGATTGTGCATAAATTTGACCGAAAAAATCACCATTAAGTGGTCCCAGTACATTTGCGGCCGGTCCGGCACGGGTCGCATACGATGCCCCAGAATTTAAATCAGTCGCAACTAGCCAAGAATGATCCGCAATTAGACCACCAGGCCCTGGAATCGGCTTGTAATCAATTGAAAGTAAAGTTTGACCCGATTGGTCACCCGAGCTACTTGCTAATGCATCGCCACAGGTTGGGGTACTCAACAATGCGGCCGCAGAACCACTATTAGGTGTTGAATTAGCCAGATTTACAGTGTTTGTCGCATTACCATCTATAGTTATAAATTAATACGCACAAAAGAACGCTGTTTACAATTACTGGCAATATGCATGCAGCGAGTGCAAACTTGTGAGCCAAACTAGGTGCGTTAAACGTCGGACGTAATAGATTGTCGTATGAACGTACAAGCCCAACAAGTCCTATCTCAACAACTACTAACCCAAATAAAAAATTCTTTTTATAATATGCATATCCAAAAACTATGACAGCCAGGATTAAAAAAAGTGGGCCTACAACTGAAATTATTAATTTTCTCATCTGAATGTCCTTTGCTTACCAATTAGCACTTCACAAAGCCTATCTCTGGCTACCTCTGAGCGGCATCTAATACATTTTGTGCTGCCTGATAAAATCCGAAGGCATTGTTAACCTGCTGAGGCACTAATCCCCAAGTGCTAGTTACAGTTAAGGGAGCACTCGCAAATGGCCCGGATAAAGTTGCAAATATTCTGGTATATGTTTCGACCCGTCCAGCAGCAAGAGCCGCGCTTAAATCAACAATATCAGCAGCTGCTTGTGCATTAGAACTTCCTGGATCGATGAAAGTGGCTACGGCTCGACTCAATGAATTTACGTTACTTGGGACCGGGCTATTTGTCCACCCTACAGCAGCTGCAAAATCTTGTGCATTTGTTGTAGCGCCGTAGGAGCCACTTGCAACAAGATAACCACCAAGCAATTGATTGAAACCCTCCGGTCCGGCCGCTGCTACACCTAGTCCGACTGCTATGCCCAATCCATTACCTACAACACCAAAACCAGCTTTTGTCGCCGCCAGATAATCAACACCACCGCTTGAGGTCGGTGGAGTAACCATCACGTTACTACCACTATTTGATAAATCTACGCAGCAAGTGACTGGGAAAGTAGCAGCAGTCGTGTTTGTCGCTGCGTTTGCTTGTGCTACCGTGTATGACGCGTATGCATTAGTTTGACCTTGAGTTGCATCTCCAGTGCCGGCAACAGTATCTGTACTTACTGAATAGGTTGTGGTTAATGTAATTGACCCATCCGGTGCAGTGCTAGCGGTAGTAGATGTAGGGGTGAATGTAGTGGTTGTGGTGCCTGCCAGAGTCGCCCCCGGGTCGACGCCTTGAAGACCATCATAGCCGCCACTACCGCCACAATAGTCAGCGGCAAGACAAATTGATGCCATTTTATCCTTAAACCCCGTCGGATCCGTCGCATTCATCGGATTATTCAATACATACGCATACCGATTATAGTTCTGCCCGTTCTTAGGATCAGCAACTAGCGGATCGCCAGAGAGGAACTTCCCAATCAGCGGATCATACACGCGTCCATTCAGATGCACCAACTCCAGACTCGTAATTTGCTCCGCATTGGTATAGCCTTTGTCGTCGGTATTTTCATTCACCTCTGCGGTCAATGTAGTCGCAATCGATACCGGCGCACCTGCAGCATTGCGACGATTACCCCACGTATCGTAACCCAGCGCTTCTTTCAAATTGCCGTCAATATCCGTAATCGCAATCACACTACCCAAGTGATCCGTATGTGTCCAGTCCAGCTCACTCGCCGTTTGCGCGGGTCGATCAATTTCCACGCCGAGTCCCATCGGCCAGTAAGTTTTAATCTCAGTGACGTTATGACTGCCGTCTGTCTGCACTTCCTGTGCACCGCCGTAATAAATAATCGCTGTACTTCCCTGACTCTGCGTTCTGCGTTCATGATTTGGGCCGTACGTAAATTGACTGCTAGTGGTGGGAAATTGACTGCCGCTACCGGTATAAGTCAATGTCTCAGGCATATCAAAACTGGTCCAGGTATTGGTGCGACTATTCCCTGTCAATTGATTACCATCGGCATCGTACGTAAATACTGTTGCTGCGCCGCTCACTGTTTTGACTGCATGCGGCCCACCGCTGGTGCCACCCGTGTAAGTGTAAGTTCCCGCTGTAGGATTGCTTTTTATGTTGCCATCTACGGTGTAGGTGAAGCTTTGCTGTGCCTGGTTTGCAACGGTGCTGGTGTAGATACGATTTAATCCGTCGTAAGTAAACCCTTCACTAAAGCTTTGTGTCGCTATCGTGCCGGTAATTCCCTGATTCCATGCTTCATTCCGTTGCTGCACATTGCCCAGCACGTCATACCCATAGCTTTCCTGTACGGTGACGATGGCCGGTGTCGTGCCACAACCAACACTGGCAGCAGGCGTGGCAATCATGGTGTCGGCCAGGCGACCGGTATTGACGTTATAACAGCGGGTGGTGATTAACCCGTCGTTGGATCCACCCGCAGTGGCAAGGTGGGCAGTAACCACCCGGTTGCTCGCATCCTGGCTCATGGCTTGCCATAACGTTAAACCACTACGCTGCACACTTTGCAAATAACCATAACCGTTATAGCGCTGATCAAATTCTTTTTGCGGATCGCTGCCATGTTGGTAGATTTGCGTGATCGGACGGCTCCAGGTGTCGTAGTCGGTTTCGCTATAGAACGTCATGTTCAGTGATGCATCGAGCGTCAATGTGTTATTTGCAGTACGTCCCAAACTATCGTAGTTATAAACGGTGTCCGACTCTTTGCTGCTATTACTGGTGTTGATCATCCCCACATTCCCACTAGCTAGTGGCGCGGTATAACTTTCAACTAACTTGCCACAGCTACGTGCTGATTGACAGCTGGCGATTTGCCCGGCCGTTAAAGGTGGTCCGGTTGCGCCGGCGATGTCGTAAATAAAAGAACTGTTCAAATCGGGCTCGGTACGTCCAATCATGCGATCCAATAAATCGAACTGGAAGGTCGTTGCTACGCTTGCCGCATTTTCATTCGGGCTGATTTGTTTCCACGTGCGGCCTACCGGATCCACGCTGTAGTTGATGATGCCCAGGTCCGGATCATTTAATTGAATTTTATGACCCATCACATCGTACGTCACATTGATGTTGTTCCCTGCCGGATCCGTGGTTTGAACCAAATTGCCGAACGGGTCATACGCAAAAGCAGTATTGGTTTGCGGCGCATTATTAAACGCATCAATTTGCACCCCGATTAATTCGCCCAGCACATCGTTCGTTTCCTTGCGTGTTTGACCAGCAGGGTTAATTGTGGTTCGGATATTGCCAGCGTACGATATCGTTGTAGTCAGTAAAGCGCCACCAGTATCCAGCGTCACCGTCGTCAATGGACGATTCACGTTATCGAGTGTCTGCTCATTCGCCAATACACCGGACGGATAGGCCGCTGTCGCACCACTGGCAAACTCCGGCTGATAATTGGCCGCAGGACGACTTTGTGCATCAAACGTGTGGTCCGTCACAATTGGTGTGCCCGTAAATCCGTAACTCATACTGCGAATAACCTGGCCGAGCGGATTGGCATAGCTTAACTCCGGTACGCCATTGGCTGTGCCTGCGTTGGAATGCGTCGTGATCGTTACCGTCGACGCGCTGGACAGACAATCGCCCGAGCCGCATTGGTTATATGCCCACGCGGTGGCATTACCATCCGGGAGCGTCTGCAGCGTCACGCGACCTAACCCATCATCTTGCCAGGTCGTGATTAAGCCATTGATATCAACCAGTTGAGTTTTAACACCCGTCGCCGGATCAAACTGATACGACTCCGTTTGGCCCATCGCATTGGTAGCGGTGGCGGGGAACCGGCCATCGGCAGAGTAGGTCATCGACGTGGTACGACTCAACGTCGTTACGCTCACTGGATCTAACCAGCTTTGGACTTTGCTCAATACGTTGCCAAAACCGTCGCGCGTATAGGTATTGGTGACCTGCAGATCGTCCGATGGCAATGTCGTGTGGGTCGGCTCCAATACTTCGGTTTGCGTTAAGCCCGTCGCAAAATAGGTTGCTGCGGAAGTGCGCGTCAGGCTTGCGCCGCTTTCGTTTGTTTTAGTTACCGAGGAAGTACACATTCTGCCGATCACATAGGTCGCGCCGTGCGTGGCCACGCAGGTGTTACTGTCGTTGTCCCAGGTATTGGTTGAACTGGTGACAAAGGCACTGGTGTCAGCGGCCAGTTTGCTGCTGACCGTACCCGTCAATTGGTTACCGAAGTTGTCATACGTGATGCCACTGGACGTGACAGTACCCAAATCGTTGTTGCTCAGATCCGCACTTGTTTTGGTTCCGGTTGATACATACGGAAAACAAATATTGCATAGCGCTGTCTCCGTACCACCGACACCGGGCACCGTTGAATTACTGCTGTAGTAAGCATTGGGCAGTGCCAATACCGCATACGTGTTGGAGGCGTTCGAGATGGTAACGGTATTTTCATTCGTAGTCGCTGTCGTGACCGCTGAAGCCACCAGCCCTGAGTAAGGCCAGGCCTGGTAATAACTCGTTAAAATAGAGATACCGCTTTGGGAATTGGTCGATGTGATGCTGGCAAAGCCCAACAATCCCCGGCCAGCGGCATCGCTTTGCAAACCAGCATAGCTATAGGTCGAGGTAACAGATCCGCCCTGACCATTCGAGTCCAAGAAAGCAGAAACCAGATAACCTGGATTCGCTACACTTTGCGTTGGATAGACCGGTAGCGTTGATGGATTTTTTGTATATACCGACGCTTGGCCACCCTGGGTATAGGTCACACTGCTTACGCGCCCTACTCCGTTTGTGACGGAAGACAATTTATCAACTGCCAGATTCGCATTCGCTGCCAGGGTATACGGTGTCCATGCGGTACCTGCCGACGTAAAATTATTGGCTTCGCTGCCAGTTAGCGTCGCGTCAATGGTCTGGTTATAGGCCAGCAGATTCAGCGTGCCGTCATTTAGGTAGCTACCAAACTGAATGAGCGGATCAGGCAAACCCGCGACAATGGCCGTCACTGCGGGCATCGCCGGGCCACCCGTCACACTTTGACAATTGAGTGTTGCACTGTTCTGAATGGTGCAGGTGCGCCAGGTCCCGCCCGTTCCTTGTGCATTGTATTCAAACGCCAGGGTCTTCACGGCACCATCGCTATCGATCGACCCCATGTTCTGAATAACTGAATCCGTACCCTGAGTTGCCGTCAATGTATGGCAATCGAAACTCACTCCCGTGGAATAACATATCGCCGCTTCGGTACCTGTACCGCTTGCTGGCTGCGTACCGGATACCAGAACGTCCGTTAAACCGTCGGCGTTTGCATCGGCTAAAGTAGACACCCCAAAGAGTTGAGGGTTCGCATCCAGCGAACCGCTGCCAGATGTGCCGTTACTTGCCGTCGTTGGTAAGGCGGCCCAGTTACCGCAGGTGAATCCATTTGTCCCAGTCGTGCAGACTTCCATAAATGGCGTAGTACTTCCCGACGGCACGTTATTCCGGTACACGTCGGAATGCCCGCTGCCGCTAAACATGCCAAGCTGGTTGGCGACAGACGGTGCGGCAGTGCTGACACCCGTGGTACCCGAAATCACATAGTTGGTGCCGCTGTAAACTTTGCAGTTAAATGATTGCGTGCCATTGGTCATCGCCGAGGTGCAAACGGTTCCATCCGCATATTGACCGTTACGCACCAGAATGTCGGACAGTCCCGACCCTGTCGTATTCATGACCAGATAATCTTCGGCATTCCAGCTCACCAGACTAGCGCCCATGCCGGACGTTGCTGCGGTATTGGTGGACGAATCCGTACAGCTAAAGGCATTGGCTGCGACCGGGTTGCTGCTGAGTTGAGACAGGCAGACAAAGCCACCAAACAGGTACAGGTCGCTCGAGCCGTCGCCATTGAAATCACCGACAAGGCCCCAGCCGGATAGACCGGGATTATTGGTCGCGGTATTTTGAACAGCAGCATATTGGAATGGGTAACCCGATGAAGCATCTTCCGCCGTTCGACGATTGGCAATTATCTGGGCAACCGACGTTGGCACTGTCCATACGATAGGCGCATTGAAACCTCCACCCGCTTTGGCTAAATAAATATTGTATTGCGTGGTTGGCTTGCTCGTATCGACCACCATCGCATCGACCATACCGTCGCCATTGAAATCAGCCCAAATAATATTGTTGTAATTCATGGTGCTGGTGGACGTATTCCAGGGCGCTACCGGACCATTCACTGCGGTCGATGCTGCGGTAAATGTTGGTGCAGCACTTTGTCCCCAGTTGAATGTCGTCGCAGGGAATGCAACCATACCGGATTGCGGATTCAGCGCCTGCATCTGCACGGATGAAATCATACTGCGTCCACTGGATGCGCTATTGGTGTACGAAATATCGTACTCACGTACTTCGGTCGACGCGTTATACACCTTGATGTTGCTCATCAGGCTGGCCATATCGTTGTGCGAACCCGCTACATAACGCACGGTGCCGTCGGTTCTGGTCTGAACGTAGTTAAATACCACCGACAGATGAGCGGCAAGGCCGGTTTGATTGTTGCCGCCGTACTGAATTTGCGTGGCTAAATATTCACCGTTCGCCGTGGTGCTG
>Ga0207007_1258_pt1 | contig 12470 bp, 10 predicted proteins | sample Alteio_BWMinCont_85_FD_153487 | JGI IMG/M metagenome (GOLD analysis project Ga0207007, IMG submission 153487) | Enriched cells from forest soil in Barre Woods Harvard Forest LTER site, Petersham, Massachusetts, United States -... | ecosystem: Environmental > Terrestrial > Soil > Temperate forest >...
TCCGTCAACTTACTCATAATCGGGAATCTCCTTTTTAACCACCGATTTGCCCGAATTGTACCAATCTCAGGGGGTTTCGCAAGACCAAACCTGGCAGGGATCAAGCCCAACTCGCCAGCCAGTTGGGTCCGAAAAGCCCCTCGGCACGAAAGTTTTTCAAATTTCCGCACGGGGGCACGCGTTTGGGTGTAGCATCGCGCTACTCGGGGAGGCAATCCCGGGAAAGACCGTCCGGGCATGTCCCGGTTGGACGCTCACTTCCGATAGGAGATTCAATACATGAACCGTTCCACACTACTATTTCCGGTTTTGATGTTTGGCCTCGCGATGGGCGCGGGGACGCTGCGGGTCCAGGCCCAGGGCGGCCCCGTCACCCCGGAGGCAAAGGCGAAACAAAATGCGATTGAGGCGGCGGCTCCGAAGCTGCAGATTACCGAGGAGCATCTCACGCTGGTTATCCCCGGCCACACCATTGGTGAAACCGAAGGCGTTTCCAAGAACTCCAAGGGGCACCTGTTTGTCTACTCGCGCACCGGCACCGGCGGCAGTTCGCGTGGCGGCACGGCCGCGGAGTTGTTCGAATTCGACGAAAACCTAAAATTCGTCAAGCAGTGGGCTCCGGATAACTATGCTGCATCCTTCGCCCACGGCGTTCGCGTCGATCGGTTCGACAACGTATGGATGGTCGACGAAGGTTCCTCCATGATCATCAAGTTCGACCCCGCGGGGAACGTCAAAATGACCCTGGGCCGGAAGCCGGAGGCGATCGACTACATGGAGCGCTTCATCGAACGAGGCGAGAAAGAGAAAGAATCAGACCGGCATCCCGTGGGAACCATGGGTGCTTTCAATCGCGAAACCGACATCGCCTGGGATGCGAATGACGATATGTACGTGAGCGACGGCTACAACAATGCGCGCGTCGTCAAGATCGCCAAGGACGGCACCTGGGTTAAAGCCGTGGGAACCTACGGCAACGGGGACAATCAATTCAACACCGTGCATGGCATTGCCGTGGATAAGCAGGCGGGCCTGGTTTATGTCGCTGACCGCGGCAATTTCCGCATCCAGGTCTATGACACCAATCTGAACTTCAAGCAATCCATTACTGGCATAGGCGCGCCGTGGAGCGTTCAGGTCACGCCCAAGTATATTTACACCGGCGACGGCAACGGCAAACTCTACCAGTTGGATCATAGCGGCAAGCTGCTCGGTTGGGCGCAGACCGGAATGGGCATGGGGCAGACCGGCTGCATCATCCACGCGCTGCAAGCCGAGGGCGACAATGTCCTCTACAGGGGTTCCTGCTCCGAATGGGACATAGAGAAGATCACGATTAAGTAGCTGGCAATAAGATGGGGGCTCGAACCCTGGCTCGAGCCCCCGAACTACTGATCCGCGTCCGCAATCCCCACCCTTCGGCGGCCCCCAGCGCCGTGTCGCCGTCGGCATCCAAATTGACGCATGGCTCCTTGGTACGCCAGAATCTACCTGTTTGCGGGTCGACAGGATAGAAAGGCAGGATGCTGCGCGGTTGCGCCTCTGGCCGGCGGCGGGGAAAACGACGATGACCTGGATTGCGCCGCTCACTTTGCAGGGTTCCCACGCCACGCTGGTGCCGCTGACTCACGAGCATCACGACGACCTGGTGGATGCGGTGAAGGACGGCGAGTTGTGGAACCTGTGGTACACGCTGGTTCCGACGGCGGAGGGAATGCGCGCGGAGATCGACCGGCGGTTGGGCTTGCAGAAGCAGGGATTGATGCTGCCGTTTACAGTGATCGCGAAGAGCAGCGGGAAACCCGTGGGGATGACGACGTATCACAACATCGATTCCGCCAACCGCCGCGTGAGTATCGGCTACACCTGGTACCGCCAGAGCATGCAGCGCACGCCGGTGAATACGGAGTGCAAGTTTCTGCTGTTGCGGCATGCGTTCGAGTCTTTGCAGTGCATCGCGGTGGAGTTTCAAACGCACTTCTTCAACCGAACGAGCCGGCGGGCGATTGAACGGCTGGGGGCCAAGCTGGATGGGGTGCTGCGCAGCCACCAGGTCTTGCCCAACGGGAGCCTGCGCGACTCGTGCGTCTACAGCATCATTGCCAGCGAGTGGCCGGCGGTGAAGGCCAACCTTGATGGGTTGCTGCGCGGGGGCGGCTGAACGCTGGAACGGCTTCGATTCAGCGGGCGGCGAATTGCAAAACTTCCAGACCCCTGAAATCCGTCTTGCTTTGGATTTTCAAGGCCGGCGATTGCAAAGCCGTGTCCAAGAATTCCTGATCGCTTGCGCCCATCCATTTGGATTTGACGACGAAAATAGTTCCACCGGCGGGAGCCGCGAGCGCGGACAACTGGCCGACGGGCGGGGAATGCCGCCGCAAGTCAGGGGAATAAAAAGCCAGGTAGGGGATGATATCGTGGGCGCAGACCACGTCGGAGGCGGTCACGTTTTGCTGGAGGAACCGCGCCGCCCCTCGGAAGTCGTCGTAGCGGTCGCGCGCATGAAGCCCGATGATGACCAGGGAAATCAAGGCCACCAGTGCGACGGTGGAAGCCATAACCCTCGCGGGGCGGAGGCGAAATCGCACGGCCCACTGCGAGAGCCAGAAAACACCCAAGGAAACGAGAAGGAACAGCGGCGGGGTCGTAAACAGAATTTGGCGGATCGCGAAAAAATATTCCTTTATCCAGAGCAAGAGAAAAATGAACGGGAGGGGCAGCAAGAGCCAGCATAGGAGAAGCAGTAGATGTGAATATTTGCGCTCTCTTTTGAGTTTTACGGCGCCCAGTGTGGCCAACAGAATCAGCAGGCCCGCGAACGGGTAGCTGCCGTTGCCCACGTCCTTTATAAGGTTGAGAAAAGTGCGGAAGGTGAACTCCAGAGGGTCGGTTTTATAGCCGCTGACGGTTTTGATTCCAAAAACCACCCACGGAGCCAAGGCGCCACCCGCCAGCGCGACCGTGGCGGCCAGCTTAAGCAGGAAAGGCCAGCCGAGGGGTTGCATTTGGGGCCATGCGCGCCTGAAAAAGGGCAAGAACAAGGCACAAGAAAAAACAGATTGCGAGAAGATCACAAACATCCCGAAGTAGTTGGCATAGATCAGAAGAATGGTGACGGCAAGATAGGCAAGCCAGTCTCGTGTTCGACGCTTGACCAACACCTTCCAGAAAAGCAAAAACGAGCAGACCGCAAGAAGAGTGAACAAGGCGTAGGGTCTGCCTTCCTGGGAATACTGAAGATGAAGCGGGTACAGGGCATACAGCAGCGAGGTCATGAGGCCCACGCGCACGTCGAATAGATCAGAGACAAGCACAAAAAGCACGACGATGGTCAAGCTGCCGAATAGCGCAGCGTGGAACCGAAGCCAGAATTCGGAACGGCCGAAGATTGCAACGACATAGTGCTGGATGAGGTAGTCGAGCGGCGTTGCACCGCGGTCTTCGGTTACGCCCTGCAAGAGAACTCGCAAAGAACTGGGGGCGGAATGGATGGCCTCAATGAGTTCGTCCAGCCAGAGTTGCCTGGCGCCGAGCCGGTAGAATCGTAAGGAAGCGCCGAGGGCCAGGACAGCCCAGATCTGCCATTGCGCCCACCGGGAAGCGAGGTCCGGGGGGGCGGCAAGGGCCGCACCGGTCTTCATCGGAGCGCCATTTCGCCCGGTATTCTGCAATAGTCGGCAAAGGAATGAAAGGCGCCAGATCATTCTTGCAGGGGCTCGTGAAAGAGAAAGACGACTGGGTTTGCAGCAACGCTAGAGATTTTTTTGATGCGTGCGGGGCTTGGCTTGACAGGCGGGAAGCGGAAAACTAGGATTCCGGCGGTGATGATCGGGCCTGGGAAACGTTCCAGGCGAGAGGTGCGGCGATGCGCGACAGGATAATGGTCTTGTTGTTGGCACTGGCTTTGATTCCGTCGTTGGCGGCGGCGCAGACCCGGGCGGCGAAGACCACGCTGGATATTTACGTGGTGGACGTCGAAGGCGGCAACGCTGTGCTGTATGTGGCGCCGTCTGGCGAGTCGGTGCTGATCGACACTGGGAACGGCGGGACGCGCGACGCCGGGCGCATTCTGGCGGCGGCGAAAGACGCGGGGTTGACGCAGATCGATCACCTGATCATCACGCACTTTCACGGCGATCACTTTGGCGGACTGCCGGAACTGGCAGCGCACATCCCCATCAAGGAGTTCATCGATCACGGGGCCAATACGCAGGTGACGCCGGCGACGGACGCATTCTTCAAGGACACTTATGGCCCGCTGACCAGCAAGGCCACGCACACGGCGGTGAAGCCCGGAGACAAGATTGCGGTGGCGGGGCTCGATTGGCGCATCGTGGCGGCGGCGGGAGAGGCACTGAAGTCGCCACTGCCGGGAGCGGGCAAGCCCAATCCCTATTGCGCGGAGACCAAGCCGCATGATCCGGACACGACGGAGGATGCGCAGTCGGTGGGCAGCTTCATCACGTTTGGGAAATTCCGCACGGTGCACATGGGCGACCTGGGTTGGAACAAGGAGATGGACCTGATGTGCCCGACGAACCGCCTGGGCACGGTGGACCTGTTGCTGGTGGGCCATCACGGGCTGCCGAGTTCCAATTCGCCGGCGATGGTGCACGCCCTCGCGCCGCGCGTGATGATCATGAACAATGGCACACGCAAAGGCGGACAGCCCGACGCGATGAAGGTTCTTTATTCGTCGCCGGGGCTGGAAGATTTGTGGCAGGTGCACTTCTCCCTGCTGAGCGGGCAGGAATACACGGCTCCGGGGATGTTCATCGCCAATTGGTTTGATGAACCGCAGGCCAACATGCCAGTGGCTCCGCTGCCGGCTCCGACGCCGGGGCCGGGAGTGCCGCCTCCGCCGGTGCACGACGGCGCGGCTTACTGGATCAAGGTTTCGGCGCAGTCCAACGGCAACTTCACGGTGACCAACACGCGGAACGGCTTCAGCAAGACGTACGAAGCAGGCGCGCGCAAGTAGAGCGCGCGAGCTGAAATTTTCCGCCGTTCATAAGCCCCTGTCGATTTCGATATCAACTTTACATTTCCCGCAGATCGTCTCAGGATAAAGATTCCCGTCACGAGGAATTACGGCGGCGATTGCGCGCGGGCGGAGCGGACTTTTTGGCGAATGTCCTCGATGTAGAGGCGCGCGTCGTTGCGGGTGCTAATGGCGCCAACGCGCGCGAGGATGGCAGGGCGCTGCGCCGGCGGCGACAAATCCAGGTCATTGCGCATGGCTACGTAAACGAAGCCGGGCATACTGCGCTCGGAGCCGACGGGCTCGGTGGGACGCGTCGCGGCCGGGGAGGGGAGTCCTCCTAGTGCGGCGGCAGGCAGCGCGGATTCGGCTACCGCGGACGTGGTAAGGGAGGACGAGGCGGGATCGGGCAAGGTCAGCGGCGCATCGCCGCGCGCGGACGGGAGCGAAGCCAGCGAGAGCAGGTGATTGGCTTTGGCGTCGCGCTGCGTCAGCGGCGGAATGTTGAAGGCCGCCGCGACAGTGGCCGGCACGGAGGCATGATCGTAAATGCGGTGATCCACCAGATTGGCGGGGATGAGCGGCGAGACGACCACCGCGGGGACGCGCGGCCCATACTGCTCGAAGGTGAATCCGAATTGATTGGCGGAGGCGATTTGCGGGGCGTCTCCGGGCGCGATGGCGGCGGGCGGGACGGCGTGATCGAAAAATCCGCCGTGTTCGTCCCAGGTGACGATCAACATGCTGGTGGGCCAGATGGGAGAGTTGCGGATGGTTTCGTAGACGGTTTTGATCAGGGCTTCGCCACTGGTGACATCGTCGAGAGGGTGCTGCGAATTGCCTTCCTTGTAATCGCTGGCGACGTGGCCGTAGTTGGGCTCGATGAGCGTGAATTGCGCCGGGTAGTCGGGATCGGCAACGTCCCGGGCGAAATTTGAAAACGGCGTGATGTCGAAAATGTGGATACCTTTGAGGGCGTGCGCCAGGCAGAGTTCGCCGCCGGCATAAATGCGCCAGATCAAATTGGGCTGAAAAATGGTTCCGTTCTGAAAGGGGAAACCGAGGAGCCCTTCCCATACGAACATTTCGGCAGTTGTGGGGCTGTGGTCGAGGCCGCCGGATGAGCCCGCGACGAGGAAAAAGCGGTTGGGCCAAGTGGGGCCGGGGAGCGAAGAAAACCAGTTGTCGCAGACGGCAAAATTTCTCGCCAGGGCTACTAGGACAGGGAGTTGCGCGGGAAGGAAACACTTCATGACCTCGCCGGGATTGGCCGCGCCGCCGGAAGCGGCAAAGCTGGAGACGTAGCCGCTGTTGTTGATGGGCGGATACGGCCCGCTCGGCGGGTATTGCGCGGCGGGTCCGGCAAGCTGCTCCAGCACGTCAGGGAATTCGTGGCGGGGATCAACGTCCATGGTGAAGCCCGCGGGCGAGGAAATCGCGAAGGTTTGGCCGGCGAAGCTGTTGGACTCCGCCCCGGAGAGGCCGTTGATTTTGGCGGGCTGGCCGGAGACGGCATCGGCGCCGGCGATGCCGGAAAAACCCAGCATGTGATCGAAGGAGCGATTCTCCAGCATGAGAACGAAGATGTGTTTGATGGGACTCATGTCACGGGCATTCTAACGGCGGTAGACGTCGCGCAGATATCCTTCGACGGCGACGTCGGGGCCGAAGCGTTCGATGCGCAGGCCGGAGAGTTCGCGCGGAGGCACGGCGCGCTTGCTGGATGAGCCTGGCGAGGCAAGAGTTCCGGCGATCTTGGGCGCGTAGAAGAAGCGGATCTTATCCACGAGACCAGCGCCCGACGCGGCGGCGTTGAGCGTGGGGCCGGCTTCGAGCAGGACGCTCAGAATATCGCGGCGGCCGAGTTCGGCCGACACGGCGCGCAAATCGGGCTCTCCGGTACGACTCCTTCTAACAGAACAAATCTCGATGCCAGCGCGGCGCAGGGCGCGAGCGCGGGCGCCGGAGTCGCTCGCGCATGTGAAGACCAGGACGTCGCCGCGGGCGCTGCGCGCGAGCCTGGAGCGCGGGCTCAGGCGCAAGCGCGAATCGACGACAACGCGAAGCAGAGGGCGGCGGCGCGGCAGGCCGGTGCGGTCGGTAAGCAGCGGGTCGTCGGCAAGGACCGTGCCAATCCCAGTGAGCAGCGCATCGGAGGCGTGGCGCATGCGCTGGACTTCGGCGCGCGAAGCTTGCGAAGTAATCCACCGCGCGCCGGGAAGGGCGAGGCGGCCGTCGAGCGTCAGGGCGGACTTGAGGGTCACGAAAGGGCGGCGCGTGATGATCCACGCGGCGAAGGCTTCGTTGAGACGCTGGGCTTCCTCGCGAAAGGCGTCGGCATATTCGACCTTGATTCCCGCGGCGCGCAGTTGTCTAAAGCCGCGCCCGGCGACACGCGGATTGGGATCGGGCATGGCGGCGACGACGCGCGCGACGCCCGCGGCGATAAGCGCGCGCGTGCAGGGCGGTGTGCGGCCCTGGTGCGAGCAGGGTTCGAGGTTGATGTACAGCGTCGCGCCGCGCGCGGCCGGGCCGGCGGATTCGAGCGCGATGATCTCCGCGTGGCGCAGACCGTCGTAGGTGTGGAATCCCTGGCCGACGACTTTTCCGTGGCGAACGAGCACGGCGCCGACCATGGGATTGGGGCTGGCGAGGGCCTGGCCGCGGCGCGCGAGCGCCAATGCGCGCGCCATCCATTTTTCGGTCGCGTAGCCAACATGCGCAGAAGTTCGCGGCGGCATGGGATGTCAGTCGAAGAGGGAATTGACGAAGACTTCGGCGTCGAAGGGGACGAGGTCGTCGACGGATTCGCCGGTGCCCACGAAACGCACGGGCAGGTTCAACTCGCGCATGATGGGGACGACGATGCCGCCGCGCGCGGTGCCGTCGAGCTTGGTGAGGACGATGCCGGTGACGCCGGCGGAGGCGGTGAATTCGCGGGCCTGAGCGAGACCGTTCTGGCCGGTGGTGGCGTCGAGGACCAGCAGGACGTCGTGGGGAGCGCCGGGGACGAGCTTGGTCGCGGTGCGCTTCATCTTTTCGAGTTCGGCCATGAGATTGGATTTGGTATGCAGGCGGCCGGCGGTATCGACGATGACGACGTCCACGTCGCGGGCGCGCGCCGCGGCCAGCGCGTCGTAAACGACGGCCGCGGGATCGGCGCCGATCTTGGTCTTGACGAGTTCGGAGCCGGTGCGCTGGGCCCAGACGGCGAGCTGCTCGATGGCCGCGGCGCGAAAGGTGTCTCCGGCGCAGAGCAAAACGGAGGAGCCGTCGCGGCGCAGGCGGTGCGCCAGCTTGCCGATGGTAGTGGTCTTGCCGGTGCCGTTGACGCCCACGACAAAGATGACTTGCGGGCGCGCTTCGCGGGAGGCGCCATTGGGCGAAACCGGAACGGCGTTGATAACCGAAAGCAGCTCGCTCTTGAGCGCCCCGCGCAGCGCGGCGACGTCGCGCAAGGGCTCGCGAGCGGCGGATTCGCGGACGGCGGCAAGCAGTTCGCGCGTGGTGCGCACGCCCAAGTCGGCGGCCAGCAGGGTATTTTCCAGGCGCAGGAGCTGTTCTTCGTCGAGGCGGCGTCCGGCACCAAACAGGCCCTCGATGCGTGAGGAGATTTCCGAGCGCGTCTTGCTGACAGAGTTTTTCAACCGCTCGAGGAGCGACGGCTTTTCCGAACCTTTTTCGGAATCCTTTTCTGAACCCTTTTCTGAACCAAAGATGCGGAACATAGGTTTTCCGGGGCGGAAACGGCCCGGCAAGTGATTCTAGCAGATGCGAACGGGCGGCGACCGGCGGACCGGCGGGAGTTAGGCTTCAACGAGTTGCGTGGTGGTGAGGCGAATCTTGCCGGAACTAATGACCAGGTCCATGGCTTCGACCACGACGGGATCAAATTTCGCGCCGGTGACCTTGCGGATCAGGGCCAGGGCATCCTGCGATGTGAAAGCCGTCTGGTAGGGGCGATTGGTGGTCATGGCGTCGAAGGTGTCGGCGACGGCGATGATGCGGGCCATCAAGGGTATATCGTCGCCCTTGAGTCCGTAGGGGTATCCGCGGCCGTTCATGTGCTCGTGGTGCAGCTCGATGCCGGGGAGCATGTCCTTGAGCTGCGCGACGGGGCGCATGATGTTGGCTCCCTTGGTGGGGTGCTGCTTCATGATCGCGAACTCTTCCTCGGTCAGCGCTCCGGGCTTTTTAAGCACGCGATCGTCCACGCCGATCTTGCCGACGTCGTGCAGCAGGGCGGCAATGCGCAGGCGGTCCAGATCCTCGGCGGAGAGATTCAATTGCTGACCAATGAGCATGGAATATTTTGCGACGCGGTCGGAATGGCCGCGGGTATAGGGATCCTTTTCGTCGATGGCGGCGGCGAGCATGCGGATGGAACCCAAAAAGAGTTCGCGGTTTTCCTCGGCGGCCTTCTTCAACTGGGCGATGAAGCTCTCGATATCGTCGGCCATATGGTTGAAGGTCAAGGCCAGATCACTGATTTCGGCGGCGCCGTGCACCGTGGCGCGTTCGTGGAACTCGCGGCGGCTGATGGCGCGAGTGGAGGCGGCCAGCGCGCGGATGGGGGTGCTGATGCCGACGGCAAACAGGTAGCCGAGAATGGTGGCGGCGAAGGTCACTATGATCACAAAAGTCAGGGCCTGGGAGTTCAGTTCGTTGACGCCGGCGTCTTCACGCGCGTCTTCCAGGCCGCGCTGGGCGATGACGGCCCAGGCGAGATCGGGGATGGTGCTGTAGGTGCCGATCATCTCGCTGGTCTTGCCTTTTTCGGCGACGCTGAAACGCGGCACGGTTTCGGTGGCGCGCAGGCCCTTGGGCAGCGCCACCACGCGGGAGACGATAGGCGAGGTGGAGCCCAGGTCCGCGCCGGGCACAAACTGCCGCGTGTCGGGATGCGCGATGACGTGGCCGTTGTTATCGACGATGAATACGGTGCGGCCGCGCACGCTGGTTTCCTGCAGCCTGCGGAGGATGCCGTCGAGGGAGACGACCGCCGCCAGCATGCCGTTGAATTGGTCGCTGACCGCAAGCGGAATGGCTATAACGAAAGCCGGCCGGTTATCGGGGGCCAGCGCCAGAGGGTCGCTGCGAAAGGCCACCGACTGCAAAGTGCTGGCAAAGCCGCGCTGCAGGGCCTTGCCGACAAAGGGGTCCAGGTCGGGGCGGAAGTTGCCCGCGCCCGCTCCCTTGCCGGTCTTGCCCACGGCCGTGAGGTAAAGGATGTTGGGATTGCTGGCGACGAAATTTTCCAGCAGGCGCGTGACTTGCGGGGCATGGACGGGATCGTCCACCTGATCGAGCAGGCCGGTGAGGGCGAGGATTTGGCGTTCGCTGATGAGCTGCTGGTTAAGATTGCTGTAGAAGAGCTGGATCTCTTCGCCGACCGAGCGGGTCAGATCGGTTTGCTGGACGCTCTCGGTATCGGTGAGTTTTTCCTGGCTGAGCTGCAAAACCTGGCGGTGGTAGAGCCCCAGAGGCAAGGTGCTGACCAGCAGCATGGCGCCCAGCACCATCCATAGCAGGCGCGGGCGACGCAGGAGAGCGGTCTTGAGGCGATCGAATTGGAAACGCATACGCTAAAAGTTGATTGTACTGTCCGGGCGGGGCGCGCAGAAGGCGGGCGGCGCGGGGTGGTGGCCGATGTGCCACACCTGTACGCAGGTACAGGCGGCCCGCAAGGGAAACGGAATGACGGCACGTTTTTGCGCCGCTAAGCGAGCGGGGCGCAGCAGTGCGCGCAGCGCCTGGCCTGGATGGGGATTTCGCTCAGGCATTCGGGACATTTTTTGGTGGTGGGATCGGCCGGCGGCTCCTGGTGCGCGCGCGAAACCAGCGCATTGACCGGCAGCACCACCAGGTAATAGATTGCCGCGGCGACGATCAGGAACGACAACAGGGCGTTGATGAATTCGCCGTAGAGAAATTTACTGCCGTTCACGGTGAAGGTGAAGGCGGAAAAGTCCGGCCGCTTCACCAGCGCGGCGATGAACGGCGTGAGCAGGTCCTTGACCAAGGCGGTCACCACGCCTCCGAAGGCCGCGCCGATCACGACGCCCACGGCCAGATCGACGACGTTTCCGCGCAACAGGAATTGTTTGAATCCCTTCATGATGTTGCTCCTTTCGGCGTTTGCAACCGGCGGTGCGTGGTTCCCTTGCCGATCCTCAGTCTTTAAGCCTTATTCCTTCTTCAGGCGCCGCTCCATCAGCTCGCGGATGGCTTCCGCCGGTGCGCGGCCTTCGTCGAGCACGGCGTACATCTGCTCGGTGATGGGCATCTCCACGGCGTGGCGGCGCGCCAGCGCGAGAGTAGCGGCGGTGGTGCCGATACCCTCGGCGACCATGCGCATCCCGCTGAGAATTTCCACCAGCGGGCGGCCTTTGCCAAGTTCCACGCCGATGGAGCGATTGCGGCTCAGCGAGCCGGTGGCGGTGAGCACCAGGTCGCCCAGCCCGGCCAGGCCAGCGAGAGTATCACGACAACCGCCCAGGGCTACGGCCAGGCGGGTCATCTCCGCCAGGCCGCGCGTCACCAGCGCGGCAATGGTGTTGTTCCCCAATCCCAGACCGGCGCAGACGCCCGCGGCAATGGCGATGACGTTTTTCACCGCGCCGCCGATTTCCACGCCCGCGACGTCGGGATTGGTGTAGAGGCGCAGGGTCGGCCCGGAGAATTCCTCTTGAACGGCCGCCGCGGCATCGGCGTGGGTCGAAGCGATGACTACCGCGGTGGGATCGCCGCGCGCGATTTCGAGAGCAAAGCTCGGTCCGGAAAGCACGGCGACGCGCGGAGCAAACCGCGGTGCGATGACTTCGCGGATGACCTCGCTCATCCGCGCGAGCGAATCGTGCTCCAGGCCCTTGGTGGCGCTGACGAAGATCATCTCCGCCGCGGCGCGGGCATCGATATGAGGCAGCATCGCGGCGTACACGGCGCGAGCATGCGCCGAAGGCATTGCGCCCAGCACCATCGACGCGCCGGAGAGCGCTTCGCTCATGTCGCCGGTGACCGCGATTTCATCGGGGACGCGGATGCCCGGCAGGTAGATGGCGTTTTCACGGCGCGAGCGCAGAGAGGCGAGCACATCGGAGGAATGGACCCACAGCGACAGCCGATGCGGATGGCGGCCGCGGCCGAGCGCGATGGCCAGGGCCGTGCCGCAGCTTCCCGCGCCGATGATGGCAATCTTATTCATGGTTATTCATCGTTGTTTTTCTTGGCCCAGGGGCGGTCGCGACCGAAAATAATTTGCGGCTCGGCGCCTTGCAGCATTCGAATGATGTTGTCGCGATGCCGCAAGATGACCAGGGCCGTGATCGCGAGGCTTCCGACAGTGACCGAGAGCGGCGGCGCCAAGGGTGGAGCGTACAACAAATAGATCAGCAAGGGCAGGGCAGCCGCCGCGGAAATCGAGCCCAGCGAGATATACCGCCAAAACGCGACAACCAGGATCCATATCATCAACGCAACCAGCGCCGCT
>Ga0207007_1240_pt2 | contig 12449 bp, 15 predicted proteins | sample Alteio_BWMinCont_85_FD_153487 | JGI IMG/M metagenome (GOLD analysis project Ga0207007, IMG submission 153487) | Enriched cells from forest soil in Barre Woods Harvard Forest LTER site, Petersham, Massachusetts, United States -... | ecosystem: Environmental > Terrestrial > Soil > Temperate forest >...
TTTGCTTCGTCTTAGTATTAAATTTATTAGACTCATGAAAACAAAAGACATTAAACAAGAGGAACATTTCGAGGCATCACCTTCAGAAATATATGATGCCATTATGGACTCTAAAAAGCATGCACAGTTTACCGGTGCAGCTGCTAAGATTGACAACAAAGTCGGCGGCAGTTTTTCAGCGCATGACGGTTATATCACCGGCAAAAACATCGAGCTTGTTCCCGGTAAAAAGATAGTACAAAGCTGGCATGCCGAGGAGGACCATTGGCCAGATGATTATTTTTCAAAGATCACCTTCGATCTGAAAGAAGATAAAAAGGGTGGCACAACTTTGAACTTCACCCATGAAGGTGTACCTGTAGAACATGCAGATTCTATTGAAGATGGGTGGGTAACCTATTATTGGGAGCCTTTGAGGGAAATGTTTGACAAGAGTCGATGACTTTCCAAAAGTCATCGACTCTATGGATTGTCTGAATTCTGCGTAAATTGCTTCCATTTTACGTAACACTCCATAGCTCCTTTGATCAGGCAAACGCACCGGCAATCACCACTTAATAAAATCGCAGCCATGTTGGTTATTACCATCGCGGCTGTTACGATATTATATTATGGCAAACCGATTTTATTGCCTCTGGCTTTTTCCGGCATTATCGCACTGCTGCTATATCCATTATGCCGCTTTTTCGAAAATATTGGGTTTCCGCGCACTCTGGCGGTGCTTCTTTCCATGTTTATCCTGTTTTGTATCCTTAGCGGAATGGTCGTGTTGCTATCCACACAGATATATCGTTTTGAGGATGAACTCCCAGACTTGAAAGAAAGATTCAGTGATGCACTCAATGATTTCGAATGGTTCCTGTTTAAAAATTACAATATCCAGATCAATGCGGATCTGAGTACCATGTTCCAGGGTTCTACTTCAAAGATTTTAGATTCAGGAGTTGAATTACTCGGCGGTACGATATCCACCCTGATTACTATCTTTAATTTTCTTGGTCTGCTTCCATTTTATGTATTCCTGATTCTCTTATACCGCTCTTCATTCAAAGAATTTTTCCTGAATATCACTCCGAATGACAAACATAGAATCGTTCTCAGGATTCTTTATCAGTCACAAAAAGTGGTTCAGAACTATATAATAGGACTTCTTACAGTAATGTCTATCGTGGCGATCCTTACGTCAACTTCACTTTTTATTATTGGCGTTGATGATGCCATCTTTTTTGGCTGCCTTGCGGCTGTTTTGATGGTCATCCCATATCTGGGCCTCATCATTGGGGCATTATTGCCCGCTATCTATGCACTTCTTACCAAAGACAGTGGGTGGTATGCCTTTGCCGTTATTGTATCTTTTGCTTTTATCCAGTTTATGGAGGGAAATATCATTACGCCAAAAATTACAGGTGGCAGGGTAAATATCAATCCATTAGCTGCCATTATTGCTTTGGTGGCGGGAGGGTATTTATGGGGTATGGGCGGACTTATTATTTCCCTTCCTTTTGTCGCCATGCTTAAAGTGATTCTCAGTAATGTTCCTTCGCTACAGCATTATGGGGTTTTGCTTGGCACTGAAATTTATAGCAAGAAAAACAGGAGAAAGATCAAGGCTGGGCGCGCGATCAGTAACAATTAATTCATTCCCCGACCGGAGTTTTGAGACGCACAAGCCTGATAATAATGGCAATAGCTGCAATAAGAAGCAGATAATGAATCACAAATACATGGCCCCAGGTAGAATGAAAGCCAATAAAGCCAATGACCCACATTATTATGAGTATTCCGGCTATGATGTAAAGGAGGTTATTCATGGATATCATTCGCCAAAGTTAAACTAACTTTTACCGAAGCCTTTTTTGATGCCTTTGTTCAATAAAATCAGCGCAGCCGTCTCCACTATTCCCAAAGCCATTGTCCTGATTCGCTGTTTTTTTTCTTCGGCAGGATCGACAGGTTTGTTAGGGGCCGTTTTTTCTCCGAAAACAGATTTCAGTATAAAATTGATGGGGACTCCGGTAATTTTGGATTTCATAAGGACATCAGGGATAATTGAAGTTACGGCACGATGTATCAATGCCCATGGTTGTACTGCCCTTTTTATCATGTCCGCGTCATTCATTAAAGAAGCAGTAATGAGCCCAGCCTCGTTTTGAAGACGTATTTTTTCGCTTCTCAGACTATCTAAACTAGTTATTTTCATCGGTTTCTAAACTTTTTGTAAGGACTTTGATGATCCAATTGCCTACCGGTTTGAATATTAATGCTTTACGGGTCACCAGGATAAAAAGTGCCAGAACAAGGTTAAAAAAAGCTACTATGGAAAATCCATAGGTCATTCTGCCCATGGCTTCTCCAATGGCAATGGCCGCCGTTATATTTGCAAATATCCAGAACAACAGAATCGCCAGGGATATAACCATCACAAAAACAACCGACTGTGCTACTTTGGCCGTATATTCTATGGTAGATAATTTGAAATATTCAAGCCTGTTTTTCAGGTATTCTGAGACATGCTTTTTGATATTTTCAAATTCTAATTTAGGCTCCTCATTCAATGATTCTTCCATGAGAATATTTTAATAGGGTGTATTAAAAAAAAAGCTAAGATACTACATTATCTTAGCTTTATGAACTGATTTACGTCAGTAAAAGAATATCTTTTGCAGTTCAGGCATTGTTCGCTTTGGCATCAGGTGTTTTGGCACTTGTTTTCATGTTTGCCAAAGCCTCATCTTTTATGCGATCAGCCCCGGAAATAGCCTGACCTAATTTATCGCCCAATTTATCAATTCCCTGTTTAATGGAATCCGTTACACCATCTTTTAATCTGGCAGCGCTGTCTGAAATTACTTTACGGGTTTCAAGTCCATTTTTTGGTGTAAGCAACATAGCAGTTACTGCGCCGGCCGCTGCACCTGCTGCAATGGCAACCAAAGTTTTTGCTGTTGAATTGTTAGTTTTGTTATAGGTATTCGTATCGTTTGGTTGGCCTGGATCGTTTGGAAATGATTGATTCGTGTTTTTCATAAATTTTATTTTTTTTGAAATGGTTAATGTAGTAATAACAAGATTATGTCCGGAAAGTTTGAGAAATTGAAATATAAATATGGTGCAAACTGTGGCGAACGTGGTAAACTTAAAGTTTCTAAATTTGTTTACCTCTTAAATATAGAATTATGGCCTCAAACACAAATATGGATACCCTTTCTGAAAGGATGACTGAATTAAAAGAAAAAGGTTACAGGGAAGAATTTAAAATTTCCGGTAATTCTTTACGAACAAATGACGGCACCCATTCGTATTCGCCCAAACAGATCAGAATAAACGAGCATTTCAGGTTTGAGGGAGAGTCTGACCCGGCAGACATGACGGTTCTTTATGCCATTGAAACTGATAGTGGGATAAAGGGGTTATTAATAGATGCTTTCGGAGTATACAGCGATCCAGAAGATTCAGCCTTCATGCAAAAGATCAGGGAATTGCATAAGGGCAATATTTACTAAGCTGCAAAAAGAAACAGATTATTTGTGAGGCGCAGGTACCGGTGCATCAGCTGGCATTGGTGGTGGAGCAATTGGTTTATCACCCCCATTGCTATTTGGTTTTGCATTGCCATTAGAAGGAGCAGCCTGACCAGGTTTTGCAGGAGCGGCAGCCTTCGGTTTTGCTGGGGCATAAGCAGGAGCTTCGGCACCCTCAGTCCTTGATTTAAAAACTTTTTCAGGGCCACCAGTGGGAGAGCCTGTCAGAAAATATGTTATAACCACAACGGCAAGTATGCCAATGCCGAAATACCAGGTAGATTTTTCAAGAAAATCAGCGGTTTGTCTTGCGCCCAGAAACTGGCTCGCACCAGCTCCGATGTTAGATAAGCCTCCTCCTTTTGGGTTTTGTGCCAATATAATGACAACTAACAGGCAACAGGCAATGATGATTAATATTAAAAGTAGTGTAAGCATTAAAAAGTCCCTTCAGATTGTATTTCGCTAATTCTCCCTGCAAAGTAAGCGCTTTTTTCCGGGTATTTCAAAATTAATTGTTGAAATATTTCTATGGCCCTGCTTTTAAGGCTTTGTTTTAAATAGATATTGGCAAGGGTTTCAGTGGCAATATTGTGATCTTCCATCACGCTCAGCTTCGCCATATCTTCTGGCTTATACATCTTGGATTGTTGCGGCCTTATTTTAGGTTCTGTTTGTATAAATTTGGAAATCAGGTCAATAGAATCAGGATTTTTTGCGGAAACCTCTAATTTTTTTTCCGGGATTTTCCCATTACCCTCACTTTTTTTGTTTGATTCGAGGACATCGAGCCAGTCGGAAAAACTTTTTTTACCGGAGAGAGGATCCGGAAGTTCCTGATCAATTGGCGATTCATTCTCAATGAGCCTTTTGTTTTTTTTTTGTAGTATTGACCAAAATAATCGCTGACAGGATATTGAAACAGGTCAAAAGTAGATATTCCTTGTTGTTTTTCTTTGTATATTTCAGCTGTGGTTTCAATGGAAGGTTTAACTTGTTCCAGCTCTCTTTCTACTAAAACCGGAGGCATGGATTCCATTAAAATGACCTTTTCTGATTGGTTTTCCTGTATTTCCGGGATCTGAGTTGGTTCAATAACAGGTTCCTTCGCAGATATGGATTCGCTGGTTTCAAAAGCTTTCAAATATTCCGGGGCCGGTTTTTCAGAACTATGAATATAGTTGAACAGTATTTCCCTGTCTCCAACGTAAGCGGCACTGATCTTAAGGTTTTTGTCGAAATAGATGCTGTTTTCATCATGCAACATCTTGGATAACATGATGTAAGGAGTAGAAAAATAGGGAAAACTTTGGATAAGTTCATTCACTACGCCCAGGTCTGAATTGTATTTTAGACTCTCGGGTGATAAGATAATTTCGTTTACCCTTTGTTTATTCATTACCAGTCCAATGCGGTTTTACTATATATATCCTGGATGATTTTCGTGCTGATATCGGCGTTCAGCGTACTCGCCACATCTGACAGGTTTTTACTGTTGTCGTAATCCTCATAGTTGGAAAAGGATTGATCAAAGTTCTTCTTCTTGTCCAGTTTATCCTCAAACTTCACATCAATGGCAATGGTAAGCCGTGTTGATTGAGCTTTGTTATCACTTGAAATGGCAACCGGGGCTGTGCTATAGCTACTGATATATCCGCTAAAAGTCCAGTCACCGTCCTGGTCTACCAGTTCCAGCTTCGATTCTTTCAGGAATTTGTCCTTAAGTGCTTCTGTAAATACCTGGCTCAGGTTTGGGTCTGCAAGGGTTGCCTTGTTGTTAAAATAGTTGATTGTGACTGTTTTAGCATCCAAAGGCCCACCTCCGGTAAGTGAATATTGGACAGAACCACAACTTGAAAATGCTAATGGTGAAGCAACTATGCTAAAATAAAATATCAATCTATTCATTAAGCTCCCTCTAAATTGTATTCTTTTATTTTGCGGTAAAGTGTCCTTTCTGATATACCAAGCTCCTGTGCCGCTATTTTTCGTTTGCCCTGGTGGCGGTCTAATGATTGTTTTATCATTTCTTTTTCCTTGTCCTGAAGGGATCGGGGTTCATCGGTATTATTGTCTTCAAAATCCTTTTCTTCAATGATTTCCTGGTGGTCATTGTATTTTGCAACAGGAACATAAACAGGCGTTTTTATTTTTTCACCATTTACAGGGGCCAGCAACCTGGTCACTTGCCCTATACCGGTTTCTGATACAGGTGCAACTTGGGGATTGATATTTTTTACCAGCTCGTAAATACTGTTTCTAAGGTCAGAAACATCGCGTTTTATATCAAAAAGAAACTTGTACATAATTTCACGCTCCTGGTACCCGCCAAAACTGCCGCCATCCATATTCATTGCGAGACTTGTAGATGTTGAAGGCAATTGAGGCACGTATTTTTCAACCACAGGTCCATTTAATACGCGTTCGGTTTCCAGAACAGATATCTGCTCTACAAAATTCTTTAATTGCCTGATGTTTCCCGGCCAGGTAAAATGCTTAACCACTTCAATGGCATCAGGGGTAAGTTCTACCGGAGGGATATGATATTTATCCCCAATATCGCTGGCGAATTTTGCAAAAAGCATGGGGATATCCGTTTCTCTTTCTCGGAGCGCAGGGATTTTTATGGTTACGGTACTTAGCCTATAATACAGATCTTCACGGAATTTTCCTTTTTGAGTCAGGTCGAGCAGGTCCTTGTTTGTGGCTGCTATGACACGGACATCTGTTTTCTGTACTTTAGAGGAACCTACTTTCAGAAATTCCCCGGATTCAAGCACACGTAGCAATCGCGATTGTGTCTCCAATGGAAGCTCGCCGATTTCATCCAGGAATATAGTACCATTATCTACGGTCTCGAAATAACCTTTGCGCATGTCGTTTGCCGAGGTAAACGATCCCTTTTCGTGCCCGAATAGTTCAGAATCTATGGTGCCACCAGGGATAGCACCACAGTTGATGGCAATAAAACCATTGTGTTTTCTACGGCTTAGATGGTGGATGATTTTCGAGATATTTTCTTTGCCAACACCGCTTTCACCCAGGATAAGCACCGTCATATCAGTTGGGGCAACTTTTACGGCAACTTCCAGGGCACGGTTGAGCAGAGGCGAATTGCCAATGATCTCAAACCTGTTTTTTATTTCCTGTAATTTATCTAATTGAATCATGAATATCAGGGATAAGTGGTAAGTGGTAAGTGGTAAGGTGTAAGTACATTTTCAAATATTTTGCGTCAGCCAATCTTTCAATTTTTTAATCTTTTAATTTTCAATGGGTTTTCCTATAAGCGTCGAACTGGTACAACTTTCGATTTTTACCATAACATAGTCCCCTGTTTTAAAATTTCCACGGGGAAATACAACCATCTGGTTTTCATCATTCCGGCCTCTGAGCATGGTATCTGATTTTTTAGAAGTTCCTTCTACCAAAACTTTGCAGATTCTTCCTATTGCCAAAAGGTTTTTTTTTAAGGATTGTTTTTTCTGGATTTCAATGATTTCGGCAAGTCTTCTGCCCTTTGTTTCATTGGGCACATCGTCAATAAGGTTCTTGGCAGCTGCTGTGCCCGGCCTTTCGGAGTACATGAACATATAGGCATAATTGAACCCGACTTCGTCTATAACGCTTAAAGTGTCAAGATGTTCTTCTTCGGTTTCTGAGCAGAAACCGGCAATAACATCAGTGGAAAGCCCGATATCCGGAATGATATTCCGAATCATTTTTACGCGGTTCAGGTACCATTCGCGGTCATAGGTACGGTTCATCAGTTTCAGGATACGGGAGTTCCCTGACTGAATAGGAAGATGAATGTAGTTGCAGATATTTTCATACCTGGCCATGGTGGCAACTACCTCTTCTGTAATATCTTTCGGGTGCGAAGTCGAAAAACGAACCCTGAGTTCCGGGCTCACCAGTGCAACCATTTCGAGAAGTTGTGCAAAATTGGCTTGCCTCACCCCCGACTCCTCTCCTGCGGAGAGGGGAGAAAGCCATTTATATGAATCAACGTTTTGTCCGAGTAAGGTTACCTCTTTATATCCTTTTGCAAGCAATTCTTTTGCTTCATTTACAATAGAATGAGGATCCCTGCTACGCTCGCGTCCCCGGGTAAAAGGCACCACGCAAAACGAACACATATTGTCGCAGCCACGCGTAATGGTGATAAAAGCAGAAACGCCATTTTCGTCCAGCCTTACCGGACTGATATCCGCATAAGTCTCTTCACGGGAAAGAAAGACATTTACAGCCCTTTGGCCGCTTTCAGCTGTTTCTACAAGCCTTGGCAGGTCACGATAAGAATCAGGGCCTGCTACAATATCCACTATTCTTTCTTCTTCCAGGAATTTCTGCTTCAGCCTTTCAGCCATACAGCCTAAAACCCCGACAAGCATTGCTGGTTTATTCTTTTTTAGGATATTGAATTCCTTCAGCCTGGCCCTTACCCTTTGCTCAGCGTTGTCGCGAATGGCGCAGGTATTAATAAAAACAGCATCGGCCTCATCTAAGTTTTTAGTCAAAGAAAAGCCATTTTTTGACATAATAGAGGCAATTACCTCGCTGTCAGAAAAATTCATGGCGCATCCGTAGCTTTCCAGGAAAATCTTTTTGTCGCCTTGGGTTTCAGGTTCTATCACCAGAACCTCACCCTGGCGTTCTTCAAGTATCAGTTTTTCGGTTTCTTCAAACATCAAATGCTCTTGCAATATTAAGACGAAGGGCAAAGATACAAATTGTATAGAAATTTATGACATTTTGGCAGGGGAAAACAGTCAACAGTTAGCAGTCAACAGTCATCAGTAATGAGAGTTTGAAAATAATTGGTTTGGAGGTGTTATAAAATGTTTTTTGTAATTTTCCATTTCATTTCTAAAATGACCATTATGAGCGCTCTAAAAGCTATTTTGTTGGTGGTATTCGTTATTGTTTCCTCGAATTTTTCTTCCAACAGGAAATTTTCGATCATCAAGTCAGGGAAAGCTGAAACGGCGGAAAGTAAAACCGAAGCAATGGATGCGCTCCAGATGGTTTCAAGATGGAATGCTTTCCCCAATATTGATATTCCGCCCGATGCCTATACCAAAGCCTGGCAGTATTACCAGGCAAATTTCCCCAAGGCATATAATAAATCAGGCGTTGCATCTTGGACAAGCATGGGGCCGATCAATACAGGCGGACGTACAATCAGCATTGCGATAGATCCTGTTGATACATCTGTAATCTGGCTCGGATCTGCCAGCGGTGGGCTATGGAAATCTAAAACCAGTGGCAATGGAACGGCTGCCTGGCAATATATCCCAACCGGTTATCCTGTAATGGGTGTGGGCGGTATTGCTATTGATCCTACAAATACAAAAGTCATGTACATCGGGACTGGTGAGACTTATAACTATGGGTCTTATACTATTGGATTGATCGACAGGACTACCCGCGGCAGTTATGGGATCGGAATCCTGAAAACGACCGATGGAGGGGCAACCTGGCGTCCCTCTCTCAACTGGCTTTACCAGCAAAACCGGGGCGTATGGAAAATCATTATCAACCCCAAAAAAACAACCACTGTTTATGCTGCCACCACAGAAGGCGTTTATAAAAGCTTAGACAGCGGAAATACATGGGTCAATGTTTTGCCCCAGAAAATGGTGATGGACATAGCGTTGGATCCCATTGATACCAATGTTATTTATGCGGGTGTGGGAAACCTGAATTCGGCCAATAAAGGACTATACCAAACAACAAATAGTGGTAATTCATGGAACGTATTAACCAATGGGCTCCCGGCAGATACCCAACAGGGTAGAATTACTATTTCCATATATCCGAAAAACCCCAAAATTGTTATGGTTGAAATTTGTGCCGTGTACGCTACAGATGGTATTTACCTTTCTACAGACCAGGGGAAATCCTGGAAAAGGACTGCAAATAACCAGAATATTGCATCTTACCAGGGCTGGTATGCCAAAGGATTATTGATGAAACCTGATGATTCATCAACGGTAATGGCTGGAGGGATCTATTTATATCGCTCAGTGGATATGGCTGATAACTTTGCCCAGGATCAAACGGTACATGCTGATTTTCACGATATTGTTCCAAATCCCAAGGATCCGAATAAAATTTATATCATTGGGGATGGTGGAATATTCCGATCGGATGATTTTGGCCAAAACTATTATGATTGTAACAATGGATATGTAACCACCCAATATTATATCGGATCCGTTTCAAAAACTGATTCCACAGTGATGCTTGGGGGTATACAAGATAATTATACACAAGAGTTTGCGGATTCAAGTTATTGGTATCCTGTGATAGGTGGGGATGGGTCTTATAACGCCATTGACCAGGATGATGATGATAATCAATATGGGTCTTTCCAATACCTGAATGTATATAGTTCCTATGACAGGGGAGTTGCTTTTTACAATCCTTCCATCTCAATGCCGCAAAACCCCGTTGGCGTAAATCCTGCTGCATTTCTTGCTCCTTTTGTCCTATGCCCATCAAATCAGAATACTGTCTATGCCGGAGCAGATTATATGATTAAATCCACTGATGGATTGGGTACATACAATCAGGTTGGTCCAAACGAAATAGATAGTGGCAATCAAATTCTTACGATTGCCACATCATATACCTCAACAGATTCTTTATATTGTGCCACTGGGGCTTATGAAACCAATCATATACATGTTTTCAGAAGCATTGATGGAGGCAGTAATTACGTTGATATTACACAGGGACTACCAAACAGGTATCCGCGGCGCATTGTGGTTGATCCTCATAACAGCAAAATCATTTATATTGTATTTGCAGGATTTGGAACCGGCCATATTTTCCGGTCAAAAGACGCAGGCGCTCATTGGACCGACTTAAGTACATCGCTTCCGGATCTGCCATTTCATTGTCTTTGCCTTGATCCTCAATTCCCTAACATGATCTATGCCGGATGCGATTTCACCGTTTTTGTTTCAAGCGATACCGGCAAAACATGGACTTCTTTGGCAACAGGCTTTCCTGATGCGGTGATGGTATTTGATCTTGTCATATCACCTTCTAACAGAAACCTTCTTGCATTTACATTCGGGCATGGTGTGTACACAATGCAGTTGCCAGGTGTCAAATATCATAATTCGGCCATCGAATATACGAAGGCATCGAACAGTAATTTTGATCTTTATCCCAATCCCGCCTTAGATTATATTTACCTGGATTTTCATCGTCCTGTAGGGATAAAAGACCCGATAGAAATATTTGATGTCAATGGTAAGCTGGTTCAATCTGAACAAGCTCCAGAAAGCTCCAACATGATCAAAACAGATATTAGTGGTTTGAATCAAGGTGTTTATTTCATTAAATTTACCTTAAACGGAGAGGCCATTGTCCGGAAATTTTTAAAGACTGATTAAAATCCTAATATTGAATATATAGGTTTTCAATAGTTTACTGAACTGTTTATTAAAAAACCAGCGCCGCCTTTTAGAGGCAGCGCTGATTAAAAGAACATAGTGAAAGAGGGGTAAATCCGTTAAATAACTACTTATTCTTTAACAAATCTTGAACGTACATTGCCTTTTTCTGTTGAAATATTAATGATATAAATCCCTTTAGATAAGGTGTTTATTGGCAAATCCATAGATGTTGCCCCAGCATAAGTTGATGTGTAAATAATATTGCCAAGTACATCCTCAATGCTTACCATATTTACCAGGTTATTATTGGTTTTTACATGAAGTACGTCATTGGCGGGATTGGGATATATCTTAAAATCTGTTGAATTGAATTTATAAGGGGCTAAGCCCGATGTTTTATATTCATACAACAGGATGGAATCGCCGTCTGGGTATAATGGTATAGTATCCTCATTGGCGCTGACGGCTTTATAGCTTTGTATGTTGAATTTTACATATTGCCTTACTTCTGTTTTGCCGGCAAGGTCATCAGGCATGGTTATAGATACAGCACCAATTTCTCCATAGCCTGAAGTATTATTGTGATCCGTTCGGGTAAGGGCAATATCTATTGCCTGGTTTGCGGAGTCATTCACGATGAGCGAAACCATGTTTTTGTTATAGGTTCCCAACCATGATTGAGAAAAATCTGCACTGTTATATTTAGCTGGCGAAAGGGCACCATAACCAACATTAAATGCAACGCCATAAACATTGGAAGCCGGTATGGATTTAGAACCGAGGTTTATAATTGCCTCTACGGTATCGCCCGCCATGGCGCTGTCTTTTGAGAAAACAATACTTAGGGGTGGGTCACTTGGGTTACCGGTGGCAACAGGTGCCGCCTTTAGATGTGTTTTTGAAAAGTTGAGTGCAACCACAGGCATATCTGAAGAGTCAATAATTCCATTACCATTGCAATCGGCATTTTTATGGTTAACACCATTTGCAAAAGATTTTGACCAGTCATTACATGACTGTGCATACCAGCTATTGCTTGCATTAGCACGTTTTGCCCCGGTATCGCTATAGGCCAGTCCGATGCTTAAAGCATCATAAATGTCAACTTTGCCATCATCATTGGCATCACCCGGCCATACACAGGTCGAGCTTGTAACAGTCACATAGAATTGAAAATGAACCGTATCGCTTATGGTGGATCCGTATTTCACACTCAGCCAAACTGTGCCACTTGTTGCAGGACAGTATTTGATGCTTTTCGTTGTTTCGCCTGTGCTCCAGTGATAGCTTATACCCGGAACAGGAGACGTAAAAATGGCACAACTGTTTTTACAAAGTGTTGTATCATTTAGTTGAGCTACGTTAAATGCCCCAACCGTTGGATGATTTGGATCACGTGGGTTCCCATTTATATCGGTGGTAATCCCTGCTATAGGGGTGCCAAAATTCAATGCAACATTTTGTGGAGCGAGATAAGTTGTACTTACAAAATTGGGGTTTAACAGTTTTGAATGAA
>Ga0207007_1260_pt1 | contig 12423 bp, 13 predicted proteins | sample Alteio_BWMinCont_85_FD_153487 | JGI IMG/M metagenome (GOLD analysis project Ga0207007, IMG submission 153487) | Enriched cells from forest soil in Barre Woods Harvard Forest LTER site, Petersham, Massachusetts, United States -... | ecosystem: Environmental > Terrestrial > Soil > Temperate forest >...
CAAGGTCAACGATCGCCGATGAAGGACCTGGGAATGGATCTCATATAGCCAAGGATTTTCCTGCTTCCAGCTTTTAAGAATAGGGTTTGTCTGATATTGACCTACCCACTTGGGAAGGAATAAAGCCTTGTTCCATACATATCGTTTCGCTCCTGCAAAGCGAAACAACGCCCGGCGCGCAGTGCCATCCGGCATCAATTCGTATTGGAACGCCTTTTGAATCAACATGGCATCTTCGCCTATTCTACGCTTTTCCGATGTGATCCTCAACAACGCCGGGCGCTCGTCGGATCCCATCCCTGGGCTTATATCTCCGCCCTGAAGGACGGAGGTTTACGCTCCTCAAAGGCTAAACCTTCGTCTCTTCGGAGATGCGCATGGCAACCGCTTCGATAATCTGCTCGTGGACCTCGTCGATGGCGAGGTCTCCCTCGATGCAGACCACGCGGTGGGCGTCGCGGCGTGCAATCTCTTGATACTTCTCCCACACGCGCCGATAGAACGCATCCTGCTCGCGTTCGAAGCGGCCCTCGTCCTTGCCGGATTGCGCGGCGGTGCGGTCGTTGCGCCGGCGAGCGCGCTCCAGGCTGGCTTTTAGCGAGGGCAAAAGAAGCAGGGTCAGGTCGGGTTGCAGCGCCCCGCAAACGACGCGATGCATTTGAAGCACCGGCTCGGATCCGAGCTCGCGCCCGCCCCCCTGGTAAGCCTCGGTGGAATCGGTGAAGCGATCGCAGAGAACGGTTCTTCCCGCCGCGAGCGCCGGCTCAATCACTTCGGCAATGGCCTGCGCGCGATCGGCAAACATGAGCGCCATCTCTGCCAATGGCGCAAGTGTTGCGGAGCGCGAGTCAAGCAGCAGTTCGCGAATGCGGTCGCCGGTGGCGGTGCCGCCTGGCTGGCGTGTGACCACGGGATGGATGCCGCGCTTCTGCATCCATGCCGCCAGGCGCTTCAATTGCGTGGTCTTTCCCGATCCGTCGAGTCCTTCGAGGGTGATAAAGCGGCCGCGCGGCATGGCGTGAGTCTACCATCTGGCATGATCGGTACAACCGCGGCGGCAACGCCCGCCGGCCTGGTTCTGATTCCCGTACACCTTCAGGCGCGCAGCGTGTTCGGCATGGGCCTGAGTCTGCGCTACTAGACGCTCGCGGGCGGGAAGGGTTTCTTCCCGCCCTTGCGAAAGTTATTGAATCCAAGAGATTTCTGTTCACGCTGCAACTAATGGCCCCTGCCAGGGTTCCTATTCAGTAACTTGAGCCGACTCGAATGGCTCAAGCGATGGATTAAGATGGAGGCACACGTTCAGCCAGAACAATGGCGTGCGAGTGCCGTGCGGGCGCGGCATTGGATTGATTAGAATAGCCCGCATAGACAGAGTTTCGTTTTCACTCCCCCCTGCTCCGCGCTTGCGGACGAGAATTGCAGGCGGGCTCGATATCAGGAGGATTTCGATGAGACTATTTCGCTCCGCGCGTTGGTTATTGCTGGCGCTATTACTTCCCATTATTCCCGCGTCGCAGGCGCATGCCGGCGTGTTCATCAGCGTAGGGTTCGCACCCCCGGTTTTGCCTGTTTATGTGCAACCTCCCTGCCCTCAGCCGAACCTGATTTGGTCGCCCGGTTACTGGGCCTACGGGGATGACGGCTACTATTGGGTTCCGGGTGCCTGGGTGCCTGCTCCTTATGAGGGCGCGTTGTGGACCCCGCCTTACTGGGGCTGGCAGGAAGGCGTCTACATGTTCCATCCCGGTTACTGGGGCTGGCACGTGGGTTACTACGGCGGCGTGAACTACGGGTTTGGGTACATGGGCATTGGCTTTGTGGGCGGCGCGTGGCACGGGCATGACTTTGCCTATAACACTGCCGTTGTGCATGTGAACGAGACGATCATTCACACAACGTATGTCGATCGCACCATCGTTGAGCGGAACACGATCGTGAATGACCACCACGTAGCCTATGCAGGTGGGCCAGGCGGGATCAGCCATCAGCCCACAGCCGATGAGCGAGTGGCCATGCATGAACAGCATGTCGCGCCAACCCAGTTCCAGGAACAGCATATGCAGGCGGCGCGGACTGACCACACTTCTTACTTCAACGCCAACCACGGGCATCCGCAGAATGTCGCGGTTGCGCGGCCGCTGCCGGCCGAGCACCATGAGCCACCGGCGGCCGTTGCAGCAGGTGCGCGAGGCGGTGGTCCAGGCGGGAACGGTTCCGCAGGTGCGCGCCCCGATTATCACAATGCGCAGCCGGGAAGGCCCGCAGCGCAGACTGCCCAGCAGCCGCGATATCAGCCGCCCGCGCAGCCGCGTCCTGAATCGCGTCCGACCTACCAGCCGCCGTCACGTCCGGCTCCCGAAGCACGTCCCGCGCCCCAGCCTCGTCAAGAGTCCCGTCCCGCTCCGGAAAAGGCTCCGAAGGAGAAGGAGAAGGAACCTCATCGCTAACGAAATGTAACGAGGGGAGTGAAGGCCGACGGTTCGCCGTCGGTCTTCCTGCGTTCATGGGTCTGCGAGCTGGAGTCCGGCAATCTCAATCTCAATACCGCCGAAGTCGGGGTGGTCGTTCTCGCGGATGCGGTAGGCGACGTCGACCAGGCTGCCCGCGGTGAGCGCTAGTGCTGTGCAGCGCCCGGCCCAGTCCCAGCCCACACAACGCATCACGCCGGAGATTCCGGCGGCGCCAACCAACTCCTGCGCGAGTTCTAGGCGGATGTGCCGGTCCTTGATCACGCGCGGGGCAGAGATGAGCCGAGCCCGCCGAGCCACGAAGATCGGTTCAGGATTTCCATGTCCAAGCGGCTCCAGCCTGCGCAGCCAGCCGGCCAGCACTGGTGTGATGCGATCGAGGGGCAGCTCCGCTTGGATCTTTAACACGTGCTCAGCTTCGGTTCCCCCCAGTCTCTCGATGGCATGTACATTGAGGCGGCGTCGTAGTTCAGACACATTGTCGGCCGGCATGGCGAATCCGACGGCGAACGCATGCCCGCCGAATCGTGTGAACAAGTCGCTGCAGGTCTCAATCGCTTCGAGCAACGGGAATCCATCCACGGAACGACCTGAACCGTGTGCCACGCCGTCCTCGACGCTGATGACAATGGCAGGCTTGGCGGTGCGCTCCACCACGCGTGAGGCCAGGATGCCAATGACGCCGCGGTGCCAGCCATCGCCGTGCACCACCAACAATCGCTCCGCGGCAAATTCCAGATCCTCTGCGAGCCGGGCTTCAATAATCGCGAGCGCAGCTGCCTCGGCATCGCGCCGTTGGCGATTAAGCAGATCGAGTTTCGCGGCAAGTTCGTTCGCGCGTCCTCCATCGCGCGTGCAGAAGAGCTCGACAATCTCCGAAGCCACATCCATTCGTCCCGCCGCATTAATGCGGGGCGCCAGGCGAAAGGCCACGTCGAAGCCAGTGATCGGCTTATTTGCCGGGTCAAGTGCAGCCACGTGAAACAAGGCGCGCAGCCCCGATCCGACCGGCTTGCGCAACTCCCGCAACCCCAGCGCGGCGATGGTTCGGCTCTCGCCGCGCAGCGGAACGGCGTCGGCGATGGTGGCGATAGCGGCCATCTTCAGAAAACTGGGCAGTGTCTTTTCGCGTGTGCGCGCTTCATCTCGCCGTTCCAGCAACGCCTGCGCCAGCTTGAAAGCGATTGCGGCGCCGCACAGCGATTTCTCGGGATACAAACACCCAGGCTGATTGGGATTGAGGATCGCGAGCGCGCCAGGAACCGCATCATCTGCGCTCGGCAGGTGGTGGTCGGTGATGATCAGGTCCAGACCGATGCGGCGTGCCGTCTCCGCTTCGGCAAAGGCGCGCATGCCGGTGTCCACGGTGATGACCAGCCGAACCCTGTCAGCGTAAGCAGCCTCAAGCACGCTCGATTGCAAACCGTAGCCTTCGAGGATGCGATGTGGAACGTGGAAGCGCACCGTGCCACCCAGCATCTCAATGGCGGTCTTGAGCAATACCACCGCGGTGGTGCCATCAACGTCGTAGTCGCCGTAGAGCAAGATGGGCTCACCTGAGGAGATAGCCCGCTCCAGGCGCTCGACGGCAACATTCATGCCTTTCATAGCGAGCGGATCGTGCAGATGGGAGAAATCGGGATAGAGAAATGTGTGAGCCTCTTGCGCAGTGGCAATGCCGCGCGCCAGGAGCAATTCAGCCAGGACCGGGGGAAGGTGTGCAGCCGATGCGAGCGCTGCGGCCTGTGAGTTTGCGGGAGCGACCACCCATCGCTGCCGTGGATAGCTGCGCTTGGGGGCGCTGGCGGTTGTGCTCGCTGCGCCCACCGCGCTTACTCGTCCTCGTCGCCGGCGTCGTGGGCGTCGTCGATCACAATGTCCTGGAAGCTCTCGATGTCTTCAAGCAGAGACTGATACCGTTCGTACCACTCCGTGGTGGTTTCGTGCAGAAACACCAATCCCTGGTAGACAAACCCAAGCTGGATGTAGCCAAGCATGCCCACGTACTTGCGCAGCCACTGCGCTTCCACAAGTTCGGTGGCCTCCTCGTCAGGGAAGTTCATCTCGCCGGCCTCTTCGATCAAGGCTTCAAGTTCTTCGCGCTCCAGCGTGACCTCGCTGAAGGTAACAAAGGGAGAGCCCACGTGCTTGGCCATCTCCACAAAATCTTTCCATGCGTCGGGATTCGTCTTGCCATCCCAAAGCACGGAGGGGATATCTTCCGTCACAAAGCCGGGAAGGCGGCGCATGCCATGGCCCTCCACAAAGGCCACCATGTCATCTTTCAGCGGGAGGAGGTTATCTTTGCTCATGTCATCAGTCATTTTCGCAGATGCGGGCGGGTGGGGCGTCCCGGCTGTGGAAAGTTCTCCTTCGGGGGCACCCGGTTAATCTGAGAGCAGGAGGATCGACCCCATTGCCGCTTTTCGAGCACCACGTTTTCGTCTGCCATAATGTCCGCCCTGAGGGCGCGCCGCGCCCTTCCTGCACCAGCGATGGAAAGAGCGAGGTTTTCACCCAGTTGCAGCAGCTAACCAAGGCGGCGGGTTTGACCGATCGTGTGCGCATCAACAAGTCTCTTTGCCTTGACCAGTGCGAGCACGGTCCCACGGTTGTGGTGTATCCCGGCGCCGTGTGGTACAGCGGGGTCAAGCCGGAAGACGCGGCAGAAATCGTTGAGCAGCACCTGGTGAACGGAAGCCCCGTGGAACGCCTGCGGATCGCCGATGCGTGCATCAACTCCAAGACCTGCCCTCACAGGACCTAGCGGCATTCCAGGCGAAGGCCGCGGCCATCGCGGGCGAGGGTCGCGAGGGTCTGCGCAGGTGTACAGACCGCCGCCCCGTGCGCTATCCTGACCACTAGTCCATGATCTTCTCTCGAGAATATATTGGTTACCTTGGCCGCCGCACGGTCAAGCACCTCATCGAAGCCAAGTTCATCGCCACGAGCGACTTGAAGACCACCGAAGAGCGTGTCTCCCAGGCGCTGATAGAGGAGCTTTCCCTTGAGGACCGCATCAACGAGGAAGTACGCGTGATTCTGGAAGCGTACTCCGAGGAGATGCGGAAGTCCGGCGCGCAGTATGCCGAAATGTTCAAGAAGGGAATAAGCGGATTTACCTACCCAAGATCGGGTGGGTGCGGTATCGCAATAGCCGCGATCTGCGTGGCGTAGCGAAGAATGTCACGATCTCTCGACACGGCGACAAATGGTTCGCCTCGATCGAGACAGAATTTGAAATCAAGGAACCGGTCCATGGGTCCGCGTCTCACGTTGGTGTGGTCCAGGCTCCCAGCATCCGCCGCACCAGCACAAGTTGGCCAAGATGATATGCGTTGTGGTCCGCCACCAACAGCGCCTCACGCAAGATGTTCTGTCCATCTCCGTGTGGAATGCGCGCGTAAAGGTCTGTTCCATCGTCCTCCACCAGCGCGCACATTGATTTCATGCCCTGGCGGAACCCATCCAGGGTGCGGTCCCAGGCTTTGGCATCCGGAGGTTCCGGCGTCGCGGGCCAATAGCCTTCCGGCCACTTGGGCGACTTGTGATCGGCATTCTTGGAGAACTCCAGAATGTCCCATTGCGCGATGCGCACGTGCTCCAGCAACTCCCACGGCGAGTGCGGCGCGCCCTTGGCCCGCTTTCCTCTCAACTCTGCAGGAAAATCCTCGAGTGCTTTCTTGTAATCAACATGCGCGTTGCCGCCCTTGATCAGTTCGACAAGTTGTTGCCGCAGGGCTGCATCGTGGTCCGTGGCCATTGAGAATCTCCTTTGCAGGTTCAATAAAAAGATTCGCGGCGTTTCCCAAAGGATGCCCAACTATTCTGTATGCCGCAGTCCGGCTGCGGAACCGCCGGCCAGCTACTTGAAAATGACCTTCGGACACATGGCGTGCACGCCAACATTTCCGTCCACGAGTTGCGTGATATCCACATCCACCGCGACGCTCGTCAGCATGTACGCCTCGTCGCGGCTCAAGTGCTTCTCATCCACCAGAAAGCTGATCATGTCGCGCACTGCGAGCGACGCGGCTTCTTTCAGGTCCGCGCTGAAACCCATGCTGATGTAGCTGGTCGGCGTCTCAGCGCGCGGCCACAGCAGGTGCCGGTCCTTGTGCACCACAAACCGGAAGGTGCCGGAGAGAAATGTCTCCAGCGCGGTAATGTCGACTTCCCCATTTCCCTGCCCCGCGTGCCCGTCTCCCACTTCGAATAGCGCCCCCTTGGCGTGCACGGGCAGATAAAGTGTCGTCCCCGCCACCAGTTCCTTATTGTCCATGTTGCCGCCGTGCATCCATGGCGGCGCGCTGTCATATCGACCCGCGGACTCCGGCGGCGCCACGCCCATGCTCCCGAAAAACGGATGCAATGGAATCTCGACCCCCGCAGCAAACTTCGCCACCATCTTCTCGCGATCCAGCGGGATGATCTTCCGCCGGCTGTAGGGAAAATCATTGGGCAGAAAACCGCGCCCCACACCAAATCCGTTGCACGCGAACGGAACGTCAATATCGATTTTGACGATCTGCACTTCCAGCACATCGCCCGGCTCGGCCTCCGCAATCTCCACCGGCCCAGTGAGGATGTGCCCACCTGGCCCGCGATCCTTCACCTCGCGGTAAATGTCGGAGTTGTACGCGGGAATGTCCGCGGCCGCAACCCCCTCCTCCTCCATCCGTTCCGTCGACCCACATGTGGATAGGGTCTGAATACGCACGCTATCGCCGGAATGCACGGTCAACACCGGCTTGGCCTTCGCCGAGTAATATCCCCACGCGACGGTTGCGGGTGAAGCAGGCAGCGTAGCTGCGGGCGCCTGGCCCGCCGCCGCTGCGGCCGTCGAAAGCGTCAAAGCAAGAGCAAGAACGATTCTCATAACTGGCTCCGGAGGAACGAAGTCAACACGTTAGCGGAGTTTGAGGCAGCCTGAACCTTGCGGGTAAGGCAAGATACAAGGGTCCTCAGAATATATCGAGGTTCGAGTGATGGTCCGCGTCTTTGCGCCGTGCTCCGCGTTCGCGCTCGCATTTTGTGGCACAATATGAGACGGAAGCCAAGAATGACAGCAATCAGGCACAGGAACGCGTGGATATGGGTGGCGGTCGCCGCCATGTCGATCGCGTTTGTCGCGCGTGCGCAGTCTGGCATACAGAATGCCCGGGCCTACACCAATCCTGTGCTCGAGTTTCTTGCCGCCCATCAGATCGAACGTCCGGATGCTGCCATTGGTTTTCAGCGGTTTCAGCACTCCCGCAGCAACCGCGTCAACAGACACTTGGCGGACTCAAACACCTTGGCCGCCATGCTGCCCGTTATGTTTGTCGGCCTGGTTTCACCGCTGAATGTTTTATCTCCCAAGGCCGTTCTCTGTATCGGCCGCGCCCCCGCTTCTCCGGCACTTCCCGTCTTGTTCCAGCGCCCCCCGCCTGCCACACTCCTCTAATTCATTCACAACCTCGTCCGGCTTTCCAAGGCATCTATGGCCCGGAAATGACCCGGCTGACTCTCTCGTGAACGAACCATTCCTAGAGGAGTGACGCGCATGAGCCTGTTTGTGCTGATGAGTCTCGCAAATCCCATGACCTGGCTGATCGCCACAATGCTGTACATCACCTGGCGACGATTCGGCGAGCGCCGAAGCCGCGACGGAAGACAGCCGGCGCAAAGATCGCACGCAGGCGCCCCTTCCGCGGCAGCCTTGGGTGCAGCATTTCAGTTTCTTTCCATGGCCTACCGCCCCAACCATGCCTTCATCGCAAAAGCCCAGATTCAGCAGCAGCAAGACGCGGATGAAGACGACGACGGCTCGCCGGAAACGCCCGTCAAGCATCTTCACCGCCAGCTTCGCCGCATCCGGAGAGGCGAGCCTGTTGATCGTCTCATCTGGCGCCTGGAATGACGTCCGGACTGGCCCCGCCGGCACGCTCCAATCAGACACGCCCAAGCGGCGGCTAACCCCCGCCGCTTCAACCCCCGCCATTTACACTTGTATACGGAGATTCCAGTGTTTTTCGATCCAATTCTGACCAAAATCTTTGGCACCGCGAATGAGCGAGTTATCAAGCGCCTCGTTCCCATTGTTGCCATCATCAACGCGCTCGAACCGGGTATCAAGCAGTTGTCGGATGAAGAACTGCGCGCCAAGACCTCCGAATTCAAAGCCCGCTTCAAGGCGCGCCTCGGGGGCGTGACCGATCGCGACGAAATCAAGACCGCTGAGCGCGAAGCCCTCGACGAGATCCTGCCCGAAGCTTTCGCCGTGGTCCGCGAGGCCGGCTGGCGCGCCGTCCACATGCGCCACTTCGACGTGCAGCTCATAGGCGGCATGGTGCTGCACTCCGGCAAGATCTCTGAAATGAAGACCGGCGAAGGCAAAACCCTCGTCGCCACCCTCGCTTGCTATCTCAACGCCCTCGCCGGCCACGGCGTCCACGTGGTCACGGTCAACGACTATCTGGCCAAGCGCGACGCCGAGTGGATGGGCAAGATTTACGAGTTCCTCGGCCTCACCGTGGGCGTCATCGTCCACGACCTGTCTGACGACGAGCGCCGCGCCGCCTACGGCGCCGACATCACCTACGGGACTAACAACGAATTCGGCTTTGACTACCTGCGCGACAACATGAAATTCGACATCAAGGATTGCGTGCAGCGCGGCCACTATTACGCCATCGTTGACGAAGTCGACTCCATCCTCATCGACGAAGCCCGCACCCCGCTGATCATCTCCGGCCCCACCGACCAAACCACCGATAAGTACGCTCGCGTCCTCAAAGTCATCCCCCAGCTCGTCCTCGGCGAGGAGATCGAGAGCCTCGACGGCAAAACATTCACCGGCGACTACGTCGTCGACGAGAAGCACCGCACCATTGGCGTGACCGATGAAGGCTGGATCAGCATCGAGAAGGCGCTGGGCATTGACAACATCGCCGATGCCGAAAACTGGGAACTCAAGCATTACGTCGAAACCGCCATCAAGGCACACTCCCTCTACAAGCGCGACGTGGAATACGTGGTGAAGGACGGTGAGGTCATCATTGTCGACACCTTCACCGGGCGGCTCATGCCCGGCCGCCGCTGGTCCGACGGCCTGCATCAGTCCATCGAAGCCAAGGAGGGCGTCACCATCCGCAAGGAAGATCAGACCCTTGCCACCATCACCTTCCAGAACTACTTCCGCCTCTATCAGAAGCTCAGCGGCATGACCGGCACGGCCGAAACCGAGGCCGCCGAATTCGAGAAGATCTACAAGCTCGAAATCGTCGTCATTCCCACCAACAAACCGATGTTGCGGAAGGAAAATCCCGATATCGTCTACCGTACCGAGAAGGAAAAGTACAAAGCGGCCGCGGACGATATTGCTGCCCTTCATGAGAGCCGCCAGCCGGTCCTGGTGGGCACCACTTCCATCGAGAAGTCCGAGCGGCTCTCCGCGATTCTGCAGCGCAAAGGCGTGCGCCACGTAGTGCTCAACGCCAAGTTCCACGAGCGCGAAGCTGAAATCGTGGCCCAGGCGGGTCGTCTCGGCACGGTCACCATCGCCACCAACATGGCAGGCCGCGGAACCGACATTCTGCTTGGCGGCAATCCCGACTTCACGACCCGCCAGGAACTTGTGAAAAAGGGCCGCGCCCGCGCCCTTAGCGTGGCTGAGGGCGCCATCAGTCCCATGGCTCCCGCCGGCTTCATGCGCTTCTACTACCAGGGCCAGGAGTTTGAAGTCTCCGAACCCGACTGGGCCGAAGTCAACCAGGTCCACGCTGCCGCCGCGGCAAAGGAGCACGACGAAGTCATCGAGACCGGCGGTCTCTTCATCCTCGGCACCGAGCGTCACGAGTCACGCCGCATCGATAACCAGTTGCGCGGCCGCGCCGGCCGCCAGGGCGACCCCGGCGCCTCGCGCTTCTACCTCTCGCTCGAAGACGACCTCATGCGCATCTTCGCCAAGGCGTGGGTCTCCACGCTGCTGGAGCGACTGGGCATGGAAGAGGGTGTGCCCATCGAGTCGCGCATGATTTCAAACCGCATCGAGGCCGCGCAGAAGGCTGTTGAATCACAAAACTTTGAGTCCCGCAAACACCTGCTCGAATACGACGACGTGATGAACAAGCAGCGCGAGGCTGTGTATGGCCTGCGCCGCCAGCTTCTCGAAGGCGTCGAGCAGCGCGATCTCATACTTGAGGACTACGTCGGCGGCATTCTCTCCTCTGCGCTCGACGAGTTTTGCCCCGAGAAAAAGCACCACGATCAGTGGAACATCAAAGGATTGGACGAGCGCCTCTTGGGCCAGTTCGGCCTGACCCTGAGCGCCAGCGGAATCACGGTGAACGAACTCGCCCGCCACGAGCTCGGCGACACCATCTTCGAGCAGTTGCGGCACGAATACGAAGCCAAGGAGAAGATCCTCGGCGCTGACACCATGCGTTACCACGAACGCATGGTCATGCTTAGCGTCATCGATGGCCTGTGGAAGGACCACCTGCTGGCCATGGATCACCTGAAGGAGGGCATCGGCCTGCGCGGTTACGCGCAGCAGGATCCGCTGGTGGCCTACAAACGCGAGTCGTTCGACATGTTTGAAGCCATGATGCTGAAGTTTCAGGAAGATACCGTGCGCTTCCTGTTCCGGATGCAGATCATCGGGCCCGACGGCCAACCCGTTAACGCCGCACCGGAACCGCGACGCGCCGTCCCGCCTGCACCGCCTGTCGCCAGCGCGGCTCGGCCAGTGTCGGCCAACGGCGCTCATCCGCCCAGGCTTGAAGCTGCCCCACGCGAGATTCCCGTCCCCACGCGGCAGCCCTCAACCACGATTGACGCCCTGGAGAAAGAGTTTGCCCGCAAGAAGCAGCGCGAGCTCGCCGCCGCCAGCATGGCCGGAGGTTCCGCCACCAGTCAGCCCAACCAGCGGCGCACCGGCGAAAAGGTCGGCCGCAACGACCCCTGTCCCTGCGGCTCCGGCAAGAAGTACAAAAAGTGCCACGGGGCCGAAGGGTAGTTCCTTCCATCGCCAAATTAAAAGGGCGGGCCTCGGCCTGCCCTTTTGTCTCTCTTATTTTGACCTACGGCTTCGCCGCTTCCGCCCCGACTGCATCAAACGTCAGGTTCTCCGCTTCCGACTGGTGGTCCACACACCATTGCTCGAAGAGCCGGCCGTAGCTCAGCGTCATGTATTCCGAGGCTGAAACCCCCAGCCGCGCCGCGGTGGAGTCGATCCAATCCGGCGCGCCTTCCAATTCGGCGAAGGTCCCGATCGGTGTTTCATCGACCACGCACTGGCCCTCGCCATCGCTCCACTCGCTGCGCCACTTCTCATAGCGAAACGCGGGAACCAGACCCAATGACCGGAACACCTCGGCAAGTGCGACCCCATCGCTCACGACGGTTTCAGTTTCCACCCGATGCTTGTGCCGATCCTCGCCGGGCCGATCACCCGGGGGTCGCTTGTGCGTCAGAGTCCACCTGCCTCCGTAGTAGCGAATGCGCAAGATCTCCGTGCGGGCGCGCATCTGCCGGTCCGGCGTATCGTAAAGCACGTTACTCTCAAATGTCCTGGGCGTGTCGAGGTGAAAGCCGGCCGTCTGCAATCGCTCGGCGAGCACCGCAACGTCATCCACGCGGAATTTAATCTCGGTTTCCACGCCGACCATAAACACCTGCCGTAATTTGAGAGTATAGGGCAAGCGTTCCCGTTGCCCAGGTTTTCAAGTCGCCCGAAACAGCATTAGCTCGAGGGTCAGCTCCTTTCGCTCGAGGCTCGCGCCACCCCGGCAGGCGACAATGGTCCTGGTGAAGACCCTCTGCCTGACCGTCAATCCGCTCCGCATCGACGAGCCGGAATCCCGGGCGGCCATTCTGCGCGTGGCCGAGATCCTGCGCAGCGGTGGTCTGGTCGCCCTGCCTACGGAGACCGTCTACGGCCTCGGCGCAAACGCCCTCGATCCGGCGG
>Ga0207007_1261_pt1 | contig 12370 bp, 8 predicted proteins | sample Alteio_BWMinCont_85_FD_153487 | JGI IMG/M metagenome (GOLD analysis project Ga0207007, IMG submission 153487) | Enriched cells from forest soil in Barre Woods Harvard Forest LTER site, Petersham, Massachusetts, United States -... | ecosystem: Environmental > Terrestrial > Soil > Temperate forest >...
CGCGCCACGAACATTGGCCCAAACAGGGACAACATGATTTCCTGGCCGGTGAACGGCGCCAGGCTGCATATGGCATGAATTCGATTTATCAGCATGGCCATCATGGCAATGCCCTGCTGAGTCGCTATCCTATTCTGCACAACAGAAATCAGGATGTATCGGATCACCGTTTTGAAGAACGCGGCATCTTGCACTGCATCGTGCAATTGCCACAGCAGGAAGTGCATTGTTATGTGGTGCATTTTGGTCTGTTTGCCGGCGGTCGGCGCAGACAAACCGACTTGCTGATTCAGGCCATACACGACGAAACGCCGCCCGACGCGCCGTTAGTCATTGCCGGCGATTTTAATGACTGGCGCAATCACTTGAGCGATCCGTTGCGCATTGCCTTGGGTGTCGAAGAAGTGTTTGAACATTTGTCGCTGCCGTCGCCCGGCAGGCAACCTAAAGCCGCCAAAACCTTTCCGGTTGGCGCACCGCTGTTGTCGCTGGATCGGATTTATGTGCGCGGCATTAAAATTAAATCTGCCAGGGTGTTGGGCGGTTCGCCATGGAAAAGCCTGTCGGACCATGCTCCTCTGACAGCGGATTTGGAATTGTAGGGTAGCCGTTCCCTCGGGACAGACGGGGATAACAATGAGGAGTCTATGGGTCTGCAACGCCAAGTCAACTTCACCGAAGGTAACCACCTGACGCTATTGCATAATGGCGTAGAATTTTTTCCCGCGTTAATTTCCGCCATCGATGCGGCCCAGACCGACATCTATCTGGAGACTTACCTTTTTTCGGAAGACATTACCGGAAAATTGGTACATGACGCGCTGTGTCGCGCTGCGCAGCGTAACGTAGTCGTCCATGTCATTGCAGACTGGCTGGGTACCGGTAATCAGCGCTCCAAGGAACTGGCGCAAAGCTTTCATGCTGCCGGCGTGCAGTTCCGTCGCTTTAATCCCTGGTTCACGCGCGGCCTGGCGCGCACTCATCGCAAATTATTCGTCGCCGACCAACAGGTCGCCATCATCGGCGGCATCAACATCAATCATGACCTGTTCGCTGAAGGCGAAAATAAACATGTGTTGACCTATCCGCGCTGGGATTTTGCCACCAGCATTACCGGGCCGCTGGTCGCTGAGATTTATCAACTCATGTCTGAACAATGGCAACGTATCGGCAAACTGGATTTGCGCCTGCGACTCAAACTGTTCGTAAAAAAAAGACCCGCTGCTTTTGCGCCACATCAGCCTATCGTTGCAGGCCTGGCGCCACGCGACAACGTGCTGTACCGCCGCACCATACAAAAAGCGTATCTGCACGCGCTGGGCAATGCAAAACATCAGGCGTTGATTGCGACACCCTACTTCGCACCCGGGCGCAAATTCAGAAATGCATTGATCAGCGCGGCCAATCGCGGTGTGCGCGTCACGCTGCTAATTGGTACCGGTGACTTCCGCATGCAGGATGCCGTGGCACACTCGTTTTATCGCAAATTGCTCAGCCAGGGCGTAGAAATATTTGAATATCAAAAATCACAGCTGCATGCGAAAGTCGCCGTGGTGGATAATGAATGGTCAACCATAGGATCAAGTAACTGCGACGGGTTGAGTCTGTTTATCAATCAGGAAGCGAATGTCTTAATAAAAGATCACGCATTCTCCGCGCAACTCGCAGAGGCAATTTTGCTGGGCATTGCGGACAGCGTTGCGATCAACCGCGCCGACTACGAAAATATTTCGTGGCGCAGAAAATTTTGGTACGGCTGTGCGTTTTTTATCTATAGTGCAGTAATCAGATTGATAGCCGTCGAAGATCTGATGTAAAAACTTTATCTTTTATCTGTATCCGTAATAGAAATTCCCCTCTAATGCTGCATTCTTGTTTGACATTTACGTGGGCGTGAATAATAGTACGGTCGTTCGATTAATTTTAACGTAAAGCAACTTCCCGCCAGTGGCAAACAACACAATCCAATGTCAACTTCAAACAAAATCATGCGTAAAGGGGAACTGACCCGGGCAGCCATTTTAGAGATGGCGCTGCAGCTTGCTTCGCGTGACGGACTGGAAGGTCTGACGATAGGCTTGCTTGCGGATCAGATGCAGATGAGTAAATCGGGCGTGTTTGCGCATTTCGGTTCACGCGAAGATTTGCAGCTGGAAGTCATCAAGCTGTATCACGCCAATTTTGAACAGGAAGTGTTTTATCCCAGCCTGAAAGAGCCGCGCGGATTAGCCCGTTTGCAGTCCATGTTTTTAAACTGGGTCAACCGGGCCTCGGTAGAAATCGCGTCAGGCTGTATTTATATCAGCGGTGCGGTTGAATACGACGACAGGCCGGGTGAGTTGCGCGAGAAGCTGTCCGCGATGGTCACGACCTGGCAGCAGGCCTTGCGGCGCGCCACCGTACAGGCCATCAACTGCGGCGATCTGAATGCAGACACAGACCCGGACCAACTGGTGTTTGAAATGTATGGGCTGATTTTGGCGTTACACCACGATGCGCGTTTTTTAAAAATACCCGGCAGCTTTGACCGGGCGCACAGCGGGTTTCAACGACTCATCACCATCTACAGCAGCCAGACAAAAAAATCGGACAAAGAACATGCAGTAACATGAATCAGACTAGAAGCGAACTTTTAAAACCGCACTTCAACACCGCATTTTTAAGATTTTAACGATCAGTGACTAACACTTCAGGAGAACATAATGGGTCAATACATAGCACCAATGCGCGACATGCAATTTGTACTGCACGAATTACTGCATGTGGAAGAACAACTCAAGGACCTGCCACCCTACGCAGAAATTGACACTGACATCATCAACCAGGTGCTGGAAGAAGGCGGTAAATTTACTTCGCAAGTCCTGTTCCCGTTAAATCACTCCGGTGATCGTGAAGGCTGTCACTACAACAAGGACGATCAGTCCGTCACTACTCCAAAAGGTTTCAAGGCAGCGTACGAACAATATGTTGCTGCCGGCTGGCCATCGCTGTCCTGCGATCCTGAATACGGCGGACAAGGTCTGCCACTGGTCATCAACAATTCATTTTATGAAATGATGAATTCCGCCAATCAGGCATGGACCATGTACCCGGGACTGTCGCACGGTGCTTATGAATGTATTCACGAGCACGGCACGCCAGAACAACAAAAACTGTATTTACCGAAACTGGTTGCAGGTACATGGACCGGCACGATGTGTCTGACTGAACCGCATTGCGGCACTGACCTGGGCATGTTGCGCAGCAAAGCCGAACCACAGGCTGACGGCTCATACAAAATTACCGGTAACAAAATCTTTATCTCGGCCGGTGAGCATGACATGGCTGAAAACATTATCCATCTGGTGTTGGCACGTCTGCCTGGCGCACCGGAAGGTTCCAAAGGTATTTCACTGTTTATTACGCCTAAATTTTTACCGAATCCGGACGGCACGCTGGGCGCGCGCAACCCGATTACCTGCGGCGCGATCGAAGAAAAAATGGGGATACACGCCAACTCCACCTGCCAGATCAATATGGATGGCGCAACCGGCTGGTTGATCGGCGGCCCGAACAAAGGCCTGCAAGCCATGTTCGTATTCATGAATGCGGCACGTTTGGGTGTGGGCATGCAAGGTTTGGGTATCACCGAGATCGCTTATCAAAATGCGCTGGTGTACGCCAAAGACCGTCTGCAAATGCGCAGTCTGTCCGGTATCAAAGCACCGGACAAGCCAGCTGATCCGATTATCGTGCATCCGGACGTGCGTCGCATGTTACTGACTGCCAAAGCGTATGCCGAAGGTGCGCGTGCATTCTGTTCTTATGTCGCTTTGCAGCTCGACAAAGAATTGAACCACCCTGATGAAGATGTGCGTAAAGAATGTGCCGATCAGGTTGCCTTGCTGACCCCGGTCATCAAGGCATTTATTACCGATAACGCCTGGGTCGCCGCGTCTGAATGTATGCAGGTGTATGGCGGTCATGGCTTTATCGCCGAATGGGGCATGGAGCAATATGTCCGCGATGCGCGTATCAACATGATTTACGAAGGCACCAATACTATTCAGTCACTGGATTTATTAGGCCGTAAGATCCTCATGGACAACGGCGCCAAGTTACGCAAATTCGGCGAGCAGATTAAAGCCTTTGTTGAGGAGAACGGTACCGATGAAGCCATGAGTGAATTCATCACACCGCTGGGCGATATCGGCGACAAGGTTACCAAGCTGACTATGGAAATCGGCATGAAGGCATTCCAGAACCCAGATGAAGTCGGCGCCGCTGCAGTACCTTATCTGCGTGTGGTGGGCCATATGATTTATGCCTACTTCTTCGCACAAATGGCCAAGATAGCGTTGGAAAAACAAGATTCAGGAGATACTTTTTACAAAGCAAAACTGGCTACGGCCCGCTTTTACTTTGCGCGTCTGTTACCTGAGACAGCGATGTTAATTCGTCAGGCGCGTTCCGGTTCGGCAAATCTGATGGCTCTGGATGCAGATTTGTTTTAATTCAGTTCGGATTAGTTTAGGTTCGCGACGTTTAGCTTGATTTAACTTCGCGAATGTTAAGTTTAACGAATTTAAGTTTAATTCTGAGGCGTGCATTTACCCTGTTAAATCGCGCCTCTTTTCAACCGTTATATTGAGGCAAATAATGACAAATTTCATCGTAAAAAAAGTCGCCGTCCTGGGCGCAGGTGTAATGGGTGCACAGATCGCCGCGCATTGCGTCAACGCAAAAGTGCCAGTGGTTCTGTTTGATTTACCGGCAAAAGAAGGCCCGAAAAATGGCATCGTATTACGCGCCATCGAAAATCTGAAAAAATTAAACCCGGCGCCGTTCGGCAACAAAGACGACGCGGCCTATATCGAAGTCGCCAATTACGAAGACAACCTGGAACTATTAAAAGGCTGCGATCTGATTATTGAAGCAATCGCGGAACGGATGGACTGGAAACACGATCTGTACCAGAAAGTCGCGCCGTACATTGCAGCTGATGCGATATTTGCATCCAACACGTCCGGCCTGTCGATTACCTCATTGTCGGACGGTTTCAGCGGTGATTTAAAATCACGCTTCTGCGGCGTACATTTCTTCAACCCACCGCGTTATATGCATCTGGTTGAATTGATTCCTACCGTTGCTACCGCCCCGCACATCATCGACCAGCTCGAAGGTTTCCTGACCACGACCTTGGGCAAAGGCGTGGTACGTGCCAAAGACACACCTAACTTTATCGCAAATCGTGTCGGTATTTTCGGTATGCTGGCCACCATGTATGAAGCAGAAAAATTTGGTTTGAGCGTCGATGTGGTTGATGATCTGACCGGTAAAAAACTCGGTCGCGCTTCATCCGGCACATTCCGTACTGCTGACGTAGTCGGTCTGGATACGATGGGCCATGTAATCAAAACCATGCAGGACACATTGAAAAATGATCCTTTCTTCCCGGTCTATGAAACGCCTGAAGTATTGACCAAGTTGATCGCCGCTGGCGCACTGGGTCAAAAATCAGGCGCAGGTTTCTACAAAAAAGTCGGCAAGGATATCCAACGTCTGGATTTCAAAACCGCACAGTATGTACCTGGCGGCGCGAAGGCTGATGATTTGGTCGGACGAATTTTAAAGGAAAAAGATCCGGTCAAAAAAATGAAGGCGTTGCGCGATTCAACCAATCCGCAAGCGCAGTTCTTGTGGGCGATATTCCGTGATGCGTTCCATTACATCGCCGTGCATTTGGACACAGTGGCTGATAACGCCCGCGATATCGATTTCGCGATGCGCTGGGGCTTCGGCTGGCAGGTAGGTCCGTTTGAAACATGGCAGGCATCCGGTTGGCAGCAGGTAGCGGGCTGGGTCAAGGAAGATATCGAAGCAGGCAAGGCAATTTGTGCAGCGCCGTTGCCGGCATGGGTATTTGAGGCGGATCGCACCGGTGTGCATACTGCCGCAGGTTCGTGGTCAGCCGTTAGCAAATCGTATGTGCCGCGTTCTACTTTACCGGTTTACGAGCGTCAGGCATTCCGCGCTACGGTATTGGGCGAAGGCTCGCCAACTGGCGCAACGGCCGGAACAACATTCTTTGAAGATGATTCCGTGCGTATCTGGCATCAGAATGACGACGTGCTGATTCTGTCACTCAAAACCAAAATGCATGTGATCGGACCTGACGTGATTGCCGGCATGGAAAAAGCTGTTGCTGAAGCCGAGAAGAATTACAAAGGGCTGGTCATCTGGTCCGCCGATGCGGCCGAAGGCGGTGCCTTCTCAGCCGGTGCAGATCTGCAATCGATGCTGCCGCTGTTTATGTCCGGCGGTGTCAAAGCGATCGAACCTATGGTCGCCAAACTACAGCAGGCACATCTGGCATTGAAATATGCGAATGTACCGGTGGTTGCTGCTGTTGCCGGCCTGGCTCTGGGTGGCGGTTGCGAATTGATGATGCATACGGCAAAACGCGTTGCGTCAATTGAATCGTATATCGGTCTGGTTGAAGTCGGTGTCGGCTTGATCCCTGCCGGTGGCGGATTGAAAGAAGCAGCTTTACGTGCTGCGGCTGATGCCAAAGGCACGGACATTCTGCAGTTCCTGAAAAACTATTTCACCAATGCAGCGACTGCTGCGGTATCGAAATCAGCGCTGGAAGCCAAAAAAATGGGCTATCTGTCCGCCGATGATGTGATTGTGTTCAACCCGTATGAATTGCTGCATGTGGCAAAAGTTGAAGCACGCGCCATGTTCGATGCCGGTTATCGTGCTCCGCATAAAGCGTTGATTCCAGTTGGCGGACGTTATTCGATGGCTACCATCACTGCGCAATTGGTCAATATGCGTGACGGTGGATTTATCTCGGCGCATGACTACAAGCTCGGCGCGATGATTGCCGAAATCGTCTCAGGCGGTGAAATTGAAAATGGCAGTATCGTGAATGAACAATGGTTGTTGGATTTAGAGCGTAAGGCGTTTATGGAGTTGTTGAACAATCCAAAAACGCAGGAACGCATCATGGGCATGATGCAGACCGGCAAACCGGTACGTAACTAATCTATACGCAACTAAGTCGACTATTTTAAGGAGCACATAAAATGACTAAACAACTTCAAGACGCTTATATCGTCGCAGCGACCCGCACACCTATCGGTAAATCGGGACGCGGCATGTTTAAAAATACCCGCCCGGATGATTTGCTGGTGCGCGTTCTGCAATCTGCCGTTGCACAAGTGCCTAACCTGGATCCGAAGTTAATCGAAGATGCCATCATCGGCTGTTCGTTCCCTGAAGCCGAACAGGGTAGCAATCTGGCTCGTATGGCAGTATTGCTGGCAGGACTGCCGAACACTGTCGGCGGCGTCACGATCAATCGCTTTTGCGCGTCGGGCATTACTGCAGTCGCCATGGCAGCTGACCGGATTCGTGTCGGGCAGGCTGATGTGATGATAGCCGGTGGTGCGGAATCGATGTCGATGGTGCCCATGATGGGTCATCATCCGTCCATGAACATGGGTATTTTCAAAGAAGAAAATATCGGTATGGCATACGGCATGGGACTGACTGCAGAAAAAGTCGCGCAGCAATGGAAAGTGTCGCGTGAAGATCAGGATGCGTTCTCACTGCAATCGCATCAGCGCGCTATCGCTGCGCAAAATGCCGGCTACTTCGATGCTGAAACCACCTCGGTTGATATCATTGAGCGTATTCCAAATCTGGCTACCGGTCAGATCGAACTCAAAACCCGCACAGTCAATCGTGATGAAGGCGCACGTCCAGATACATCGCTGGAAGGTCTGGCAAAACTCAAAGCGGTATTTGCCGCCAAAGGAACTGTCACGGCAGGAAATAGTTCGCAAACTTCCGATGGCGCCGGTGCATTAATTCTGGTCAGCGAAAAAATTCTGAAGCAGTTTAATCTGACGCCGCTGGCGCGTTTTTCTTCTTTCGCAGTGCGTGGCGTTCCACCGGAAATCATGGGTATCGGTCCCAAAGAAGCGATTCCGGCTGCCTGTCGCGCCGCAGGCATTACGCAAGACGATATCGGCTGGTTTGAATTGAACGAAGCGTTTGCTGCACACTCGTTGGCAGTGGTCAGAGATCTGGGATTGGATCCAGCTAAAGTTAATCCTATGGGCGGTGCGATTGCATTGGGCCATCCGTTGGGTGCGACCGGCGCGATCCGTTCAGCTACCGTGATTCATGCTATGCGTCGTAACAAGCTGAAATACGGTATGGTGACGATGTGCGTTGGTACCGGTATGGGCGCGGCTGGTATTTTTGAATTAATGTAAATAAATACGCAGATTTGCAGGTTGGGCCACGCATGGCAGCTTGAGCTGCTCCTTGTAGGTTGGGCTAGGCCTTGTAGGTTGGGCTGCGCCTCACCAGCCCAACACTCCGCGTCAAACACAGAACTGCCATCAATTCAAAGAACGTTGGGCTGATGAATCGTAGCCCAACCTACAGAATCGTAGCCCAACCTGCAAACTGGCCTAATTTAAGGAAACACAATGGATATCCTCACCAACAAACAAGACGGCGTATTGACAATCACCTTCAACCGCCCTGCAAAAAAAAACGCCATCACCGCCGACATGTATCAGGCGATGGCCGATGCACTGCGTGACGCCGAAACAGACGATGAAGTTCGCGTCATTTTATTTACCGGTCAGGAAAATATTTTCACTGCCGGCAATGACCTGGAAGATTTTATGAAGCACGCCTCGCAATTCAACGAGTCCAGTTCAATTATCCAATTCATGCACGCTTTGAGCAGTTCACCGAAACCGATCATCGCGGCAGTGGCCGGCTTGGCTGTTGGTATCGGCACCACCATGCTGATGCATTGCGATCTGGTGTATTTGGCCGACAACGCCAAACTCACCATGCCGTTTTCCCAGCTCGGATTGTGCCCTGAATTTTCCTCCAGCCTGTTGCTGCAGCGAGTCGCGGGCTACCATCGCGCAGCAGAAAAATTAATGCTGGGCGAGGCGTTTGGCGCGCAGGAAGCGGTTGATATGGGATTGGCCAACAGAGTGGTAAGCGCGGCTGAACTGATGGAGTTTGCGAACCAGCAAGCGGCCAAACTGGTAGCGTTACCCGCTGCATCACTGCGCGCCACGAAACGGCTAATGAAATCCAGCCAGACCAGTTTAATGAACGAAGTTATGCAGGATGAATTAAAACAGTTTGGACTAATGTTGAATGGCCCGGAAGCCAAAGAAGCGTTTATGGCGTTTTTTCAGAAACGCAAACCGGACTTCAGCCAGTTTTCGTAAATTATGGCGAGGGGGTCACGCTGCGTGACACCCTGTCTACTATTTGTTGTTGCGCATCAGCCTGCAAACTATCCAACACTATCCGTTCCGGCATGGAGCGCAGCCAGGTCAGTTGACGTTTGGCCAGCTGGCGAGTTGCGATGATGCCGCGCTCGCGAAATTCAGCATAATTATACTCACCGTCCAAATGTTCCCAGGCCTGCCGATAGCCGACACAGCGCATGGAGGGCATGGTCAGATTCAAATCGCCGCGGGCGCGCAAAGCACGCACCTCATCTAAAAATCCCTGCTCCAGCATCACTTCAAATCGCTGTGCAATGCGTTGATGCAGGACGCTGCGATCACCAGGCTCCAATGAAAATGCCTGCATGTTTAGCGCAGGCTTGCTGGTCGTTTGCTGTGCAAATAAAGTGGAAAGAGGTTGCCCGGTTTGTTCGATAATCTCCAGCGCACGCTGTATGCGCTGCGTATCGCCGGGCGGCAAACGCTGCGCGGTGATCGGGTCCAACTCCGCCAATCTGGCATGCAATCTGGCTATACCGTGCTCTGCAATTTCCGCATCCAGTTTCGCGCGTACTTCCAGATTCGCGGGGGGCAAATCTCCCAATCCGTCCATCAGCACCTTGAAATACATCATGGTGCCACCGACCAATAACGGCATCTTGTTACGCGCGATTATCTCGTCAACCAGCTTTAACGTATCGGTCCTGAACTGTGCAACCGAATAGCTTGCTGCCGGGTCGATAATATCGATTAAATGATGGGGTACCGCGGCGAGTTCAGCCGCGTTCGGCTTGGCGGAACCAATATCCATTTCACGATAGATCAGCGCGGAATCCACCGAAATAATTTCACACGGTATCCGTTGCGCTATCGCCAGCGCGGCAGCGGTTTTACCCGATGCCGTGGGGCCCATGATAGCGATGACTTTCGGTGGCATCATTGCCCGCGCAAAAATAATTTATCTAAATCGTTGAGCGCCAATTGCACCCAGGTCGGACGACCGTGATTACATTGATCAGCGCGTTCGGTGTGCTCCATCTGCCGTAACAGCGCATTCATTTCAACCGTAGTTAAACTCCGGTTGGCCCGCACTGCACTGTGGCAAGCCAGCGTGCCGAGCAATTCGTTACGTCTTTCGACCAGCACGCGTGAAGCGCCGAATTCTGCAACATCGCGCAGGACGTCGCGCGCCAGCGATTCTGCATCGGCATTTTTTAACAGACTGGGAATTGCACGCACAGCCAATGTGGTCGGAGACAGTACGGCAATCTCAAAACCCAGCGAACGCAATACCTGCTGCTGTTCTTCAACCACGCTCACCGCTTGCGGATCAGCATAGAAGGTGACCGGGATCAGCAGATTCTGCACCGCCATCGCATCGTCATCCAGAGCGTTTTTCAACTGTTCGTACAAAATTCGTTCGTGAGCGGCGTGCATATCCACCAATACCAGGCCGCGACTATTTTGCGCCAACACAAATACGCCATGCAGTTGGGCGAGCGCGAATCCCAGCGGGTATTCATCGGCATCGCCTTCCGGATACGCTGAGGCCGTCTGGCGTACTTCCAGCGACGCGGTCGCGGATGGCGCGTTAAACAAAGCACCGTACGATGACGTCGATTGCGCAACGCCATACTCGGTGGCGCGTTGAAATAGCGGTGTTTGCGATTGTGTATAGGAATCTGGCCGCCAGCTATTTACCGAAACAGGTCGTTGCGCGAAATTTAAATCCGCTGCGGCCAAGGGTGCCGGCGTCGCACCAAATGCCGTTGCAGAAGTTTGCGACAGCGCTGCCTGAACTGCATGAAATACAAACTGGTGTATTGCACGCCCATCGCGAAATCGCACTTCAATCTTGGACGGGTGCACATTCACATCAACCAACGCCGGATCAAGATCCAACGCCAGTACATAACTCGGATAGCGATCGCCATGCAGCACATCCTGATACGCCGCGCGTACGGCATGGGTGAGCAATTTATCGCGCACGTAACGACCATTCACATAAAAATATTGCGCGTCGGCGCGTGCTTTTGAAGCGGTCGGTAATCCGGCGTAGCCATGCAAGCGCAATGGACCTGCGACCTGATCAATCGCCAAACGCGCTTCGGCAAATTCCTGGCCCATGATTTGCGCGCTACGCTTATCCAGATTACCGACGTTCCAGTGGTCTACCGTTTTTCCGTTATGCGATAACGTGAACGTGACGTCAGGTCGCGCCAACGCAATCCGTTTTACCACATCGGCGCAGTGCCCGAATTCGGTCTGCTCGGTCTTTAAAAATTTACGTCGCGCCGGCGTATTGAAATACAGCTCCTGCACATCGACAGTAGTACCCTGTGCGCCTGACGTTGGGCTGACCGATCCGTTTTCGATCTGATACGCATGCTGCGCGTCAGCGGTTCTGGAGCTCAGTGTAAATTGCGACACAGATGCAATCGACGCCAAGGCCTCGCCGCGAAATCCTAATGTCGCGACATTTTCCAGATCAGTGAGTGAAGCAATTTTCGAGGTCGCATGCCGGGCCAGTGCCAGCGGCAACTGTTCCTGAGAGATACCGCGCCCGTTATCAATAATGGCAATGCGCTTGACCCCGCCCTGATCGAGTCGCACGGTAATTTGCGTAGCACCTGCGTCGAGCGCATTCTCCAGCAATTCTTTAACAACCGCAGAGGGACGCTCAACGACTTCGCCTGCCGCGATTTGGGAAATGAGATGATCAGGCAGGGCCTGTATCGGACGAATTGGGGTGGGATTTTGTGTCATAGAGCAAGATTATAAATCGTATTTAGACTAACTCGGATAGTGTATTATTTCGGCTCACTTCGCGACCACGTTAGGAAAATGATGGATTTTATGCAGCTAATCGGCATGATTTTGCATGTTGACAAAACCCTGGGACTGTTCATTGCCCAGTACGGCACCTTGATTTATGCCATTCTGTTCGCCATCATTTTTTGTGAAACCGGTTTAATCGTATTGCCATTTTTACCCGGCGATTCATTGCTGTTTATTGCCGGAACCTTCTGCGCAAGCGGTGCGATGGACCCGTCGCTGTTGTGCCTGCTGCTTGCGGCGGCCGCCATATTGGGCAACACCGTCAATTACTGGGT
>Ga0207007_1262_pt1 | contig 12366 bp, 5 predicted proteins | sample Alteio_BWMinCont_85_FD_153487 | JGI IMG/M metagenome (GOLD analysis project Ga0207007, IMG submission 153487) | Enriched cells from forest soil in Barre Woods Harvard Forest LTER site, Petersham, Massachusetts, United States -... | ecosystem: Environmental > Terrestrial > Soil > Temperate forest >...
TGCCGGGTATCAAAGCCATGCGTTCATACGTGGGCACGCCGCGATGCATAGCGCAATGCTGGAGGATTGCCGAGCACAAGGTATGAATGTTCAGTTTGTAGATCGAATCAGTTATCGCAGTTTGCGGGAAAATATTCAGCACTGGCAAACGTTGATAACTCCTGGTGAGAATCAGCATTGGCTACCTGAAGGCGGCAGCGCTTCTACCGCTTTGCAAGGCGTGGCAGAATTGATCGATGAGCTGCCATTTATTCCTGACGCGATGCTGGTCGCATGTGGCACCGCAGCGACTCTGGCTGGATTATTAGCCGGCTTAAAAGGTCAAAGCCGTGTAATTGGTATAGCGGTGTTAACCAATGCGGACTATCTGCGTGCAGAAGTGAGTCGGTTGTTGCGACAGGCCGGTTTTCCAGATTATCAAAACTATCAGTTGCTGACTGATTTCCATCATGGTGGATACGCAAAAGTCAGCCCAGCGTTGCAGCAATTCTGTAGCGAGTTTATTGAACATTACAGGATACCGATTGAACCTGTGTATACCGGCAAAATGTTTTTTGCGTTGCGTAGTTTGATACAGTCTGGATATATTCACCGCGATGAAACCGTCGTCGCTCTACATACGGGTGGCTTGCAGGGTGCGCGTGGTTTTGCATAGCAAACGAAAGCGTGATGAAAAGTTAACGTTTAGAGGGCGTTGACTAATACGAAACGGCAAAGCTGCCGGCGTGTTATAAAACGATATTCCGGGGAAGTGGTGTAAACCTAAAAATCGTGTTGGAGCAATGATGGAAACTGGCGACATAGAATTTCAACGTACTGCTGCAGAAAACGCATCTCAACAATTACGGCAATTAAAAGATTTGCCTGGCCCAAAAGGCTTACCTGTTCTTGGTAATGCCCTGCAGATCAAACGACATATTTTGCATCAAAAATTTGAACAATGGAGTCGTGAGTTCGGCGACTACTATCGCGTCCAGATCGGTCCAAGAAAGCTCTTGGTTGTTGCAGACCATCAGGCATTTGCCAAAGTGTTGCGTGACCGCCCGGATGGATTTAATCGCACCATACGCCTTGCGGAAACCTGGAAAGACATGGGCTTGCAGGTCGGTTTGTTCGGCGCTAACGGCTACATATGGAAGCGACAGCGGCGCATGGTGATGGCGGGTTTTGATCCGGCACACGTTAAGGATTATTTTCCGTCATTGTGTAAAGTAGTTGGACGACTTGAAACTCGCTGGAAAAAATCGATCGATACAGATATCGATTTGCAGGCTGATTTAATGCGCTTTACAGTTGATACTATTACCGGCCTCGCCTTTGGTTCGGACGTGAATACACTGGAATCAGGTGAAGATGTCATACAACGTCATTTGGATAAAATTTTTCCTGCCGTGTTTAGGCGCAATCTGGCGCTATTCAAATACTGGAATTACATCCGACTTCCGGCAGACAGACAGCTTGATCGCAGCGTAACAGAAGTCAACGCTGCGATAGAAGGATTTATCGTCAAGGCACGTCAGCGGCTGCAGCAACAACCAGAGCTGCGTGAGAAACCCAGCAATTTGTTAGAAGCGATGATCAACGCAGCTGACCAGGGTGACAGTGGGCTTACCGATAAAGATGTGGCAGGCAACGTGCTTACCATGCTGTTGGCGGGCGAAGACACGACAGCAAACTCGTTGGCGTGGTTATTGGCGCTGCTGTGGAAAAATCCAGAGACTTTGCAAAAATTACAGCAGGAAGTCCGGGCCAGTTTTTCTGTCGATACCCCGTACAGCATCGAGCGTCTGAATGATTTGGATTATATGGATGCCTGCATCAATGAATCGATGCGCTTAAAACCAGTCGCCCCATTCCTGCCGCTGCAAGCCAATCACGACACAGTGATCGCTGACATCCATGTTCCTGCTAACACCATCGTATTTGGTCTATTTCGACGCGATAGCGTTGATGATCAGTACATACCCCATGCCGCCAAATTTGATCCGGAGCGTTGGCTAACCCAGCAAGGAGAGACAGGTCAGGCGATTAACTCAGTCAAACGTATCTCGATGCCGTTTGGCGCTGGGCCCCGCATATGTCCTGGGCGTTATCTGGCTTTGCTGGAAATGAAGATTGCCTTAACAATGCTCTTCACCCGCTTTGAGATTGACGATATCAACACGCCAGATGGGCAGGAAGCGCAAGAATTTATGGCGTTTACCATGGCACCGCTGGGCTTAAAAATGCGCTTGAAAAACAGGAATTAACAGCTATAACTAAGAAACCCCCGTCGGTTACACGAGAGTGGCAGGGGCATTTCTTTTCTGTCCAGTTAGTGAACAAAAGAGTAAACTACGCCCCACTTTGAATTCTTGGCGGCCTCACCTTCTGTGACGTCGCTGAATTCGACCATGCGTTCCACCAAACCTGCGAGTCCCGCCATGTCTGAACCAACTCTACCCAGTTTTTCCGATTTAAACCTCAGCGATGCCCTGTTACGGGTATTGAATGATATCGGTTATGAAACACCTTCGCCAATTCAGGCGGCTACTATCCCATTATTGTTGACAAATCGCGATGTGCTTGGACAAGCGCAAACCGGTACCGGTAAAACCGCTGCATTCGCCTTGCCTATCCTGTCGCGTATCGATATCAGGCAGACCGTGCCGCAAGCACTGGTGCTGGCACCGACGCGCGAATTGGCGATACAGGTTGCAGAGGCATTTCAAACCTATGCGGCGCATATTCCAGGTTTTCATGTCTTGCCGATTTACGGCGGTCAAAGCTACGGTCCGCAATTGTCGGCATTGCGTCGTGGCGTGCATGTGGTGGTCGGAACGCCAGGTCGGGTGATTGATCATCTCGATAAAGGTTCGCTGGATCTATCAAAGCTAAAAACGTTGGTGCTGGATGAGGCAGATGAAATGCTGCGTATGGGATTTATTGACGACGTTGAGCGTATCTTGCAAGAGACGCCGGAGTCACGCCAGACCACCCTGTTTTCAGCCACCATGCCATCAGCGATTAAACGCATTGCGCAGACTTATTTGAAATCGCCGGCGGAAATTACCGTCGCAGCTAAAACCGGCACCGCAGATAACATACGTCAACGGTATTGGCTGGTGAGCGGCATGCATAAATTGGATGCGCTGACCCGAATTCTGGAAGCGGAAAATTTTGACGGCATGATTATCTTCGCCCGAACTAAATTGGGTACCGAAGAATTGGCAGGTCGATTGCAGGCACGTGGATTTTCAGCTGCAGCAATTAATGGTGATATCCAGCAGGCGCAACGTGAACGCACCATCCAGCAATTGAAAGACGGAAAAATAGATATTCTGGTTGCGACCGATGTGGCAGCACGTGGTTTGGATGTCGAACGTATCAGTCACGTCATCAACTATGATGTTCCGCATGATCCGGAAAGCTATACCCATCGCATAGGCCGTACCGGTCGCGCCGGTCGAAGTGGTGAAGCGATATTATTCATCACCCCGCGCGAAAAAGGATTATTAAAAATCATCGAACGTGCAACGCGTCAGCCGGTATCGCCGCTCGAATTGCCAAGCATACAGGCAGTCAATGATGTGCGTATTGCGCGCTTTAAGGATCAAATTAGTTCAACGATTGCTGAAGGCGCGTTGGAACAATTCCAGGCAATTATTGAAGACTATGAACGCGAACATAATGTGCCGGCAATTGAAATCGCAGCGGCGCTGGCTAAAATCGCGCGCGGAGACGAACCGCTGTTGCTGGATAAAAATCGACGTGAACCGAAAATGGAAACGGCGCGCTCGGATGAGCGATCAACTCGTGAACGTAGCGATCGCGGCGATCGTCAAGATCGCCCGCAGCGAGGTGAACGTTCTGAGCGTCCTATGCGTCCAGAGCGAGAACGTCGTCCACGGGAATCTGAGCCCGGTATGCAAAGCTATCGGATTGAAGTCGGACATGATCATGGCGTCAAACCAGGCAATATTGTGGGCGCGATTGCCAACGAAGCTAATATCGATTCAAAGAAAATCGGGCGCATAGAAATTTATGATGGTTTTAGCGTGCTGGATTTACCGAGTGATTTATCTAAAGACGTGATGCAGCACCTGAAAACGGTTTGGGTGGCCGGGCAGCAGCTAAAAATTACAGTGGATGGTCATTCAGAGGCAACTGCCCCTGCTTCGGCTGCTCATGCTCCTGAACAAAGCGTGGAGCGAAACAGGAAGGAAACGTCCTTTGTTAAACCTGAGATGAAAGAAAAACCAAAAGCGGAAACCAGAGTTGAAGCCAAGGTTGAAACCAGGATTGAAGCTAAATCAGTAGCTAAGCCGGTAGCTAAGCCAGTCGAAACCACAGACGCTAAAGAAAAATCTAAAAAAGAAAAATCAAATAGTAAAAGTAAATTTGCCGTACAAAGTTATCGGATTGAAGTTGGACGCAAACATGAAGTCACGCCAAGCGCCATCGTCACCACGATTGCCGAACAGGCCAGTCTGGATCCCAAGCACATCGGTCGCATCGACATATTCGACACGTACAGCGTGCTCGATTTACCCGAAGGTATGCCCAAACACATACTGGATAATCTGAAAGTGGTGAAGTTGGTGGGTCAGACTTTGAATATCAGCCATGCCGGAGCAGGATTGATCAATGCGGAGAAGGCAGCGCATCCGGTTTCTTCGGCGAAAAAGAAAAGTGCTGGCGGGGCTGAAAGAAAATTTACAAAAGATAAATCGGATCACAAATCCAAATAGTAAGGTTTTGAGTGCCCACATAATCAGACCAAGACGAGGGAGTCGGTTTGATTATGTGGTTGTGGAGAAATCAGATTTTACTGCTCTAAAACACCTTGCATAAATGTGGTGAACTGGTAAGAAGTCGGAGTGACATACAAATTGTAAGAAGCTGGCCAGGCGCGCCCTGCGCCCCAAAGCGTCGCTCCTATAAAGCCGCCGGATTCCTGGGTGGCCTTGTTGTCCACAATATATTTGACGAAGTTACTTAAAATTGACTGGCAGCTTGTGGCGTTGTTATATGGCGTACCGAATTCGGTCACCATGGCCTTTAAGCCTTGCGATGTTAGCCATGTCGCAAACGGTTGCAGGTTGAGTTGCGAAGGTCCTGTCAGATTAAACTTGGATGAACTCAAACAGGAAGCGCCGTTCCCTGAATAATCGTTATCGAGATATTGGTGAACATTGATGACAATGCGATCGCCGTTGGGTCCAAAATTAACGCCACTATTTTGCAGATTGGATTTCGTAAATACCTCAGCGTTGGTGAGAGCACCGTTGCCCGCAACATCTTCACCCCACGAATGCAAACCGCTCCAGTACGCACCTTCGACCAAAATTTTTCCAGTAAAGCCCGCAGATTGCAGCATGGTTACCACGGGTATCTGCGCGTCGTATGCCTGTTGCGGTGTCAAGTGCTCGGATGGTTTGTTGACGGTGTCAGTAGCAGGCTCGTTGACCAGGTCAAACATGATGTAGCTCTGTTGAGCAGATGTCAGACCCGTTTGGATATGATCCCAAATATCTCGCCATACAGTCCTATATGGTTCAGCATTCGTTACCAGAGTCCCGTCCGGGCAATAGCCAGACTCACCGCATCCCGAATATTCGCTGCCATACACCGAATAATGCATATACGTATGTAAGTCGATGAGGGTATTGATATGAGCGCTGGTCAGCGTCTTCAATGTCGGGAGGATAAAATTATTCCAATATGATTCATTGAATATCCATTGTGGATTATTGAGCGTCGATGTTGCGTTTAATAATTCCAGATAGCTCCAGGAAATTGGCAGCCTAACCGTATTTACTCCCTGTTTTACATAGCCGTTGGATCCATTCGCGTTAGCGCCCTTCATCGTCACCAGATCAGAGTGGTCGGGAGTTGCAGTGGCTGTGGCAGACGACAGATCGGGAATGGAATATGGAGAAATTGTCTTGCCGAATTCAGCGCCCGAAAGATTGATTCCAACATAATCCAATTTGCGGCGACCGGACGGAATGTCGGGAGTGATTGCGGCAATATCTGCGCTGTTTGTCGCAGGGATTTGTGTAAAGGCGATATTGCCGGTCAGTACGCCGTTGTTGTACGCGACGTTGCTTACTGAAAAGCCAGTGCCAGGCGATAGCGTCGGGACTGCGACGTTGTAGATGAAGCCCACGTATGGATCAAAATTTTCGTCACATCCGCCGAGGCGAATAATCGCAGTGTTAACATCCGGATACGGGCCAGCGTCATGCAACGCCTGCTGCCCGCCAGGCGGAATCGAATAATACAGGGTCTGATGCGGTTCCTGATTGTCGACGTTACAGACATACGGTCGACTCGCAATATAATTTTGTGCCGCCGGTGAGATAGTGCCGCCGAGTTGATTGGTTAGTACGGGGCCTGCCCAAGCTGCACCATTTACTAAAATTGTGGCTGAAATTAAAGTGATAATTGGCGCTATAAAAAATAGATGTGGTTTCATTGTGGAATGTCTGATTTAGAAGGTTGGCATGACGCTTTTGTTTTAGTGTCAAAAAAATCGCTACGTGAATGATGATTTGTATCGATGGCGGGCGAGTATCACACCTCACCCAGGCGCGGCACATCAAGATTTTTACGAGGAGTGAAATTACGTAATGGGTGTGTCGCCCCGACAATACTTTACAAAGACGAAATTGCGACGGGTCAACAAGTCAACTATACTTTTCCAACTAACCTAATCCGGTCTAATCCCCATTTCTACTATGGTTCAAGCGAAAAATATCCAGCATCGCTTAGCTTCGTTACTGGCGTATCTGGTGGTGATGGCAGAGTTGGTCGGCTGTACTGTCGGGCCAGAATATAAACGTCCGGAGTTAGTTATCCCACCCGCCTGGCATGACCAGGTCACATCGGCTCAGACTGTTGAATGGCCGGCCGCAGAATGGTGGCACGGGTTCGGTTCGAGTCAATTAGACAGCTATATCGCCCAGGCTAAACTGGCCAACAATGACTTGGCAGCGGCAGTGGCCCGTATTCGGGAAACGGAGCAACAGGCCAATATTGCCGGTGCTGCACTGCAACCTGCAGTGAATGCGAGTTTTGATGCATCACGAGGGCGCGCCCCAAATGCCACTGGCGGTTTTAGCGACTTCAAGCAGTATTCGCCGCAACTGACGGCGAGCTATATGCTGGATTTCTGGGGCAAAAATCGCGCAGTGCAAGATGCGGCAATCGCTGCCGCACAAGGCAGTCGACATGATCAAGTGACGGTTGAATTGACAGTTCTGACCAGCGTGGCGCAAAGCTATTTTCAAAGCCTCGCCTTGCGTGAACGGGTTGCTGTGGCAGAGCACAATTTGGCAAGTGCGCAAATGCTGTTAACTGGCCTGCAAAAACAGTTACACGCTGGCGTAGCCAATGCGCTCGATGTCGCGCAGCAGGAAACAGTCGTGGCAACGCTCGATGCCGCCGTGCCGCCATTACGCATCCAGTTAAGGCAAACACTGGACACGCTGGCGATCCTGTTAGGGAAAAATCCGCAGGAACTGGATATCGCTACGGAATCACTATCTGATTTAAGGATCCCGCAAGTCAGCCCCGGTTTGCCGTCTGAATTGTTGACGCGACGACCTGATATAGCGGAAGCTGAAGACAAGCTGATCGCTGCCAAGGCAAATATTCGCGCCGCGCGCGCAGCATTTTTCCCAACTATAGAATTAACCGCCTCGACTGGGTTCCTCAGTTCCACTCTGGCCGGCATGACCAGTTCAGGCAACATCATTCGTTCCGTTGCAGGCGGTATCACGCAGCCTATCTTTGAAGGCGATGCACTCAACGCTCAATACGAATACAGCAAAGCGGTATATGACGAGTTACTGGCGAATTATCGCAAAGCGATTTTGTCTGCTTTTGGCAATGTCGAAGATTCCTTAATCGCGGTTCAGCAAAATACCGAGCAGGTCACGCGACTAGAAGTCGCAGTGGAAAAAGCCGAACGTGCTCACCATATCGCCAAGGCGCAGCTGCAGGCCGGTACGGTCAATATTCTCAATGTCTTAAATACCGAAACGGCGCTGTTCACCGCGCAGGACGCGTTGATCCAGGCGAAATACGCTAATCTCAATGCCTATGTCAGCCTGTTTGGCGCTCTGGGTGGCGGATGGCAAAAGGAGGCAGAAAAACAATGACAAACTCAATTAAATTGACTGGTTCGCGCGTCGTATTCCTCGTAGGCGGATTGTTGTTGCTGGGATTGATCATTCTGCTGGTAAAGAAGCCGTCAGCCGCCCCAACACCGGCAGTCAGGCAGGCCATCACCGTAGACAGCGCAGTGGTCACCCGGCGTGATATGCCGATTTATATCAGTGGCTTAGGAACTGTGCAGGCATTCTATACCGTCACGATTAGCCCGCGGGTTGATGGTGAATTGATGAAAGTGGCTTTTACCGAAGGCCAGATCGTAAAAGCTGGTGATTTGTTGGCGCAAATCGATCCGCGTCCCTATCAGGCAGCATTGGATCAGGCAGTGGCGAACAAGGCCAAAGATGTGGCGCTGTTGACCAACGCAAAAATTGACTTGGAACGTTATCAGAATTTGGCGCCAGAAGAGTTCACCAGCAAGCAAACTCTGGAAACACAACGCGCACTGGTTGCGCAAACTGAAGCGCAAATCGCCTCGGATCAGGCACAAATTGATAGCGCAAAAACTCAGTTAAGTTATACGACCATACGCTCGCCAATTGCCGGACGTACCGGTATACGTTTGGCCGATCCAGGTAATATTTTGCATACCGCAAATGCGACGGCGATTGTGGTGGTAACGCAGGTGCAACCGATCTCCGTCGTTTTTACTTTGCCAGCCGATGCATTGCAACCGATTCATCTCGCTATGTCGAAATCTGTGTTGGGTGTCGCTGCAATCTCGCGGGATGGCACAACCCCGTTGGGTGATGGGACGATAGGCGTGATCGACAACGAGATTGATCAAACCACCGGCACAATGAAATTGAAGGCGACATTTCCGAATAAAGAAAATCGATTGTGGCCGGGCGATTTTGTGAGCACGAAAGTTTTAGTTGAAACCCGTCGTGGCGCATTAACTATTCCTTCCTCTGCCGTGCAACGCGGCCAGAATGGTGTATTTGTCTATGTAATCAGAGCGGACAGTACAGTTGAGATGCGTCCGATTAAAATCGGTGAAGATCTTAACGATGTCACCATCGTGGAGCAGGGTTTAAAGGAAGGTGAGCGTGTTACCACCAACAACCAATATCGCCTGCAACCGAATGCAATAATAAAAATTAACGACGCCAGTCCCAAAGCTGACGGGAATAAAGCTCCATGAGTATTTCCGCGCCCTTTATAAAAAGACCAATAGCGACGTCGCTGTTGATGATGGCGATTTTTTTAATTGGGTTGGTGGCGTTTCCGATGTTGCCGGTCGCGCCATTGCCGCAAGTTGATTTCCCGACGCTGTTAGTCACGGTCAATTTCCCGGGTGCGAGTTCGGAAACCATGGCATCTTCGGTTGCAACGCCGTTGGAAAATCAGTTTGCGCAAATTCCCGGCGTAGCGCAGATGACATCCACCAGCGTGTTAAGTAGCACGCAGATCACTATTCAGTTTGATTTGGATAGGAACATTGATGCGGCAGCGCAGGACGTGCAATCAGCGATTAACGCCGCCAGCGGATTCTTGCCCAAAAATTTGCCCAGTCCGCCGTTCTATCGAAAAATCAATCCGGCAGAATCGTCTGTTGTTATCTTCGCAATTCATTCCGATGCTCTACCGTTGACCTCGGTGGATGACTATGCTGAAAACGTAATCCTGCCACGTATCTCGCAAATTTCCGGCGTTGGATTGGTGTCAATCGGCGGTCAGCAAAAACCGGCAGTGCGAATTCAGGTTGACCCGATGAAAATCGCAGCGATGGGAATTCAGCTGGCAGATTTGGCGAACGTAATTAACTCAGCCACCTCGAATGGACCCAAGGGTAGTATCAATGGGGCTAAACATAATTTTGTGGTGTATGACAACGACCAGATCCTAAAAGCGGCACCCTGGAATGATGTAATTGTGGCCTACAAAAACGGTGCGCCAGTGCGGATACGCGATATCGGGATTGCTGTCGACGGCCCGGAAAATAATCAGCTGACGGCATGGCAAAACGGAAGAAACGGGATTTTGCTGCTAATCTACAAACAACCTGGCGCCAATATTATTGATGTCGTTTCGCGAATTGAACAGGCGCTGCCGCAAGTAATGGCTGCTGTACCTTCGTCAATCAAAATTGATAAAGTCATAGACCGCACCACCACCATCAAATCTTCTGTTGACGATGTCGAATTTACGTTAACACTCACCATAATTCTGGTGATTATCGTAATCTTTATTTTCTTGCGCAATGTCTGGGCAACGATTATTCCCAGCGTCACCATTCCACTCGCTTTGCTGGGCACGTTTGCCTTGATGTATTGGCTGGGATATACCCTGGACAACTTGTCGCTGATGGCATTGACCATTGCAGTCGGGTTTGTGGTCGATGACGCGATTGTGATGTTGGAAAATATTTATCGGCATATCGAGCTGGGTTTATCGCCTATGGAGGCAGCGTATAAAGGGTCGAGTGAAATCGGGTTTACGATTTTGTCGATCAGTATTTCATTGATTGCCGTATTCATTCCCTTGTTGCTGATGGGCGGAATTATTGGTCGCTTGTTCCGAGAATTCGCTATCGTGGTAACGCTCACCATCGTGGTCTCTGCCTTCGTGTCACTGACCTTAACGCCTATGATGTGCTCCTTGTTTATACGCGACGAAAAGCACGCCAGGCACGGCCGCATCTACATGCTGACAGAACGCTTTTTTGACGGAATGTTGCATGCTTATACGCGCGGCCTGGATTTTGTTTTGAAGCATCAGCGTTTGACGTTGATCACTTTTTTTCTGACTCTCGCAACGACGGTGGTCCTGTATGTCATAGAGCCAAAAGGTTTCTTCCCGCAACAAGATACAGGCATCATTTTAGGATTGGCCGATGCATCACAAGACGTCTCTTTTGATGAGATGGTGCGGTTGCAGCACAAACTGACTGACATTGTTGCGCAGGATCCCGATGTGGCAAGTTTTGCGACCTCGGTGGGTGGCAATCGATCATTGAATAACGGTTTTATCGTGATTGGATTAAAACCGCGAGAGCAACGACACGCCAGCGCAGACCAGATCATTACTCGATTGCGCGCAAAATTTGTCAACGTTCCGGGAGCAACGATGTTCCTGCAATCGGCGCAGGATTTGAATGTGGGCGGCAGGTTGGCGCGCACCCAATACCAATATACTTTGCTCGATCCCGATTTGGATGAATTGAACGAATGGGCGCCAAAATTATTGACCCAGCTGAAGAAATTGCCGCAACTAACCGATGTTGCGTCGGACCAGCAAACCAACAGTACCATGTTGTCAGTAGCGATAGACCGGGATCAGGCTTCCCGGTTCGGTATCTTGCCGGCCGATATTGATCAGGTACTGTACGATGCGTACGGGCAGGCGCAGGTCACCCAATATTTTACTCAGCTTAATACCTATCACGTGATTCTGGAGATTTCTCCTGCATTGCAAACCGACCCGAATTCGCTGAATCAACTGTATATGAAATCGCCACTAACTGGTCAGCAGGTACCGCTGTCGGCGTTCGTCAAATTTGATACCCAGCATGTCGGATTTTTGTCGATCAACCATCAGGCGCAATTCCCGGCCGTTACCCTATCATTCAATCTGGCGCCCGGAGTAGCATTGGGTCAGGCAGTCGAAGCAATCGACCATGAAGTGACTGAAATCAAAATGCCGCGCGCAATTGTCGGCACTTTTCAGGGTACGGCACAGGCATTTCAGTCTTCATTAAAATCGCAACCTTATTTAATCGCCGCTGCCTTGGTCGCCGTGTACATTATCCTGGGAATTTTGTATGAAAGTTATATACACCCGTTGACGATTTTATCGACCTTACCTTCTGCGGGCGTCGGTGCTTTGTTGATGCTGCTGGCATTTCATTTTGAATTGAGCGTCATCGCCCTGATCGGTATTATTCTGCTGATTGGTATCGTGAAGAAAAACGGTATCATGATGGTCGACTTCGCTATTCAGGCGGAGCGAGAGCAGCATATGTCGCCGGAAGATTCGATCCGTCAGGCGTGCCTGTTACGCTTCCGTCCGATCATGATGACCACCATGGCGGCGCTATTGGCCGCAATTCCGCTGATGCTGGGACATGGGACAGGATCAGAATTGCGACAACCACTTGGATATACGATGGTCGGCGGATTGGTGCTCAGTCAGGCGCTGACTCTATTCACCACGCCGGTAATCTATTTATACTTGGATCGATTTAGTCTGCGGATAAATCGACGT
>Ga0207007_1263_pt1 | contig 12341 bp, 14 predicted proteins | sample Alteio_BWMinCont_85_FD_153487 | JGI IMG/M metagenome (GOLD analysis project Ga0207007, IMG submission 153487) | Enriched cells from forest soil in Barre Woods Harvard Forest LTER site, Petersham, Massachusetts, United States -... | ecosystem: Environmental > Terrestrial > Soil > Temperate forest >...
AGATCTTCCGTCAGACCGGATTGAATGTGCGCCTGGGCAGTTTGTCTGAAGAAATCACCGAACCGACCAATCTCGAATTACCCGACGGGACTATCCTCACGCTGGAACCGCTGGAGCGCTCTGCCAATGGTCGCCGTTTAGGATTAGCCGGATTCGACCCGTGCACAATTTTGCTGAACAACGATTTGTCCGCAGGCATTCCACCGATACTGGAAAATATCCACGAACAAACGCTGTTACCGCCGCTGCACGCAGGTTGGGCGGTGCGCCGCAAAACCAACCACTTTGCCGCCTACGATGAAGTGGTTAAGAAGTTTGCCAAAATCGTCGACGTCGATCCGTGGATGTTGAATCCATACTTTGGCAAAGCATCGCAAATTAATTTTCATGAGCGCATCGGTGAAGATCAGTTGGCAGGACAGGTCGATTTAATCCTCGGCAAAATTCGCAAAAAATATAAAGAGTACGGCATTAAAGAAAAGCCGTTTGTCATCGTCAAGGCCGATGCCGGCACTTACGGCATGGGTATCATGACGGTGCGCGATGCCAATGATGTGCGCGACCTCAACCGCAAGCAGCGCAACAAGATGTCGGTCATTAAAGAAGGCCTGGAAGTCAGCGACGTGATTATTCAGGAAGGTGTGCATACGTTCGAGCAAATCAACGAAGCAGTGGCTGAACCGGTGGTATACATGATGGATCGCTACGTGGTTGGCGGTTTTTATCGGGTACACTCTGGTCGCGGTGTTGATGAAAATCTCAACGCACCCGGATCGCATTTTGTCCCGTTGGCATTCGCACAGCAGCATGCCTTGCCGGATCTGAGTGCCAAACCGGGTACTGCCTCACCCAACCGTTTTTATATGTATGGGGTGGTGGCACGTCTGGCATTGCTGGCAGCTTCGCTGGAGCTGGAACATACAGATCCGAATCCTGAAGTTTATTAATCGCGTATCTAATTAGACCTGGGCACCCATGAAAATCGCGTTTCTGACTGACCCGCTGGATGACTTCAAGATCGTGAAGGATACGACCTTTGCGATGATGCGCGAAGCGCAAAAGCGTGGCCACGAAATTTATGCGTTCATGCCCGGCGATATGGCATACGAATCCGGCCATGTGGTCGCGCGTGTACAGCGCGTACACCTGACAGGAACAGCCGAGTGGTACAGGGCAGAACCGGCCAAAGAGCATAGGCTCACCGATTTCGATGCGGTGTTACAGCGCAAAGATCCGCCGTTCGATATGGAATATGTGTACGCCACTTACCTGCTGGAGCTGGCAGAATCAGCTGGCGCACGCGTGTTTAACAAACCCGCGGCAATACGCGACCATAACGAAAAACTCAGCATTGCACAGTTCCCGCAATTTACTGCACCGACACTCGTCACCAGCGATGCGGCACGTTTGCGCCGTTTTCACGCAGAACATCACACCATCATCTTGAAACCGCTGGATGGCATGGGCGGTACCGGCGTATTTAAAGTCGGTGTCGACGGATTGAATTTGGGATCGGTCATCGAGACCCTGACCGGCAATGGCACGCGCACGATCATGGCGCAGCGCTATATTCCGGAAATTACGTTGGGCGACAAGCGCGTGCTGTTAATTGGCGGTAAGGCAGTCCCGTTTTCGTTGGCACGGATTCCGCAGGGTGATGAAATTCGTGGCAACCTGGCCGCCGGTGGGGTCGGTGTGGCACAAGCGCTCACGGCACGTGAAACCGACATCGCCGAGACACTCGCACCGGTGCTGGCACAACGCGGCTTATTGCTGGTCGGTTGCGATGTCATCGGCAACTATTTAACCGAGGTCAACGTCACCAGTCCAACCTGTTTTCAGGAAATCACACAACAGACTGGTTTTGATGTGGCGGCCATGTTTATTGATGCACTGGAGCGGGCATAACACATGGTTGGCATTCTTATCCTCGCCCATGCGCCGCTGGCCAACGCGTTTCTTGCTGCGGCTACTCACGTATTTAAAGGCGTGCCTGAACATCTTGAGGCGATTGATGTCGTGCCCGATCAGAATACCGAAGAGGTCATACAGCTCGCCAAAGAGGCTATTGCGCGATTAAATTTGGGCGATGGTGTGCTGGTGTTGACTGACGTGTTCGGTGGTACGCCGTCCAATTGCAGTCTGAAATTAAATGCGCTCGATCGTGTCGCGGTATTGGCCGGATTGAGCTTGCCGATGTTGTTGCGGGCGATCACGTATCGCAATGATCAGTTGGATGTGGTGTTTGAAATGGCGCAGGCAGGTGCGCAGAATGGTGCAGTTCGCGTAGACAATCGCATTAAAATCTAAAAAACTATAAGGTGGACAATGGTACAGACCGAACTGGAAATAGTGAACAAATTAGGGCTGCATGCCCGTGCTTCCGCAAAATTAACGCAACTGGCCTCTAAATTTTCTTCTGAAGTCTGGATCATGCGTAACAGCAAACGAGTCAACGGCAAATCGATTATGGGCGTGATGATGCTGGCTGCCGGCAAAGGCAGTCGCATCACCGTGGAAACCACGGGAGACGACGAGCAGGAATGTCTCACCGCCATTCGCAACCTGGTTGCAGAAAAGTTTGGTGAAGGCGAGTAGTCCACAATGTACGACCTTGTACCAACCTAATACCATACACGGGGACACATGGCTTCATTTACATTACAAGGTATACCTGTTTCACGCGGGATCGCAATCGGACGTGCCCATCTGCTGCGCCCTGCAGCACTGGAAGTTAAGCATTATCTGGTGAGTCAGGAACAGGTTGAAGCCGAAGTGCAGCGTCTGCAACATGCCTTGTCGCAAGCCGAACGCGAGCTGCAAAAAATCTGGTCCGATTTGCCTGCCGATGCGCCATCCGAACTCGGCGCTTTCCTCGATGTCCACTCGCTGTTTTTGTCCGACCCGATGATCTCGCAGGCCCCGCTGGAAATTATCCGCACCCGGCATTACAACGCCGAATGGGCGCTGGTCACGCAAATCGACGTACTGCTCGAACAGTTTGACGAAATTGAAGATGACTACCTGCGCGAACGTAAAGCAGATATTTCTCAGGTCGCTGAACGGATATTAAAATTATTAACCGGCACGGCCAACACGCTGCCCCAGCAACCTGGGCTGGATGAATTAAATACCCACATGATCGTTGTCGCACGCGATATTTCGCCTGCCGACATGATGCAGTTCCAGGACACGGCCTTCGTTGGTTTTATCACCGATGAAGGCGGGCAAAGCTCGCATACTGCGCTGGTTTCCCGCAGCCTGGGCATACCGGCGGTCGTAGGTACCGGCAACTCCAGCGAACTGATCCAGCAGGATGACTGGCTGATCATCGACAGCGAAGCGGGCGTGGTCATCGTCGCGCCTCAGCAAATTATTTTAGACGAGTATCGTGAAAAGCAGGCCGCTATCCAGCGTCTGCGTAAAAAACTCAGCAAGCTCAAAAAAACGCCGGCTGTCAGCAAAGACGGTATCACCATCGAGCTGTTAGCCAATATTGAACTGCCGGAACACGCCATTGCGGCCAACGAGGTTGGCGCGTCCGGCGTAGGTTTATTCCGTTCCGAATTTTTATTTATGGGACGCAACGGCGTATTGCCTTCTGAAGAAGAACAGTTCGAGGCCTATAAGACCACGGTCCTTACGATGAAAGGGCGACCGGTCACCATCCGCACGCTGGATGTCGGCGCAGACAAACCACTGGACGAAGCCGACTCGGGCACATTAAATCCTGCCATGGGGTTGCGCGCAATCCGCTACTGCCTGGCCGAACCGAAAATATTTTTGACGCAGCTGCGCGCCATATTACGAGCGTCCGCATTTGGCAAAGTGCATATTCTGATTCCGATGCTGTCGCATTCGTTTGAGATCGACCAGACGCTGGCGATGCTGGAACAGGCCAAGAATTTACTGGCATTTCAGGGTATTGCGTTTGACCACGACATCAAAGTCGGCGCGATGATAGAAGTTCCGGCAGCGGCACTGAGCTTGCCCATGTTCGTCAAAAAAATGGATTTCCTGTCTATCGGCACGAATGATCTGATCCAGTACACGCTGGCAATCGACCGGGCGGATTACTCGGTGGCGCATCTGTACGACGACGTCCATCCGGCGATTTTGCAGTTGCTGGATATGACCGTCAAAGCCGGCAACAAGGCCGGCATACCTGTTGCAATCTGCGGTGGCATGGCGGGCGATTTAAAGCTGACCCGCCTGTTGATCGGGATGGGATTCAGAGAGCTGTCCATGCCGCCGGCGCAATTACTGGAAATCAAACAGGAAGTCATGAGTGTCGATATTTCTCAATTCGAGCCTATCGTCAAACGTATCCTGCGCAGCTACGACCCCGACGTGATTGCAGAAGGGATACGCGCGTTGCACGCCTTGTAGTTTTGCTTGCTGTATCCCTTGCCGGGTCTGCCTCAGTATTCTTCTTGTGTCAATACTTGCTTTACAAAATTTGTCCGCTAATCTGGAATCGGGACGAAATTTCAATATCTGCGGGGGGAGTGACATGTCGACAAAGTCGTGGATAGGCGCATCGTGTGTCGTAGCGACGATGTTGTTAGCATTTGCCAATATTGCGCATTCAGCCGAAAAACAGATCGTCTATATTGCAGCGAAAAGTGATTTACCTTTTTGGAAAAACATAGGCAAAGGAATCAAATCGTTTGCCACTGCAAATGGTTATGCCTATCTGGAAATGGACAGCAATCTCAACACGCAAAAGCAACTCACCAATGCGCAGGATGCAATCGCGAAAAATGTGGCCGGCATAGTCATCTCTCCTATCGACAGCAAAACTGCATCCGATGTCTTGGCGCTGGCCATGAAAGCAAAAATTCCGGTTGTGATTGCCGACGTCGGAACCAGCGGCGGCGAATATGTGTCCACTATCAGGTCAGATAATTATCGCGGCGCTTACGACGTCGGCGTGGCACTGGCGCAGGCCATGAAAGAAAAAGGCTGGAGTACCGCCCCCTTTGCCATGGTGACCATTTCTCTAACCAAGAAAAATGGTCAGGATCGCACCAATGGTCTGCGCGACGCGATGAAAGATGTCGGCATGACCAAAGAAGCCCCGCTACGCCAGATGCAGGACTATTCTGCTGACGAAACTGCCAAATTAGTCAAAGAGATGTTGATTGCCACACCGGCACTGCGCGGCTTATTTATTGAAACCGACCAGCCTGTCGCGGGTGCGATGCAGGCTATCAAAGTAGCTAAAAAAACTGGCGATATATTGCTGGTTTCATTCGATGCCATGCCGGAAGTGGCGGATCTTTTAACAAGTAATGCGCTGGTTGCAGTGGGTATGCAGCAACCCTATCTGATCGGCGAAAAATCGGCCCAGGCGCTAATCAGCAGTCTGTCCGGCACCCCTCCGGCCAAACAGATTTTGGTGCCGGTTCTGGTTGGTACTGCCAAAAATATCGTCCAGCTTATGCCGACGGTTAGCAAGACGGTTTTTGGTAGTGACTGATTCAAGCCCGGTTTGGATAAATGGAAAAATCTATTTATAATTCATGCCCCGGTCATAGCTTTGCGCTATTTTTCAGCGCATTTACTCAATTGTGAGTAAATTTAACGGCATGGAGTTGCAAATTAAACAGCTAATAAATCAATTTCTGCGTCGCCTGCTGGTTCGCAAAGCTCCGCCGCTTGAGTCGATGAGCGAAGAAATGTTATTGAACTATGCCCTTGATCTTGCCCAGGAATGGGGAGACAACTGGATGCAACCAATTCAGCCTCGTCTTAAAGCGGCATTCCCCGGATTGAACGAACAAAAGCTGAATCGATTAAATTATGTGGCACAGTCAGCTGTGAAATTCGGACAGGAACTAACACTGTCAATGGCAGAAAAAGAAGGTGTTAAAAATTTGAATGCCACCAATTGGCGCGCAACTTTCCTCAAAAAATTTCAATGGGCCGACGAAAAAAATTTGAAACGCCTTTATACAACCGGGACGTATCAAGCAATGAAAAGAGGGTTTCTGTAACCCGTCACTGGTTAGGAAAATGGCAATGAGAACCGGCCTGAACAATCTCTGCTGCCAAATAAAGCACAATAACTAAAACTAGTGCCAGCAAAGCGTGGCTTTTTTCACCTCACTATCGAAAATGCCCTAAATAGGGCATTGATAATCGTCTCGCACTTCCCTACCATGTTCAGATCGCTGCCGAACTGCAGCTTATTCTTAGAAGCTAACAGTTGATCATTTCGACATGAAAAAAAAACCTGGATTATTTGCTAGTATCCTCCCGCGCATTAAACGGTCCAAACTACATCTGTTCTCTACCCTGAAAAAGATTAGGAAACGCGGTGGAGGCACAGCGCCTGACTTGTCAATTGCGATTGCGTACAAAAATCAGGGAAATGACTATGCGAGCATCGGTGACCTCGAATCTGCCGCCGATTGTTATCGTCTGGCCATTCAACATGATCAAAAATATGCCGAAGCCCACAACAATCTCGGCTTTGTATTTGCATTGCAAGACAAATTCGACGAAGCCCTGCCCTTTTATCAAAATGCTGTTCGGTTAAATCCCGCGCTGTATAAGGCACATTACAATCTCGGCCATGCGCTTGCCAATTTAAATCGACGCTCGGAGGCGAAACAGAGTTTTACTCAAGTTATTGCGCTCGTTCCTGACCATGGCGATGCCTTGCTGGGTTTAGGCAAGATTGCAGCGCAAGATGGGGAATTTCACGATGCCGAAAAAATGTTGCGACGCGCACTGGAAATCCAACCAGATAATGGCCCTGCCCATGCACTGCTCGGCCTGGCTCTTCACTCGCTGGAACGACATGAACAGGCCGTCAGTTGCTATCAAAAAGCGCTAGTCATCAATCCAGACTGTGACATCACGCAATGTAATTATGGAATCGCCCTGATAGAACGCGGAGAAATGAAGCAGGCAGAAGCAGCCTTGACTTCAGCGTTGACGATAAACCCCATGAATACGGCGGCCATGCAGGCGTTGCTAACGTTAATCCCCTACCAGTCGGGTGATTCGCGTTTTAATCAGCTTGAATCCATTTACGGCCAGCGCGATTTGCTTGCGTTGAAAGACCGGATTACGTTGAACTTCTCCATGGGGACCGCCATGGAAAATGCCGGTCAATACGACAAATCGTTTGAAGCGTATGAAGAAGGGAATCAGCTTTTTTATCAACATAACTTTTTTGATGAGAACGCAGAAATCCTCGCTTGGCAACAAACTATGCGCATTTATAGTCAACAACTTTTTGATCACTGCACCGTCCATAAAAATTCAATCCCTGCGATTCAAGAAGAGCGCGTACCTGTCTTCATCGTCGGCATGCCACGATCCGGTTCAACGTTACTTGCGCAAATTCTTTCCCGCCATCAAAACGTGTTTGCGGCCGGAGAACTCCAGGTCATGAATGAATTTGTGCCGATTGCCGCCAATGTGCTTGCATCGTCCGACAGCAAATCTGCGCTGATCGCTTTGCGCAAGCTCGGTCAACAATATCTGGAGCGCGTGTGGAAACATGCCCCAAACGCGCAATACATCATCGATAAATTACCTGGAAATTTTCAGCATCTGGGGTTAATCCACCTCATGCTACCCAACGCGAAAATCGTCCATTCGACCCGCAGTCCCATCGATACCTGCTTTTCCTGTTACGCGCAGCAATTTGTCGACGGACATTTCTATAGCTTCGATCTGCAAACCTTGGGCAGGCAATATTTACGCTACAACAGTCTGATGAAATATTGGCGCGAAGTGCTACCGCCGGCGCGCATTCTCGATGTGTCATATGAAATGACAGTTGCAGATCTGGAAACCGAGACAGGAAAAATGCTGAATTATCTTGGATTACCCTGGGATCCCGCCTGCCTGACATTTTATGAAAACAAACGGGTAGTCAGAACCGCCAGTTCTACTCAGGTTCGCAGACCTATCTATTCCACGTCAGTGGACCGCTGGAAGCCTTATGCCAGGCACCTTTTGCCTTTACTTGAAATCCTGCATCCCATTGCGACCGTTTTACATACCGCCGATGCTCAGGTTCAGACCGCCAAACTGGGGTAAATCCGCATAGTGTTATCACGCTGTGGGTGACAGAGTGCTGCACTTTAAAACGCACTCAGATTGCAGCCCGCGCGATGAAACCCACAGCACCACCTTTCCTCCAATTCAGCCGGGGCGCATTGCTGGCCCTGGCAGTCTTATTCAGCTACAACGCACTGGCGCAATCCCATAGCACCGAAGCTTCCGGTGTGGCCATGCAAATGACGAAAGATTTAAACAGCGCCGTGCAACAAGGTATCGCCACAATGAATTCGTTGAAGCGCAACGTGGATGTGAATGCCGCCGCGCCAGCGGTGGCCACTCCCGTCATTACCAAACTCAAGATGGATAAAATGAATTCTCGCTATGTTGAGAACGACGGTGAGATCTATGACCGGATCACCAATCTGACCTGGTCACGCTGCAGTCTGGGACAGCGCTGGGTAAATTCGAAGGGCTGTGTTGGAATGGTGAGGCAAATTTCTTTCGATCAGGCGCAAAAATACGTCAACGACCAATGGCGTTTGCCGACCAGAGCAGAATTGACCGGTCTGATCGACCATACCAAAACATCCATACCGACCGTGTTGACGATAGACAGCCAAGCATTCCCCGACATGGATTTGACCAAGTTGTATTATTGGACCGCCACGGAAGAAAATACCTCGTTTGCCTGGGCAGTACTTTTTATCGATAGCGGGATACCAAGCATACTGTATCGCAGCCACCGCTATGCGGTGCGTCTGGTACATAGCGGCAAATAATACCCGGTCACACTCAACCACACACTCAACCAGTGACGCGTTTTCTCATTCGTATCAAAGGAACAGCGACACCGGTTGCGGTAGGAATCTCAACCCGCTCAATTTCCTTAAATCCGTGCACCAGATACATCGGCTCGCCGGATACCGTGGCCATGAGTTCCAACGTGGTATAGCCTTCTTTTTTAGCCGCCGCTTCGCACAGCGACAGGATAAAACTGCCGATGCCTTTTCTGCCGTGGTCAGGATGCGTGTACATCGCGCGTACCCGGGCTGGTTCGGTAGCAGGATCTAACAACCTCGCATCGCGCCCGCCGGTATGGTCGCCGCCGAACAGCGTGGCACGTCGGCTCCAACCGCCGCAACCGACTATTTTCTGATCCAGTGTGACGGCAAAATAGGTGCCATCTTCAATCAGACTGGTATCAACGCCCATCAATTCAAATGACGCTTCAAGCTGGGCTGCGTCCAGGATGGCGCCTATGTATTTTCTGATCGATAAATCCATCAGTGTTCGTAATTCCGGAAGGTCTTCCAGAGTGGCATAACGGTAGGGATGGATCTGCATGGTTCTACTCGTTTGATGAGGAAAATGAATGGATAGTATTGATTCATTGAAATCGCTTTAGTTCCATGGCGACGACATGGCGTCATTCCCGGTCTTGCAGTATTTCATCCGTATTTAAAACACGCGCATATTCACCAGCCAGATTCGCTAACGCCATAGCGTGCACTTCATGTGCTGCGCGTAATACACCGTCGTAATCGAGCATGTCAAATGCATAGGTTGCGTCAGCTACCACGGTCGTATTGAAACCAAGATTACCTGCGGATCTGGCGGTCGACTCAACTGAGTTGTTGGTGCTCACTCCGACGACGATCAAGTCATTGATACTTCGCGCCCGCAGCCATTTCTCCAGGCCGGAATTGATGAAAGCATCAGGCACATTTTTTTCTACCACGTGTTCACCGACCAAAGGTTGAAGGTTTTCCTGAAACTCGGCGCCGATTTGACCTGGCCAAAACGGCGAACCTGCTGTGCGCGAGATATGACGCACATGAATAATAGGGGAGCTCGTGTTGCGCCATGCGGTCAATAATTTCGCTACGTTGGCTTGTGCTTGCGGATTGTTCCGTTTTCCTGCTGCCGGGTTTTGCATCCCCTTTTGCATGTCGACGATGATGAGAGCAATTTCAGATTTATTCATTGTTGATTCCAGCATTCAAGTTTCTGCCCAATTTAAGGCTGTTTATCAATCCCCTTTGAAAGGTTACAATAATTCCTGCTTGATGAGATGATTAAATCAAGGAGCGCACCATGCAAACGCTTACTATGTATTCGCTTGAATGGCCTGGTCACAAATCTCAGATACACTTTATGTGAGTGGTTTCAGTATCAGCTAAATGTCGGATCATCTTTTAAACTGGAAAATTCATGCAGACTCCTATCGTAACGAACCCCAAAATTTTGGGAGGTATTCCTGTCGTGCAGGGGACACGCGTACCTGTGGAAAATATATTGGCTGAAGTCCACGGTGGCACGAGTAGATTCGACATATTTCGTAGCTACCCATCACTACCTCCAGACGGAATTGACGCATGCATCGAGTGGGAAACTAACGGAAAAAAGTAGATGACGCCGTTCCTGATCGATGAATGTCTAACCCAGGATCTGGTCGCAGTAGCTCACGTCCGAGGCCACTTTGCAACTCATGTTGTTTTTCGAAATCTTCAAGGTACCGCTGATGAAGATTTAATTCCTGTCATCATTGATGAAAACTTTGTCTTTGTCACCAATAACGGTAAAGATTTTTTGGCGCTGTATGCTGATAAAGCACTTCATCCTGGATTAATTATTATTCTGCCAGGCGGACTGAAAAAAGACGTGCAGCGCAGGCTCTTTGAAAAGGTCCTTGATGTAATTGAACATCTTCCGGATATTATCAATAAAGTTGTGAGAGTTGATATTGATGGCGCCGTAGAAATTGAAGACTATCCGACAATTCACACACGCTAAGGTTGGTCACCACTCTAATATCTCATCAATAATTTCCAGCATCCTTCCCCGCCCAAAACAAGAAAAATGCCCCGGATACACCGTTACCACCGGCAGCGCGCGCAGGCGCAATACACTTGCCTGATGCTGCACTTCATCGTAAGTCGATGGCGGTTCTGTTTCATCGGCGCGTGTAGCGGAAAACGGATCATCGTACAAAGTGTCGGAGGTAAACAAACTTCCGGTTGCAGCTTCCCACAATGCGATGCTGCCCGGTGTCATACCCGGCACATGGATGATTTCAAATTGCCGGTCACCTAAATCGACTATGTCGCCATCTTCAAATGTCACAGTTGGCTGCCGACCCTGCATGCAGTAAGCATCGATATTGAAATCTTCATAGGGCAAAGCGGTGAGCATATCCTCGTGCACATATGCCGACACCGCTGACGACGCTTTGGTCGGATTGCTAATCAACGGTTCATCCAACCGATGACAGGCGCGCTCAGAAAAAAAATGCAGGCCGCCAGCATGGTCGTACCAGCCATTGCACGCAACAGCCAGCAGGGGCTGATTGGCGCAGTCATTGAGTATGGGAACAGGAGACATCAAACCGGTGCCGGTATCTATCACCAGACTGCGCTCTGATCCGCGCAGCAACCAGATGTTGCCAGCCAAATAGGGATCGATCCACGCTTCACGCAAACGCAGGATATGGTTGTCGCAATGCTCGATCGCGTACCAGAATTCAGAAATGTTTTTTTGCATAAGTAAATGTTGACGCTCAGCTTGTTTCTTCTGCCGTTTCGGGCGCTTTGGTCGATTTTTTTATTGTCGTAGCCGGATCAGCTTGTGCAGGCAGTGCTGCGCTCTCTTTGGGCGGGGAGGATTTTCTGAACAGACGCTGATGCAATGCTTCGCGCGCTTCGCCGTCGAGATCCAACAACTTCGCCAGCACCTTGTCCGGCACACTTTTGTACTCGCGCCTATCGGTGCGCATATCGACTGAGCGCCAGCCGCGCTCGATAAACCAGTCCCATTGTTTGTCGGTGATGTGGTACTTCAGTTTTATTCTTAATCGCTCACGCACTATGCTGCTACCGATTTGCGGCTTGGGACCGGGCGGCGCCAGTGCCCGCTCCTTACGAATATTGAGTACATTGCGTATCGCGTTTTTCAAGCCCATCCGTACACCTGTATTTTTGGTTATTTCGCAATCAGACGATGGAGTATAAGGCCAACTGCGGGCTAACTGCGAACCAACCGCGCCGACTTAATTCTTATTGAATCGATATACAACAGTTTACTCCGCGGTTTGCCATTCGACCTGCAACGCACTCCGCCAGGAAAATAGTAAATTAGTAACGGCCTACGTGGCTAACTACGCGCGCATTCTTTTTCAATTACACGGAGTAACCTTATTCACACGCCAGGACTAATTTCATGATCCGTCGCGCTTGACGTTGCTAACTTGCAAGCAAATGGAAAACCGCGTAATGTTGCCCCTCTGCTCCTCCTACACAAAGGTTATTCGATGCGCCGCA
>Ga0207007_1264_pt1 | contig 12310 bp, 14 predicted proteins | sample Alteio_BWMinCont_85_FD_153487 | JGI IMG/M metagenome (GOLD analysis project Ga0207007, IMG submission 153487) | Enriched cells from forest soil in Barre Woods Harvard Forest LTER site, Petersham, Massachusetts, United States -... | ecosystem: Environmental > Terrestrial > Soil > Temperate forest >...
GGGGCCAGGGAGGTGAATTTCATGATGTATTAAGGATCTACAAAGAATACGGTGCCATGCCTTATGACGCTTATCCTGTTCTCAGTGAATTGTCTGGCAAACCAAAACTTAACGAGTTGGATGCCGTTCTCAAAGGAATGCTGGATGCGGTGATCAAAAACCCGAATGGCGAATTAAGTCCTTACTGGAAGGATGCCGTGAGGGGTGTCTTAGACGCATATCTTGGTAAGGTACCTGAAAAATTTATTTACAAGGGAAAGGAATATACTGCCAAAACGTTTGCTACTATGCTTGGTATTGATCCTGATGATTATGTTGAAATTACATCTGTAACTGACGAGCCCGTTTATGGTCAGTTTGTGAACTATGTAACTGATAACTGGCATAGCGACCTGATATACAATGTTTCATTGAATGACTTGAAGGATGTGCTGAACAATTCCATTGATAAGGGTTATACCATTGCGTGGGGTGCGGATGTAAGTGAGCCGGGTTTTGCTTATAAAAAAGGAGTAGCTGTATTGCCAGAAGTGGAATGGGATACCATTGCAAAAGATAAAAGAGATACATTTATCAACAATCCACTTAAACAAATGACGGTGACTCCTCAATGGCGTCAACATGAGATTGATAATTACAATACACAGGACGATCATGGTATGCAAATAACCGGAACAGCAGAAGATCAGCTTGGGGATAAATTTTTTATCGTGAAGAACAGCTGGGGTACCAAACTCAGCAATTATAATGGTTATTTCTATGCCTCAGAATCTTATGTATTGGCTAAAACTACCGCGATCATGGTAAATAAGAAAGCCATTCCGAGGGAACTAGGAAGAAAACTCGGAATATAATTAACTTGAAAAAATTATGAAAAAGACATTCATTATCTTATTGTTATCGGGTCTTACCGCCTGTGCAACATACAAATCAATTAACCCTACTCAAACTGATGTTGACCGGGGCAAGCAAAAATATCCAGACCTGACTCTTTCAGAACTTAATCTAGGTAAGGCATTGTTTGAAACGAAATGCGGCAAATGCCACAGCCTGGAAAGGCCATTTAAGGTATCGGTGGCTGATGTTCAGAAAATCATGCCGAAAATGGCAAAAAAAGCGGGCCTCCCCAAAGAGAGTTCGGATCTGGTATTGAAATACATTATTACCATGAGATCGGCTCCGACCGCTAAATAATATTCCTAACTCAATCTCTTCCCAAGTATCGTTTTTACCTTGGAATACAGGCCCATAGGTGTCATTGTGCGCCATGGGAGCTGGTCCAGTTCCCCACCGAAGTTGAAATAATAGTCAATATTATGTGCCCGGAATTCTCTTAGAACGTGTTCCTGGAAATTAACAGCAGCTATCCAACCATCTTCCACATCCTGGAACCATTCATCGTAATAATCGTCCCCCTCGTAGTGGAAGTTCAATACGTTTTCTCCAATAAGGATGAATTTTTTAATTCCGTATGCAAGTAATACATCTATTACTTCGCGTTTTAAAAACATCACATCATTAGAGATGGCATCGTTCCATTCACCGATCAATTCAATGATTGAAAATTCTTTATCATAGTCCGAATACAATATCTTGACGTATAGGGTAGGAGACCCTATTTCATCCCATTGGGGATGGATATAATAATCGTAAACTGAATTGGTGAAATAGAACTCGCTATAGGTACGCTTATAAAAAGGTGAATGTTTGTCCTGTTCTGCCGTGTAATAATCACGCCAATTGAAATATGGTTCTATTTCGTGCATCTTGTTTCTTATGGGTCTTAATGCTCCCTTTTTTCCATAAAATCAATAACTCCTCTCACGTTACCATATTTCAGCAATGCTTCGCGAGCTATATCATATTCTAAATTGTACAAATTCATAAGCATTCGGGTTCCACGTTCTACAAGTTTTTTATTGGTAAGCATCATGTCCACCATTTTATTGTCTTTAATCCGGCCAAGTTTTATCATCACAGCTGTGGTTAACATATTCAATACCAGTTTCTGAGCCGTGCCGGCCTTCATCCGGGTGCTTCCGGTTACAAATTCAGGCCCTGTCACCACTTCCACCGGGTAGTCTGAAAATCCGGCAATGGGGCTTGCGGTATTACAGACAATGCAACCTGTTTTCACACCATGATCATGGCATGCTTTCAGGCCACCTGCAACGTAAGGCGTGGTTCCAGATGCGGAAATTCCGACGACAAAATCTTTGGGGCTTATATTGTGTTTTGCAAGGTCGTTCCAGGCAGCTTCAAAATTATCTTCGGCTCCTTCCTGAGCCTTTCGAATCGCACCATCACCTCCTGCTATCAAACCGATAACAATGTCATGACCAACTCCAAAAGTAGGCGGACATTCAGATGCGTCAACGATGCCTAACCTGCCGCTTGTGCCTGAGCCAATATAAAATAAGCGACCGCCATTTTGCAATTTCTCAAAAACGGCATCCACAAGAGCCTGAATCTGTGGGATGGCTTTTGAAACCGATATTGGAACGGATTGATCTTCTGTATTGATATTGGTCAATAAGCTGATCGTATCCATTTTCTCCAAATCATTGTATTTAGAGTCTGATTCTGTTATTCTATTGTCTTTCAAATATTATTCTCCTTTTTGCAAATGGTAATTAACCAATTCTTCAATAGGCGATTTTATGACTTTTTTCAGACTAAAGCCGTATTCCTTTGAAACTATTTCAAATTGATCCCTGAAATAATATCCTATGGAGCCGACTACACCAAGTGGATATTCCTGATACTCTTTGTAATGGGTGATGTGCGCGTCAAAGAAATCCTTGAAAGTTGTCAGAACCAGGTCACGGCAAAAGTCGTCCTCTATATTTTCTGAAATAAAAATTGAGAAGGAAGCAAGCCAGCGATTGGGATTCTCCATTTTGTAAACATGGTTCAAAAAAGCCGAATCTTCCGGGTGATATTTGCTAACCAGTTTTTTATTAAGGGTTTCTGGCAATAATCCGTAAAGGCAGGCACGTATTAGTTTCTTGCCCATATAAGCCCCACTTCCTTCATCGCCAAGTATATAACCCAGGCTTGGTACATTTTTTACTATTTTCCCGCCATCGAATACACACGAATTTGACCCTGTACCGAGAATAGTGACGATTCCTTTTTCATTATGCCACAAGGCCCTTGCAGCAGCCATAAGATCATGTTCAATCTGGATGTCAGCATTCACAAAAAATTCTTTAAAGCAATGATGCATAATTGCCACATTTTCTTTGGTTGAGCATCCCGCACCATAAAAATATACAGATCTGATCTCAAAATCTTTCAGGATTGGATAGACCTCATTTTTTAAAGTATCTGAAATTTGTTCTTTAGACTGGACATAAGGATTAAAGCCCTGAGACTGAAATTCAAGCCTTTTTTGGTGATCTCCCAGCAAAACCCAGGATGTTTTTGTAGATCCGCTATCAGCAATTAGAATCATATTTCATTTTTTTACGTTATTTGCCCTTGTAAAGGAGATGGGTCGCCATGTTTGTAATCGCGAATTTCCGTTAACTTTGCTAAAATTAAAGATAAAAGATGCGAAGAATAATTATCTGTTTACTTGTGTTATTCATTGGCTACAGTGCCTCTGCCCAGTTCTTAAAAAAGAAGAAGACTACTGCTAGTACTCCAAAAGCGGACAGTGTAGTTGTAAAAAAAGACAGTGTGGTTGCAAAGAAAGATAGTGTGGTTGCACCTGTAGATGAGGCCCCGGTTAAATTTGATTATAAGTCAGCCAATCAAAAGGCGGCAGAAAAAAATGCTACAAATACGAATGATGCAAGCTATTCTGGAAATTCATCAGGCTCAGGTGAAAATTCAAATTCTACTGAAAAATCGGGGACGAATTCGACTACTAGAACTGCTGCAACCAAACCTAAGCCTGCTGCAAAACCTAAGCCGATGACGGCTGCAGAAAAGAAACAAGCTGCCGAAGAGGCCGCTGCCATTGAAGCTGCAACCCCAAAAGGAATAGAAGCGCTATATTATCAGTTCCCGCTTGAATACCTGCCTGTTGTAAAGGATTTTATGGCTTTTAAACAATCAGAAAGCCCCGAGGATGAGTTACATCGCGTTAAAGTAAAGGATGATAATATCTTAAGGAAACAGATCATCAGGTTTAAGGACATTGAGCATGGGTATATGATGCTTCAAAAACCAGATGAATCTAAATATACCAAAATGCAGGTATATAAGAAGAAGAATGGAAACCTGATCATGGCAGTTGAACAATCCGATTGCCCAAATAATGTTTGTTCCGGAACCTTAAAATTTTATACCAAAACGGCCGGCGGATGGAAAGAAGCTACCGATGAATTTTATCCCAAAATTGATCAAAAATTTGTTATCAGCAGGTTGAAATCAGCTTATAAAAAGGAATACAAAGACCTGGAACTATATAACTCACATGATTATGAAAACAATGATGCCAATCTTAACAAGGCGATTACTTATCAGATCGCTCCGGAAGATGGTAGTATTGTGATTGCGGAACAAAACCTTCCCTGCAAATTGTATACGATGACCTGGGATACCAAAAAGGAAAAGTTTGAATTGAAGAAAATAGAAAACTAGAATTTAATTCAATAACCCTATTATTCAATAACTCAATAACTCTATAACTTCTTCATGCCCGATTGCCTCGTATTTGAAATAAAAGATAAGGTTTGTTATATAACCCTAAACAGGCCTGACGTATTCAATGCATTTAACGATGAACTTAGTTATGCGCTCCAGGATGCTCTAAAAGAGGCAACTAAAAATGACGAAGTTCGTGTAGTAGTGCTTACCGGAGCCGGAAAGGCATTTTGTTCGGGGCAGGACTTGAAGGACATTGCGCAAAAAGAAAACAGGTCCTTAAGAGATTCCATTGATAAAAGATACAACCCGATCATCCGCGCCATGCGAACCATGCCCAAGCCGATCATTTGCAGGCTTAATGGAGTAGCCGCAGGAGCGGGATGCTCATTGGCATTGGCATCAGACATGGTCATTGCATCTGAAAATGCCTCGCTTATAGAAATTTTCATAAATGTAGGTCTCGTACTTGATTCAGGGTCATCGTATTTTCTGCCACGTGTGGTTGGTAGCCAGAAGGCTTTTGAACTGGCGACCATGGGTTCTAAAGTAACAGCATCACAGGCTTTTGAGTGGGGTATGATCAGCAAAGTGGTCCCAATAGAAGAATTGGATAATGCTGTTGAATCAGTGGTGGGTTTCTACCGAAATGCGCCAACCAAAGCAGTAGGGCTCATGAAGAAAATGCTGAACAAATCATTTAATTCTGACCTTGATACCATGTTGGAATACGAGGCGTTTTGCCAGGAAATAGCGGGCAACAGCGACGATTACAGGGAAGGCGTAAATGCTTTCAATGAAAAAAGAAAACCTGAGTTTAAAGGAAATTAAGGAATAGGTTCAAACTGTTTGCGTGTTTCAAATTCATTCATTTAGAATATCTATTTAATGACCCCCGAAAGAGAAAAAAAGTTCAAAGAGGTCATATCCAGGCGGCAGCCTGACCTTACCCTTATACTGGAAAACATTCACGACCCACATAATATTTCCGCTATTCTACGAACCTGTGATGCGGTTGGAATTATGGAAGTGTATGTAATAAATACAACAGATCCGCTAAGAAAGAAATTGGGCAAAAAGTCCTCAGCCTCTGCCCGTAAATGGGTAAAAGTCAATTATTTTAATAGTGTATACGAATGTGTGGATATTTTGAAAATGAAAGGTATTGTTATTTATGCCACACATCTGTCAACAGATTCCGTGAGTCTATATGATTTAGACTTTTCCAGGCCAGTTTGTCTCGCATTCGGTAATGAGCATGCAGGGGTTTCGGAAGAATTGCTTGGATACGCCGACGGCAACTTTATTATTCCGATGATGGGAATGATCCCAAGCCTAAATGTTTCAGTAGCATGTGCCGTATCCCTATATGAAGTTTACAGGCAAAGAGCTAAAACGGGCATGTATGAACACCCAGCACGTCAGGATAAAAATGCAAATGAACTATTTGCTGAATGGAGTGGGGGAATAAGTGCTGAAGAAGCGAGTTAAAATCCAGATCAATGATATTCTGCTGATTCGAATTCAAAAGCATCATCATATTCGGGTTTGACGGTCCAGTTCCCTTTTCGGTCTATGTAACCATATTTGCCGTTTTGTTTTACAGCAGCGTAATTATTGAAAAAGAATTGCGCATCATCGAATTGTGGCTGGATCACAAAATGTCCTTTCTTATCAATATAGCCATACTTGCCGTTTTCCCCTTGAATAGGAGCAAGTCCATCTTTAAACCTGGTCAGCGTTTTAGATGTAAAATCGGGCTTTATGACCACTTTTCCTGCGTAGTTCATAAATCCTACCTTTCCGTTGGTTCTGAAGCAAATCATGCCGTCCTGGGCAAGTACATCAACTTCATCATAGTCAACGGTAAATACCCTTTCTCCTTTTGAATTAATATAGCTTGTGCTTGTACCCACATTTGCATAGGCCAGGCCATCCTGGAAATGATATACATCATCAAATTGTGGTGAAACCAAAGTATTGTTTTTTTCATCAATAAACCCCCACTTAGTCCCGATTCTCACTGCCGCTTTACCTTCATAGAAAGATCCTGCATCATCATATTGTGGTTTTATGGCAAAACTGTCAAGACTGTCTTTAAATCCAAATTGAATGCCCGTATTTGTTTTTGACCTTATTTTAACCAATCCGTCATGATAATCATCTGAACTTGCTTCCCAGGTTTGTATTACAGTGACCATATAGCCAGACCTGTTTACATAGCCATGGTACTTAAAAGAATCCTTTGGGTCAAAATAAGAAACCAATGCCCTGCCATCGCTAAATGGATTTGCTGAGATAAAAATAGGTTTGAGTTTTAATGTCCCTTTTTTATCGATATAACCCCAGTTTTGGCCATATTTAACACTCGCAAGGCCTTCGCAGAAATTTCCTTCACGTTCCAGGTTAAACGGTATCCGCACTTTGCCTGTAGTGTCGATATATCCCCAATTTGTACCTTGTTTTACAGCAGCAAATACTTCCCCGTTTTGAGACAACGCTTTATGCGGAAATAAAATGCAGGTTCCGAATACTAATAAAGAAAAGAGAAATGAATTTGTTTTTATCATTTTATAAAAGATGCTTTTTCTGCACCCTTAAGACGCATTTTTAAGAATAGAGTTGCCTGTATAACAAACTGGTTAAAAATTATTTTGTCAGTGCCTGCGCAATGATTTAACGTAAGCCACCACAGCATGAATTTCAATAGGATTGAGTTTGTCTCCATATCCTTTCATAATACTGCCTTTTCCGTTCCTAATGACGCCTATTGTTGCGGCATCAGGCAGAAAACTGATAGATAAATCTGCAGCGCCATGGTTACCTAATTTGCCATCGGCTCCATGACACGTGTAACATCCACTGTTTATGTAAATCAACTGACCATGTTTTATTGTATCATATCCAGGGGCCTTTGGGTCAGTGACTACATTTTCAACCGCAGGTTTAGATGCTTTTTTGAGCATTGGGTCTTTAATATAGCTCAACATAATAACATATATAAAAATCAGGAAAGTAAGGATGCCGAGCGCTTTGCTGTTTTTGTTAAAGGTAAAAATACCTGTTCCGACACTCAGTGCAATAAGGCACATTTTTATCAGGAACCAGGTGTCACTGAAGCTTGTTTTAGACATGACCGCAAGGATGATACCTGATATAAGAAACAAGGAAGGCAGTACCATTTCGCCCACAACTTTCGTCTTTCTCCTGAAATTGGCCAGACCTGATTCATTGTTTATAAGTAGTAATACGAGCTTGATCGTAAATATAATTACATATAAGGTAATAAGCAGTTCATGCGTGTGCAAAAGAATAGAATATCCTGTTCCCATAATTATTTTTTTTGTCAAAGGTAAAGAAATGATTCAAACGAAGCCAGTCTGGTTTTTCGGTCAAATATGGTTTAAGAATTTAACCAAATCCGATTTTTGCAATAAGGGCAATTATTAAGGCATGAAGAAATAAAACGGGGGAAAAATGGCATTTATCTGAGGTAAAGTTAATTCAAGCCTGTTCCCAACATTAACAGACGAAGCCATAACCCATTTCCCGTTTTGTTCTTTGGAAGCAGTCAAAGTAATGGGGCCAAATTTTGTATCAATTAATACGGAAGCTTCCGGGCGATTCTTGACCCTTTCGACAGCAAAGTGAGGGATTTGCAACAATGTCAGCATCTTTAAATATGTGAGAACTTTTCTTTGATCAATTTCGCGTCCGTTTATTGACCATCTGCCATTCACATTTTCAAGCAGATAATATACGTTTGTATCTGCAGAAACGATCCTGACACGTTTGTAATAAGAAGGATCAACAGGTACCAGAATTTTTTTTCTGAAATTTTCTTCTTTTGCCATAACAGAACCATCCAGATACGTTTCTGTGATCTGGTAAACAGAGTCGCTATTTACGGGTCTTATATAGTAGCTTGATTTATATTGGTCAATAAATTCGAGCTTACTTACGATATAACTTCCTGCAACCTTATTGCCAGTATAAATGGTTATTCGGGTGCCACTATCATTATCAAATTTTTCGGCCTTCCAACCCGACTTATCAAGTTGGACATGGATCATATTTTTGAATTTTGACAAATGCTTAAGCGATCTTGCTATGATCACCAGGTCGGCATCTGCAACCGTATTATCATGAAGCTTGATCTTCCAGATGTTACTATCTTTAAAAACGGTATATGCCACATTTTTATTTCCGTGAGGTGTAACGTCCCATCGCGTAATGGTAGCGCTGTCAGGGCCTTCTGAAATGGTCAAGGCGTTTATCTTCCTGCTCTGATGCTTTACCAGGAAGATGTATAGAAAAATGCAAAGGGCTGCAACAACCACAAAGAGTAAAGCCGGGATGGCAAAGCGGGATTTTCCGGGATTTTCTGACATAATATATTACAGGTTTACCTATTGGAAGTAAAAGAATTCAAAATTAAACTATGTAGATGAAGCGGATGACATAGGTCTTTGCTTTTTTCAAAAGTATGGCCTCATTTTTGAAAGCCATTCAACAAAGTTAAACAAAACGGTTCCGAGACTGTTATTACCAAAAACAATAAAAATATGAAATCCAGAATCTTACAAAAAATCAACCGTAACACCGTCTTAGGCTTAATCGCTTTATCCACATTTGCATTCACTTCGTGTTCCCGCTCTATAGCAAGTCTTCAGAACACTAAGAAAATGCAAAATGAAGAAGTTTTAGTTAACCCTACTCAAAAACATGAAACACAAATTGCAGTAACGCCTCAACTGCAAAATGATCAGACTGCAATCATACCATTATCCAATACTGGTTTGGCAGGGTCCACAATTCAAAAGTCCAATAGAAATATTGCGGTAGATAGGAAACCATCAGCACTCGCTACGAAAATGGCTGTTGTTAAAACCCAGGTATTAAATAAAGTTGAAAACCAGGTTGCAGGAATTCAGCATTTAACTAAAAGTACTACCATAGCCTCATATAATCATGGACACGATTTTGGATTTGGCATGGTTCATAGAGGAATTGTATTAATTATTGTCGGATTGATATTAATTGTACTTGCAGTCCTTTTGCCTTGGCCACTAAGCGAAGTATTTTATATAATTGGGGCCATTTTCCTAATAGTAGGTATTCTTGACCTTCTATTTGGACTATTACGATCTATGTAAAAACTTTCAATGAATATTTGAAAAGCCTGGAAATTCATTTCCAGGCTTTTTGTATTTACAGAGGAGTAATCATGCTTCAAATATTACCAAACAATAAAATATTCCTTAAAACATCTTCTTCTCAAAAAAAACGCAAAGATTTGTGACGATGAAGCCTAAGCTAAGGAAAATCATAGGGCGACGGGAATTGGTAAGTTTCCCGGAATTGGGCTTGATGAATATCGAGGCTAAAATTGATACAGGCGCTTATACATCTTCATTACATTGCATGGAAGTAAAGCAATTTATAAAAAATGAAAAACCATTTGTTTCTTTTATGCTCTTTGACAATGGAAATTCCTTGTTTGGGAATAACACTATTCAGTTCCCTATTTATAAAATTAAAAATGTGAAAAATTCTTTCGGACAGGTTGAAGAAAGGATCATCATTAAAACCAAACTTGATTTTTTTGATAAAATTTATGATGTGGAAATATCGCTTGCAGACCGTTCGGCAATGGATTATCCCGTATTGCTTGGCCGGAAAGTATTAAAGAAAAGATTCCTGGTTGATGTTTCAAAAGTTAATTATGCCGCCAAAAGAAAAATTATAGAATATAATTAAATGAAAATATGTGTTTTAAGTAGAAATGAAAACCTTTATTCTACAAAAAGGCTGGTGGAAGAGGCTCGCAAACGTGGGCATGAAGTACATGTACTGGACTATATGGACCTGAATATTCTTATCGAAGGTGGTAACCCTCTTTTGCTCGTCAATGATAAATTGGTTTCGCTTCCAGATGCCATCATTCCACGTATCGGAGCTTCAAAAACATATTATGGCTGTGCAGTCGTGAGGCAATTTGAAATGATGCGTGTTTTTACCAGTGTTAAATCACAGGCGATTGTGCGTTCGCGTGATAAACTGAGAAGTATGCAGATCTTATCCCGGCAAGGATTGGGTCTACCAAAAACTGCATTTTCTTCGCATCCTGAGCAAATAAAATCCCTGATGAAGAAGGTAGGAGGTCCGCCTATCGTCATCAAATTACTTGAAGGTACACAAGGCAAGGGTGTTGTTTTGGCAGAATCCTTAAATGCAGCCAAATCCGCCCTGGATGCTTTCTTTGGCCTCAAGGCTCACATCATTATCCAGGAATATATCAAAGAATCAAATGGGCGTGATATCAGGGTATTTGTGATAAACGGCAAGGTTGCGGCAGCTATGATCCGCCAGGGTGCTCTAGGAGAGTTCAGGTCCAATCTCCACCAGGGAGGAGTGGCGCAGAAAGTACTTCTCACTAAATTGGAGAGAGAAACTGCGATAAATGCTGCCAAAGCTTTGGGACTAGCTATTGCAGGTGTTGATCTGCTTCAATCTTCCAGAGGGCCGCTGGTTATGGAAGTCAATTCATCGCCCGGATTGGAGGGAATCGAAAAAACCACCGGAAAAAATGTGGCAGCCCAAATCATCAAATACATCGAAGAAAATGCCTTTAAAAAATCGAAGGATCAGATAGGGGCTTAAAATGATCAATGATCAGTTATCAATGATCAATTACCAGATAGCATTGCTTCTTTGCAAAATGTGAATATACCAACGGTCAGTTTCTAAGTTACCTTCTTTAAATAAAAAAAACCGAAAGATTTTTCAAACTTTCGGTTTTGTAATTATTGATCATTGATTATTGAGCAACTGTTGCTCCGCAATACTCATCGTAAGCTGCAACCAGGTTTTGGGCGATCATTTGTGCCGGACGGCCTTCAATATGGTGTCTTTCAATGAAATGAACCAGTTTGCCATCTTTGTATAATGCAATGGATGGTGAAGAGGGCGGATAAGGGAACATGTGTTTACGTGCTTCTTCGGTAGCTTCCAGGTCTTGGCCTGCAAATACCGTAAGCAGCCTGTCAGGCCTTTTATCACTAGCGGCAAGGCTCATTTTGACACCTGGACGCGCCATGGCAGCCGCGCAACCACAAACAGAATTTACAACCACCAAAGTAGTTCCTTCTTTATTTTCAAAAGCAGCGTTTACTTCTTCAGGAGTGGTCAGTTCTTCAAAACCTGCAATGGTAAGATCCTCACGCATTGGGGCTACAAGTTCTTCAGGATAAGGCATATTTTTATGTTTTTAAGTTAATTTACAAGTTTAAACACCAATCGCTTCAAATTAGTTTGGCAAAGGTAAAGAAAATGTGCTGATGTCAAATCCAAGTCCGACTACTTCACATTTTAATGATCTTAAAAATGGATATTTTCTCTCCGGCCTGGTATTTTAGAAAGTACACGCCGCTATGCACATCCAGAGACTGAAAAGTATAATTATTACTTCCAGCCGGTTGATTGATAAAACTCTTCTGGGATACGATTTGTCCAACAGCATCAAAAATGGTCATTTGTATGGATTCTTCCATAGGATGGGAGAATATTAGGTTTATATGATCTACAAATGGATTTGGAGCAAGATAAACCGCATCTTCATAATTCTGGAAAGGAGAAATCGCAGAATTATTGTCAACATCCAGGGTCGTATCAAAAGAGCGGGTACAGCCCCATGGATAACTATATTCAAAGA
>Ga0207007_1265_pt1 | contig 12288 bp, 11 predicted proteins | sample Alteio_BWMinCont_85_FD_153487 | JGI IMG/M metagenome (GOLD analysis project Ga0207007, IMG submission 153487) | Enriched cells from forest soil in Barre Woods Harvard Forest LTER site, Petersham, Massachusetts, United States -... | ecosystem: Environmental > Terrestrial > Soil > Temperate forest >...
GCCTGATTGTCGTCGAAGGCCGACCGCACCTGGCGCAGGTGTTGGAGCGCGCGCGGTCCATGGGGCAGGTGGCGATTCTGTCGACTCCATCGGTCACGCCCGACGACAAGCTTTGGTGGAAGAGACTGGCCGGGGAGCGGTTTTTCGACTTGGCGGACCAGGAAATGCCGGAGGATGAAGGGAATGCCGTCCGGTCGGTGCTTTCGATGGTTCGGTCGCTGCGCGCGGGGCGCGGCACGACGTAGGCGAAACCGATCCGGCACCAGGAGAATCCAAAAGTCTGAGGAAGTGATGGAAACGCTGGAAAAACAATTGGGGTCCCTGCAAGAAGAGGCGGAGTTTTGGACTCCGCAAGACGCATTGCGTTGGGGGCTTTCGCGATTCGGTCATACCCTGGCCATTGCCTCGAGTTTCGGGGCCGAGGACGTGGTGCTGATTGACGTGGCCTCGCGGCTGGGTTCGAAGTTTCGCGTGTTCACGCTGGATACCGATTTTCTGTTTCCAGAAACCTACGAGCTGATTGAGAAGATCGAGAAGCGCTACGGGATCACCGTCGAGCGCGCCAAGTCGGAGCTGACGCCGGAAGCCCAGGCCGAACAATACGGCGCGGCGCTGTGGGCGTCGAAGCCGGACCAGTGCTGCCAGTTGCGCAAGGTGGAACCGTTGAAAAAGCAGCTCGCGGGGCTTTCCGCCTGGGTCACTGGAGTGCGCCGCGACCAGGCGCCTACGCGGGCCAACACGCGCAAACTGGAATGGGACGCCAAGTTCAAGCTGGTCAAACTGAATCCCCTTGCCGATTGGAACTGGAATCAAGTGTGGGATTATATCCGGGCGCACGAGGTTCCCTACAATCCTCTACACGATCAGAATTACCCGAGCATCGGTTGCACCTATTGCACGCGGCCGGTACAGGAGGGCGAGGATCCACGCGCGGGGCGCTGGTCGGGATTCAACAAGATCGAGTGCGGCCTGCACCTGAAAGAATAAGCCGACGACATTGGAATTGTTTGGCGCGCAACTGAGTTTCATGGTTGCGATCACAAGTTCTCTGAGCTATCTCCAACCTGTTAACCAATCGTGCGCACCGCAGTCACAGCATTCAGCCGCGTGCTAGCATTAAGCGTTGTCAGAGGCGGCTTCTCATCCATCCAAGAACGAAACGGAGAGCATTCATGACCAGAAAACGGACCCTATCAACGGCAACATTCGTTGTATTAGCCTTCCTGTGCCTCGTGTCGCTGGGTAAAGGGCAGACCACGCCCGTTAGTAAGCCAGCTACGGCGGCGCCGCAGACTTCATCATCAACCGCAAGCGCCAATCTGGTCGACCTGAACACCGCCACCAAAGAGCAGTTAAGCGAACTGCCGGGCATCGGACCGGCATACTCGCAAAAAATAATTAGCGGACGCCCATACAAAGCAAAGACAGACCTGGTACAGAACAAAATCATTCCGCAAGCAACTTACAACAAGATTGCTAAATTGGTGATTGCAAAACAGCCTAAGAATTAGACGGAGAGATAGGGAGCCGGATCTTTCGAGCATGCGGCCATGCCGGGGCAGATCATGATATTTGCCGAGGAATTGCGAGGGTATTTAGCGTTCCTTCTTGTCCTGGAATTGAACGCCAGCGAGGATGGCATCAAAGGCCGGCAGGATCTGATCCAAGTCCTTTTCCAGGGCGTTGAGGGTGATCGTGCCGACGGTCGTTCCGCTGCGGGCGTAGACTCTGCGGTAGAAAAGAATCTGACCATCCTTTGTGGGGTATCGCACGTCGAAAGAAGCCTTCTCATCGGCGCCCGGGATCGCCGGCGACAACGCCGCCTCGATTCTCGACCCGCGGAGATACTGGCGCAGCATCGAAATTTGCAGTTCCACGAACGGCTGAAAGTCCGAACCTTCAGCAACCATCTCCTCGGTGGCTGTTACGGTGCTGGGAAACTTGTCCTTCTCCACGCGCTGGATACCGAATTCGTCCTTCACTTCCCAACCGTTCGGCAGGACGAAAAACCCCCACGCTCCAACCTTCAGAAGAGGAGATTTCCCCCGCGCTGCGGATGGCCGCTGTAGCGGCTCTGCAGGGCGTGGCGCCGGCCGGGGCGGAGGAGGCGCGGCCTCCTTTCGGTCAAAGGACGGAACGCCGACGGGAGGGGGGGCAGGAGATGCCGGACGCGCATCTTTTGCGGTTGCGAACGGGTCGGAGCCACGGGGAGGCTCGATGGGACGCGGAGTTTCCGCTCTCGGCGGAATCGGGGGAGAAGCCGGCGCCACACGTTGCTACCCAGCCAGTTTTTCATCGGCAACGAAGCGAACCGCGAAAACGGTCTGGCCGGCACGAATTTGATCGCCGCTCGAAAGCGTGGCTTCCGCGATCTTGGCGCCGTTCAGGAACGTGCCGTTGGCGCTTTTCTGGTCGATGACGCGAGATCTCTGCGGGCTGCACTCGACGGCGAAGTGCAGACTGGACATGAACGTGTCATCTGGAAACGCAACATTGGCGCGCTTCGCCGCCCGGCCAACTGAAACCGCCTGCCCAACCAATACGGTAACCTGCTTCCCTGCGAGTGGCCCTGCCTGAACTTCAAGAATAACCGCCAAGCGGCGTTACCTCCTCCGCTTATCTTATGCGGTATTGGTGCAGTTCGGAAGTACGTCTATTCGTCCACACGATTAGTGACACTCTGAACCTTTCTACTTCATGATGTGGCCCCAATTTGCTACAAAGCTTACTTGTGGATTAGACTTTCGCCGGAGGCAACGTCATGCGGCCTCAAGATAAGGCAATCTTCCTGGAAGCGGCACGCAAGTTCCAGGTCTGGATTCTAGTCCGACGGACCAACGTCGCATCGCTGCAATATATCGGGAAACCCGGCTACATGCCCAAGAGGATTGACTGCAAGGCCAAGACCGCGGACGTGGACATACCTCCGTACAGGCTCGCCGGACTGGTGGTGGACCCCAATATCCATCCGAATGCCTTCAAGCCCCACAAGTCGCAAACCGCTAAGGAGGCTTGGGGGAACATGAGATCCGTGATTGGCTCCGTGTATACGGTTGATCAGAATTCCAAGTCGCAGCACTATGGCTGCGTCCAGTTTCAGGGGCGGTACATTCACGGGGACTACGATCTGTATGACATTATTGATGTCACGCAGCCCCATCGCAATCTGGCGCTCGTGGACACCTTACTCGGTCAGCCAGACCGTCGAGGCGCGAAAGTGCTCACCGTTCAGGAATTCATCAATTCCCGTCTTGGATCACCCATGATCCAGCACGGCGGCGAAGCCCAGTACAAAGACCACTCACAACAATCGATCGATGCCTTTGGGCCAAACGGTGAAGACGTCACCATCCTGAATGAATTTTCCGTTCGCGGCTGGTATGACAAGGCATTCGGTGGCCGTAAGACCCTGGGCTAACGGACGGCAAGGACTTCATTGAGTGGAGGTCGGCTGCACGGGGAGGCTCGGGGGGCGCGAAGTTTCCGCTCTTGGCGGAATTATCGATTTCTAAGGGCCGATCATGACGGTAAAGCAACCTAGCACGATGGTGCCCCCATGCGCGGTGGTGTCTCCGATTCGCGCCGCCATGAGGTTGCCGATGAGGACGGTGGTCGAGCCCATCGCGATAATGTCAGGCGGGCCGACGCAAGTGGCCATGTCGGTGACGCGGGCCGCTGGCAGCATGCCGATGAGCACGGTGGGGCATCCTGGAGGCAAGATGGGCCCGCCGACGTGCGGGACGACCCCCGTGACCATTGGGCAAACGTGCATGTCGGTGATGCGAGCTGCTGGAGGCATGTTTGTCTAGCTCCTTAGCAAGGCAGACTACTTCTTTCCGCCCTTGGTGCCGTCGTCGGCTTCGTCCGGGTCCTTGGGGTCCTTGGGATCTTGCGTTTGTGCACCGCTACCCGACCCAGCGGCGCCTCCACTGTTGATCAACACCAGCGTGCCGGAGATGGCGACTCCTGTAGGACCGATGTTGACAAAGTTTGGTCCAGCTTTAATCGTCAATTGCACCCCTGATTCGATAACAACATTCATCCCCGCCTTGAGATAAATCTCCTGCCCCGCCTCATGTTCAAAATTCATGCCGGTTTTTTCATTGAGCGACTGGCTGATGTTGATAGAACTGGAACCGCCGATCTTCTCCTTGCTGTCCCCGGTGACGTTGAGCGACAGGTCGCCGCCGACCTTTTCGGTGTGACCGCCTGTGACCTGTTCGTCGCGGTCTCCTCCTATTTTTTCGACCTGATTGGCTTTGACGATGAGGTGACGGTCGTTGCCGACGAACTCACGCGAATCGTGCTCGACACGCAGATCCATATCTTTTTCGGCGTTGACGAAGACCTGCTCGCTGCCGGTCTTGTCCTCGAAACGGATCTCGTTAAAATTAGACGACCCTCCGCCCTTGGAGCTGCGCGAGAGGAACGTGCTGCGGGTGTCATTGGCCGGGAGTTCGTAGGGCACGGTCTGGTCGGCGTTGTAGACGCGTCCGGTGATGATCGGGCGATCAGGATCACCTTCGAGAAAGCTGACGATTACTTCCTGGCCGATGCGAGGGATCCACATGGCTCCCCAGCCCTGACCGGCCCAAGCCTGGGAAACGCGGATCCAGCAGGAGCTTTTCTCGTTCTGCTCTCCTTGGCGGTCCCAATAGAACTGCACCTTTATACGCCCGTACTTGTCCACATAGATCTCTTCTCCCTCTGGACCGACCACCACCGCGGTTTGAGGCCCTTGGACAAAAGGCCTGGGCGTTACGCGCTGGGGGCGGAACGGAACGGAAGACTGAATGCAGGTAAAGTGATTTGAGTATTGCGATCCCTCTTCACCGTGGTCGTAGCTCTCTCCAACGGAAGCGACGTGTTGGACCTCCGTAAGGAGATAGTTCGCGTTCATATCGTCGCGCTCATGCTCCTCGAGATCGAACTTATAGCCGGACCTTAAGGCGCGGCAAACACTCGATCCGCTGATGACCAAATGCTCGGCCTCCTCTTCCTGCATTCTGATGTTCGCCAGGGTTCCGCCCTGGGATTGGGTCTCATAATCGCCAGGATAGTCATACATTTCGTACTTGGTATTGCCACCGACCTCCTTAACGGTCGGCTCGCTGGCAACGAGCTTTGCCGAGGGGGTCTCAAAATTGTATTCCTTCAACGAACACTTGCCGGTTCGCAACTCCTGCTCCATGTGCCAGTCCGTTACGACGTCTTCAGAAGCCGGGGCTTGCGTGGGCCCGCAGTAGTGCACGGTGGATTGCCCTGGAATTGGCTGGTGCGCGCTCATTGAGTCCGCCAAGACCATGGTGTGTTTGCCATTTTCGTGTTCGAAAAAATAGTAAATTCCGTATTGTTCCATCAGGCGCGACACAAAGTTGAAATCGGTCTCGCGGTACTGAACGCAGTACTCGCGTTGATCGTAGGTGGCTGTCAGCGAATTCTTGAAATCGCTAAAACCGCGGTCCTGGAAGACCTTCTGAATGATGTCCGGGATGGTCATGTGCTGAAAGATGCGGCAGTCGGCGTTGCGTGTGAGGAACCAGAGCCAAGGCACGACTTCCATGTGATAGCGGGTGAACTTCACAGAGGAACTGCCCTGTCCAAAACGGCTGACAAACCCGTTGAAATATTGCTCGCTTCCGTCCGCGAGCAAGACCCGAACGGTAACATTCTTGCCGACAATGTCCTTGAAAGAGATCGATTTTTTATCCGACAGTACATCCAAATGATAATGGAATAGACGCGAAATTCTCTCATGCGCCGTAAACTCCTGCAAAAGCAGGACATCACTGCCCAGGGGAGTATCGATCGCCAACAGCCTGTTTTCTTGTGTGTATGCCATAGTGAATAGCCATGTTGTCCGACAAATCAGAAAGCGCGTTCACGTTCAGGACGGGTGACCATCGCCTCCTTGACATTTGAACGTTACGGTCTTGGTCCCCCTTCGCTCACCCCGAAAGGGGCTTCCTTCCCCGGCACTCTGGCCCTGAAACGCAAACGCCGCATTGCACCTGCCGTTCTTGTGCTTTCAGGCGTACAAAAACGCCCCGTCTTCTCCAATGCCCACATGAATCGATTGTTGCTTCTGGCCCTCGGCCATACGACCGAGGATCTGGCGCGAGATGTCCGGAAGCAACGAGTTGGTGAGGATGTTGTCAACGTTTCGGGCGCCGCTCTCGACTTCTGTGCAGCGGCGCGCCACCTCGTCGATCAGTGCGTTGTCGAAGGACAAGTTGATCTTGTGATTTTCCTGGATGCGCCGCTGAATCTTGGCCAACTTGAGCACGATGATTTTCTTCAAGGCTTCGTCTCGGACGGGATAATAGGGCACAATCACCATGCGGCCAAGGAAGGCCGGCTTGAAAATCTTGTCCAATTCAGGTTTGAGCGCTCCCACTAGCCCCTGCGGACTGGGGGCGGTTTCAGGGTCGCCGCACAGTTTCATCATTTGGTCGGTGCAAGCATTGGTGGTTAGGATAATGATGTTGTTCTTGAAATCAATCTGGCGGCCTTCGCCATCTTCCATCATTCCCTTGTCAAACACCTGATAGAAAAGCTCGAGGACGTCGGGATGAGCCTTCTCGACTTCGTCGAGCAGGACCACCGAATACGGCCGCCGCCGCACGGCCTCGGTCAAGACACCGCCCTCGCCGTATCCCACATATCCCGGAGGGGACCCCTTGAGCGTCGACACGGTGTGCGCCTCTTGAAACTCCGACATATTGATGGTGATCAGGTTGTGCTCGCCGCCATAGAGGAGGTCCGAGAGGGCCAGCGCTGTCTCGGTCTTGCCTACGCCGCTCGGACCGACAAGCATGAAAACACCGACCGGTTTGCTGGGATCATCAAGATTGGCGCGGGACGTCCGAATGCGCTGGCTGATGACGTCGAGGGCGTAGGGTTGCCCGATCACGCGGTTACCCAAATGCTTCTGAAGGGACAAAATCGTGCCAATTTCATCCTTCATCATCTTGCCAACGGGAATGCCAGTCCAGCCCGAGATGACTTCGCCAACGATCTGCGCGTCCACGCAAACGCGAATCAGGCCCGTCTCCCCCTGCAATGCGGAAAGCTCTCGTTCCAAAGCGGAGAGCTGAGCCCGCAACTCCTGATCGCTAGGCTGCGGAGAAACCGGAGCGACGGATACAGCCGCCGCGCCTCCCGCGGAAGCGGTCGCCGCGGGGGCGGCGGCGCCACCAGCCTGCGATACGTCGGCGGCGGGTGCCGTGCTCGAGGCAATTTGCTGCGTCTCACCTTCCAGCTTCGAACGGATGTCACGAATTTGAACAACGAGGTCGCGCTCTTTGTCCCACCGCTCTCGCAGCGCGACAAGCCGTGCCGTGGCCTCGGAGTGTTGCTTGGCAATCTCCTCCAGCCTTTCGACGTGGTCGACGCCGACCGCCGCCTCTCGCTTCAGAATCCTCTGCTGAACTTCCAGGTCGTCGATCTGCCGAACGGCGTCCTCGATTGCCGGGGGCGTGGCATTCTGACCCAAGGAGAGTCGCGCGCAGGCGGTGTCCAGAATGCTTACAGCCTTATCCGGAAGTTGCCGGCCGGCCAGATACCGATGAGACAGGTGAACTCCGGCGGCGACCGCTTCATCCAGGATGCGGACGTTGTGATGCTTCTCCAAAGGGCCCACTATGCCGCGCATCATGACCATGCACTGTGTTTCGTCGGGCTCTTCCACTTTCACGACCTGAAAGCGGCGCGCGAGGGCGGGATCTTTCTCAAAGTATTTTTTGTACTCAGACCAAGTCGTGGCTGCGATGGTACGGAGTTCGCCGCGTGCCAATGCCGGCTTGAGAAGGTTGGCGGCATCATTCTGTCCAGCTTGGCCACCCGCCCCGATCATGGTGTGGGCTTCGTCGATAAAAAGAATGATCGGCGTCGGCGAAGCCTTTACTTCTTCGATCAGCCCCTTCAGGCGATTTTCGAACTCGCCCTTTACCCCGGCGCCTGCCTGTAGCAGAGCCAGGTCGAGAGTTCGGACCATGACGTTCTTCAGCGGCGGAGGCACATCGCCTTGCGCCACTCGCAGAGCGAATCCCTCCACGACGGCAGTTTTCCCGACTCCCGCCTCACCGGTCAAGATGGGGTTGTTTTGCCGACGTCTGGTCAAGATGTCGATCATCTGACGAATCTCGAAGTCTCTCCCGAGAACGGCGTCCACCTTCCCGCGACGGGCATTTTCGGTCAAGTTGACCGTGAACTGGTCGAGGTTGGGCGTTTTTCCACCGACTCCGCGGACCGGTGCGGCACCACCGGGTTCCGTCGCCTGGGCAGCGAGTGTTTCCTCGCGCGATTCAGCTACGATGGCCTGGAAATCCTTGCGGAGAACTTCCAATTCAATCTTCTGGAATTCCCTGCTGATTTCCCGCATCAAGCGGGCTAATTCCTGATCCGATTGTATCGCCAGGATCGTAAAGCCCGTCCTGATTTGGGCTGCCCCGAAGTCGATCGATCCGATCGTCCAAGCCTCGGTCATCATCTTCATGACGGTCGGACTGAGGGCGGGCGTTCGCGCATTTCCCGACTTCAACCGGTCCAAGCTCCGGGTCAACTCCGCACCAAGGCGAGACCTATCGACGCCAAAGTGCTGCGCAATGCGGGAGAAATCGCCATCGGGCGAGTCCAGCAACTTCATCAAGTAATGCTCAATCTCTATATCGTAATGGGTGCGCGACAGACAAAGGCCCGCGGCTCCTTCGAGCGCCGCACGCGTGGGGTCATTGAGCTTCCCGATCAACAACTTGAGATTCAGGGCCATCGCCGTCCCTCTTTGCTAGAGATTTAGAATTGTGTCGTTTGGGTCCCTGGGAAGGGGCGCGGACTTCAGCCACGACACCCATCCGAGCCGTGGCGTTGCGCCGTTCTCGGTGCCGATCTCGCACCGAGGAACTTCTTCGCGTTTCAGGATAAGCTGCGCTTCAAAGTCGAATTCGGCATTACAGAAAAATCTTGTCAAGGCTCCGAGCGGTTCATAGGCACTGCCATCTGGAAGAAACTCTTTGTATTGCGCCAACGTCATAGGACCCAGTTTGACGCGCACGCGAGACTGCTGGTCCCAAATTTCGTCGCCGACGACGGCTCCCAAACCCAGCTTTCGCGAGTCGCTTTCTTTGTCGTCCAAACAACACTGGGTGCCGGGATCAAGACGGTACACGCCGCCGATGAATTGCTCAACCTCCACCGGCACTTCGAAGTAGTCGCTCAGGATCTCTTCCAGGGCCGATGCAGATCGTGATTGTTCCGCCAGAAGTCCGGCAAAATGAAGCAGGGCGTCGTCCGGCACGGATTGGCGGCCTTGCAAGCCCGGCGTTCCCAACCCAATCAGATCCAGCAGGTGGTGGGTGAATTGGTCTTCGTCACCGAGCGAGTGCGTTACGGGAAAGCGATACTTTTCCCAAGCCCTGTACAAAAAAGAAATCATTCGATGATTGAAAATATCCAAGAACGACTGGAGGCTGCCGTCCTTTGCCTGCCGGCGCTCCAGGACGAGCTCGGAGTAACAATAGGGAAGAACCCCGGCAGGGCCGCAAAGGCCCATGAAATTAACCGCCATTTGGGCCGGGCCCGAGTCCGGCCAGGAGATTTCCTGAATGGAGCTGGCGGGAAAACCGAGACGGCTGTTGGCACGAAAATGAACGGCCTCGTCCTCCGGATTGGAGAAGCGGCCTACGGCCTGGCTCGTAGGACGGATGCGCTGGAGCAAAGCAACCGCCTGAAAAAACTCAAACGAGCAGGGATCTTCCCGAAGGATTTGCTCAATCAGAGAATCCGTCAAACCAATATTCTCCGTCCGGCCCGAGGCTGCCATTCGTGCAACGGCTCCTTTCTTTGGGGGGTCCTCACAACCAACTGCGTGAAGCTGTTCAGCGATGCGCTGAGACCCAGAAATTGCTCCAAGACACGCGCAAACAGAAATACTCCTCCGCCGACGAATCTATCCTCATCGAGCTCCAGCTCGATGCGCATTCCGCGAGCGAAGGTAATGCTATTCTCGGCTGACACTCTAGCGAAGTGACGCCGGCTTTGGATACGAATGACGCTGTCGATAACGTTCTGAGAATACGCCGATCGGCCGATGTCATACAGCCTAAGAATCTGCTGCAGAGCTTCCTTACCATCCTCCACCAGCGAAAGGTAATTCAACGAAAGGTGGGAGATGAGACGCCACAATGCACTCTTGCCGGTGGTGGGCCGGACGGGCAAGGTGGGCTTACGTAACGCCACGATACGCCTCAACGACGACCCGCCCTCGAGTTCGAAATCGCCCTCTTCATTGCCAAAAGGGAGCCGAGAGACAAGATCGCGATTCGTGCAGGTCGTTCGGACCGACAGGACGGTGGTCTCGGGGTTGGCGGGCCGCATGGAAAGGTCGATCAGAGATAGAAACATATCCGTGCCTTCATCATTTGGCCGGGCCGAGGGTCGTCTTCTTGCCAGCCAAAAGCATTTTTCTTCCCCGTGCCGCGACCCCGTGGAGTGCCGGAGGGAATAAAACGGTTCGAAGGTGGTCGTCTGTTGCGTCGCGGTGTTGATGCAACCGACTTCATCCACAGAGAAAACCTCGGTGGAATAAGGTCGCCGCACGTCCGGAACAATCGGATATTCATACTTTCGTTGCGTCAATTGGACGGGCTCGGCAATTTGCGTGAACAGATTCACGATTGGAGTGCAGCCCAGGCGGAAGGTCTTCTTGGAAAGCTCCAATTCCAGCCGCTGGCGCCGATCGTCCCCTTCAACATCCGAAATCAGAAAGATAAATTCCACGGCATCTTTGAAACCGGCTTGCCAAATAGTTTCTAGCCCCGTCAAATCGATAAAGAAAAATTTCTCGGGGAAAGTAAAATACTCCATCAACAAACGGTGGCCAATGAAAGAACGATGGGAATAAGACAACATCCCCTCGTCCTCCGAAAACCCCACCGCCTGCAAGGAAGAGCTGGAGAGCGTTACCGTGGCCACTTTGGAGCCGGGCGTCGGGTCGCGCACCAGGATGCGATTAAGCCTGCTGAAGAGCAGCTCATAAATGGTGTTGATCAAACCGCCTTCACCGTCAAGGTAGAAACGAAGGCGATCCATTTTCAACTGCCTTAAATCCACGTCCGGGGCACAGCGCAACTCGACGCGCACCGCGCCCGTCGAATCGCTCGCTCTCACCGCCGGCTGGAGCCGGCTGGGAGATCTCCATTCCGCGGCGGTTACCGAGACAGGCCAGAGCGTCGTGTCGTAGCAGGTTCGGAACGTACAAGGCACACCGGCGACGGGTTTGGAATACAGCACCGAGTCACGCGCGATGGGCAGGCCGGTAGTAACCTTCCCTTTTTCAGGGTCGGTTTGAAACTCCACGATGGACATGGACGGAATCGGGCGCACGAACTGCGGGTAGACAACGGCGAGAATCGCCTCGCTAATTTCCGGAAACTCGTCGTCAATTTTCAAATGCACGCGGGCGGCCAGGAAGGCGAATGCTTCCAACAGCCGCTCCACATGGGGGTCTTCGCATTTCGTCCGCTCAAGAGACAGACGCGAAGCTACCTTGGGATTTTTTTCCGCGAACTGCATGGCCATCTTGCGAATGTAGTCCAGTTCGCGCTCATAGTAGAGCAGCAGATCATCCCGCATCCGGACCTCCGGTCAGTCGACAGATATTGGTCTTCGACTCGACCGTCGTATCGAAAGAGATCGGCTCGGGAGAGGGATCCATGAGCAAGAGCCCCTCAATGCGGAACCGGAACTCCTGGATTCCGGTTTCAGCCGATTCGACCGGAACGACGCGAACTTCGGTCAGCCGCGGCTCAAAAAGCTTGATGGCGGCCAGGACCTGGCGAACTAGATTGGCCCGGTCCGCTGCAGACGCACTTGCGTACTGGGAAAAGTCAGGCAACCCGTACACATAAACGGAACGGTTGAGCTCCTTCAGAGATTCACCGGGTTCCTGGGGAATTCGGCGGCTGTTCAAGAGCCATTCCAAATCGCGTCGCACGGCGGTCTTCATCATCCGGACAGACTGCGATCGGCTGAGAGGAGCCTCGACTTGCGATTTGGGTTCCCGATCGATGAGCCGATCCAGCACGGAGAGTGTGACGGTTACGTCGCCTTGGGTTCGCGCCATGTTCGTTATCCAGCGTTCAGCGCGCGGACGGGGTCGAGGCGGCAGATACGCTCGAACAACTTCTGTTTTTCGTTCGCGTTCCCCTGCACTTTCTTGCTGACCGTCATCACAGTAACCAGAGCTGCCGCGACCATCTCGGGATCTTCCCAATCGTCAAGTTTGTGCGC
>Ga0207007_1175_pt3 | contig 12273 bp, 11 predicted proteins | sample Alteio_BWMinCont_85_FD_153487 | JGI IMG/M metagenome (GOLD analysis project Ga0207007, IMG submission 153487) | Enriched cells from forest soil in Barre Woods Harvard Forest LTER site, Petersham, Massachusetts, United States -... | ecosystem: Environmental > Terrestrial > Soil > Temperate forest >...
CGATTTCGTCCGCGCGGCATTGCCCGCCCGTGGAAATTGTGGCGATGGGGCTCAAGTTAAACGGCGGTTGCGAATTGGCAAGGTCAAACACCTTCACCGTGCCATGGGCATCGTCGGCCCAAAGATGATTGTCCGAAGTGACCACTACACCGCTGGGCCCCATTCCGTTAATCGGTCCGCAAGGGTCGCCGGGCAAACCCACCCCGTGAAAACCGCCGATCCGGCCCAGATACCAGCCGTTCTCGGCGTTGAAAATATCCACGGCGGCATTGCCGGCTTCTCCGAGGAAGTACCTGCCCGTCGCCTGATCGACCCAACTGATGTCAAACCGTATGGGATTGCCCGGCACAAAAATTCCCGTCAGGAGAGCGACGCGCTTGCCTGTATTGCTTGCCGCGTGCGCACCCTGGGGAGGGCGCGCGCTCACCATCAGCGTCAAAGCAAATGCCAGGCCCAGCAAAAAACAGCCGACGAATTTCGCTTTCATTGGTATTCCTCTCGCGGCGAATCTATTCAGCCAGTCCATACTTGTCAAGACTTACGATTTGCCGTCTTGGTTTTTGCAGATGCGGCAGTTTCCGCTTCAAAGCCCGCGGCTTTGAGGTAGACTTCTGACTCGGCCGAAGAAAAATATTTTTCCCGGACATCGACCATGACTCCTGAGGAATTTCGCAAGGTCGGGCACCAGCTCATCGACTGGATTGCCGACTACAGAACGCGAGTTGCCGAATTGCCGGTCATGAGCCGGACGTCGCCGGGCGAGGTGAAAGCGCAGCTTCCTCCGGACCCTCCGCAGGATCCCGAGTCCTTCGATCAGATTGTTCGCGATCTGGAAAAGATCATCCTGCCGGGGCTGTCCCACTGGCAGCACCCCAACTTCTTCGGGTATTTCCCGTCGAATGGAGAATTATCGAGCGTTTTGGGCGATTACGTCAGCACCGGCCTGGGAGTTCTGGGGCTCTCCTGGCAGTCGAGCCCCGCGCTGACTGAACTGGAAGAGGTGGTCACCGACTGGATGCGCAAGATGATCGGCCTTTCCGGCGAATGGAGCGGCGTCATCCAGGACACCGCCTCGACCTGCACTTTAGTGGCGCTGCTGTGCGCCAGAGAACGCACTACCCGGTATGGCCTGACGCGAGGAGGTTTACAGGCCGAAAAGGAGCCGCTGGTCGTTTACGGCTCAGCGCACAGCCACAGCTCGGTCGACAAAGCCGCGCTGCTGGCGGGATTCGGCCGCGACAACGTCCGCCTTGTGGATCACGACAACCAGTACGCCATGGCGCCGCGCTCCCTCGAAGAAATGATCCGCCGCGACCTGGCCGCCGGGCGCAAACCCTGCGCCATTGTGGCCACCGCCGGAACGACTACCACGACGGCGTTCGATCCCATCCTGGCGCTGGCGGAGATTGCAAAGGAGTATCAACTTTGGCTGCACGTGGATGCGGCCATGGCTGGATCGGCCATGATCCTGCCGGAATGCCGCTGGATGTTGCAGGGCGTGGAAAGCGCCGATTCGCTGGTGCTCAATCCCCACAAGTGGCTGGGCGCGGCTTTCGATTGCTCGCTCTATTATGTGCGCGATGCCGAGCATCTGGTGCGCGTGATGTCCACCAACCCAAGCTATTTGCGCTCTGCCGCCGACGCCGAGGTGAAGAACCTGCGCGATTGGGGACTTCCGCTGGGGAGGCGCTTCCGGGCCTTGAAGCTTTGGTTCCTGATTCGCGAACAGGGGGTTGTGCGCTTGCAGGAGCGAATTCGCCGCGACCTGGCCAACGCGCAATGGCTTGCCGATCAGGTTCGCGCCACTCCCAACTGGCGCGTGCTGGCACCGGTGCATTTGCAAACTCTCTGCCTGCGCCACGAGCCCGCCGGCCTCAGCGGAGAAGCCCTCGACAAGCACACCTTGGCCTGGGCGGACCGCGCCAATCGCTCCGGCAGCGCTTACTTGACTCCGGCCACGCTGGATGGCCGCTGGATGGTGCGGGTTTCCATCGGCGCCTTGCCAACGGAACGAGAGCACGTCGCCGCGCTCTGGAAATTGATCCGTCACGAGGCGGAGACTGCCATCCCCAACGCCGAACGAACTTCTTCTCGTTAACAACCTGCGATTTTGGAAACCGGAAACGGGAGCGATGGAGTGGCCGTGCTATTCGTAGCGCAGGGACTCCGTGGGTTGCAGGTTCGCCGCTTTGTTGGCCGGCAAGTAGCCGAAGAACAGGCCCGTCGAGCAAGCCACGAAAAACGCCAGCACCACCGACAGAAACGGAACCGGAACGCGCAGATTGCCGGGCAGCAAAGGTTGCACGATCACCGGGATGAGCAATGCAATCAGTATTCCCAGCAAAGATCCGATGCCGCTCATGAGAATCGCTTCGATCAGAAACTGGTAGAGGATCTCGCGGTGGCGCGCGCCGATGGCCTTGCGGATGCCGATCTCCCGAGTCCGCTCCGTCACCGTCACCAGCATGATATTCATGATGCCGATGCCGCTCACGGTCAACGCAATCAGGCCCACCAGCACCAGCACCACGGTCAGCGCCGTGCCCACGCTGCGCGCCGCGTTCAGAATGCCGCTCAGGTTTTGCACCAGGTAGGTCCCGCCGGGATGCCCGGTGTGCAGCAATTGCTCCACGCGGCTGGTCAGAGCGGGAACGTCCTCGGGCGTCGCCGCCTGGGCATACACCACATCCATGGCGTCATCCCCGGTGTAGTAGCTCATCAGCGGGAAGGGAACCAGCACGGTGTACTGCTGGATTTCCGAAAGCCCGAAGGTTCCCACACGCTCCTTGAACACTCCGATCACCGTGAAGCCGACTTCGCCCACGCGTATTCTTTGGCCAACGGGATCCTGATTGGGGAATGCTTTGCCGGCCAAATCTTCGGTAATCAGGCAGACTTTGCTGCGTGAATTGAGGTCCACGGCGTCGACGAACCGGCCGCTCGAAATCAGCAGGTTGCGGATCACCTGAAAGCCCTCTGTCGCGCCCACCAGGGCGACGCGGAGTGAGGTTCCGCCGGCGACCACAGTCTCGGGTATCGCGCGCGTCCCGGCGACGGCTACAACGTTGGGGATGGCCCCCTGCACGGCGTTCATGTCCGCCATGGTGATCTGGTTGCTCATGACCACCGCTTGTTGCGGATTGACCACGTAGCTGGCGTATACGATGTTCGAGCCGACGCTCTCGATCTGGTTGATCACGTAGCTGCGGCCGGTGACCGCTACGGTCACTACCAGGACGATGCAGGCGCTGCCGATGACCACGCCGAGCGTGGTCAAAAAAGCGCGCAATTTATTCGACCAGAGGGCCTCGAGCGCCACTCTCCAGGTTTCGCTTCGCAGCATTCCTTCACCGCCGCAGGATTCTACGCCATGGGAATCTTCAATTCGTATTGTGCTGCAGGCGCTTCAAGGTTTCCCGGAGGTCCTTGTTGCGCGGGTCCAAAGAGATCGCGGCCTCGTATTCGGTCGCCGCTTCCACGCGCCGCCCTTCGTATTCGTAGAGTTTTCCCAGCCACTCATGGGCCGTGGAATGAGCCGGAGTTTCGCTGCTGGCCGCAACCGCGGAGAGATAGGCGCGTAGATATTTCTCCGACGCATCCTCCTGGGTCTTTGCCAGCACCAATGCGATCCCGCGGTAGAAATCGAGCCGCGGATCCTTGGGGCTGGCTATGGCGGCTCCTTGCACGGCTTCCTGCATCGCCTGCGCGTCGCCACGCTCCAGGTAATACTCGGCGATCTCAAAATAGATTCCGCCGCTGGCCGGTTTGGATTCCAGGATTTTCTTGTATTGCTCGCCGGCCTGATCCGGCCTCTTTCGCGCCACGAAATACTCGGCGCGCGCCAGGTCCGCCTGAACGGGATCTACCAGGTCCAAAGCCGCCACCTGCTCCAGCGCGCGATCATCGCCGCCTCCAACAATTCCCGGCGCGGCCAGCAGATAACGAATCAGGTCGCGCTGCGCCGCAAGGTTCGACCGGTCCAGCCGCACGGCGGTCTCGAATTCATGGTGCGTTCTGCGCGCCAGCCCCAGGGCGCTGAAAGGATTGCTCTCTTCGGCCCTGCGCCCGCAAGCCTTGCCGAGCCAGTGGTGATATTCCGAATTGTCCGGTTCCAGCGTCACGGCCCGTTCCAGACTCGAGATCGCTCGGGAATATTCGCGCAGCTCGTAAAAAGAACGGCCTAGCCAGTAATGAAGGGAGCCATCCTGCGGAGTTTTCGCGACGGCGGCCTGCAGTCCCTCCACGGCCTGGGCGTAGTGGCCGGCCTGATATAGCCGTTCGATCTCCTGCGGCGCGCCCGGCTCGATGGGGCCGGCCATTGCCGAAACCACCAGCAGGGCGCCGAAAAGCAACGCCAGCAGCCCCGTGCGGAGTATGTTCCTTATCTTCATCTTCATTCCGGATTCACTACCTGCACGGCCATGTTGTCTTGCAGCGGAGCGGCCCCCGGCAACGCCAGCGTGTCGCCCTCCTGCACTCCGGAGAGTACTTCCAGGTCGGTGGCATTCGACAACCCCGCGTGAATTTCCCGGCGCTGCAAGCGTCCTCCATCCACCACGTAGACATAACGGTGCACGCCTACGATCTGCACCGCACCGCGCGGAACCACGACTACGCCGGAGCGGTCATTCAGTTGGATGCGCACATCGACCGTGGTGTTGGGGATTAGTTCCATGTGCTCGTTGGAGATTGAACAGAGAACCTCTCCCACGTTGCGAGTTCCGCGCGCGACCACCTGGCGCGGTATGGTTTCCGTGCGCCCATTCCACACGCGCTCCGGCAGAGCCTCCCAGACGACTTCCACCGCTTGGTTGGGTTGCAACTGGCCCAGTTCCGGCTCGTCAATGTAGGCCCGAACGCGCACGCGCGTCAGGTCGGCAACCTCCGCCAGCAGATCGCCTACATGCACGAAATCGCGCGCATGCACCGGCAGCGAATAGAGCGTCCCGCCTACCGGAGCCGTAACCCGGGCGGAATTGACCTTGTCTTCGAGGCCGGCTACCTCATCCCGCGAATGTTCCACCAGCAACGCCAGCCGCTCGCGGTCGAGCTGCACCTGGCGGTCAAATTCCTGCTTGGCCTTTTGCAGTTGATCGACTTGCGCATTGACGCGTTCCAGCTCCGCATGATTGGTCTCCGCTTCCTGGGGAGTGGCGGCGTTTTGCGCCACCAGTTTGGCAAGGGCCTCTTGCCGTCGTTGCAGCAGGTCTCGCTGCGCCTGGGCGGCATGCCACTCGGACGCCACGCGCGCGGCCTGGTCGGGGCGACCGCCGGACTGCGCCGCGCGAAAGTCGTCCTCTTCGGAAGCCAGTTGCGCTCGCGCCTGACCGAGCTGCGCTCGCACATCGCGGTCGTTCATCTCCGCCAGAAGCTGGCCGGCTCGCACCGTTTGCCCTTCCATGACCGGCACCCGGTCCACAAAACCATCAAATTTTGCCCGCAGGGCGTATGGCGTGACCGGCTCAACCTTTCCGTTGCTGGTAATCGAGGAGCTCAGGTTCCCGCGGGTGACGCGAACCGTCGTCACCTGGGGCGCCGGGCGCCGGCTGCCGAGGTATAGCAACCCCACCACTGCAAGCGCGGCTGCTGCCAGCAACAGCCAAATACGCCTGCTCAACGTCAAGCCCATTTGCTCCCCACTGTTAGCGATTCCCCCGACCGGTCAAGTCCTATCAGTCTAACAGGATGCTCCAGTTTCGAGCGAGGATTCAGAATGCCCGTAAATTTATGGGTGGTGCGGGGATGCCCCGTGCTGGGCGGGATCAGAAGAAAAACGATAAGCGCGTAGCCTCGGCGACCGTTTCTTCGCCATGGCTATCCCTCGTTAGCCCTGCCGTCTGATCAGTCGCCTGTACTCCTCATGCGGACCGATCCAGACCCAGGTAAAGTCCGCACCATCCTCTACTGCTAGAGCGCGGTGATTGATCCCGGCTCCCACGGACCACAACTTTCCCACCTTCTTGAAATGCAGCGACGGATGCGAGGGGTCGTTTTTCAGCAGTTCGAAGTTTTTTCGGGCGACTTTCTGAGTAGCTTCCGGCAGACGCTCAAAGAGAGTCCAGAAACGAGCGCTGGTGCGATGCATTCACAGGTCCTTGAGAGTTCCCTTGGCCTTCTCATCACGGGCCTCGCGCAACAGGAAATCCAGCCTTCCAGCTTGAGAGTCCGCTGCGATTTCCTTGTCCCACCCCTCCCAGTCCTTTTCCGACAGCCAGCGAAAAATCTCGGCGAACTCCTCGCTGGGAAGGCTCTCAATCTCTGCCTTGAGTTGATCTATCTTCGACATGATGCTTCCCTTCCCATGCGGTGCAGGACTCACGCCGCTACGATCACTGATTGTTATTATAATGCCACTTTGTGATCGAACCCCTGCCGTTTTCTGAGCAGAGCGGCGGCATTAGGCCGTGAAACGACCTACGCTAAAGCTCACCTACCGCCTGCCGGCCACGCGGCTGGAAGGTTGTGCTAGAATCGTCCCATGGCCGAACCAACCCAAGCTTCAACCTCTCACGCCGCCAGCGCCCCGCCGCGCGGGTCGCGGCAGGTCATCCATCGCGTCTGCATCCAATGCAACAACATGTTTCGCGTCACGCCTGAGAATTTCGACGCCAAGCAATGCCCCAATTGCCATAAGGGCTGAGCGCCGCATCGCTGCGGACTTTTTCTTCCCCGCCGGCATCGGCTAGAATCTCCCCGCTCCAGGAGAATAACCATGCGAATGCACAGCGATTATCTGACTGTCCAGACCACGCGGAAACGCGAGTTCATGAACATCACGCCGCAGGTGAAGGAAGCCGCGGAAAAGAGCGCCATCCGCGACGGCCTGATCCTGGTTTCGGCGCTGCACGCCAACTCCGGAGTGTTTGTCAACGATGCGGAGGAGGGGTTGCTTCAGGATATCGAGGAATGGATCAACCAACTGGCCCCCTGCCGTGACAACTACCACCATGGTCCGCGGCTTGAAAGCAACGCCGGCGCGCACTTGCAAAGCCTTCTGCTCAATCACCAGGCTTTGGTGTCTCTTGCCGATGGCAAACTGGAGCTAGGCCCCTGGCAACAGGTGATCTATGCTGAACTGGATGGGCTGCGCCCCAAGCGCATCCTGATAAAAATTATCGGCGAATGATGGGTCCGGTTGCACCGCCCCGTGCGGCAGGTTTCTCGCCGCTGTGGAATGGGACCCGACCGGTAAGCGGCTGCGAGAGCCGTCGTCGTGATCGAAGCGGACAACCTCAGCAAACAATTCCGGGATCGCAAGCGCCGCGTGATTCGCGCCGCCGATGGAGTGACCTTCCGCTGCGAACCCGGTCGCGTCTATGGTTTGCTGGGGGCCAATGGCGCCGGCAAGACTACTACCTTGCGTATGCTGGCGACCATTCTCACGCCCACCGGCGGGACCGCTCGCGTCGCCGGCTATGATATCCGTCACCAGGCCGAAAAAGTCCGCGCCAGCATTGGATTCCTTTCCACCGCCACGGCGCTTTATGCCCGTCTCACGGCGCTGGAGATGGTCGAATACTTCGGCCGGTTGTGCGGGCTCGAGGGCCAGGTCTTGCGCCAGCGCGCCCTTGCCATCTTCCAGCGTTTCGAGATGAACGATTTCCGCGACCGCCGCTGCGACCAGCTTTCCACCGGCATGAAGCAGAAGGTGTCCATCGCCCGCACCCTGATTCACGACCCGCCGGTGATGATCTTCGACGAGCCTACCCTCGGCCTGGACGTGATGACCTCGCGTACCATCACGCAATTTATCCGCGAATGCCGCGAGCGCGGGAAAACCGTGCTTTTCTCCACCCATGCCATGAGCGAAGCCGAAAAACTGTGCGACGTCGTCGGAATCATCCACAACGGCAGCCTGCTGGCGGAGGGTTCGCTGGCCGAACTGCGCCAAAGATACCGCGAAGATCATCTGGAGGATATTTTCGTCAAGGTCGTGCAGGCATGAGCTGGCGGAACATCGCCACGGTCTATCGTAAGGAATTGCGGGACTCCTTGCGCGACCGCCGCACCGTCGTTTCCATGATCGTCGTGCCGGTGGTGTTGATGCCCCTGCTTACCATCGGGCTGGGCGTCTTGTCCGTGGCCCTTTTCGGCCGGGCCATGCAGGAGATTCCCGCGGTGATGGTGCTCGGCGGTGAAGACTCGCCGCAAGTCCTTGCCGCGCTCCGCGCCCGCGGCGACATCCAAATCGTGCCCGGCCGGCCCGATTACACCCAGGAGATTTTGGACCGAAAGATTCGCGCCGCCGTGGAGATTCCGCGAGACTTCGACGGCGCCGTCGCCCGCGGCGAACCCGCCACGGTGCGAATCTATATGGATGCCGGCGAACTCAAGTCCGGATTCGGCGCCGACAGATTGCAGCGCTTCTTCGGCGATTTTCGCGAACGCACCGTCCACCGGCGCCTGGAGGCGCGGCAAATTCCCAACACTCTGGTAGAGCCGTTCCGCATTGAGCAGACCAACATCGCCTCTCCCGAAAAAGTCGGCGGCGCGCTGCTTGGCGGCTTGGTGCCGTACTTTGTGGTCCTTTTCTGCGTGACCGGCGCCATGTATCCCGCCATCGACCTGACCGCCGGAGAGAAGGAGCGCGGCACGATCGAAACCATTCTTTGCAGTCCGGTCTCGCGTGTGCACCTCGTGCTTGGCAAGTTCTTCATGGTTTTGACGGCGTCGCTTTTTGCCGCCGCTCTTTCCATGGCGTCCATGGCGCTGACGTTTTCGGCGGTGCGGGCCTTTGCCGCCCGCTTCGCGCAATCCGACGCTACGGCGCTTGCCGTTCGCATCAGCCCCCTGGCGATTGTCGCGGTGTTCTTGATGATTGTGCCGCTGTCAGTCTTTTTTTCGGCGGCCCTTCTGGCCATCGCGCTCTTCGCCAAAAGTTATAAAGAGGCCCAGAGCTATCTGGCTCCGCTGTTGACCGTGGTGATCCTGCCTGCCGTGGTGTCATTGCTTCCCGGCGTGGAGTTGAACGTTCCTCTCTCGCTGGTCCCCGTGCTGAACACCAGCCTGGTGAGCAAGGAGATCGTTGCCGGCACCTACCATTGGAACTACCTGATGTTGATTTTCGGATCGTCTTGCGTTTACGCCGCGGTGGCGCTGTGGGTGGCCGTCAAGCTCTTCCAGCGCGAAGAGGTGCTCTTCCGCACCTGAGATTACGCCGCACCTGAGATTACGCCGAACGAACGGGATCATCCTGCCGCCCGTCCCAGGCGTGGCTCAGCCGGCGCACCGTCTCGCGCAATCGCACCGCCAGTTCGGCGATGGTTTCGACCCGCTCGACTGCGGCCGGGGGCAACCGGTCCCGCCGCGCCAGCAGCAGTTCGGCGTTGCCCAGGATACCGGTCAAGGGATTGTTCACTTCGTGGCGGAGAATTTCGCCGAAATCGCCGCTCGGTTCTCCCGCGGGAAACGAGCCCGCCGCCGCATAGTCGGCCAGCCGCACGCGCCGTGCGATCCTTTCGGCGGCGATGGAGAGAAAACTTCCGCTGCGGGCGACAAAATCGACGGCCCCCGACGCGATCAGAAAAGCCAGTTCCGCCTGCCGTCGGGCCCCCGCCACAACTACTACCGCGGCCGCCTCGGCGAGCTGCGCCGCGGCGGATTCCAGGGCCCCCTTCTGGCCCGTAGCCGGCGCCGCCGATTCGTCCAGCAGGATCACGCTGGGCTCGCCCTGGCGAAAGCCGCGGCGGGCCTCGCCCGGCGACAGCGCCAGCCGCACCTGATAGCAATCGCCGCTTCGTTCCAGCTCCGCGCGATACTTGCGGAGTAGGCCCAAGTCGGCGCAAACAATTTGGATGATAGGCTCCTTCATGATCCGTTCCTTTGACTCGATGCGACCGTAAGCCTGGTGCTCGTCCGAGATGGCGCGGGTTGGTCGGCGCGGTTCGAGCGCGGCTGCCGTGGCGCTCTGGCCAACGCGCGATGCACCGTTTCCTTAAGCTCCTCGACCAAAAACGGTTTGGCCAGATACGGCACACCGCTGGATTCCAGGAATTTGAAGGTATGCGGCGACATGGTGTCTCCGGTTACGAACACCAGCCGCTGACCCAACGGACTGCCTTGCCGCACCAGTTCCTGGTAAAAAGCGCGGCCGTCGACATGCGGCATGCGCAGGTCACAAATCACCAGGTCGTATGCCTTTCGCCGGACCTGTTCGAGCCCTTCGCGGCTGTCCAGCACCGTATCCACTGCGTGCCCTGTCTCACCCAGCACGTCGGCAATCAGCCGGGCCACGGTTGGCTCGTCTTCGACCACCAGGATGGTTTCCCGGTGGCGGCTTGCCCCTCTGGACAAAGGCTGCGCCTTGCGCCGCGATTTCGCCGGCGCCGCGGAAGCCATTGCCCTGGCGATCGCCCTGGCGATTGGTAGTTCCACCGTGAACGTCGCGCCCGCGCCTTCGCGGCTGTCCACCAAAACCTCTCCGCCGTGATCGTGCACGATCCCGTAGACGATGGAAAGGCCCAGACCGGTGCCCGCGCCGGGCGCCTTGGTGGTGAAGAACGGGTCAAAAATGTGCGACAGCGGTTCCGGAGCGATGCCCGGGCCGTCATCGGTCACCTCCAGCGCGATGCGGTCGGAGGAAATTCGCCGCGTGCGCAGCCAGATGTGCCCCTCGCCCTTGTCCATCTGGATAGCCTGCTCGGCATTGACGATCAGATTCAACAGAACTTGCTGCAACTGGATGGAGTCCGCCAGCGCCGCCGGCAGGCGAGGGGCAAGCTCCTTGACCACTTCAATATTCTCCAAACGCAACTCGTAGCTGCGCAGAGCCAGACAGCGCTCCACCACTTCGTTCAAATCCACGGGCAAGCGTTCGGGTTTGGTTTCCCGCGACAGCAGCAGCAGATTTTTCGCGATCCGGCTGACCCGCTCCGCTTGCTGCAGGATGCGCCGCACGTCGCCCCCCCGCCGCGAACCGTTTCGGCTGCGTCGCGTGAGCAGCAGTTGCGCATAACCGAGGATACTGGTGAGCGGATTATTGAGTTCGTGGGCGATGCCCGAAACCATTTGTCCGATGGCCGCCATCCGTTCGGTGTGCAGGAGTTTCCTTTCAATCAGCCGTTGCGTGGTCACGTCGCGATAGATTTCCAGCCAGCCCTGGCGATGCCCGCCGCCGTCCAGCACCGGCCGCGCAAACCGCTCCAGCAGCCTTCGCTCCGGCCGCTGCAATTCCAACTCGTCCCAGGACGCTTCATCCCGCCCAAACCGCTGGCGCCATCGCCCGGCTACCGCCTCGGAATCGGCAAACCGCGGCGCCAGGTGCGCAACCAGCGACTCGAAGGTCGCGTACCCGTCCAGCCGCGCCCGCTCCATCCGCAACATCTCGGCCAGACGATCGTTGGCAAATGACAGCTTGCCGCTCGGCTCGAAAAGCAAAACCCCGCAGGTCACCGAGTCCACCAGCGTCGCCAGAACGAAGGTCAACGCCACCGGCTCCGCGCCGCCGATTTTTTCGCCACCGGAAATCTCTTGGTTGTGCACGGCGTCGCTAGCCCGGGGGCCATCGCCTTGAGATGATTCCCGCTCGAGCCTCTCCCCATCCCATCCGCGGCTCGGCCGCGATGTCGGCACCGTTCACTTACCAGCGCGTCTCTAAAATCAGATAGCTGCACAACGCCGCCGTGCCCAGCATCGCAACGATCTCAACTGCAAGGCGCAACAAATGATAGTGAAGCCAAAATTGTCTACGCATTTGTTACCTCCCCCGCAAAGCACCATGCAACGCCGTTGCCATACACCGCGCTTGAGGAAGTGCCGGAGAATCAATCGGTTCAACACCGTGCCGCGGGGTGTGAATGTGCCGCTTTCCCACTCCGAAACTCCGGCCAAGCGTCATTCTTCGAAAATGGGAAATTAGTGTGGGCGCATGGGAGGGCGTAAAGGAGCCGCCATAACAACTCAAGCCGCAGATGCCGCGCCGTGCGCCGCGTCAGTGCACAGTGGGGTTTGCGTCGTACTGTTTGAGCTTGCGGTAGAGCGTGGTCTTGCCGATTCCCAGCAGCCTTGCCGCGGCCAGTTTGTCGCCGCTGGTTTCGCGCAGTGCGCGGAAAATGGCGCGCCGCTCCAGCTCTTCGAGCGGCACCAACTCGTCGGACTCCGGCAGTGTTTCAGCCGGGGCGTAGTGCAGGTTGGAGGGAAGATCGCCGACGTGCAGGATCGGACCGGAACCCAGCGCCACGGCGCGCTCGATGGCGTTCTCCAGCTCCCGGACATTCCCCGGCCAATCATAGGCCATCAGGCGCCGCATGGCGTCCTCGGAGATCACGCGCACCG
>Ga0207007_1266_pt1 | contig 12248 bp, 10 predicted proteins | sample Alteio_BWMinCont_85_FD_153487 | JGI IMG/M metagenome (GOLD analysis project Ga0207007, IMG submission 153487) | Enriched cells from forest soil in Barre Woods Harvard Forest LTER site, Petersham, Massachusetts, United States -... | ecosystem: Environmental > Terrestrial > Soil > Temperate forest >...
GCACGGTGTACTTCAAACAGGGTTAGCTTTTCGTCGAAGTACGCTGGGTCCAAGCCCGAATCCTTGGCGTGCTTGAGTCGTTCTAGCCCTCGAACGGCTTCATCTATCCCTCGGTTCACCATGAAAATTGCTTCGTAAAGATGAGATTTTTGCATTTAGCACTCCTCCATCGTTTGCGGCGTGAAGGCTATGATTCGGCAGTTGATTGAAGCGCCGGAACACGCGTCTGCAGTGGAGTTTGATGCTTTGTTGAATGGGCCTACAAATTCAGCAGGAGAACGGTACGGCGAGTGTGTGATCCGTAGTGGGTCGACATGCGAGGCGAAAATGAACCGCCAATGGGTGGGTTGCACCCGAAAGCGGAACCCGATAACTTCTGGTCCAGCCATTGTTGCCTCTAATCCAGGCGACTTTGGTCAGGGGCGCGTCCGGTGCTTGTAACACTGGCGCGTCCCGCTTCTTTACCTTGTCTTCCTAGCCTTCCACTTTTTGCCAATTCGCTTTCGATATTGCGAGCGCTTAATCGTCTTCAACTTCTCGATGTCATCTGGTGACCAGAGGCGATATCCAACTGCCCCAATAAGCGTCGGGACCGGAGCTGCAACCCTGCCAGACTTGATCCACCTCTGGAGCGTAACTTGATGAATGCCGATCTGCTCAGCAGCCTCTTCAGTTGTAAACTTTCCATCAATCAACGCTATACCTATAGCATTCGGTGGATTTTGTCAATCACTAAATTCAAGCTAAAGCTAGTGTACTTCACATGCGCCCAGGGGCATCTGAGGAAAATTGCATCTGTACTGAAGCCCACCAAAAACGCGAAGTCGGGAGTGGCTTTTCAGCATGCCGAGTTGAGGAGCGATCCGGGTTTTGCAGAGTCAGAGCAAATCGCCACAGCTCAGGCCAATGTTGCATAGAGAAGTTTTTGAGTTCGACGTACTGCGAAGCGCCCAGGTGGCAGATTTGCTGCCGTCCGCATGGAAGCAGTTCGCCTGATGGCAACGCGAAGAACGCGATTTGCCGGGACGTGTTTGGGATGTGACAATGTAAGTACGGGCATACTGCTCTCACTGGTAAACGGCCGGAGAGATATTTGTAACTCTCTTTTGGGGAGCGGGGCACCACATTTGCGTGGCCTACGGAATTCTCGGGGCCTGCAAGCACTTGGGAGATGATCGTTGGATCGAAGGGAAGCACGAATCGCAGCGCTGAAGAATCTCCTGAAGGAGAGGATCGTCATTTTGGACGGCGCCATGGGCACGATGATCCAGGCGCAGAATCTCGAGGAATCGGCGTTTCGTGGCTCTCAATTTCTCGGGCACCCTCGCGACCTGCGCGGGAATTTCGACGTACTAAACATCACGCAGCCGCAGATCGTCGCAGCCATTCAACGCCAGTATCTCGAAGCCGGCGCCGATATCATCAAGACCAACACGTTCAACGCAAACGGAATTTCGGCGCTCGATTACGGACTCGAAAGCAACATCCATGAAATCAACGTCGCCGGGGCGAAGATCGCCCGGCAAGTGGCCGACGAATTTGAAACCACGCATCCCGGACAGATTCGCCTTGTTGCAGGGTCGATGGGGCCGACCAATCGCACGGCGTCCATGTCGCAGGACGTAAATAGTCCCGCCTCGCGCGGCGTCAGCTTCGATAAATTGCGCGAAGTGTATTACGAGCAGGCGCACGGCCTCATCGAAGGCGGCGCGGATATTCTCCTGCTCGAGACGATTTTTGACACTCTGAACGCTAAGGCCGCGCTCTTTGCCATCAGCCAATACAACGATGAATATTTTGCAGGCGCCGGATACCGCGTCCCGGTAATGGTTTCCGTCACCATCACCGATCAGAGCGGGCGCACGCTTTCCGGGCAAACGGTCGAAGCCTTTTGGATCTCCGTTTCGCACATGGACATGCTGAGCGTTGGCATCAACTGCGCGCTCGGCGCGAAGCAGATGCGCTCGTACATCGAGGAGCTTTCGCATCTCGCGCCCGTGCACATCAGTTGTCATCCGAACGCGGGGCTTCCCAACGCCTTCGGCGGATTTGATGAGACGCCGGAACGTATGGCTGCCGATCTGGGCGAATTCGCCTCGAGCGGTTGGCTGAACATCGCCGGCGGCTGCTGCGGAACCACGCCTGCGCATATCCGGGCCATTGCGGGGGCAGTGCGCGGCGCAAGGCCGCATGCGCTCTCAGCGCCCGAGCGGTACACGCGGTTCAGCGGCCTCGAACCCCTCGTGCTGCGGCCGGATTCGCGCTTCATCAACATCGGTGAACGCACCAATGTCACCGGCTCGCCTAAATTTTCCAAGCTGATTCTCGCCGGCGAACTCGAAGCCGCGCTCTCCGTAGCGCGGCAGCAAGTTGAAAACGGCGCGCAGATTATTGATATCAACATGGACGAAGCCATGCTCGATTCCGAGCAGGCCATGACCACGTTTCTGCATCACATTGCGGCCGAACCCGACATCGCCCGAGTTCCGATCATGATTGACAGCTCGAACTGGAAAATCATCGAGGCCGGCCTGAAATGCATTCAGGGCCGGGGCATCGTCAATTCCATCAGCTTGAAGGAAGGCGAAGAGGCTTTCCGGCAGCGCGCGCGTCTTGTCCGGCGCTACGGAGCGGCCATGGTAGTGATGGCTTTCGATGAAAAAGGTCAGGCGGATTCGATCGTGCGCAAGATGGAAGTGTGCACAAGAGCTTATAAAATTCTTACGGAAGAAGCCGGCGTGCTTCCGGAAGATATTATTTTCGATCCGAATATCCTTACCGTGGCCACGGGCATCGAAGAACACAACAATTACGCCGTCGATTTCATCGAAGCCGTGCGTCAGATCAAGGCCAAACTCCCCTACGCGAAGGTGAGCGGCGGCGTCAGCAATATTTCATTTTCTTTCCGCGGCCAGAACGTGGTGCGCGAAGCGATGCACTCCGCCTTTCTCTATCGCGCAATCCAAGCCGGCTTGGACATGGCCATCGTGAATGCCGGCCAGCTTGCGGTCTACGAGGAAATTCCGAAGGATCTGCTTCACCTGGTCGAGGATGTTTTGCTCAACCGACGGCCGGACGCCACGGAACGTTTGCTGGCGTTCACGGAGACCGTGAAGGCCAAAGAAAAAGGAGCGGTGGAAGAAGACACCTGGCGCAGGGGCACGCTTGAAGAGCGCCTTACGCACGCGCTTGTGAAAGGGATCACGGATTACATCGAGGAAGACACCGAAGAGGCGCGGCAAAAATTCGGAAAACCTCTGGCGGTGATTGAAGGCCCTCTGATGAACGCCATGAACGTCGTCGGAGATCTGTTTGGATCGGGCCGGATGTTCTTGCCGCAAGTGGTCAAGAGCGCACGCGTTATGAAAAAAGCGGTCGCGTATCTGCAGCCTTATCTGGAAGCGGAAAAGCAGGCGGGCGGCGTGTCCGTCAAGGGACGCATCGTCATGGCCACCGTGAAGGGCGACGTCCACGACATCGGCAAAAATATCGTGGGCGTGGTGCTGGGCTGCAACAATTATGAAGTGATCGATCTTGGCGTGATGGTGCCCGCCGATAAGATTCTGAAAACCGCGCGCGAAACGGGCGCGCATTTGATCGGGCTGAGCGGACTGATCACGCCTTCGCTCGAGGAAATGACGCACGTCGCGAAGGAAATGGAGCGCGAAGGTTTCACCGTTCCCTTATTGATCGGTGGCGCCACGACCAGCCGCACGCACACGGCAGTGAAAATCGCGCCTTCGTACCGCCAGCCGGTCATTCATGTGCAGGACGCCTCGCGGGCCGTCGGCGTCGTAGGTAGTTTGCTTAGCGCCGAGATGAAAAATAATTTTACGGAGCAAAACAGCAGGGAACAGGAGCTCGCTCGAGAGAAACATTCGTCGCGAAAGGCGCAGCCACTATTGCCGTTCGCCGAAGCGCGGGCCAAAAAGCCCGTTTACGATTGGTCTCGGTACGCACCGCCGCGCCCTTCGTTCCTCGGAACGCGCGTTTACAATCCGGTGCCTCTCGAAGAAATCGTTCCATACATCGACTGGACGCCGTTTTTTCACGCCTGGGAGCTGCGCGGAATATATCCGAAACTATTCGAGCAGGAAGGCGTCGGCCCGAAGGCGAGGGAGCTATTTGACGACGGCCAAAAATTGCTCGATTGTATCGTCCGCGAAAAATTGCTGGAAGCGCGAGCCGTAATCGCATTTTTCCCCGCGAGCAGCGTTCAGGACGATATCGAAGTGTACGCGGATGATGCGCGCCATCTCCTCACCACTTTTCACACCTTGCGCCAGCAAATGGTAAAAGGGAATCAGGAACCCAGCTATGCGGTGGCGGATTTTATCGCTCCGCGCGAAAGCGGCCGCGCGGATTATCTAGGAATGTTTGCCGTCACCGCGGGATTGCGCATAGAAGCGCTCGTCGCAAAATTTGAAAGAGAAAATGACGACTATAACGCTCTGATGGCCAAGGCCCTCGCCGACCGTCTTGCCGAAGGCCTTGCCGAACTGACCCACAAACGCGCGCGCATCGAGTGGGGGTACGGCAAAGACGAGAAGCTAAGCCATGACGAACTTGTGCGCGAACGATATCGCGGCATTCGTCCCGCGCCGGGCTACCCTGCGCTGCCCGATCACACCGAAAAACGCCCACTCTTTGACCTCGTCTGCGCGGAAAAAAATACGGGCATCACGCTGACGGAAAATTTCGCAATGTATCCGGCGGCGTCCGTGAGCGGATTCTACTTTTCGCATCCCGAATCGAAATATTTTGCCGTCGGAAAAATCGGCCGCGACCAGGTCGAGGATTACAGCCGCCGCAAAGGCCTCGATTTGCGCATCGTGGAGCGCTGGCTCGCCCCCAACTTGAATTACGATCCCGACGCCGCGTAGGAGCTGCCTAGCGCGGGCTTCAACCTGCGATTTTAGTCCTTGCTGCGCACGAACCCCGGCAATCTGAAGCCCGCGCCATGACAACCAAAAACGAAAACTCCAAGGCAGCGCCGAATATCCGGCGACTGCCCTGGAGTTTTCCGCTATGCCGTTATATTTGCTGCGAACCTTACGGCAAATCGTAGCGCAAGTCGATGTACACCATGTTCGTGTGAGCGGTATACGGTTGCCCGGCTCCAAGAACCCACGGGGTGCGCGACACATAGGAGTATTGCGTGATGACCTTTATGTCGCCATAGTTCGGATTCCGCCAGAACGTTTGGATAATGCCGACCGTTGGCTCGTAGAGGAAGCGGTTGGCCGAGTTCGATGAACCTGGTTGACCGTAACCGAAGAACGTGGTGGCAGGCGGGGTTCCGGCTGTGACCGAACTGACGTTCTTTCCAAAGTATGCCGCGCTGTAGTACCCGTAGAACATTGTCTTCGGGGTTACCTGGTATTCAAGACCGCCAATCGCCGATCCGGAATGGACTCCAGAGAGTGTTCCGTCCGGCCTGATAATAAAGTCCGGGCCGCCGGTGCTGGCGATGTAGCGTCCCCCGCCATAGCTCCAGTATCCAGTGCCCATCAGACGGAAGTTCTTGAACAACTCCACATTCAACCCAACCTCGCCTCCCCCGCCATGAATCGTGCTGGTTACTGTGTTTGCGGCGGTAACGGTTGTCGGGTTCGTTAAAGTCGATTGAATCAGGTTGATCGCTTTGAAGGTACGGAACAGACCGGCGAAATCAAAATGGACGTGGCGCCCGCCCGGATCAAAGTCGAGGGAGGTTTTGGCAATGATGTCGGGAGCGAGGTTGGGCGTGTTCGGGTTATTCACTCCGGTCGCGCTGCTGGTATTGCCGCTGTTGCTGTCAAACTCCTGGAAATTGTTTGCAGTGGAAGTAAGGTTTGCCGGCTCTGTCACAGAGCTTGGCAGAGTTTGCTCCGGATTTTCGACGGAAACGCCGATGGCCCAGCTCTTGGTGGGGTGTACAATCACGCGAAACGCCGGTTGCCGAGCCCAGGTGAGGCCCAGCAAGTAGTTCGTGTCCATCTCCTGGCCGTAGAAGAGGTCTCCCGGCAACGCGGACAGTCCATTACGGTTGGGAGTCAGGAAGCTCCAGGATTGCCCACCGAAGATTTCAATCTTATCCCTCCTGTAATCCACCCAATAAAGCCGCATACGAAGCGAGTTGCTGTTGCTCGTATCGTTTGCGTTGGCAGGCTGATAGCCGAGGAAGTCAGCCTCGAGGTAACCCGTCACATCCGCATCGCCGAATTTGGCGTGGGTTCTCAAACCGATACGTGAGTTTTGCGCCGAAAGACGCAGTTCGGTGAGACGGCCGGGCAAGGTATTGTTATACGGGATCGAGCCGAAGCTTGTCCCGATGCCGCCAAGGTTTGTGGAGCGGAAAACACCTGTCAAGTCCATAAAACCGAGAGGGTAGAATTCAGCGCCGCCGATTTTGAAATAGAGCGGCGACTCATTGTCGTTTTTTTGCGGCGCCATCATGGCAGCCGCAGTCGTACCTGGCACCGGAGCCCCTGGCGCCGCAACTGCGGTTGAAACCGGAGTTGTGGAGGAGATCGCCGCGGTGGATTCGGCTGGAGCGGACGAGGATTCCGAAGGCGTTGTCACTCCGAGTTTTTCCTCGAGCGCTTCCATCTTTAGCTGCTGTGCTTTGAGGGCTGCACGCTGCGCCTCAAGCTCCGCCCTTTGTTCCTCCACGAGGCTGCGAAGGTCCTGCATCTCGCTTTCGATGACCGAAGATTCCGGCTTCACCGCGGTTGGTTTGTCTGGCAAAGTAGAAGTGCTATTCGCCGCTATGGGCGTATCTTCTTTCCCGGTCTCACCGGCCTTGCCCGCCAGAATCGGCGATGCCGCGAGACTGATGCCCAACAACACTACTGCGAATGCTCGCATTTCATTTCCTCCTGAAAATGAAGTACAAATTCTAGTATTCATCCGTGTAACTGAATTGGGATTACTTGCTTGCAAAATCCCCCCGAGCAATTGAGCGAGACCACTGGTCTAAATGAGTTGACCCTATCCCCACCCGGGATCGGCCTACTCCAGCTGCGCCTTGGCAAAAATGTTGAGTCACTGAGCCTTTTCTTAGAAAAGCGATTTGCCCTTCCGCAAACAGGCCCCTGCTCAGACACTTCCAGGCTCAGTGGACAGTATCGGGACGGGCTTAATGGCCCATGAGAGGAATGTTAATATTGCGTTACAAATCGTCCGATTGGGTGTTTTTGGCCTCATAAAAACGAAATCCATTTTCCCTGTATATTATTGAAACATAAAGACTTGCTCTTAGAGTAGACTGAGTTTCCCTACAAGAATAGATTGTTACTCCAAAGTTGAGGAAGACGATGAAAACGAAAGCTGCCTATTTTGCCGCGCTGTGTCTTCTGCCAGGCCGCTTGTTGCTGATGCTCCTGCAATCATCCCTATGGACGAGGAGCCTCATCCTCATCTCGCCCTTCACAATGACTATGTGAAAATGTTTACGGTCGAAGTGGTGCGCGGCGATTCTATCCTTCTGCATCGTCACGACCAGGACACGATCGCCATCGCAATCGGCGAGCAGCTTGTCACCGTCGGCATCCCCGGCAAGCCGGACGTGCACCAGAAAAATGCGGACGCCCAGGTTCGGCTGCAGCGCTCCGGATACATGCATTCCACGCACGTCGACGGAGACGCGCCTTGCCACACGGTAGCTGGCAAGCTGATGCACGCACAAACAACTTTTCACAAGGTTTGCGCGGAAATCTTGCCTGGCCAACCGTTAAAGTGTATAGGGGCTTTTTGCGGAGGGGCGAACCGCGTAGCGTGCCCTGCATCGGCCAACCGGAACTCGAGTCGGATCAGACTGAAGCGCGGCTTGTATCGGTGCTCCCGGTGGTTTGATCCATAGCGCGGACGATCCATACAGGAGGGACATGGCCCGATTGATCGTCGCTCTAGATTCCGCAGTGATAGCTTCAGGTTCATCCAATAAGCTCGAAGAGACACTGCAGCCTGGCCAGTTCAAATGGCGCGGTTTCGGGCAGGCCCCTCCTGCGGAGGTCCGGAGTGCCGGAGACAAAGACGCGCGGTTGATTGAAATTATTTTCCCGGCAGCGTCGAAATAGAAATCGGCGCAGAACCCTAAGGATAACCACGAAACTCGCGAAGGCCGTTTTTTCTTATCGCGGGAGTTTATGGGTTTCCTGGTCCTCAGGCCGATCTATTTCATGGAAGGAAAAATCGGACGGGATACGCCGCCCGCAATCACCCGCCCTGAATATTTCTACGGATTTGTTGGAGCGGGGCTGGCCTGGCAGGTGTGGAACCTCGGGTTGTCGACAGATCCCGTGCGATACCGCGCGATGCTCCCGCCGTCCATCCTTGAAAAAGTTACCCGGCGAATTGCGCGGATTGTCTTGTTCTCACAGCACCGGCTCCCTGGATTGGTTGTTTTCCTTCTCACTTCTCAACGCGCACATCACGACCAAGCCCAGGCGCGCCTCCGCTTGATCCAAATCCGATTTATAGTAGTTGGAATTCCTATAAAGTCCTATTATAGGAAGAGCCATCCCGGTCGAATCGGATTTGCTTTGGAGTGCGTGTAGAAATTGCAATTCCAGCACGCCAGCGGCAAAAGCCATTCCGCTCCTGCAGGCTTTTTGTCACGGCTGAAGCCGTGATCCACAAAGGTGTAGGTTGCAGCGGCCTCTTTAGCCCGCGTGATTTGGGTCTTGTCTCTGCGCTTTCGGGCGCGCGGCTATCGCTGCGACATTCCGACGAGGGACTGAAAAATGGGGTTTACAGCCCCTGTCCGGCTTGTTTGACTTTGTAGGAGGATCCCCATGGACTTGTCCCAGCTGCACGTATTTCTGACCGTGGCGAAGGAACAAAGCTTTTCTCGCGCCGCGGAAAAACTCTACCGCACGCAGCCGGCGGTAAGCATCGTCATTCACAAACTCGAGGAATCGGTCGGCCAGCCGCTGCTCGTGCGCGGCGCGCGCCAGGTAAAACTCACGGATGCGGGCGAACTTCTGCGCGATTACGCCGAGCGCCTGCTCAACCTGCGCGACGAAATTCAGAAGGGAATGGAGGACCTTAAGAGCATGGGCCGCGGTGAATTGCGGCTCGGTGTGAACGAAAGCTCGATCCACGCTCTGCTCCCGGCCCTCGCGCGCTACAGAAAACTCTATCCTGGGGTGAAGCTGATCATGCACCGCACGCTTTCGCGCGACATCCCTCAGGAAGTTTTGAATTATCGCCTGGACCTCGGCACCGTTTCCTACGTCCCGCAAGACGCGAAACTGACGGTCGTAGAAATCCTGCGCGACGAGCTGACGTTCGTCGCCCCCCCGAAGCATAAGCTGGCGCGCCGCTCTTCGGTCGACATCAAGGAACTCGGGGAAGAAACCTTCATCGCGCACAATGTGGAATCGCCCTACCGCTCGCGCGTCATTCAACTCTTCGAGAAGCACCGCACGCCGCTTCATCGCAACATCGAAATGCCCACGATCGAGAGCATCAAGCGCTTCGTGCAAATGGGCATGGGCGTGGCGATCGTCCCCCGCATGTGCGTCGGCTGGGAAGTCGAAAGAAAACTTCTGGCCGAAGTCCGCATCCGGCAGCTGAAGATGCCGCGGTCGCTGTACCTTGTGTCGCGCAAAGGCGCGCGCCTCTCGCATGCCGCCGTCGGATTGATGAAGCTACTGAACGCGTAACGGCGAAACAGAATCGGGAGGTCGGTTTAGATCTTGGGGAGGGCAAGTCGCGGGAAAGTGGCTCGAAAAAAACTGCACGTCCAGGGTGAGCCATGAAAATCCGTTCTGGAAAGCGTGTGCTCCAATCAGAAAATCGGCGATGATGCGGCGCGGGCCGGGCTCGCGTTGCCGCCGCGTGCGAGCAGCAGGGGCGTGGAATCCGCGGCCGGCAATTCGCCAAATGGTTTCGTCGAGGTTCCAGTCTGCCGAATTGCCTGTTGCAGCCAGGAAGGTATCCAGGAAGGCTTCGTCTTTCGACCGAGAAGCGAGCAGTTCGCTGAAGACCGGCGCCCGAAGGATCAAACTACCCTCTTCCAGCACGGCGCGCATGGCGGCCTTCGCCGCCAAGTTCAGCGAGTCCTCTTCATTCCATTGCGTTGGTGGAGTAGCCGCAGTCCAGGTTTCCAAAATTGATGCTCACACTGTTTTCAGGATCGACGACGAGTAACTCGAAAGAAAAATTCGGCACGCAAAACAAAAAGCCCGCCCCGGTTAAGGGACGGGCTTTTGTGCGTTTGATGGCTCTATGAAAACTGCGCCGCGGACAATGGGTACGCGTTTCAGGCGCAAATGGATTGCGCCGCTTATGAAGATGAGATCTGACAGAACCCGCTCGAAGGTCGAATCGTTCGAGCGATTACCTCGGATCCCCGTGAGAGGTTCCGAAGCTTGGGCAACTTCACCTGCACACCTGCACAGGATCGTTTGCCGCTATGTTTAGAAAGGAGGTGATCCAGCCGCAGGTTCTCCTACGGCTACCTTGTTACGACTTCACCCCAATCATGGGCCATACCTTGGGCGCGTGCTTCCTTACGGTTAGCTGCGCGACTTCTAGTACAGCTCACTTTCGTGATGTGACGGGCGGTGTGTACAAGGCCCGGGAACGTATTCACGGCGTCGATCTGATACGCCATTACTAGCGATTCCAGCTTCATGCAGCCGAGTTGCAGACTGCAATCCGAACTGAGCATGGCTTTGTCCGATTAGCTCCCCCTCGCGGGTTCGCAACAGTCTGTACCATGCATTGTAACACGTGTGTAGCCCTGGACATAAAGGCCGTGCTGACTTGACGTCATCCCCACCTTCCTCTCCGTTATCCGGAGCAGTCCTCGTAGAGTTCTCCCTTGCGGGTAGCAACTACGAGTAAGGGTTGCGCTCGTTGCGGGACTTAACCCAACACCTCACGGCACGAGCTGACGACAGCCATGCAGCACCTCTACTACTGTCCCTTGCGGGAAGACGATATTTCTACCGTTGGTCAGTAGCGGTTCAAGCCCAGGTAAGGTTCTTCGCGTTGCGTCGAATTGAACCACATGTTCCACCGCTTGTGCGGGCCCCCGTCAATTCCTTTGAGTTTCAGTCTTGCGACCGTACTCCCCAGGCGCAGAACTTAACGCGTTAGCTACGGGACGACCCGCCTACGCGGGCCACCCCAAGTTCTGATGGTTTAGGGCTAGGACTACCAGGGTATCTAATCCTGTTTGCTCCCCTAGCTTTCGTTCCTCAGTGTCAGTTGCGATCCAGCCAGCCGCCTTCGCCACGGGTGTTCCTGCAGATATCTACGCATTTCACCGCTACACCTGCAATTCCACTGGCCTCTCTCGCACTCGAGCACGGCAGTTTTGAAAGCAGCCTCTGGGTTAAGCCCAGAGATTTCACTTCCAACTTGCCGCACCACCTACGAACCCTTTACGCCCAGTAATTCCGAGCAACGCTGGCCCCCTACGTATTACCGCGGCTGCTGGCACGTAGTTAGCCGGGGCTTCTTATACCCGTACCGTCAAACCCTTGCGGGTCATTCGTCCGGGTCGAAAGGGGTTTACACTCCGAGAAGCTTCATCCCCCACGCGGCGTCGCTGCGTCAGGCTTTCGCCCATTGCGCAATATTCCCCACTGCTGCCTCCCGTAGGAGTCTGGACCGTGTCTCAGTTCCAGTGTGGCCGGCCATCCTCTCAGACCGGCTACCGATCAAAGCCTTGGTGAGCCGTTACCTCACCAACTAGCTAATCGGGCGCGGGCTCCTCCTCAGACGGCCTTGCGGCCTTTGAGTCCAAAGACCGGAGTCTTCGGAATGTCATGCGGTATTAGCCCCGCTTTCGCGGGGTTATCCCCCATCCGAGGGCAGATTGCCCACGTGTTACGCACCCGTGCGCCGTGCGCCATCCGTATTGCTACGGACGCGCACTCGACTTGCATGTGTTAAGCACGCCGCCAGCGTTCGCTCTGAGCCAGGATCAAACTCTCGTGTGAAACTGGCTGCTTAGAAAACAAAAAAGCCCGACTCCCATTCCTGGATGTCGGACCTCAAGTCTTCCAAGCGAACTTTTTATCGCTCGATTCACTCAATCCCTTGGCATTTGCATGCCAAGGTCAATCGAACGGGTTCTGGCACATCTCATCTTACCCAGTTTGTCAAAGAGCAATGGCCTCCTGTCCAGCAGGCAGGCATACGTACAGCCCAACGATCATAGCATCCGAAACTCAAATGTCAAGCATAAGTCCGAGGAGTCGACCGGGCGTTTGTGGAAAACCGGGAATCGTGCTCGGGCGCGCCATGTG
>Ga0207007_1267_pt1 | contig 12247 bp, 13 predicted proteins | sample Alteio_BWMinCont_85_FD_153487 | JGI IMG/M metagenome (GOLD analysis project Ga0207007, IMG submission 153487) | Enriched cells from forest soil in Barre Woods Harvard Forest LTER site, Petersham, Massachusetts, United States -... | ecosystem: Environmental > Terrestrial > Soil > Temperate forest >...
AGGATGAACATTTTTTTCAATTCCGGCTTTTGCAGTAAGGGTTTTTATGACCATAAATACCATTTCGCGGCTGAGTTTTCTCCCGTTTTTATTCAGGAAGAAAATACCTTCAAACCCAGACTTTATGGGTATATGAACCCTCACATGATTCGCATACAATGAAATATGTTTCAATGCTTCGCCGCCTATTGGCACCAGCCGTTCTTTGTTCCCTTTGCCGATCACTCTCAGGAAACCATCATCAAAATAAATATGGGATGTCTGCAGGCCGATAAGTTCAGACACCCGCAATCCACTGCTGTACAGTGTTTCCAGCATGGCGCGGTTGCGTTGTCCTTCTGGCTTGCTCATGTCTATCTGCTGAAAAATGCTGTCAATTTCTTCGACACTCAATACATCCGGTAGCTTCCTTTTTAATCGTGGGGTTATCAGCAGTTCGGAGGGGTCGCTTTGGGTGATGTTTTCAGTAAGGAGGTATGTAAAAAAACTCTTAATACCAGAAATGATCCGCGCCTGGCTTGCAGCGCTTAATCCTATTTCCACGATCTGGTTGATGAAGGTGGAGAGATGCTCAAGTTTAACTGATTGTATTGCAAGTCCGCCGTATGTTGAATCCAGGAACCCAAACAGCTTGTCCACATCATCCTGGTATGCCTCCACGGTATTGGACGATAAGCCCTTTTCCACTTTGAGGTAAATGGCAAAACCACGCTTATAATGTTCTCCGGCCATGCACAAATATGGCTTGTTTATGGATAATATTGACCATTTTAGGGGTAAAGAATTTTTGTAGCTTTGCCTCTGTTAATAGAAAATGCTTATATTGCACATAGAATTTGCCAAAATGAGAAGTATTGCCTTAGTATCCGTGGTTTTTATCGCGTTGTTCTTTTCCTGTGCCAGTAACCATAAAGATGCCAAAACCGACACGTCAGGCTATGATACAGTGAGGACGGACAGCGGTGTCTCCATTATCAAAGATAAAGCTGGTAAAATAGTCACTACCGTTCCTACCAGCAGCCTTCCAAATGTTGGGAAGAGCACCAGCCAAAATACCGCGGTATCTGCAAAAGACGACAGCAGTAATGGCACAAGCCCTGCAACAGCATTTCCTTATTATATCGGCGGTGTTTTAATACATGGTGAAGGTGGAAATATTACGCTTGATGAACTTGGCACGGGCAACAATATCAAACCCTTATATGTGCAGGCCTGTAACAGTGAAGGCAGGTTTGGGTTTAACGGGCAATGCTCAGGTCCTTTACTGATGCAACTGCGTTTGCCGAATGGGAATATCCAGTTTGTGGTAAGGCCAAAAGACACCATAGATTTTACGATAGTTCTTGAATCCCCGCAAAATTACAAGGTATATGGATCACCTGAATCCCTGCAACTTGAAGAAATATTTAACATATTGAATGATGCAAATGCAAAGAAGGAAGTCATTGAGGACAGGCTTAAAGCCGCCAAAAATAACAATCCCTTATATTCTCATCTTGTTGAAAAGCGGATAGAGCAATATAAGCAGATTAATATTGAAAAAAGAGCCAATTTAATGTCATATATTAATAAAATTGATACTTCATACGTGGGGTTACTTGCGGCAGTTTACCTGGACCCCGTTGAAAATTTTGAGTTTCTGAAAAACCTGGATAAAAAAATGGCAGGCCGCTATGCCAATACGCCATTTTATAAATCCCTGCATGAAAAAGTCACAACCTATGAAGTCGTTGAAGTCGGAAAATTTGCACCTGAAATTATATCCCAAACCCCTGAGGGGAAAACTGTTAAGCTATCTTCATTGAGAGGCAAAGTGGTTTTCTTGAGTTTCTGGGGATCATACGTGCCGAAGAGCCGTGATGAAAACCCGCACTATGAAAAGCTTTACAAAAAATACAAAGATAAAGGCCTTGAAATCGTTAGCTATTCTATTGATAAAAAGAAGCAGGATTGGGACCAGGCCATCAGTGACGATCACATGAACTGGATGAATCTTTCAGATCTGCTCGGTTATAACTCTGGGGCTGCACAGACCTATGTGATCAGTGATGTGCCTGTCAGTTTTTTAATAGACAAGACTGGCAGGATCGTGGCTAAAAATATTTACGGCAAAGAGCTGGACAAAAAATTAGAACAGCTTATTCACTAACATGAAAACCCTTCAAATCAAGGATATGATCCTCTACGAGGATGATCGTATTATTATATTCAACAAGCCTGCCGGCATTACATCTGAAAAGGACAATGCTCCCGGGGCAGTGAGCCTTTATGATATGGGCAAGAAATACAGCCCACAGATCATGCTTTGCCACAGGCTCGATAAAGAAACCAGCGGGGTAATCCTGGCTGCCAAATCGGAAGATGATTACCGCACATTTTCGATCATGTTCCAAAAAAGAGAGATACACAAAGAGTATCATGCTATTGTAGAGGGTGTGCGGAAATTTGAAAATACCATGATCAATTTCCCATTAACTAAAAAGGGAACTTTCAGGGCGGTTGTTGACAAAAAGGACGGCAAGCGGGCTGAAACCATTGTTGATACTATTGAACATTTCAAACATTATACACTTATTAAGGCTCAGCCGATTAGCGGGCGTTTTCACCAGATAAGGGCGCATTTAACTGCAGTTGGCTGTCCTCTTGTCGGGGATGTGCTTTATGGAGGCAAGCCTTTCTTTTTGTCACAGGTAAAACGCAAGTACAACCCGAACAGAGATGAGGAAGAATCGCCGCTCATGGGTCGTGCCGCCCTGCATTCTTATTCCCTGAAATTTGAATACCCTGAAGGCAAAGAATTTTCAGTCGAAGCGCCATATCCAAAAGATTTTGAAACGACCTTGAAGATGTTACGGAAGTTTGATTTCATAGGGGAAGGGATAGGAGTTAGGCATTAGGCGTTAGTCTTCGCTTGCGCCTAATGCCTGTCGCCTAACGCCTTTATTTCAAACCCATCCCTGTCATTCAAAAAAGGCATATACCTCCTTGTGAATTTTAAGGAGTCTTCGTTAAGGGTAGCTATGATGGTTTTTTCTTCATTGATAATTTCATCCTGGATTTCTCCCTGGCTGTTGATCCACATGGTTCTCCCTGAATAATCAATATCGTTTCCGTCTTTGCCAACACAATTCACACCTACTACAAAGCATTGGTTTTCAATGGCTCGCGCCTGTAATAATTTGCGCCAGTGCTCAATTCTTTTATCAGGCCAGTTGGCGACAAATAATAGCAGATCATAGTTCTCTACATTACGGATCCAAACCGGGAAGCGAAGATCATAACATACCATCGGGCATATGGTCCAGCCGTTTACGGCGACAATAAGTTTTTTATCTCCGGGGCTAAAAACCTTCTCTTCGCCGGCCATGGAAAAGAGGTGCCTTTTATTATAAATTTCAAAACTGCCATCGGGCCGCATCAAGATCAGCCGGTTATAGTAATTCCCGTTTTCTTCGATGATCAGGCTGCCTGTTATTACTGCATTAGCTTTTGCTGCAATGGTTTTCATCCAGTTTACAGCCTTACCATTCATGCTTTCATATAGTTTGGACGGATTCATGGAGAAACCCGTAGAAAACATTTCAGGTAACACGATTATATCCACATGCTCGTTAATGGATTTGATCTTTTCGCCAAACATATTGAGGTTCGCTTCAATATTTTCCCAATGCAGTTGGGCTTGGATCAATGCAATTTTCAGATCTTGCATAAGCGCTTTCCGGCTTCAATGAGGGTGTCCTCGTTTTTCGCGAAACAGAACCGAAGTATTTTCTGGTCAATCTTGTTGTGGTAAAAAGCAGTAGTGGGTATGCAGGCCACCCCATAGTCTTTGGTGATCCTTTCTGCCATAGCTCGGTCGGGCTCGTTACTAATGCCACTGTAATCCACACAGAGGAAGTATGTACCCTGACACGGTATCGGTTTCAATCTTGATCCCGAAATACTTTCTAAAAACAAATCCCTTTTTTTCTGGTAGAATTCATTCAGCCCGAGATAATGCGCTTCATCATCAAGGATATCAGAGTATGCCCATTGCACCGGTGTAAATGCCGAAAACATTGCATAAGAATATACTTTCCTGAATTCTTCGGTAAGTTCTTTTGGGGCAAGGACATATCCTGTTTTCCAGCCGGTAGTGTGATAAGTCTTGCCAAATGAGGAGATCACAAAACTGCGCTTGGCAAGTTCCGGATATCTGCAAACACTCTCGTGCCTTCCACCATCAAAAACGATGTGCTCATATACCTCATCGCTGATGATAATAATGTCTTTGTTGGCCACTATTTTCTGCAACTGCTTCATATCATCAGGCGAGAAAGTGATACCTGTCGGGTTATGAGGTGTATTGATGATGATCATCCGGGTTTTGGCATTCACCAGTTTCTTTACCTGGTCCCAGTTGATCTTATAATCAGGCGCATTGAGCTGAATATATTTTGGTGTGCCTTTGTTGATGAGGATGGCAGGCAGGTAAGAATCGTAGGCCGGTTCGAAAATAATGACCTCATCATTGTATTTGATCATGGCCGATATGGCCACATAGATGGCCTGCGTGGCCCCGGCAGTAATGGTTATTTCCTTATCCGGGTCATATTTGGCACCATAGAGTTTTTCGGTTTTGGCCGCAATTTTTTCACGCAGCGGCAGCACACCAGGCATGGGCGCATACTGGTTTTTGCCTTCGTGCATGAATTTGTTCACATAGTCTATTAGTTTCGGCGGACAGTTAAAATCCGGGAAACCCTGGGCAAGGTTTATGGCATTATGCTTGACAGCCAATGCCGTCATGATCGAAAAAATGCTCTGCTCCACACCCGGGAGCTTCGATGAAATGGTTATGTCAGTGTTTGGCATGTGCAAAGATTATGAAAAAAACATTGAAAGCGGAGAATCGCCTCACCCAATCCTCTCCCAAGGGAGAGGGCTTTGCTGACGCATGTGAGTTCAACAGATTTAGTTTCCATCTTGAACACATACCCGCAAACCATCCTGCGGCAGCAACATTCCCCTCCATAATCATGGAGGGGTGTTCCGCTTGCGGGACGTGGTGGTTTCTCCACAACTTCTTCCTCCCAAAACCCCCTTTTTATTGTTTTCCTATTGATAAATCCCCAAAAACGCCCTTTTTGACCATTCTGGATTGATAAACACGTTTTACATTTTTTTTTCAATTTTCAACATATTGGTTTTAAAATACTTACACGTAACTCGTTGACAAATATCAATAGATAACAATAAAATATCAATAGGAAATGCCTTTAAAGGCCGGTTTATCTTTTGCATTTTGTCTGAATCAGGATTTATAGGATTAAAAGATTACAGGATTTTGACGCGCCAGCACACTAACGCCTAACGCCTGTCTCCTAACGCCTGCTTTTACATACATATATAGCAAGACCCCCAAGTGGGTGGGTGTTTCTCAAAAATATTTTCTATCTCGTATTTATTCAATGGGTTATAAAGGAAAATATTTTGGGATTTGTCGTCAGTTTTTACATAAAATACAGAAAGGATCATATTTATATGCACCTTATAGAAAGCGCCCGTTTTAATGTTGGCGAAAGGAAATTGTATCTTGGTATTCCCGGCAACCTGGTTTCATTTGCCTGTAAAAGCGCTTTTGACAAAGGATATGATGGTTATCTCGTATTTCTTTCAAAAACGCTCCTGGTAAATCATTATATGAAAACTTTAGGCGCCAGGATTTTGTATGGTAATTATATGGCCATTGAAACGGTTGCCGCAAGATCACTTGTTGAAAAATATTATAAAGACTAAAAATATGGGACTCATACGCGAACCACTTGATGTTGATTTTTATGTTGACCCAACCCCGCCCACGGCTAAAGATTTTGAAAAGATAAGTGAGTATATCCGCAAGCATAAAGAAGAATATGCCCAAAAGCAGAAAGCCAATGCATCTAAGAAAAACAAGGCAAAGCCTAAAGTGAAGATGGTCTGACAGTACAGATTATAAGATTCCGACGCGCCAGCCCGCTCACTAACTCAGCAATTCACCAACTTTCCCCATGGGTGGGTGTTTCCCAAAAATATTTTCTATCTTATATTTATTCAGTGAGTTATAAAGAAAAATATTTTGGGATTTGTCGTCATTTTTGAAAATTTGAGGATTTTTAGTGGGTTGTTAGACCAATACCTATTCTTCGTTTATAAGGCACCTTTTGGAAGACTTGTAAGAATGTGATTATACCTCTAAACTGTTTTCAATTAAAAGCCTTGAATCCTCTATGAGTTTTTTTCGTTCATTTTTTAGTGCAAAAGCTTTTTCAGTGAGGGTAATAATTTTTACTTGATCTTTTAAAATTGGGATGCTAAAATCTCCTATCCTATCTTCTCTTAGATGGGGAATTGTTGATGCGACAACAGTTCTTTGAATAGCTTGATAGCCTCCAACTTCTTTGGTTGATAAAGCAATAAATAGATAATATGGATTTATTTTGTCCTTCTTAGGAACAATTCGTAAAATTCCACTACCTAATATACATCTATCAAAAGCTGTTGTCATAGCTACCATGCCAATTTTACCGTCCTTAGTAAATAATATTTCTTCTTTATCGACATTTTGGGTAATTTCCTTAAAGATAGACTTCTCTATAAAAAAATCCGGATAGGAATCTAAATCATAATTGATTAAATCGGAAGTTCTTATAAAAGGCACATCACCTTCCTTTCTATCTAAGTAACTTTTGTAGTTTACCGAACCCACTTCATCTCCATTCTCAAAATCTACTAAATTGCTTAGAAATTCAACATGGTTGTTCTTAGCAATTTCATTTGTCGTTTTTGCGTAAAGCGGGAAATAAAAAGCTGGTGTCATCATATCTTCATGAGTAAATTGCTCATTGTTTGCAGCAAAGAACATTTCCTTTTTTATAGAGTCGAAATCCACATTCAATGATCTAAGAAATAGTGATTGAGCCTCCTTAATCAACATTAAGGATTGTATGTTTTTTTCTTCTGCTATTATGATATTCTTAGTAACTGTTTCTTCTATAGTTTTATTTTTAATAAAAATTTTTAAAGCTTTTATTTTGGGATAAGTCAGCAGTGGGTAGATATTGCCTGAGAACAAATTGTCGATTTGAAATCTTACGATTTTAGAATTTAAAAAACACGAAAGATATTGTGGGGATGTTATTTTTGGATTTACCCTCATTCTAACAACATTCTGATTTATGTTTGCATTTTCAATGTTTGAATTAACTAATGCAGAAACACCAACGTAGTATCCGATGGTAGTAAAAAGAATATCCTCCTTTACTAATTTTGATCTTTTAAGAAGATTGTTTTTTTCATTACTGATGTAGAAACCGTCAAATTCATTGATGCTATACCTTTTAACGCAAGAGTTTTTTATAAATAGCGCCCCACTTTGTAAAAATTTTTGTCCAGCATGTTCTCCGTCTGTAAGTACCTCTAAAACGTCCTTATCTCCCAAACTAAAGGATGTGATATCTGTTCTTAATGAGAAGCTCCTAATCTTCTGCTTAAATAAATAGAAGTTAGGGAAGATATTTGACTCCAAATCTTCATTCTTTATGCCAAATGATTTTATCATAAAACGAATTTTTCCGGCGATTTTACAAATTCGAAATATTTATCTTTTACCAAGGAAACATCATCTTCATTAGTCAAATTACCTCGTCTATCGTGCCCACAGGTTTCACAAATAGCCATAAAGATATAGTGATCTTCGACCTTTGAACCCTCTTTTATTTTTTCTGCAATAAGAATCGAGGTTTTGGTTGAGGTATTTGGTTGAAATGTTTCAGAAGGGACATCTATTACAGCTAATATTTTTGTATTTCTTTTAAGGTATTCTCTTATGTATCCTAATTTATCATTGCCATATATGCCATCTGGCAGAACAATACCAAGTTTGCCGCCATACTTTAAAAGTTGCAAACATCTTTCAATAAAAAGTATTTGAGGTTCAACACCCGCTTTTTTGCCCTTGTTATTTAATTCACTTTGTAGTTCCCACTTTTTCGTCTTTTTTTCAAATTTCCATTTATGGCCTAGGTCAAATTGCTTGAGTATTTTTTCTTCTCTTATTGGGATTTTAGAGCCGAATGGTGGATTTGTAAAGACAACATCAAATTTCCCTAAATCTATCTTGTCTTGACATTTGTGACTCCACTCTTTTACGTCTTCAAGGCTGTTTTCGCAAAAGACGCCTCCACGACCGTCCCCTATTATTGCCATATATGCTTTAGTTACCTTAGCAACAAAAGAATCCTTATCAATGCCTCTAAAATAAGTAGTTGCGACATATTGCTTTTCATCTTCAATTCTCTTTTTTGACCATCCAAGTTTTTTTGAATTTTCGTCAATCTTGCTCCAAACATGCCTTAGTGATTCAATAAGAAACCCCCCAGTACCACATGCTGGATCAATAATCATAGTTTTTTCATTCGGATCGATTATGTCAACTATCATTTTGATCACATTACGTGGAGTAAAAAATTGGCCATCTTCATCTTTCAATGCCTTACCAACAAAAACTTCAAAGGCATCTCCAATTACATCTCTTTCTGATTCAGTAATACATAGCTCTTGTATTTGGCCAACCGCAAAAGCTATTGAATCGGGGTCTAAAGTAATTGTGTCTTCTATTTCAAATACATCGTCAAACCTTGCCTTAACCTTGCCAAACAAGTCCTTAATCCTATCTGCAACTACCTGTTTGTATTCATTTATACCAGCACGAAACATCACCTCTTCATTCATTCCAGTATATTGCTCGTCATATATTTTGCAAAATAGAAGGTTAATAATTTGTTTTGCTCTATTTCTTGTCGAAGTATCATCCTTTTTCATATTGCCATACAAATAATTGTTAATTACTTTAAAATGGCTTTTCAAATCTTTTGCGGGTTTTAAATCTTTCCGTTTATATTTGCCTATATCCTCTAGTCTCTGTCCTTTCCTAGGTATATTTGGTATTTCAATATAAATAATATCGCCGTCCTTTTTTATTTTTTGAAAGTTGATTTGTTCTTCACCATTGAACCACACCCCCCATTGTATATTGCTACACATATCCATATAGAGTTTGAGTTGCTCCAAGCCGTCTTTTCTTGTTTTCTTTTTGCATTCAACAACTCCAATTAGGTCACTTTCCGCTCGACTTTTATTTTTAAAAACGGCTATATCAACGGGCCATTCTTTTTTTGTCTCATCTGATGGTGATTTACGGACAAAATATTGTGGCCTAGTTTGAATATCTTCTTTATTAAACTCATATTCATCAATTAGTCTTTTTGAGAAAACTTGAGTCGCTTCTACCTCCTCTGGTGTCGCTTTTATTTCATTGCCAGAGATATAATCAAATAAGTATCCTTCTTTTGGTTCCTTTTTTCCTGATATCATTATTTTGTCAAATAGTTAAGTTCGCTTTTCCTATGGGGTATATACAAGCTGGAGTCAGGCAATATATTTTGCCCAAATTTAAGGATTGAATGTTAGGAAAGTATCTTTGTGAGAAAAAATCCGCATATATTATTGGCTCTAAGCGCGCACTAAGTCTATAGCGAAGCAAATAACTTCGTGCGCGTAGAAATATACAGTCTTGGACTGTAGTCAACCGTGAAAAACCCCTATGATTCCCTAATTTTGTCCCATGACCCCCGAAGAATTTCAAAATACAGTTATCACCCCAAGTTTTACCAAACCTGTTCTGGTAGATTTTTGGGCAGATTGGTGTGACCCCTGCAAGATACTGGAACCTATCCTTGATGAACTGGCACTTGAAAGCCACGAATTCTGGAGCCTTGTAAAAATTGATACGGATGCCCCCCGTTCGCGCATGTTAAGCGTAGCGTCACTCGTGTGAAAAGAATGGATAAAAGTCTATAGACTTTCTACAAATCCCAATAAGTACCCCCCTCAATCCTCCGGTATCGCTTCCATGGCTTTTTCGGCGGCGAGTTTGGCGGCTTCGGCACCATTGGATGCGGACGCTGAAAACATGCCCCATGGTGTGTTCCATTCTACGGTAGTTTCAGGGGCAAAAGGTGTTCCGGTACTCGTGTTTGTCCTTATTGCATTTTGGCCGTACCTCTTTTGGGTAAATTGTGCCAGTTCCACAACGGGGTTGTTTTTAGCGGCTATAACCTGTAGTTTTTTAAGGACCTGGTCTTGTTGTACCCGGCTAAGAGCCTTAAATAAATCAATGATTTCCTGCATAATATTGTTCTTGATTATACACTGGCTTATGCTTATTCAGGTTCGGCTTGCCCGGTTTCAATAAATTGCTTGATACCAGCGCAAAAGGCTTTCATCTCTTCAAACATGGCTTGCACCTCATTTTCATCAAAGTCCTTTTCCATGTCGTAATCTCCTTTTGTTCTGGAGTTAAAGGCATTGTAAATCATTTGAAAATATTTCTGAGGCAATTTGCCGCTATGAACAAAAGTCTTATTGAACCAACCGATTATCTGGCCATGTTTAGATGAATTAAACTGATACTCAATACTCAGTGCGAGCAAGGCGTAAAACATTCCATAATATATCCTGTTCACTGCCGCTCTAAAACTGTGATTTTCTATCAATACATTTGCATCTACTATGGCTTCTGCTGCTCGTGCAAACCTGTGCGCTATTAATTCCGCTTTTTGGGTTTCAGTTAAGCTCATGCGTAAATCCCGCTTTTCACCGCATTGGCATAAATAGGTTGATATCCCCTTATAGTTTTCAATTCTGCAAAAGAAATGATGTGAACATCAACCAGTATCCCGTATTTGAGGCAAATGTCAGCGCAAAGCGCATAAATATCATGTTCATCCTGCCAGCTATAAGCAGTTTTCAGAATTACAAGGATATCATAATCAGAGTCCTCTGTTTCCTCGTTTCTTGCCTGCGAACCAAACAAGATCAATTCTGAAACAGGGTAATATGCCTGAATATGATTCTTCAGGTCTTTTATGATTTCAAGTTTAAGTGGCTTTTCCATGACAATTCCTTGTTGCAAAAATACAAAATGCAAGTGCAACAGGAAAATTCATTTTTCTTACTTCCGGGTTGCCATGTAGCTGCCATAAGAAATCAATACCATATAGTACCCTTAGAAATCCCTAATTTTGCCCCATGACCCCAGAAGAATTCCAGAATACAGTCATCAAACCAAGTTTTACCAAACCAGTCCTTGTAGATTTTTGGGCGGACTGGTGTGACCCGTGCAAGATACTGGAACCTATCCTTGATGAACTGTCAAAAGAAAACCACGATTCCTGGAGCCTTGTAAAAATTGATACGGATGCCAGCAAGGAAGTTGCAGCACAATTTGATATTATGGGCGTCCCAGCCATCAGGATTTTCCATAACGGTGAGCTGATAGCCAAATACAACGGCCTCATGTGGAAAAAAGAGATGGGGAAATGGATAGAAAGCCAATTAGGAATTAAGAATTAGGAATTAAGAATTAAGAACCCGAAGGCTCGCGATAGCAATTGCTTTGCAGGCCATAGCTTTAGCGGAGGCTGGGGCTGGCGCATGCCCTACTATCAAAAATCAGACTTTTTTGTCATTTCGACGATAGGAGAAATCTGATTAAAGCTCAGATTACAACAATGTTCTGGTGCGTCTCAATCAGATTTCTCGCTCCGTTCCTCCGCTCGAAAGGACAGAAACAAAAAGGGCAACCATTCGGTCACCCTTTTAATCTTTCAATTTTTTAATCTTTTAATTTTTCAATTCTCTATCCGATCGGAATCAATAATTTAAAGCTAAAATTCCGTCCCATGTTGTAAACGCCTACACGCGGAGGATTGGTACTGTAGTCAGCCGGATAATATTTAAAGCGGCTCATGTAATCCATGTACGCTACATTGGCGAGGTTGTCGCAGGATATATACAAGGAGCACATTTTATGGCCGTCTTTTGCGAGGATATCACTACCGACGCCTGCATTCAGCAAAGTATAACCAGCTGTGGGCGCGCGGCTGGCGAGATATTCGGCGGGACTTTCCGCAGTGGTCAATCCTGTGTAAATGGCTGATTGTAAATAAATATCATCCTGTTCAAAAGAATGCAAAACACCGAACCTTACATAAGCATTATGCAATGTTTTGCTTAGTTTTTTTGCTGTAACTGTAACTGCTGCCTGCAACCTGGCTGGTGGCACAAAATTCAGATATTGAATAGAATCGGGGACATTTTGCAGCTTGGCATTTACCATACTGTATGAGGTGTAAAAATCGAACCAACTGATGGAAGCCGGATGTAT
>Ga0207007_1268_pt1 | contig 12242 bp, 9 predicted proteins | sample Alteio_BWMinCont_85_FD_153487 | JGI IMG/M metagenome (GOLD analysis project Ga0207007, IMG submission 153487) | Enriched cells from forest soil in Barre Woods Harvard Forest LTER site, Petersham, Massachusetts, United States -... | ecosystem: Environmental > Terrestrial > Soil > Temperate forest >...
ATTTACTTCGTCCTCACCGCCAATGTCAGCCGGGCCCGCAGCGAATATAAGGTGAAAGCCCCTTCGGTCGACGGCCCGGAGGCCTTTCAGCGCGTATTGCGCGTTCAGGCCAATACGGTCGAGCAATTGGTCCTGCATCTGCCCATTCTGTGGATTGCGGCTTTTGCCATGGATGATATGTTCGCCGCCTCGTTTGGCGCGGTATGGGCGTTGGGACGCATTCTTTATGCCCGCGGCTATTACCAGAAGCCCAAACGGCGGGCCAAAGGTTACATTATCGGGATAATCGTTAATGTGATTTTGTTTGCAGGCGCTTTGGCCGGAACGATTGCTTCGTTTTAGGGGCTTGGCATGAGCAAGGAACTTTGGGGATGGTTTTCTCTGCTGGCGGGCGTTATTAGCTTCGCGCCTTATATAATTTCCATATTACGCCACAAAACAAAGCCCCATGTGTTTTCCTGGATTGTTTGGACTATCACTACAGCCATTCCCTTTGCCGCACAGTATTATGTTAACGCCGGTCCCGGGATGTGGGCTACAGGCTTCACTGTCATTGCAGACATTCTTGTCGTTATTCTTGCCTTAAAACTGGGAGAAAAAGGGATTACTCGTGGGGATTGGCTAAGCTTTATTATTGCTATGACAGCTATTCCGATCTGGTACTTCACCCACGATCCTTTGTGGGCCGTTCTGCTTACTACATTTATTGAGGTTGTCGGATTTTATCCGACCTTTAGAAAAACATTTTTTAAGCCATATGAGGAATTGCCGTTTCTCTATATCGTCAGCACGGTGAAATGGCTGTCGTCTTTTTTTGCGCTCACGAATTATTCTTTAACGGCATTACTAACTCCGCTCTCGGTGGTTGTGCTGAACATTGCTCTTCTTTCTTTGATATATTCGCGCCGGTTTATTATGAGGAAATCCAGTGCGTCAAAATGACGCTTACGAAGAAACCGCCGGTGGCGCGGCGGGCGGCGGGGCGGCTTCGACCACGCCCAAATAACGCGTCTTGAGCATCTGGTTAACCCGGCGGTCTATCGAGATTTTTTCGTTTTTATCGACCAGGCAAAACTCCGCGATTTCATCCAGAGCCCAGGCATTGCCGAAGCGCGATAATCTGGCCATAACGTGGACGCGGACCTGAGCCTGGGTGACTATCTTGGTGGGAAGAAGCTCGTCTTCGTCTTTGGTGCTGACGATGTTCCAGAAGCCGCCCTTGATGTATCGGAAGTCGTGATTGACGGAAGTGATGACGAAGAAAACTTTTTCTATCGCCGGGTCGATAGCGGAGAGATTGACGAGGATTTCTTCGTCGAAGACGCCGCTGGTGCCGGTCGTGGCATCGCCGGTATGCATGAAGGCGGGTTCCTTCTGCAGCTCATCCTGTTTTTCCAGAGTAACCGGCGTGACGTATTTCACCATCCTATTGTTTTGGTCGTAGCAGAAACAGCATAGATCGAGATCGTAGGAGGCGAGTTTTCCCTGCGACACGTATTTTTCGAGCGCTTTCTTTTTGGCCAGGCTTTGATCGAGGGTTTTTTCCATGGCGATGCCGGCATTGGCAAAAAGAATGCTCATGCGCAGCAATTTCGACATGAACCGCGTCGATGCGATTTGCTTGGTGACGCCGACCAGATCGGCTCGCGCTTCGGCCAGGGATTCGATGCCGTAGGCGTCGGCGATGTCGTCTCTTTCGAGGGGATCCCATTTGATGCCGACGCGCAGATGCGTCGTTTTCGACGCTTCGATTGTAAAGCTGCGCAACCCTTCCATTTTTTCTCCGACACCTGAAAAAGAAACGTTCTTTATAAATCCAGATCGCTTAATTTGGCGTTAATTTATGCCGTTTAAGCAGCCTTGCCGGTCAGTTGTTTGGTTACGTAGCGTTTGAAGGGCGGCAGGTGGTTGGCGAGGCGGAGGCCGATTGCCCGAAGCATCAGGGCTGCCGGGCGGTTGTCGGTGTAGACATTGACCATCGCGTTGGTGCCGTAATAGAGGAACGCGCTGGCGCGGCGGTGGGCGCGGGCGTAGCTGTCGAGAACCGTGGCATCGCCGATATCGACGCCGAGTGACAGGGCTTTGCGGATTTCGGTCGCCAGAATATGCGCGCCGTGCAGGCCCAGATTGTAGCCGTGGGCGGTGACGGGGTGCATCCCGACGGCGGCATCGCCCATGAGGGCGAAACGACGGGCAGAGAAACTGGCGGCGTAGACTGCGACGAGCGGATAGGAATAGCGTTCGCCGGTCAGGCGCATTTTGCCGAGGCGGTCGCCGAGATTGGCTTCGATGCGTGCGTTGAAGGCGGCGGGGGACATTGTCATGACTGTTTCCGCCTCGTCAAAAGGCAGCGTGATGACGATGGAGGATTTTTTGCCTTGAAGGGGAAGGATTGCCAGAGTCCAGGCATCGAAGAAGCATTCGTGGGCGGTATCAAAGTGTTGCTTTTCGTGAGTCATGCGGCAGACGATGGCGGCGCGACCGAAATCATTCATCGAGACGGGGATGCCCATTTGTTTGCGGGCATTGGAGAAACGGCTGTCGGCGGCGACGATGAGGGGGGCGGTGAGGGTTTCGCCGTTTGAGAGATGGACGGTGCCGTGCGTATCGTTTGTTGAGACTCGTTTGACTTCGGTTTTGTCTTTGATCGTCACATTGCGGAATTTTTTGATGGAGAGATAGGAGGCGCGGCGGATTTCATTGTTGGGGACGAGGTAGCCGAGCGCGTCTTTGCCGGTGCCGTGCGTATCGAAGCCGAGGAAATAGGGTGACGTGCCGCTAAACACATGCGCCTGGCGGATGGGGGAGATTTCGTTTTTGGGGATGTGTTTGAGCATTTCCAAATCCTGCATCAGGCGGATTGAGTCATGCGTGAGGGCGATGTCGCGGCCATCGAGGGGGGGATTGGCGAGCGTTGCCAAAGATTGTTTTTCGATCAGGCAGAGGCGCAGGCCGGTGTCGGCAAGGGCTCGCGCGAAGCTGAGGCCGGAGGGACCAGCGCCGATGATGATGACGTCGTAGGAGGCTTTAGCCATTCTGGCCACCCCTGCCCCCGACTGTCATTTGTTCGAGGCGCATTGTGGGTTGGCCGACGCCGCAGGGGATGCTTTGGCCGTTTTTGCCGCAGGTGCCGACGCCTCCATCGAGCATCGTGTCGTTGCCGATCATGCTGATATGTTTGAGGGCTTCGAAGCCGGAGCCGACGAGGGATGCGCCTTTGAGAGGACGACCGATTTTGCCGTTTTCGATTTCGTAGGCTTCGTTGGCGGAGAAGACGAATTTGCCGGAGGTGATGTCTACCTGACCGCCGCCGAAGTCTGGGGCGTAGATGCCTTTTTTCACCGAGGCGATGATTTCGGCTGGAGTCAAAGAGCCGGGGCGCATGATGGTGTTCGTCATGCGCGGATAGGGTTGGTGGGCGAAGCTTTCGCGGCGGCCGTTTCCTGTGGGGCGCGCGCCCATGAGGCGTGCGTTGAGGCGGTCTTGCATATAGCCAACCAAGCGTCCGTCTTCGATCAGCGTGGTGCATTGGGTGGGGGTGCCTTCGTCATCGATGCTTAAAGAGCCGCGGCGCGCATCGAGCGTGCCGTCATCGACGATTGTGACACCTTTGGCCGCGATTTGCTGGCCCATGAGTTCGGAGAACACCGAGGTTTTTTTGCGGTTGAAGTCGCCTTCGAGGCCGTGGCCGATGGCTTCGTGCAATAAGACGGCAGGCCAGCCGGGGCCGAGGACGACGGTCATTTCTCCGGCGGGGGCTTCGATCGCTTCCAGATTTACAAAGGCTTTGCGCAGGGCTTCGTCGGCGAGTTTTTGCCATTCGGCGGGTTCGAACCAGCGGGCATATTCGGCGCGGCCACCGCCGCCCATGCTGCCGGCTTCCATGCGGTCGCCGTCACGCGCGACTACCGACACATTGAGCCGAACGAGCGGACGGATATCGGCCGTGCGCCAGCCCCCTGCCCGCATGATTTGCACCGCTTGCCAATTGGCGGCGAGCGAAACGCTGACCTGATGCACGCGCGGATCTTTGGCGCGGACGTAGGAGTCGATTTGTTGCAGGAGCTGGATTTTGTCTTCGAAGGTTTTGCCGAGCAGCGGGTTGGCGTCTTCATACAGAAGGCGGTTGGTACCGATGGGGGCTTCGCTCATGAGAACGCCGCCCGTCTTGTTTCTTCCGGCCTGGACGGCGCGGACGGTTTCGCCGGCGCGTTGAATGGCTTTTTCGGTCATCTCGACGGCGTGGGCGTAGCCGCTGGTTTCGCCTGATACCGAACGCAGGCCGAAACCTTTGGTCGTGTCGAAGCTGGCGTTTTTGAGCTTGCCATCATCCCAGGAGAAGCTTTCGGACTGGCGGTATTCGAGAAAGAGTTCGCCGTCGTCTGCCCCCTTCAATGCGTCATCGACCGTGCGTTCGACCGCAGTGCGGTTCATGCCGGTTTGGGTGAAAAACAATTCGTCGGTGCGGGAAAGGGATGACATGGGGTGCCCTGTACAATGTGATTTATATATAAGTACGCGCATGGGAGGGGCTTTTCAAGACAAGGAAAGCGCGGTTTTTGCGGCTTTTTAGCGGGTGGACATTTAGGGGATGGCAAAAAACGCGTTTGGGGCCAAAAACCCCTGATTGCATATTTGGGATCGTATGTTTGATGTCTGTTGGGACGAGGCTGCGTTTGACGACGGGCAGATTCCGTTACATAGCTTTGGTTAACGTCTGAAAGTATTTTTGACACTATTGAAAAAATGGACATTTCGTTATTATATCGGCCTGTATTTTCAGGAATTTTATAATGCAGGATTCCGTTATTCTTGTACGCGAAAGATGGCATGCGCTGTGCCGCGAGATCTTGCTGCCCGGCGGCGCGATGAAGATGCTGGTGCTTGCCGCGCTTAAAGACGATGAGCTGGAAGCGATTGGGCGCGGGTGCGTCGATCCGATGGATCGTGTGTTTCGCGAGGCGCTGTCGATAACGGTCGCGCAGGTGAGAGACGATATTCAAACCGACATTATGAAGCACGCGGATAATCCTTACGCCTACTTTGAGCGTAAGAGCGACAGGCTGGCGATTACTTCGCTGGACGAAGCCGAAGATAAATATAAGGAAATGTTCCGGCAGGATATGGAACGCGTGCATGCGGCCTTGTTCAACATCGGTTTTGTGTATGCCGCTGAAGCCGAGATGCGCATCATGAAAAAGTCGAAGGTTCCCGTCTTGCATCAGGATAGCGCGGGCGATGATTATCCGGGCGTTTTTGCCGCGAGCTATTTTTGCCGCATGGGCGCGCTGGCGGCGCGGTGCATGTCGGGCAAGGATCAGCTGAACGCGTCGGATCAAGTGCAGCAATGGATTGACGTGGCGATGGACCCTCTTGCACCCGCTAAAGTGCGCGCAGAGGCGATGGAGCGTTTATGCGAAAACAAGATCCTTGTTTCCTCGGAATTGGGCGAAGTGAAACTGCTGCTGGCGAGGAACCATGATGAGATGGGAAATGTCGGGACACTGCATGTCTCACCGCCGATGCCACCTGATGAACCTTTTTCGGCCTTTTTGCATGTGAGAGGCTTGATATCTTAAGCGACAGGCCAATGCTGCGCGATTGGATTAACCCAAAAAACCTATTCTTCTTCCATCACGTCTTTTACCTTGCCCGCGAGTTGTTTGAGGGTAAAGGGTTTAGGAAGGAAGTAGATGGTTTCGCCGGACGTGAATTGTTCGCGCAGGCGGTCTTCGGTGTAGCCGGAGACGAAGATCACCTTAATCGTCGGCCATTTTTCGCGCACATGTTTGTAGAGCGTCGGGCCGTCCATTTGCGGCATGACGACGTCGGAGACGATGAGATCTACCTTGCCGTTCTCTCTGTCGAGGATTTCGACGGCTTCTTCGCCGCTGCGCGCCTCTAAAACATTATAGCCTTTGTTGCGCAAAGCTCGGCCCGAGAAGACGCGCACGGCGTCTTCGTCTTCGACCAGCAAGATAGTGCCTGCGCCGGTGAGGTCGGGGCCGGGTTTATCTTCGCGGACTTCTTCCGGTTTGACTTCCACGCTGGGATCGCCGGAATTATCGTAGACGGGCAGATAGACGATGAAGGTCGAGCCGGTGCCGACCGTGCTGTCGACGCCGATGAAGCCGCCCGTTTGCCGCACGATGCCGTAGACCGTGGACAGACCGAGGCCGGTGCCCGAGCCGATTTCCTTGGTCGAGAAGAAGGGCTCGAAGATGCGCTGCATGATTTCGGGCGAGATGCCGGTGCCCTGATCCGTCACTTCGATCGCGACATAGCTGCCAGGAAGCATATCGTCTTGTCCGCGCAGGACGTTCGTTTCCTGATAATGGTTGTAGGTACGGATCGTGATCATACCACCATTGGGCATCGCGTCGCGCGCGTTGACGACCAGATTGATAATGACTTGTTCGAGCTGCCCCTGGTCGACCTTGACGAGGCCGACATCGCGGCCATGGACCATTTCCAGACGGATTTGCGCGCCGATCAGGCGGCGCAGCAGGTTGGCGAGTTCGGACAGCACGTCGGCGAGGCTTAGCACCTTTGGCTGCAATGTCTGCTGGCGCGAGAAGGCGAGCAATTGGCGGACCAGATTGGCGGCGCGGTTGCCGTTCTGTTTGATCTGCATAATATCGTTGAAGCTTTGGTCGCCGGGCTTGTGGCGCTGCATGAGCAGATCGCAGAAGCCGATCATCGCAGTTAGCAGATTGTTGAAATCGTGCGCGACGCCGCCCGCCAACTGGCCGATGGCCTGCATTTTTTGCGATTGGGCGAATTGCGCTTGCAGATGTTTTTGCTCGGTCGAGTCGATGAAATAGAGCATCAGGCCGCTTTGTTCGACGCCCGAGTTTTCCTTGTTGGCGAGGCCGAAGCGTTTAACGAAGACTTGCGTGATGATTTCGCGGTCGCTGACCATGCGAACTTCCATCGGCTTGGCCTGGTCTTCGCCGTTCAGCACTTCGGCGAGTTTCGCCATCATGTCTTTGCGATCGTTGGCCGCTATCAGGTCGGCCATGCCGGTGCCGATGATGCCGCCGCGCGGGCGGCGGATAATGGCGTGGAACGCGTGGTTGCATTCCATGACGGTGTATTGGTTATCGATCAGCAGAATGCCGATTGGCGCTTCGGCAAACAGGCGCTGGAAGCGGTGTTCGGAGACCGACAAGGCGTGCTGGAATTCGCGTTCCGGCGATTGATCGCGCACGATGGAACGCGTGCGCAGGGTTTTGCCGTCATCGCCTAAAACAACTGTCTGGGTGATGGCGACGGGGAATACCGTTCCGTCGCGGCGGCGCATGACGGCTTCGCCGCGGAGCTGGCCCTGGTCGCCTGCTGCCAAAGCATGAGCCGCTATGCCTTTGGGGGGATCGCGCAGGACATCGTGCAGGCGGACATCGCCTTTGACCAGTTCTTCGGGCGTTACCTGCAGCCATTCGGCGAGAGTCTTGTTCACGAAGCGGAACAGGCCGTGCTGGTCGACCGAGTAGATGCCGACGGGCGCTTGCGCCATGAAATCGAGCAGTTTGGCTTGTTCGTCATGCATGGCTTTTTCCATGCGGCGACGTTCGCTGATATCTTCAAAGCGCCAGTGATAGTAATGAGGGAAGCCTTCGATGGGGCGCGAGACGATGCGCCGCCATTCGATGACTTTGCCGCCGCGCACGACGGGGAGTTCGGCTATGCCAGGATGACCTTTTTGCAGGGCTGCTTTGACTTGCGCGAATTCGTTGGCGATGAGGGGCGTGGCGGAGAAGCGTGCGATGAGCGCGGCTTCGGCGTTCTGGTTGCTGAGATCTATCCAGCCGCGGAAGGCGCGGTTGGCCAGCGCGAGATTGCCTTTTTCATCGGTGATGAGCTGCGGCGTTAGAACGCTGTGGAAGGCTTCGCGCAGCAAAAACTCCTGGCGGCTTTCGGTGCGCGTGCGTTTGAAGAGGTGCCAGGTCGCGCCCGCCGCGCCAAACAACAAGACCGCAACGAGCGAGCTTGCGCCGATTTCGACGCCGCCGGAAATCAAATGAGGGACGATGATGGCCAGAGTTCCCAATGCCGTCATTGCCGCCACGCCCCATAAGGCTGCCGGCACCATCTTTTCAGGAGGCGCGGGGTTCTTGGGAGGCTTTGACTCTGGGGTTGAAGGAATCGTCATGGAAATCGTTATACGCTTTTCTAATTTCTTGTTCCCAGAGGAATTATGCTGTGATTTCTTAAAAGGCCGCCAGCCGTTCATGCCTCGGTTGAGGACAATACGAAAGCCTTCTTAACAGGGGCTTAATAATTGGGGGCTTGGGGGCGTTAACGACTAGCGGTCCGTCTTCGCCCTAAGAAGGGCTACGCCGGACAGTTTTTGAGCAACGCGCAAAAACTGGTGCCGGTTGCAGGAATTGAACCCGCGACCTTCGGTTTACAAAACCGCTGCTCTACCCCTGAGCTAAACCGGCACTTATCAGTAAAATCATATAGTTAGAAGCTACTTGAGTGAAGCAAAATCTGATTTGCCCACCAAATTGCCCACCAAACCAAAATTGCCCCCAAAACGAGCTAACTTGGCTCTGGTTTTTGGCTTGATCGCGCCTTTATAGCAGACCTGAAAGCACTGTCTAGTTTTGCCGCCGCGTCATCCTGCATCGTGTCTGTAACGTGCGAATATAGATCCATAGTTGTAGTAATGGTGCTGTGACCCAGCCGTTCCTGAGCGATCTTTGGGTGTATGCCTGCCGTTAACAGCTGGGTGGCGTGGGAGTGGCGCAAATCGTGGAATCTCACCCTCGGTAAGTTGGGTAATCTAGTGATCGCTTTGATAAACTCGTGCGTGACCGATGTAGGCCATATAGGCTCACCGTCAAATCTGGCACATACCAGACTTTCTGGGGTGTGCTTGACCTTGAGTTCAGCCAGTTTTTTTGGCCTGCTTGTCTTTCCATGCCTTCAATTCCTCAAGGGCGTATTCGGGTAGAATGACGGCTCTGGTTCTCTCCGTTTTGGGGGCTTTAAATCGAAGTCCCTTCTTGGTTTGTTCGAGGCTCTCAACAACCCGGACAGTCTTTTTCTCAAAATCCACGTTTTTCCAACGCAAGGCTATAGTCTCACCGAGCCTCATTCCTGTGGCAAGAGCAAGCAATACTGGCCAATAAATGGGCTTGCCCCGCACTGCATCGAGCAGGATTGTGGATTGCTCAACATCAAGGGTTGTTATGGTCGTTTTTTTGGCTTTTGGCGGTTTTACCGCGCTGGCAGGATTGCGATAGATCAATTGCAATTGCACAGCATGTTTGAGCGCCGAACTCAAAATGCGGTGAATATGAAGGCGGCTTCGTGGCGCTAATCCACCTTTCTTTTTGTCGAGCCTCCCTGAAGTTTCCCACTTGTTATACGCCTGCTGTATGTCTGCTGGGGCGAGTTTGCTCAACAAAGAATGCCCAAAGGCAGGAACAATGAACCCTTTAACAATCTGTTCGTATCTTTCATGGGTTTTTGGACTTATTTGCGAATGAACTGTCTGAAGCCACTGCGTCATGAACTCGTTAACTGTGATTTTTGAAGGCTCAATATGTTCGCCAGTATCAATCGTGCGTAACAATCGGAGCAATTCGGCTTTAGCATCCTTATATGAGCCTTTGAATGTGACGTCTACGCGCTTTTGCTTTCCTGTCAGGGGGTCGGTTCCAAGACTATAGCGAATGTCGAAACTGCCTTTGGTACGTTGGCGGATATATCCTTTATGGCGCATGAATCCCTCCTTAAAAAAGGTGTTTTTGGGAAATGCTTTTGTGGAAATGGACTTAGATATTCGGCGTAGACTTACGCCGTTTGCTGTGGCTGGTTTTGGCAAAGAGATTGGAACCAGCGTTCGGCTTCAGCGCGGAGAATCAAGGTTGTGCGACCGCGCTTAATGATATGAAGCCGCTTGGCGGTGACTTCGCGGTAGAAAGTGGCTTTTGAAAGAACATAGCGTTTGCAAAATTCAGATACGCGATAGGCTTCTATTTCTTCGCTCATAGGCATCCTCCTTTGCTGGTTGTTGATGTTGCCGGAATCAAAATGCCTCTTCCGGTAAGAAAGAGACATGGTGAACACGAAAGCACTGCCTACCTTTTGGGCACCACACAGCGAACAGGCGAAAGCAGGAATGTTTTTAAAAAGCAGGGCCCCTCATTATGTGCAGCTTTGACCGAAAAGACCCTAACTGATTAGAGCGGTAAAAACTGTAAGCGTGCCCCATCTAAAGAAATGCTTAGTGGATCATTGCGAATCAACGCATGGTTTAATAGCTGGCACGAGAGCTGGAGGCACTTACCCTAGGCTATTAATGAACACACCGACATCTAAGGAAACTTCAAGCGTCAGAGATCGGAGCGCTGCCGTTTACATAAGGATGTCTACCGATCACCAGAAGTTCTCGGTAGAAAATCAACTTGTTCTTTTAGCTAGCTATGCCCAAAAAAACGAGCTCACAATAGTTGAGACTTTTATAGACAGCGGAAAAAGCGGGCTAACCCTAACCCGGCGATCGGGGCTGCGAGACTTGCTTGCAAAGGTTGCGGCTAGAGACACCAGCTTTGGCAATATTCTTGTGCTGGACGTATCCCGGTGGGGGCGATTCCAGGATGTGGATGAAGGCGCGCATTATGAATTTTTGTGCCGAAAGGCAGGCATACGTCTACATTATGCTGGTGAGCAATTCCAGAACGACCAAAGCCCTATTTCATCCATCATGAAGTCCATCAAACGTGTGATGGCCGCTGAATATTGCCGTGAACTTTCAGCAAAAGTGAAATTTGGAAAGGATAATATTGCGCGAAAAGGGTTCTTTTTGGGAGGTCCGCCAGGGTATGGGTTGCGCCGCGTTATGATTAGCGAAGATGGGAAGATCAGGAGTGTGCTTGATCCAGGGGAATGGAAAGCACTGCAAACGGACAGAGTTATCCTGCGGCGAGGGCCTAGAAATGAAGGGAGAGTCATCCGCCAGATATATCATTTATATGTCAATAAAACGTGGGGCGCGCAAAGGATTGCTAACGATTTAAATGCACAAGGGGTACCGTGGCTCAACGGTCGTCCGTGGTCGCGATCAGTGATTTATAAGATTCTTACTTCTGAGAAATATATGGGGTGGCTTATTGTCAATAAGACTTCCACTGATCTTGGGCAAAGAACATCTCGTCGCAATCCCCAAGATCAGTGGATCGTCATCAAAGATGCATTTGGAGCAACTGTTAGCGCCGATATTTTTGCCCGGGCGCAGTATATACTTGCACGGCGCCTAAGGACATTTACCGATGAAGAAGTTTTCCGTGAACTGAGGGCCCTTCTCAAGAAGCATGGAAAACTTTCGTACAATATTATTATGGACTTTAAAGGGTTGCCTCACCGGCATAGCTTGATGGCTCGTTTCGGGGGTCTATTTAATTTATACAAACTGGCAGGTTATGTTCCTGGTCCTCAGTCTGGGCAGGCCTTATTAACCATGCAGACCCGGCGTCTTCTTGAAGCTACAGCTCAACAAATGGCAGCGATTTGTAAGCAAGCGCACATCCTCACGGAAAGAAATAAGGGAAGAATAAAGGTATTGAAGATCGAAGGTGTTCGCGTGTCTTTTACGTTGTGTCGTTGGTCGGCATGGCTTTCCAGGAAACGCTCACATGATTGCTGGGCAAAAATTGGCGACAGGAAGGATATTTCTGACTTTATTGTGTTTATACAATTTGACCGAACCAACACAGTGATTGACTCCTATTATGTGAGGCCGAGCAAAGGTCTGGGACCTCAGGATGTTCCTGTTAATGATGCGGATTTCGGAGAATACAGACAAACTTCGCTTGAGGCGGTACTTGCGGAACTACAGAGGCTGTCCCGCGTGGGCTGAAATTTTAGGCAAAATAGCGTCTTATAAAGCGTTAATCATGTTTAATGCCTAGCCACCGCGATGACGTTTTGGACGGCAGGCATATATTGCTTTGCTTTTTTATAGCCCATGAAGCACCCAGCCATGCTGCAAATGATGGAGATTCTATCCGAGGCAGAGAGTTGTCCTATGTTGCAGGCACAAAGAATCCAAGCACTCAACCCGATAATCGCTAGTCCAACAAAAATTCTAAGGGCTTTGGGTCGCCGTTCCTTTGGCATAACACGGACGCCTGAAACTACCGCGAAATCGTTGGCAAATATCAATGCAGCGCTGATGACTAAAGCTGGATCTGCGCGCGCAAGAAGAGATAGCAGCACCCCTAACAATAGAA
>Ga0207007_1270_pt1 | contig 12231 bp, 7 predicted proteins | sample Alteio_BWMinCont_85_FD_153487 | JGI IMG/M metagenome (GOLD analysis project Ga0207007, IMG submission 153487) | Enriched cells from forest soil in Barre Woods Harvard Forest LTER site, Petersham, Massachusetts, United States -... | ecosystem: Environmental > Terrestrial > Soil > Temperate forest >...
GGAGTTTCCGGGATTGATCGCCGCGTCAGTCTGGATGTAGCCGCCGGGCTTGCGGGCGTCGTCGCGGTAGGGATTGGGTCGGTTGACGGCGCTGACGATGCCGCGGGTAACCGAGAACTGGAAGTAGCCGAAGGGACTGCCGAAGGCAAGCACGGTCTGGCCGGGCTCGAGCTTGGTGGAGTCACCCCAGGCAACGGTGGGCAGGTTGCTGGCGTTGACTTTTACCACGGCAAGGTCAGTTAGCTTGTCAGTGCCGATGACCTTGGCGGTGAAGACGCGGCGATCGTTGAGGGTGACGCGGATCTGCGTGGAGCCGTCGACGACGTGCGCGTTGGTGACGATATAGCCGTCAGGCGAGATGATGATTCCGGAACCGATGCCGTGCTCGAGCTGCGGCTGCTGGGGCGTCTGCGGCATCATGGGGCCGAAGAACCGGCGGAACTCGGGAGGCAGCTGCTGCATGTGGCGGCCGCCGTCTTCTCCGTCTTCCTCGCCGGAAATGCGTGAGGTGACTGCGACGTTAACCACGGCAGGCGTGACCTTGGAGGCGACGGCTTCCATGGCGTGGTCTAGGGCGGTGAGGGCGGAGACGCTGTCGTCGCCGAGGGGCATGGCGACGGCGGTTGCGGCCTGGACGCGGCCGTGGCCGACGAACAGGGCGGCTCCGAGGGCGAAGGCTGCGACGACCGCGGCGGGAGTGGCGAATTTCTTTGCGGTTGATACTAATTGATTAGTTTCTTGAGTCATGGCGTTTTCTCCGAGTTGTTGAATTTCTCCTTGTGAAGTGGGGTGCGATGATTTGCACCGGAAACATGGCGCGCTAAATCTGGATGATGAGCCAGCCGTTGGGGGTACGGACCACGTAGAGGGTTTCCACGGCGTTCGGCCGGCGGATGAAGCCATCTTTTGAAGTGGTGTAAGTCACCTGCGAGGCGGCATGCACCTCAGTCCATTCGGTCATGACCATGACGGCGCGGGTGGACTGAACGGAATTGGGAATGGGTGGAATCCGCAGGTCGGCCAGCCGCTCCGTTTGGAGTTGGGGAAGGCGGTGGCGCTTGCAGTTCAACTTTGCTGGAATGGTGCGCTGCCGCGGTTGAGCCGGCATGATCGTCTTGACCGTGTGGGGCGTGCCGCCCAGGGCCTGGGCCAGCGCATCAGGGTCAAGCGCGGGAAGGGCTTGGATCTGGTGCGCTTCAGTCTGTTGGGCCATGGGGACGAAGCTGACAAGTTCGGGCGCATGCGCCAACGTTAGCGTGCAGACGAGGGCTCCGGCGATGAGCGCGGAGCAGACCGCCAGCGCGGGCTTGCGGCCCATGGTGCGCGCGGGCTGGCTAAGGATGCGTTGAACGCGGCGGATCAGCTCCGGGCGGCGCTCCCAGGCGCCAAGGACGAGCGAGAAGGTACGGCGCATCAGCGAGTACTCGGCGAGATGCGTGAGGCACAGCGCGTAGGCTTTGCGTCCGGAGCCGGATCGCAGGACGACGCGGTCGTCGCAGGCCAGCTCGCGCTCGGCGCAGAGGCGGCGCTCGACCCAGAGCAGGGCGAGGTTGAGCGGAAATAGGACGAGGGCGAGCTTCTGCAGGAGGTTGGTCCAGTCGTCGCCGCGGCGCAGGTGCTCCATTTCGTGGATGACGACCTGGCGGAGTTCGGCTTCAGAGAGGCCCTCGAGCAGCACCGGAGGCACGAGGATGCGGGGGCGGAAGAAGCCGAGAACGCTGGGGCGGGCGACTTCGTCAGATGCGCAGAGCTGAACGAAGCGATGGCCGGGGGCGATCAGGAGCGGATTGAGGTCAACGGTGGTTTCAAACGCCGTGGCGCGGCGGGCAAGCGCGTGGAGGTGGATTGCGCTGACGATTAGCTGCCCGGCGCGGTATGCCGAGAGGGCGAGCCAGACGGCGGCTACGGCAAGGCTCCAGCGGAGGTCGAGCCGGACCGGATGTGAAGTGAAATGCGGCGTGGCCTGGTGGCCAGCGACGAACGGCAGCAAGTGCAACAAAGCCAGCAGGATGAATACATTAAGCCAAATGACCGAGCGCGCGGCGGCGCTGAGGCCGGAAAACAGGCGCAGACAGAGTACGACCGCGATGGCAAGCAGTGTACCTTCCCAGACGGCGGAGACGAGGGCGCTAGTGGCTTCAGCAGAAAGGCTCGACAAGAGGGGGACGACGTCGTTCATCGCGCGACCTCCGCTTTTTGGCCTGCTGGCCGATCGTCGGGGGATTGGTCGTCGGGCATGGTTGCGATGGCTTCGCGGAGGCGGCGCAGTTCGTCGGAGGTGATCTCGTCGTCGCCGAGGAGGGAGAGCAGGAGGCGCTCGCGGGAGTTGCCGAAGAAGCGCTGCAGGACGTGGCGAACCTCGGAGCGGCTGGCTTCCTGCTCGCCGATGCAGGGGCTGTAGAGGAAGGCGCGGCCCTCCTGCCGGTGGTCCACGTAGCCTTTTTGCTCGAGGATGCGGATGGTGGTGAGGACCGAGGTGTAGGCCAGGGGGCCGTCGTCGGCGGTGGCCGCCACCATGTCAGCGACCGCAGACTCGCCGCGGGTCCATAGGACCTTCATCAGCCGGAGTTCGGCGGGGGTGAGCGTGATGGAGCGTTTCGGCGGCATTTTTTGGCCTTCGGACGCCTTCTAACGGCGGCCTATCCCTTCAGACTGTCTACTAGTAATTTAGTTAGCTTGGGGTCTGGCGTCAACTAGAAAATTAGTCTTTGAAAGTCAGGCCATACATTCCGCGCGCCCGCCTTCGGGGAGCCACCGCTTCCGGTGGTTGCGCTCAACCCTCGAAAGGGGATGTTTGTCGTATGCGATTCCATGGGAATCAATGTCGTTTCTCTGCGCGCGATTGAGTAGCTCTATCCAATCTCGCCAACCATCGCGACGAGGACTTCTCTTGTTTCTTTGGCAGTGGCGACTTCGCGGGGAAAGTTGATGCGGGCGCCTTTCATGCCATCAGCGGTCTTCAGGCGAAGGTGGAATCCTAGACGGTCGATCGAAGTCATGGCGGCTTCGCTGGCTTCGATCTGCGCGTGAGCGCGTGCCAGCTGGATCATGGAATCGACGTGGTCGGCGTTCATGTGGGCCAGGATGCCCGGAGCGGCTTCGGCCAGCGGATCGGCAGTGGCGCCGGCGTAGTCCGCGGCAGCGACCCAGCCCATGACTCCAAAGCCGCCGACGTAGTAGACGTCGATGGGCTGGAGGCGGAAGAAGCCGAAATCAGCGAAGTCGACCCAGTATCGGCTGTTCTCGTGCCTTGCGAGGTACGCTTCTCTGACCGATGCGAGGTCGTCTTCCTGCACTGGCTGAGCGTTTCCGATCAGGGTGGCGCGTGCGGCTCCGAGAGGATCGTCGTCTGGGCTGGCCTGGTTCACGAAGAGGCTGCAGCGCGGATCGGCCTTCAGATTCTGGGTATGCATCGCCATGTTGCTGATGAGGAAGATGGGCCGTCCGGCGGGGTCGAGGGCGTAGGGCATGAGCGAGCCGAAGGGAAAGCCCGTGTGCTTGCGCGAGAGCGACGACAAGGTGCCCAGCATTGCCAGCGATAGCAGGGTGCGGGTACGCTCGGCGTGGGTTGGCTCGGGCAATTGAGGCACGGGCGGGCCGGAGTACGCGTGTTGCCGCGGGGCGTTGGTTTCAGCCGATGACATAGTGGTCCTCACGTCCTCATTCCATTAGACACGCCGAGGCCGGTCGGTACGAGCGACGACCGCTTCGGCCCTGAAGACCGAGAGGGTGCTTCTATTTCGGCAACTGGCTGGTGTCCCAACCGCCGCCGAGGGCGCGGATGAGCTGAACGCTGGCGGCGAACTGCCGCGCCTGCAGGTCGGTGAGAATGCGCTGGTTGCTGATAAGCGCGGTTTCCGCGGTCAGCACTTCAAGGTAGGTTGTCACGCCGCCCTTGTAGCGCTGGTTGGAGAGGTCGAGGGAGTGCTGGGCGGCGTCGACGGCGCGCTGCTCGACAACGGATTCCTGGTCGAGGATGCGGAGTGCGGAGAGGTTGTCCTCCACGTCCTGGAAGGCGGAGTAGATGGTGTTTCTGTAGGCGGCGGCCTGGGCCTCGTACAGGTGGCGGGCCTGGTCGGTAAGGGCGTGGCGCTGGCCCGCGTCGAAGAGCAGCTCGGTGGCCTGCGCGCCGAGGGACCAGAGCGCGCTAGGGCCTTGCAGCCAGGTGCCGCCGTGGGTGCTTTCGAATCCGCCGGAGCCGCTGAGGCTGATGGTGGGGTAGTAGGCTGAGATGGCGATGCCGATGTGCTCGTTGGCGGCGGCGGTCTGGCGCTCCTGCGAGGCAATGTCGGGGCGGCGTTCGAGCAGCTGCGACGGCACGCCGATGGGGACTTTGGGCAGCGGCAGGTCGAGCGGCGAAAACGGAATGCTGAACTGGGACAGGTTGTAGGTGGCGATGGTGCCCACGGCGTGCTCGAATTGAGCGCGCGCAACGCTGACATCGACGAGCTGGGCGCGAAAGGTTTCAAGCTGGGTTTGCGCCTGGGTCACGTCGACGCTGGTGGCGACGCCGCCGTTGACGCGGCGCTGCGTGAGGTCGAGCTGGTGCTCGAGGTCGGCGACGGTGCGCTTGAGCAGTGCGATCTGAGAGTCGAGGCCGCGGAGTTGAAAGTAGTCGGCGGCTAGCTCGGCTTGGAGAGACAGGTCGACGTTGGCAATATCGGCGGAGCTGGCCTGGGCGGATTCGCGGGCGGCTCCAACGCCGCGGCGAACCTTGCCCCAGAAGTCGGGCTCCCAGCTGCCCTGGCCGCCGAGGATGAAGTCGTTATAGCTGGTTTTGGTGGTGGAGGTGACGAGAGGCCGGTTACGCGAATTCTCGCTGTGGCTCACGCTGGGATCGAGCGAAAGCGTGGGGTAGAGATTGGCGCGCACCACGGCGATCTGGGCGCGGGCGGCGAGGTAATTCTCGACAGACTGGCGGAGGGCCTGGTTGTCGGTGGCAATGCGCTCCTCAAGCTGGTTGAGCTGGGGATCGTTGTAGACCTCCCACCACTTGCCGCGGAGCATTCCGTCGGACGGATAGGCGGATTTCCAGGAGCCGTCGGCAGGGGCGGGCGGAGGAACGACGGAGGGTGCGCCCGTTTCCTTGTAGGCGGCGGGGGCAGTGAAGACCGGCTGGTTGTAGTTGGGGCCTACGGGTCTGCAGCCGGCGAGGATTGTTAAAACGAAAAGGCCGGCGAGCGCACTGGGTAGCCATCCCACCCTTGCGCCACGAAAAAGGCGCAAGGATGGGGCACGAGACGTATTTGGCGCAAGAGGCATGGCTACTGCTTGCCTCCGCTGGGCTGCGCGGGTTGTGGATTGGCTGGGGTCTGCCGCGCGCTTTGTGAAGCGGCGCTTTCCACGTTGAGCTTTTCGCCTTCGATGATGGAGTCGGGGGGATCCTGAATAACGCGGTCGTTGGGGCCGAGACCGGCAATCACTTCAACGGTCGCGCCGTTGTCCTGGCCTATGGTAATCGGGACGAGGTGAGCGATGTTGCCGTTGACCACCGTGCCGAGCCGTATGCCCTGGCTGCGGAAAATGAGCGCCGCAGCGGGCACAATGTAAGTCTGGCCGGCGGACTGGGTCTTGAAGTGAACTTGCGCGAGCGAGCCCGGCATGAGCTCGCCTTTGCGGTTGTCCACGTCGATTTCAATGAGCAGGGTGCGATTGGATGGGTCGATGGAATCGGCGCTGCGCACGTACGTTCCTGCAATCGTTCTGCCGGGATACTGCGGGAAGGTGAGGGCAACCTTCTGGCCGCGCTTGATCGCCGCTGTGTAGACCTCGGGAATATTGACGTAAACGCGCAGGGTGCCGAGCGATTGAAGGTGGAAGAGCTCGTTGGCCGCGCCCTGGTTGATGAGCTGGCCGGTGTCGATGTTTCGCGCTGTGATCACACCGTCAAAGGGCGCGTAGAGCTTCTCGAAGCTTTGCATCTGCTTGAGGCGGTCGACGTTGGCCTGCGCTGAGGTGACGGCGGAGGCTGTCGAAGCGGCCTGGGTCACGAAGGTGTCGGTGTCCTGCTTTGAAACAGCATCAGAGGCAACGAGGCCCTTGTAGCGCTCGGCCTGGATTTTCGCGTTGCCAGCGTTGGTTTGGGCGGTGACCAGGTCGGCTTCCGCCTGCGCCACCTGCTGATCGAGCTCCGGCGTAGAGATCTCGGCGAGCAGGTCGCCCTTCTTCACGTGCGCGCCAATGTCGTAGTACCACTTTGTCAGGTATCCGGAAGTGCGCGCATAAATGGGTGAATCGCTCCAGGCGGTCACGTTGCCGGGGAGTTCAAAGCTGTCGGTGGGCGCGCCGGATTTCGCGGGAAGCGCAATCACGGTGGGAGCGGCGTCGCGCTCAGTGGTCTCGGCCAGCACCTCATCATGATGTTGACGCTTCCAAATCCCATACAGTGCCAGGCCGATGACGACGATGGCCACGATGATGAGCGCGACCGAGGCCTTGCGTCCGTTGATGGCCGGGTGATCGGGCGCCGACTCGTGATTCTGTGGTGCGCCGGGCGCGGGTTTTGGTTGGGATGATTGGCTGGTCATAATGATTACTCCGGTTGCTGATCGAACTCGTCAAAGGTCGTGGTGGAAGGCGTGGCGTGGGCGTGCTTGCGGCGCTCGAGCCAGCTGTGCACAACCGAGAAGAAGGCAGGCACGAAGAACAAAGTAGCGACAGTTGCCAGCAGCAGCCCGCCGATGACGGCGCGGCCCAGAGGCGCGTTCTGCTCTCCGCCTTCACCGAGGCCGAGCGCCATGGGCACCATGCCGATGATCATGGCAAGCGCGGTCATAAGCACGGGGCGGAAGCGGACGAAGCCGGCGTTGAGCGCTGCCTTGCGGGCGTTGCCGACCAGGATGTCGAGTTGCTCGCGCGCGAAGCTGACCACGAGGATGGAGTTGGCGGTGGCCACGCCCATGCACATGATGGCGCCGGTGAGCGCGGGCACGCTGAGGCGCGTATCGGTGAGGAACAGGAACCACGCGATGCCGGCCAGCGCTGCGGGCAGCGCCGAGATGATGAGGAACGGATCAAGCCACGACTGGAAGTTGACCACGATGAGCAGGTAGACCAGCAGAATGGACATGGCCAGTCCGCCGATGAGGCCGATGTAGGACTTGTACATGGTCTCGCTCTGGCCGCGAAGGATGAACGTTGAGCCGCGCGGCAGATCTTTCTTGTGCCGGTCGACAATCTTCTCCATGGCGCGGGTCACGGTGCCGAGATCGGTGCCGTTGACGTTGGTGAAGATGTCGATGACAGGCTGGACATCGTAATGGCTGACGGTGCCGAGCTCGGTGCCGGGGACGATGTCGGCCACGCTGCCGAGAACCTGCACCGGCCGCACGGTGCCGGGGGCTGCGGCAGAGGGAATACTGGTGAGGCTTCCGCCGGGTCCCGATGCCTGCGGAATCTGCGTAGTGCCTGCGCCGGAGATGGGCAAACTCTGCAGATCCGACATGGTGTCGAGGCGGTATTGCGGGCTCTGCGTGGCGATGTTGTAGCTGACGCCGTTGCGCGGATCGAGGAAGAAGTTGGGCGAGGTCTGGAAGCTACCGCTGAGCGCGATGAGGAGGGACTGGGCAACGCTTTGCTGGGTGAGTCCGACAGCCTGGGCGCGGGTGCGGTCGACATTCACGGTCATGCGGGGATAGTCGAACGGCTGCTGAATGCGCGCGTCGGAGGCGCCTGGCACGTAACGCACTTCATCGAGCATCTTTTCAGCCAGGGCGCGATTGCCCTCAAGATTAGGCCCGACGATCTGGATGTCGATGGGCGCGGCGAGGCCGAAGTTGAGTATCTGCGTGACGATGTCGACGGGCAGCACGTAAAAGGTGACGCCCGGATACTCGCGCGCGAGCACACCGCGGAGGTGGTCGACGTAGGGCTCGGTGGGGTGGTGTTTCTCCGCTAGCTGGACCTGGATGTCGGCGTCGGCGGGGCCGATGGGCGCTGATGTCGAGTAGGAAAGATTGAGGCCGGAGTAAGGCAGGCCGATGTTGTCGACGATGTTGACGATTTCATTGAAAGGGATGTTTTGGCGGATGGTGGCGTCGATGTGATCGCAGAGAGCAGCAGTCTCCTCAATGCGAGTGCCGGTGTGGGCGCGAACGTGGATCTTGAAGCTGCCGGCGTCGACGGCGGGGAAGAAGTCCTGGCCGAGGTAGAAGGTGAGGATGCCGACGGAAGCGACGGCGAATACGGCGAACAGAACCAGGAAGAGGCCGGCGTGATCGACGGCCAAGGTGAGAAAGCGAAGGTAGCCGATGCGAATTTTCTCGAAGCGTGATTCGAAGGCGAGCTGGAATTGGATAAAGGGGTTGCGGCTGCGCTTCCTCTCTAAGGCTTCCGATTCGTCGTGCTCGTGGAGCAGGTAGCGCGCCATGGTCGGAACTACGGTACGCGAGAGCAGGTAGCTGGCGAGCATGGCGAAGACCACGGCTTCAGCCATGGGCACAAACAGGTATTTGGCCACGCCGCTGAGGAAGAACATGGGGACGAAGACGATGCAAATGGCGAGCGTAGAGACCAGTGCAGGCGTGGCGATCTGCGCGGCGCCATCGAGGATGGCTTGTTCGATCTCCTTGCCGGCTTCGAGATTGCGGTTGATGTTCTCGATTTCGACTGTGGCGTCGTCGACCAGGATGCCGACAGCCAGTGCCATGCCACCGAGAGTCATGATGTTGATGGTCTCGCCGAGAGCGGCAAGAGCGGCGAGCGAACAGAGGATAGACAGAGGAATGGAGACCGCGATGATCAGTGTCGATCGCCAGCTGCCGAGAAAGACAAGGATCATGACGCCGGTGAGACAGGCTGCGATAATGGCCTCGCGGACCACACCCGAGATGGCGCCGCGCACAAAGATCGATTGATCGCTGAGTGCGGAGATCTTGAGCTCGGGCGGCAGCTGGCCGCGAATGCCGTCGATCTTCGAACGCACGCCATCGATGATGTCGAGTGTGGAGGCCGAGCCGGTCTTCATGATGTTCATGAGGATGGCGCGGCGGCCGTCGACCCTGACAATGTTGGTCTGCGGCGGGCTGCCATCGCGGACGTGGGCCACATCGTGGATGTAAATGATGGCTCCGTTGGCAGTGCGGATCGGCAGGTCGTTCAGCTCCGCGATGATCGACGGTGCGGAGTTGGTTTCGATCGCGTACTCGAAACTGTCGATCTTCATGGTGCCCGAGGGCGCAATAACGTTTTGGGCATTGATGGCGTTGACCACATCGGCCGGTGACAGGCCATTTGCCTGAAGAGCGTGAATGTCGAGGTCGACCTGGATCTGGCGCTGTTTGCCGCCGTAGGGATAGGGGCTCTGCGCGCCCTCGACGGTGGCAAACTGGGTGCGAATCGTGTTTTGGCCGAGATCGAAGAGCCGCTGCTCGTCGAGACCCTGACCGGCCAGACCAAGCTGCAACACCGGAACGCTTGAGGCGTTGTATTGAATGATGAACGGGGGATTTGTTCCTGCCGGCAAGCCGCGCAGCAGCGCCGAGTTGATCGAAGTCACCTGGGCCACGGAATTGGCGATGTTGACGTGCGGCTGAAAGAAGACCTTGATCACGGCGATGCCGTTGAACGACTGCGATTCGATGTGCTCGATGTCGTTGACGGTGGTGGTCATGCCGCGCTCGCTGTTGGAGACGATACGGTTGGCCATCTGCTCCGCGGAGAGGCCAGTGTAGTTCCAAACCACCGTTACGATGGGGATATTGATGTTGGGAAAGATATCCGTCGGCATCGATTCGATGGAGAAGATGCCGAGAATCAGGATCAAAAACGCGAAGACGACAAAGGTGTATGGCCGCCTTAGCGCAAGCCGAACAATCCACATCATAGGGCTGGTTCTCGCTCCAGAGCCGGGTCGTTCGGGCCGAGGCGCTCAACGCCGGATCAGGAAAGCTGGAATGAAAGATGGCCCGTCCGGGAGCGCTCTGACCCGACGGCTGGCCCGCCAGGGTCATTTCAAAATCCAAGTGAATCTACCATGGTAGATGAAGACCGGGAACTAGCAGACGATCTCACTGAAGGATTTTACTTGCATGTTTAACAGACGCGCAGGCGGGGGCAAACGACGCATAAACTGCGGGATGGCTCTGGGAAAGCTCACATTCTGAGAAGGTTGGCGCGGCTTCTGGCTGGAAATCGCATTTGAGCCCACTCCAACTCGCAGGATTTCAGTCAAACTGCCGGCCGCTGCGGAGCGAGAGCTGGCTGCACTTCGTAAATCCAGCCCCAAATGAAAAGAGTGCGAGCCGAAGCCCGCACCCTTGAATTGCGAGCCGAGTCAGGCCTTGGCCACGGGCACCGGGGCGTAGACCGCTTCTTCTTCACGCACGCCTTCCACCAACTTTAAAGGGTAGTAGGCATTCCTCGTGTACTGCTTCACCATGCGGTTGGTGTTGAAGTAAGAGCCGTTGAAGGCCAGCGTTGTCCGCATCAGCTGTGCCCATTTCTCCGGCGACTGCAGATACAGCGGAACCACGGCCGTTTCCAGCTTGTGGTAGAGCGAGAGAGCCTCGTCGCCGTCGGTGGCGCCGTCTTCAATGGCCCAGCCGGTGACGCCTTCAATGCAGCCCTCGATCCACCACCCATCCAGAATCGACAGGCTGGGAACGCCATTCAACGCAGCCTTCATGCCGCTGGTGCCGGAGGCCTCGTAGGGGCGCTTGGGAGTGTTGACCCACACGTCGACGCCCGCGGTGAGCAGGGCTCCCAGGTCCCACGCGTAGTTTTCGAGGTAGACGATCTGCAGCATGTCGTTGTTGAGGGCGTGCGCCTTGTCCACGACCTCGCGGATGAGCTGTTTGCCGGGCTCGTCCTGCGGATGCGACTTGCCCGCGTACAGAATCTGCAGACCGCCGGCGGCCTCGGCGATGCGGGCCAGGCGTTCGGGATCAGTAAACAGGAGGTTGGCGCGCTTGTAAGTGGCCACTCGCCGCGCGAAGCCCAGCGTGAGAACGCCCGGGTTGAGTACCAGCCCGGTGCGCGAACCCACTTCCGCCAGCAACTCTTCCTTTGCTCGCTCGTGCGCGCTCTGCATCGCGTTCAGAGGCAGGTCAATGGCGTTGCGCAGGAAAAGATTGTCGCGGCGCCAGTTCGAGATGTGCTCATCGAGCATTCTCTGCACGGGTTCGGACACCCACGTGGGCGCGTGGACCCCGTTGGTGATGGAGTCGATGGTGAACTCGGGGAACATCTCGCGGGATACCTTGCCGTGCTGCATGGCCACGCCGTTGGCGTAACGCGAGAAGCGCAGCGCCAGCAGGGTCATGTTCAGCAGGCCGTCTTTAAAGCAGTTGAGCTTTTGCAGGCGGGAGGTGCGCTCACCGCCCAGGATGCGGATGGTCTGCTCGGTCGAGAAGCGGTCGTGGCCGGCGGGAACCGGGGTGTGCGTGGTGAATACGCACTTGTTGCGGACGACTTGCAGGTCGGTATCGGTCGCCGCGCCCAGCGGACCGCCGCCCATTTGGCTCTCCAGCAGCGCCAGCGTGAGCAGCGCGGCGTGGCCCTCGTTCATGTGATAGACGTTTACATGCAAACCAAGCGCATTGGCCATGCGCGCGCCGCCCATACCCAGAACGATCTCCTGCTGTAGGCGATAGTTGGTGTCGCCGCCGTAGAGATGGTCGGTCAGGCCGCGATCCCAGCCCGAGTTGCCATCGAGGTCGGTGTCGAGCAGATAGATGGGCACGATGTGGCCGGCGCGTCCCACCATGTCGTAGCGCCATGCTCGGATGGTTACCGTGCGATCCTCAACCACAACCGTGGCGCGCGCGGCTTCCTCCGTACAGAAATCGGCCGGATTCCACAACTGCACTTCCTCGGTCTGGGTGCCGGCGGCGTCAAGGTGCTGCTTGAAGTAACCCTTGCGGTGGAGAAGCGTAAACGCGACCAGGGGAACTCCCAGATCGGCTGCGGAACGCAGGGTGTCACCGGCCAGCACGCCCAGTCCACCGGAGTAGGTGGGCATGGACCGATTGATCGCAATCTCCATCGAGAAGTAGGCGACTTGTCCAGAAAGGGGAAAAGCTTCGTACGCGAAAGGCTTCGAAACGGTCGAATTCATCATTTACCTAAAAGGCCTCCGGCGCGCTGCCAGGCGTGTCAGGCAGCTGCACTATTGATTAGCGGCAGAACAAACCTCAAGGGCGACCTGCTTTAAACAATCGGAGGAGGGTCAACCGATTTTAGCAAGAATCGCTCCGAAAACATGGCAATTCTCAAACGAAAAGTGCCGAAATA
>Ga0207007_1271_pt1 | contig 12228 bp, 14 predicted proteins | sample Alteio_BWMinCont_85_FD_153487 | JGI IMG/M metagenome (GOLD analysis project Ga0207007, IMG submission 153487) | Enriched cells from forest soil in Barre Woods Harvard Forest LTER site, Petersham, Massachusetts, United States -... | ecosystem: Environmental > Terrestrial > Soil > Temperate forest >...
TATTATCTGAAATTTGTAGAAAAGTACCCCACAGTGGCTTCACTTGCGGCAGCGGATGAGCATGAAGTACTTAAACTCTGGCAGGGATTGGGTTATTATTCCAGGGGTAGAAACTTACTAAAAGCCGCCCGTCAGGTTATGGCAGATTTCAATGGTGTATTTCCAAATGATTATAAGGATGTTATCAAATTGAAGGGGGTTGGGTCATATACGGCTGCGGCTATTGTCTCCATTGCATTCAATAAACCCCATGCCGTTCTTGATGGAAACGTTTTTAGGGTTCTATCACGTATTTATGGAATTGATACTCCCATTAATGCTGCGGGTGCAAAGGAATTATTCCAGGATTATGCGGATAAGTTGTTGGATAGAAAGAGCCCCGGAACTTTCAATGAGGCCTTGATGGAATTTGGCGCAACCCTTTGCCTCTCAAATAACCCGCTTTGTAATGAGTGCCCTTTGAAGGACGATTGTTTCGCAAAAAAGAACAATTTGCAGAATGTACTCCCCGCAAAGCTGGCCTTGAAGAAGGTGAAAACCAGGTATTTTCATTACCTTTTTGTTAATAAGAATGACAATTTTGTTATCAGACATAGAAAGCCAGGAGATATATGGCAGGGGCTGTATGAATTGCCTTTAATTGAAACGAAACGGGAAGAAATCCTGGGTATTAAAAAGGCTTCAGAAGAATCAGGGCTAAAGCTTTCTTTTCTAAAACCTGTAAAAAAGATGACTCATAAACTCACCCACCAGCGCCTCGAAATTATGTTTTATGAAGCAGACCTTCTTTCCAATATTAACGGCGAGACTATTTTAACGGATGCTATTGGATACAAACATTATCCTTTGCCAAAGCCTTTGGAATTATTCTTAAAAGATTATCTTTGCACGCTCGAAATCCCCGAAATCTAACTACTTAAACTAATATATTATGGCAAGCGTAAACAAAGTGATTTTAGTAGGAAACCTGGGCAAGGATCCTGAAGTGCGATATACTGGCAACAGCATTCCAGTTGCAAGCTTCTCACTCGCAACCACAGAATATTATAAGGACAAAAATGGGAACAGGCAGGAAATAACAGAGTGGCATAATATTGTCGCCTGGCGTAATCTTGCGGAACTGGCAGAGAAATATCTCAAAAAAGGAAAGCAGGTTTATGTTGAAGGGAAGTTGAGGTCCAGGTCATGGGATGACAAAGACGGCAACAAGAAATATACAACTGAAGTGATCGCGGATAATTTTATACTGCTCGGCAAAAAAGAAGGCGATTCGGGTCAGGAAAGCAACCAGTCAAAAGCACTAGCCAGTGTGCCGGAAGGGGTTGGGGTTGACCAGGCACCTACGCCAGACCAGATTCCAATTGATGATGACCTGCCATTTTAAGCCCGGTTTTTGCTCACCAACACCTATATTTTGGATACCATAGAAGGCGACTCGTCAACTTTACCTCTAAATTTTCTGATCTATATTAATAGTTTCACGGCCTTTCATGGCTTTGAAATAGGGTTTTGTTTGTTGCTTGTATTCTTTTCTGCCATGCTTTCCGGAGCAGAATCGGCTTACTTCTCTTTGAAAGGCGAAGACATCAAAGAAATAAGTGAAAAACACAAAAGGTTTAGCGCCCAGATTCTTTATCTGCACCAAAAACCGAAACTCCTGCTTGCAACTATTTTAATTGCCAATACAGTCAATAACATTCTATTTGCGGTGATAGGGGCGTCTTTGCTTGCCCAGATAAATTTTGCCGGCAACGCTCTTCTTGAATTGTTCATCAATGTGGTTCTTCTTACATTTATCATTGTGCTTATTGGGGAGGTAGTTCCGAAGGTTTATGCAGCACATAACAATCTGAAGTTTGCATCATTTATGGCATATCCACTTGTGTTTTTGTCAAGGGTGTTTTACCCGTTATCAATAGTACTCGCCCGCACTACAAATTTATTTGAGCGGAACCTGCAAAAAGTTCATAATGTATCTATTAGCGACATAAAAAGCGCCATTGAAATGACTTCCGTTGAAGATACCTCTCAGGAGGAAAAGAAAATCCTGAAAGGTATTATCTCTTTTGGAAATACATACGCCAAGCAGATCATGACCTCAAGGGTAGATGTGATGGCGCACGACATTAGTACCCCTTTTGATCAATTGGTATCTTTTATCAACCGCAACCAGTATTCGCGGGTGCCGGTGTATAATGGTAGTTTTGACAGGGTTGAGGGAATACTCTATATAAAAGATTTACTTGCACATTTGAATGAAGGTTCGGATTTTGATTGGAAGCCGCTCATCCGGGAACCCTATTTTGTGCCAGAAATGAAGAAAATAGACCTTCTACTCCAGGAATTCAAGCAGAAAAAGGTGCACATGGCCATTGTGGTTGATGAATATGGAGGCACTGCCGGTATCGTAACACTGGAAGATATCCTAGAAGAAATAGTTGGGGACATCAATGATGAATTTGATGAGGATGAGGTTTTTTACAGCAAACTGGATGACAACACTTTTATATTCGATGGCAAAACAGCCCTTACTGATGTGGTAAAAGTTATGGATATAGGTGATGAAAGCTTTGAAGAGATCCGTGGCGAAGCTGAAAGTATCGGAGGGCTTGTCGTTGAGCTTTCCGGAAGAATACCACGTCCCAAAGAACAGATAGAATTCGGCAAATTCGTTTTTACAGTTGAATTGTCTGACAGGAGGCGTGTGAGGCGTGTAAAGGTTTCTAAGAAATTGACTGAATGAGAAAATTATATATCTTTTTCATAGCGTTCTGGGTATCTTTTATGACAATATACTCCATTTATTACTATAAAGTTAAGAGTAAACTGGATCAGAGTGTCGTGGCCATGGCGCAAGATCTCCCACACACGGTTTTCGGATTTGAGGCACAAAGCGACTCAGATAAAAACATGATTTTTACTGAGGGGTTAAGCCAGATAATACCTACCTTATCAAAAGATTATGATAGTTTTCTTGTACCTGTTCCCGATACCGGTTTTGTTTCCTTTAATGGACCATACACCAAACCAAACATTGAAAAATTTTATGAGGGCCTTGTTACAAAATTCCAGAACCATCCACCTATCGAATTTAAAAATCTAAAAGATGGGAATCGGCTACTATTATCCTATTTCTTTGAAAATGTGCATCTTCCTGATGGCTTCAGGGTTTCAGAATCTGTGGTTGATTTCAGGGGTAAAAAAGTCAGGGCGCTTCAATACCACCATCAATACATATCAGACACCGGGTACGTTTCGTTTTACAAAAATGATAACATGCATGAATACGCACTCAAGGTAAAAGTAAATGATGGTAAAGATGAATTAACAATGTATAGCTGTGAGGCTTGCAATAGCTGGCTACATGCTAAATTGAAGGCGGATTCATTGATCAATTATAGTGTGAAATATGTTCCCGCGAATAATGAAAGTGTATTGATACCTGAACTTGATTTTAACATTGTGAAGGATTTTGATAAGGGCGGAACCAAAACCAATCCTGTTTTTAATGATTACGCTCTTGCGGAAGAACGTATAAAGTTCAAAATCAGCGCTCCCAAAGAAGGAGGCCCATTGGAAGCTAATAAATCCTATAACACACCTGTCAACTTTGTAATGAACGGTAATGTGCTGATGTATATAAAAGAGGCAGGCAAAAAATTGCCTTATTGTATCATTTACATCAAAGATCCCGAGATCCTGAAGCCTGCTGCGAAGCAAAGGTGACAACCTGCCCATGACACCAAAACTTTAACTTAACATTAACATTTTGATGTTTAAACTTGTTTCTGATGGAATGGTCGAAAGGAATACCGGCCAGATATCATTATTTACGTGTTTTTTGCACATTCATTTTTGATAATAACAGACCACTGACACAAGCGAATGATTTGTTTTATTTCATTTTGGCCTTTTTTCAACAATTGTTCATGAAAAAAAAATCAATTGGCATACAAGTTGACGCATAGCGCGAAAATGAAACCAGGCCTTCTAATTTTAATGTTTATGCTGACATGTTGCCTGTATACAGCGGCCCAGCATTACCCGCCTGCTCATGGAGGCAATTCAGTTGACTCTGCTTCAAAAAAGGTGTCGCAATACGATATTGCAGATCTGTACAGGCAGATCATAGGGAAGGAACCAAGAGGCTCATTTGACAGTAGCAAGATAAAAAAAGGCAAGGTTTACATTTCATTCATTCCGGCCATTGGATATACAGTGCAAACCACATTTACTGCCGTGGCAACTGCCAACCTCTCGTTTTATCTTGACGACAAAATGACTTCCAATATATCAACGATATACGGTAGTGCGAATTTTTCGTTGCTACACCAGATCGTCATTCCTGTCATTACAAATATCTGGTCAAAAGGCAACGATTTTGATTTTTTGGGCGACTATAGGTATTATGTGTATCCTTCAGTCACTTATGGACTTGGTGGCCATACGACCACGGCGGATGCCGACCCGATCGATTATAAATATATCCGTTTTTACCAGCAGGTTGCAAGGGAAGTGTATCCGGATTTGCTTCTCGGCGTTGGATATAATCTTGATTACCATTATGATATAAGGGAAACAAGCATAAAACCCGGTGAAATTACTGATTTTGAAAAATATGGTCTTACTTCCACGTCTGTTTCTTCGGGTTTGTCCTTTAATGCGATCTATGACACCCGCAGAAACAGCAACAACCCTCAGGGGGGGTGGTATGGATATCTGAGCATCAGGCCGAACCTTACTTATCTTGGGAGTGATGCCAACTGGCAGTCAGTGTATCTGGAGTTCAGGAAATACATAAAGTTTCCTCAAAACTCCCATAATGTATTGGCTTTCTGGAATTTCAATTGGTTCACTTTCGGTCATGCACCATACCTGGATTTGCCTGCCACTGCCTGGGAAACGTATGCAAACAGCTCGCGTGGATATGTTCAAGACAGGTTCAAAGGCCCATCCATGCTTTATTTAGAAACCGAATACAGGTTCCAGATATTGAATAATGGTTTTATGGGTGGTGTCGTGTTTGCCAATGCCCAGAGCATAGCCAACTACCCAAGTAATACTTTTGATGCGGTTTACCCCGGCTTTGGCGCGGGTTTGCGTTTCAAGATCAACAAATTCTCTAATACAAATGCCTGTATAGATTATGGCATCGGCCTTAATGGAACCAGGGCGTTTTATTTGAATCTGGGAGAAGTGTTTTAGGCAAATAAGAATTAGGAATTAAGAACCCGAAGGCTCGTGATAGCAATTAAGATTGGGGATTCCTCTTTTCGACTATTCCATGATGAACCAACATATATCCTTAAGTTTATTATCCATAAATGCATCACCCACTACTCTCACCTTCTCAACTTCTTCTCACTTCTCACCTCTCACTTCTCACCAAATTCCCTAACTTGCCGCCATTATGAAAGTCGTAATATTTGCAGGGGGCAAAGGCACCCGAATTTCTGAGGAATCTCATTTGAAACCCAAGCCCATGGTCGAGATCGGTGGGAAACCTATTCTTTGGCATATCATGAAAATATATTCTGCCTTCGGGCACAATGAATTTGTGATCTGCCTGGGATACAAGGGCTATGTGATCAAGGAATATTTCATGAATTATTTCCTTCACAATTCAGACCTCACCATTGACCTGAAAAACAACAGCGTTTCGGTTCATGATACCAAATCTGAAAATTTTAAGGTAACACTCGTAGAAACCGGGCTGGAAACCATGACAGCCGGCAGGTTAAAAAGGGTCCAGCAATATGTTGAAAACGACGATTTTATGCTTACTTATGGTGATGGTGTTGCCAGTATTAACATTAACAAACTGATTGCATTTCACAAAGAAAAGAACAAAATCGCGACCATGACGGCCATACAGCCCGGTAGCCGTTTTGGGATCATGGAACTGGATGCTAATGACGATGTTACTGCCTTCAAGGAAAAGCCATCAGACGATGGTGCCTGGATCAATGGTGGGTTTTTTGTGCTGAAGCCGGAAGTATTTAAATACCTGAAAGACGATGCTGATGATATCATGTGGGAACGCCAGCCGCTTGATGATCTTGCGAAAGACAATCAACTTACAGCCTATCGCCACACTGGTTTCTGGAAATGCATGGATACATTGCGTGATAGCCTGGACCTGAATACAATGTGGGACGAAAACCCTGAATGGAAGCTTTGGAAATGATCGAAAAGCTAAAACATAGCTATCATGGCAAAAAAGTTTTTGTGACCGGGCACACCGGTTTCAAGGGAGCCTGGATGCTGGCAGTATTAAAAAACCTTGGCGCTAAAGTAAAAGGTTATGCATTGGATCCCGAAGGCCAGACAAACCTCTATACCCTGCTCAATGGTGATAAACTCTGCAATTCCGTAATCGCTGATATTCGAAATAAAGAAAAGTTAGACAAGGAGATACATCTATTTCAGCCTGATTTTGTTTTTCATCTTGCAGCACAATCCCTTGTCAGGGTTTCATATGATAAACCTGTTGAAACCTTTGAAACCAATGTAATAGGCACAACTTATCTGTTGGAAGCTGTTCGTAGGCTTGAGAGACAATGCAGTGTGGTGATTGTGACCACAGACAAGGTATATGAAAACAGGGAAACCTGGGATGCTTATAAAGAAGATGATCCTTTAGGTGGGTTTGACCCATATTCTTCCAGTAAGGCAGCGGCAGAGATCGTAACGGCCTCATACCGGAAATCATTTTTTATGCCTGACCGGTTTTCTTATCACCGCAAAGCTGTCGCATCTGCCCGGGCTGGTAATGTCATTGGCGGGGGAGACTGGGCAAAAGACCGCATCGTACCTGATCTCGTCAGGGCGCTGTCTAACAATCATACCCTTACGGTGCGTAATCCCGAATCTGTACGTCCCTGGCAGCATGTGTTGGAGCCTGTTTGTGGCTACCTTTTGCTTGGGGCCAGGCTACAGGAAGAACCTCAGAAATTTGCAACGGCATATAATTTCGGCCCATTGGAAGCTGACAACCTCATGGTGCGGGAATTGGTGGAAAAAAGCCTGAAGATTTGGGGCAGTGGTTCTTACAAGGAACTACCTGATGTACAGGCGCCCCATGAGGCTGGTTTGTTAAGGCTTAATATCAGCAAAGCCATCAACGAACTTGGTTGGAAACCCAAATGGGATTCTGAAAAGGCATTGAAAATGACATTAAACTGGTATAAAAGTTATAAAGTCGACGCACAGGCTATTACTGAAAGCCAGATAGCGGAATACCTGGAATAGCCTTAATCAGCCTTAAAACTGGGGCTGCTTGTGGGCGGCACATTCAATTTGGAGCTTAGATCAGGACATTTCTTTCTCATGGTTGCATAATCCGTCTGGCCGCAATCAATGAAAACCCAGTTTTTGCCTTTATCCTTAGAAATTCCGACAAATGTACTCACAGTGGTTACGATTCCTCCCTGAACCCTCATTTGGGTCACAACCGGAATGCTGGATTGCAGTTCGCCAGCGGTATCAATTACCCAGGATGGGTCTTCCACATTGATGTCAAATATGGTGATGTTATAACGGTGCCATTGTGCCTCATAGCCTTTGAGGCTGTCCGCAAAAGCAGCTTCGCCGCCCATATCCTGGATGATTCTGGGGTCGGTGTATTTTATGTAAATAGCATAATTTTTCTTTACAAGAGCCTTTCCCATATTTTCTGCCTGTTGCCTGATTACAGGGGCATAATCACCATTACCTCCGCGAAAAGGTTTAAATGCTGTTAGGGCACAAAATACAATTAGAATAATTGCTATGTTTTTCATTTATCAGTTCTTAAGACGCAATGCAAATTAAGGATTCTTACGGAAACTATCTCAATTCAGGTTTAAACCTTTGGGCATTAAAAGAGCATTCGTAAGATGGGTGACACCATTTTTGTTGAGTATGTCAGGAGTCGTGATATCTACCATATTTCCATTACCGTCCATAAGTTTGATTTTACCGTTTTCAATAATCACCACCAATGGGTCGCCTTCAAGAGTACTAAGAGATTCACCGGCTGTGAGATCCCGTGTTTTTAAAAGTCCCGCAATCATGTTATATTTTAATATTTTTTCCAGTTCGGATTTTCCACTATCCGTGGTTAATTTATCCAGTTTCTTTTTATCCAATTTCTCGAACGCCTCGTTGGAAGGAACAAAAACAGTAAAAGGGCCTTTTTGCGCAAGTGTTTTGTATAGCCCTGACTTTTCAATTAATGTTAAAAACCTAGAATTCTGTCTCGAATTTGTCAGATTTTCAACAATAGAATTCGTTACAAACATCACGGTTCCGTCTTCAAGCAATTTTGTATTCTTGTCGTTGGCGGCAAGGTTTGCTTTGATGGTGTCTTTGGTTGCTGTACCTGTCGATGATTGCGAATTTGTGGAACTCTCAGTGGCCTTGTTGGCCCTATTGCACGAAGAGGCTAATAGGAATAAAGATATAACGGCACAATAAAATGAGATTATTTTAGACATGGCAACTTTTATTATTCATCATAAACCAACCTGGAGTTTAAGAATAACAATGCAAAATACGGCAGAATCATTCATTTAATGAAATCCTGGCAAGGAAATCTTGATTCAATACAGTTCAGGTAGCCTGTCAGGGTGAGAAAGGTGAACGAGAAGAAACCTAAAACTGTGATTTAAAACAAAACCTTACCGTAAACCATTATATGTTAAAGATTAATTGAAATCAAAGCAATGCCTCTCAAAAAAATCCAAACCACATGTTGTATCGCCGGGGGTGGGCCTGCAGGTATTATGCTTGGATTTCTTCTGGCCCGGGCGGGGATAGAGGTCATTGTAATAGAAAAGCACAAAGATTTTTTCAGGGATTTCAGGGGTGATACGATTCATCCTTCCACATTTAATCTGATGAGTGAACTGGGTTTGTTGAAAGAGTTTCTAAAGGTGCCACATCAGGATTTTAAAGAAATGAGCGTATTGGTTGAGCAAAACGAGGTAAAAATTGCCGATTTCAGGCATCTTAAAACAGCACATGCCTTTCTTGGTTTAATGCCCCAGTGGGATTTTCTTAATTTCCTGGTTCAGCAAGCTAAAGAATATCCCGGGTTTAAATTGATGATGGAGACAGAAGTAAAAGACCTTATTGAGAGTAGAGGTACAGTTAAAGGCATTAAAGCCCAAACCAGAAAAGGCAGTGTAGAAATTGAAGCCCTGTTGGTGATAGGAGCAGATGGCAGGAGTTCTGTGGTACGGGAGGCAGCGAAATTAAAAATTATTGATTTTCATTCCGCAGTAGATGTGCTTTGGTTTAAGCTATCAAGAAATGAAAATGAGACAAATGTGCCATTTTTCCAGGTGCATAATGGACGGATTTTGGTTTTGTTTAGCCGGGATAAATATTATCAATGTGGTTATGTGTTACCGAAAAACGGAACAGCAAAATTAAAAAGTAATGGGCTTATTGCTTTTAAAGGAAATATTACGGAAGCGGCACCCATGGTAGCTGACCGGATTGATGAAATAAAAAACTGGGAGGACTTTAACTTGCTGACGGTTAAAATTGACCGGCTCAAGAAGTGGTATAAACCTGGTTTATTATGTATTGGCGACGCGGCACATGCCATGTCGCCTGTAGGCGGGGTTGGTATAAACCTGGCTGTACAGGATGCAGTAGCTGCTGCGAATATTTTGTATCCCTATTTAAAGGATGATAAATTGAGTGATGTAGAGCCGTTAAAAGCAGTTCAAAACAGGAGAGAATTTCCAACTGCGGTCACACAAAGGCTACAAAGATATATGCAGGATAATATCCTGAAAGAGATTATTTCCAGGGAGAAAGCAACCCAAAAAACACCCCTTTTATTCAGGTTGTTTAAAATATTTCCTTACATGCATTTCCTTACAGCGCGATGGTTTGGCCTGGGTATCCGACAAGAGCATGTTCAAACGCCCGAGGTCAAATAACAGCAATTACTTTTAAGTAAATGAATATTTATCGTAATATTGCGATAAATATTAATCTTCTATCATGGGAACTACAAAGGTTGAAGAATTTGAAGTGGCAGAAGTAAGGGCCTCTGAAATTGCTAAAGCAATAGGGCACCCTGCCCGAATCGCTATACTTAACTATATCATTTCTAAGGATGAATGTATTTGCGGCGAGATCGTGGATGAATTGCCATTAGCACAAGCCACTATATCGCAACATTTAAAGGAATTAAAAAGAGTTGGATTGATAAAGGGAAGGATATCCGGCGTAAAATCATGCTATTGCATCAATGAAAAAGGATGGAAAGAAGCAGAAGCTGTTTTTAGCAACCTTTTCGCAAGTTATAGGCCTATTAATGAATGTTGTGAACCAGATGGAGAGTGCTGTTAGTCAAATGAATATGAGAAAATATTTCGCTGAAGTCATCGGAACTTTCGCCCTGGTTTTTTGTGGTACCGGGGCCATCATCATCAATGAGGTAAATGCAGGATCAGTCACCCATCTTGGCATTGCTTTAACTTTCGGGCTGATTGTCCTGGGGATGATCTATGCATTGGGAGATATTTCAGGTGCGCATTTTAATCCTGCAGTTACTATTGGATTCAGTATCGCAGGAAAATTTCCAGTAAAAGAAATTATCCCATATTTGATCAGCCAGGCTTTGGGTGCTTTTGCTGCAAGTGCCATGTTAAAGTACCTTTTTCCTCAGAGTTTATTTCTCGGTGCAACAATCCCTTCAGGTCCTGATATCCAATCCTTTTGGCTGGAGATACTATTAACTTACTTTCTCATGCTGGTGATCATCAGGGTCGCCCATGGCTCTAAAGAGACAGGCATGATGGCGGGCATTGCGATCGGGAGTATCATAGCCCTTGAAGCAGCTTTTGCCGGCCCTATTTGCGGAGCTTCCATGAATCCGATGCGGAGTCTTGCCCCGGCTATTGTATCGGGTCAAATGAACGGCCTATGGGTCTATCTTACAGCTCCTTTTATTGGTTCTATCCTGGCAGTTTTATCAAACAGATACCTTTTAACCAACCCAAAATCAGAATGAAGAAAAGCATCCTTTTTGTCTGTATTGAAAATGCCAACCGCAGCCAGATGGCCCAGGCTTTTGCCCGCATGTACGGTGATGATAAAATTGAAGCATATAGCGCCGGGTCAAAACCTTCGGGAGTGATCAATCCAAAAGCAATAGCCGCGATGAAAGAACTTGGTTATGATCTTAACACCCATGACTCCACAAGCCTTGATGATATGCCCGATATACAATATGACTATGTTGTAACCATGGGATGTGGTGACGCCTGTCCCTATGTAAAGGCCAGAAATAGAATAGATTGGGATATACCCGATCCAAGAGATATGGATGCACAGCATTTTGCATTTGTGCGGGATTTTATTGGCCAGAAGGTGAAGAAACTTCTGAAAGAAATGAAGTAAAAAAAGCCTTTCCTGAAATCAGAAAAGGCTTTTAAAAATGGGTGGAAGATGGGGTTCGAACCCACGACCCCTAGAACCACAATCTAGTGCTCTAACCGACTGAGCTACATCCACCATGTAAAATGGAGCGCAAAGATACAGGAAAAATTTGAAAATGTGGGGGATTTGAAAATGTAGCCTGCCGTATGATAAAAGACAGAATACACGGAATTTAAAAAAGATGGTTAAACTTGCATTTTGAAAGTGATCTTGTTATATTTGTAATGGAATCCAGCTATTATCTTATTTGTTAACTTCTTAAATTAATCAAAATGAAAATTGTACGCGTTCAATATGTTGCTAAGCCTGAGTTCGTTGCACAGAACAAAGAAAACATTTCCCAGGTAATGAAAGACCTGAGAGAGATCAATAACCCCGCTATCAAATACACAACATACCTGGCACCAGATGAGGTATCATTTATGCATTTTGCGCAGTTTGAAAACGATGATGCTGAACAGGTTTTGATCAATCTCCCTGCATTTAAACATTTTCAGCAAGAGCTTAAGGCACATGGTATTGATGCGCCACCAAAGACCGAACATTTATCAATGGTTGCTTCAAGTTGGGATATTTTTTAGTTCAATATCTCACTTTAACGGATCATGAATTTCCCGGTCAGGATTTCCGTTTTTCCGATAATCTTTGCAAAATAAACCCCGGAAGGGTAGGCGCTGATATCAATTTCCTTTTCAGGATTTATTTTGGTATCCGTCAACTCTTCAGTAAACATGGATTGCCCTTCAACATTAATGATTTCCAGGAGGCAATTATTCTCTTCGGTTT
>Ga0207007_1132_pt2 | contig 12109 bp, 11 predicted proteins | sample Alteio_BWMinCont_85_FD_153487 | JGI IMG/M metagenome (GOLD analysis project Ga0207007, IMG submission 153487) | Enriched cells from forest soil in Barre Woods Harvard Forest LTER site, Petersham, Massachusetts, United States -... | ecosystem: Environmental > Terrestrial > Soil > Temperate forest >...
TGATTGCAACAGACGCGCGTCCCGCGAGTGCGCCGCCACAGGGAGCTTTGTCGGCAAAATCTCAAAAACTCCCGCGCCCGGTTCCTCTTGGCCGGGGCATTCAGCTCGAGCGCGATCCATCGTCGGGCGAATTGCACGCGATCACGGAGGATTCAACTCCCAAACCTATGGATGGCGCGATCCGTTCGCGCGTCACACTCGTCGAAGTTCCCTGCACGCTCACCGGACCTGACGGAACGCAGGTGCGCGGCCTTACCCAAAGCGATTTTCATTTGCTGGAAGACGACGCCCCACAAGAAATCTCCTCGTTCGATGCTTCTTCCACCCCGGCACGCATCGCACTCGTGATGGATGCGAGCCCAAGCATTTTTCGCGAGCTGGCGGAAATGCGCGGCGCGGCGCAGGCTCTCGCTGAAAACCTGTCTCCCACGGACGAAATCGCCGTCGTGTCGTTTTCATCCGAAGCGCACCTGCTCTTGCCGTTTTCTAAAAATCGCGCGCTGCTGGATCGTGCGATCGAATCGCAATATCTTACGAAGGTAGAGAATTCTTCCGAGTCGCGGATTTATGAATCTGTTTTCCTCACGGCGCGCGAATTATTTGGGGGATACGCGGGACGCAAAGCAATTGTGCTGCTCACCGATGGGCAGGATAGCGGCCTGGGCCTTACGTGGGATCCGCGCAGCGCGCTGCCAAGCACCGGCCGGGCGGCGCGTCTCGCCTTTGACGACGTGGCGCGCGAGCTGGGCGCGAGCGGGATCGCGCTCTTCATTGTCTCCACCGAGAATCGCCCGCGCGGGATGACGCCGGAATGGCTGGAGACGCATCGAAACGAAATGCTGGTCACTGCCGATGCGCGCAAGCAAAACATGCCGAACTACACGCTGTATCTTGCGGAACTTGCGCGCCGCGCAGGGGGTCAACTTTATTTTCTGCGCGAGATTGGAAATTTGAGCGAGATTTATCGACGCATCGCGTTGGCGATTGGCGCCCAATACACGCTTGGCTACTATCCCTCGGCCGGAACCGCGCACCCCGGTTGGCGCTCGTTGCGCGTCGAGCTGGCAGGCAGCGCAAATGTTCCGCCCGGCTCAAAGCTCACCTATCGCGGCTCGTATTATGTTTCCGCGTTTCCGTAAAATGAATCGTCATCGGTCGGAGGATCAGAATTTGTAGTACAGGCACGAATGCCTGTGCTGCGGGAGACCAATGCCGGTAAAAATTCAAGTTGAAAAATTAGACGCAAGCCATTTTTGCGTCCGCGTGATCGAGGGTGTAAGCGAATCTACTCATCATGTGACGCTCGACCCAAAGGATCAGGCAAGGCTGGCGGGAACTACGATCCAGCCCGAAGAGCTGATCCGAAAATCATTTCAATTTTTGTTGGAGCGCGAACCCAAGGAATCGATTCTCAGCCGGTTTGATTTGTCCGTCATCAGCCGCTATTTCCCCGAATACGAACGCGAAATCAAAAAGAGGCTGTCGTAGGCCGCGCCGCGTTCAAGGCTTTACGGAAACGTCGTAATAAGCGATGGTGCCGCCATCGCCGCGGATCGGCTCAATGCGCAGAATTTCGAAATGCCCGTGATTTAGGTCCTGCACATTTTTTTGCACGGTTTCATGAAGATCGTGTTCGAGCTCCGGAGTTCGTACGGGAGTGGCGAGCAGACGCGCATCGACACGGTAGGTGGAGATTTGGCCGGGGTCCACGGCGCGCAACTGGACCAAGGCCTGCGCCGGTGGCGGGCCGACCGACGGTTGATCGCTGTAACGGATATAAAGGGGTGAAAAAAGAACGAACAGCGCAATCCCGGCGACGGCGACATCATACTGCCAGGTTCCCCGTTCGTAGGACCAGAAGAGCACGCGCACGATGGCTCGCCAGAGCGTTCGCATGTCAGTCGGTTGGCGCTCCGTCGACGATCACACCGTCACGCATGTGAACCACGCGACTCGAATACGCCGCGGCTTCGGGATTGTGCGTGATCATCACGATCGTCTGGCCCAGCTCTTTATTCAACTGGCTCAACATGGATAACACAATTTCCGAATTTTGTGTGTCCAGATTCCCTGTTGGTTCGTCCGCCAGGATAATTTTTGGTTCGTTAACGATCGCGCGCGCGATGGCCACGCGCTGCTGCTCTCCCCCGGACATTTCCGATGGCCGGTGCTTCAGGCGATCCGTCAGTCCTAGCAGCTTGGTGATGACTTCAAACCGGTGCGGATCGAAGCCATCGCCATAAATGTGTTGCGCAATGGCGATATTGCCGCGTGCGTCGAGCGTTGGCAAAAGATTGAATCTTTGGAATACGAAACCGATCTTATGCCGGCGCAACTTCGTCCTTTCGGGATCGCTCATGGAGGCTAAATCATTTCCGTCCACCAGGACGCGTCCGCGTGAAGCTTTCGCGAGGCCTCCGAGTACGTAGAGCAGGGACGATTTGCCGCATCCGGAGGGGCCCATCACACTGACAAACTCTCCGGGCATCACTTTGAAATTAACGCCTCGCAGGGCCGGAACTTCGACTTTCCCGGCGTGATAGAGCTTCCAAAGATTTTCGGTAACGACTATAGGCTCCACTTTGGGATCCCTTGTGGAAAGCAGCGAATCGGCAGGCCGACGTATTGTAGTCGTGATTGGCATTTCTGACTAGGTCCGAGACGTGCCGGGCGAAGCGGACGTATTCTCAATCGTAGGAAAGGGCTTCAATGGCGTCCTTGCGGCTAGCCAGCCAGGCTGGATAGCTCGCGCCAAGTAGGCCCCCTGCGAGGGCGATCAGCGCGGAGCGCACGATCCAATCGGGCGTAATCAGGATGGAGAGGGTTGGAAAGGAAGATAGAAACATGGCGCGCCCGAGATAACTCATGGCAATCCCCAATCCAATGCCGATTACGCAAATGAAGGCCGACTCGCCGAGCAGTGCCCGGATAATGTATCCCTTGGACGCGCCAATGGATTTCAGAATGCCGATGTCCCGGGTTCGTTCGATCACGGTCGTATACATCGAAAGCAGGATCACAAGAAAACCGATCGACACAGCGAGCGCGATCATGCTTTCAATAAAGGCGTCGAGGCCCGGCAAATTCGTGGCGGTCATCAAGGACAGGAAATCCTTCAGCGGCCGAATCTCGTAACCCGGAAAAATGGGCCGCATTTCATCCATCACGGCCTGCGTGTGGTCCTGCCGGGTGCATTTGATGAAGAAGATCGAGGCTTTGTCGCGCGAGCCGGCCAGGTCTTGTAAAGTCAGGAGTGGCACGAAGAGACGCGCGCCCTTGCCATGCTCCACAATCCCTGCGACGTGAAAATCGTGGTCCAGAAGGCGAAAGTTGCTGTCCACGGTGGCGTGCTTGGCCTTTGCCGCCCAATCGTCCACCAGAATATCATCAGGCCCCTGCATATCATGACCTTCGAGGAAAACAAATCCGCCCGAAACGTCGCGAAATGACTTTGCATCAATGCCATAAATTATATCCACGCCGCCAGAAGAGCTGAATTGCAGAAGTACCGGAGCAACAGCCTGCACGTACCTGAGCTCGCGCAATTTATCGGCTATTTTGATGGGCATGGGCGCCCCGCTAAATGCAAGAAAGACGGAAGCGGATGGCGGTTGCAGCATAATATCCGCGCCGATGCCTTCGATACGCCTCGCGGTTTCCTGCAGCAGGCCGCTGGTGAGCCCGACGATCAGGATGACGAGAGCCACTTCCACTCCCACGGCGATAACGCTCACGATCGTCCGGATCGGCCGGTGCAAAACATTGTTGACCACCAGCCGGCGAATCATCGCTCTGACCCCGGTTGTGACTCCGGATGCCTTGCGGAGGGATCGTCGCCGACGCGCACGAGGTCTGTTCCGGCGGGCTGCGTCAGCTCAAACCGGTCAGGAGAGATCGGTTCGTTCAGCGTAAGCTTCAGAATCTTGATCTCGAGTTTGTAATCGTCCTGGGGACGCCAGATATGGATGTCGTGCGCGAAACTCATTTGCTTCTTGGGGGGGGCGCCTGCTGCAGCCGCTTCGCCCACAGGCTGCCAGTCCGAATACACGATGTCAGAATCGAGCTTTCCCCCTATTCCAAACAGTTGAACGCGCGAAACCTGCAGGTCGGTTCTGCTGTACCAGACTTTCCTTGCAATTTCGAATTTCCCGCTTTCCCCTTGCCGCAGCAGGGTCAGGATATAATAGCGGCTTATATTGAAATCAAATTGCTCGAAAAGCACATTCGCGGTGGGTGGAAATTCAGGCCAGAACAATGCCTCGACGATATGCTGAGGGCGCAGATTTTCCAGTGGCTTTTTCGAGGGACGGACGAGCGTCGTTGGCCCAACCAGAAACGAATTTTTCGAGGGAATATAAATCCGGAATTCCTCACCGTCGCTGACCATGTCGAAAATATTCTTGGCGACGACCGGGGCCTGTCCGATCATGCGGACTGTCGCGGGCCTCTGCGCCAGGATGAATCCCGGAACGTCATGATATTCTTCGATGACACCGCTGTATGTCGTCCCGGTGCTGGGAATCAAATCCACGGTTGCCTGCAAGCTCTGGACGGCCCGAACCTGGCTGTTGTAACTCGCCAGAAGATCTTCTTCGCTGGATTCCAACTGAGGGCGGATTTCCTCCTTCCTGACCTCCGTCCTTCTCTTTATGGTGATGCACCCCGCCGCTTGCAAGGCCAAAAATGCCAGCAGCAGAACCCAGATTCGTGGATTTTTCCTCAGTGTTTCCGGCTCCCTCAGCACAACTATTCAATTTAACAACCGGTCCGAGTGGTGTCAATTTGAAACCCCGGAATGGCAGTCGTCGACGCAGCTCGTCCTTCCCCGCAAATGGGGCTATAGGAACCTCGGGCGAGCAAATCAGGACTCCCAAATGAGGATCAGATAAATTTGCGCCGGTCCAAGACAAGTTCCCGGTAGAGCGTTTCCATTTGTGCGAGCGGCTCACTCCAGTTGAGCGATTCAGCTACTGCTTTGCACCCCGCGCGAAAACGATCCCCGAGCGCCGGGTCATCCAAAATTCGGGCAAGTCCTTGCTCGAGCGCGGCGCAGTTGTGGGGAACGACAAGGCCCGCTCGTTGATCTACCAAAGGCGCAATCCCGCAGCGATCGGTCACGAGGACCGGAGTGCCGCACGCGACCGCTTCAGCCGCCGTATTGCCGAAATTCTCATTTTGCGAAGGCAAAACAAATACATCGGCGTCGCGGTAGGCTGCCCACTTGGCAGCCTCATAAAGAGGGCCTGTAAATAAAACACTTCCGTTCAGGCCCATGTCCGCAGCCATTGCTTCAAGCTGCCGTCGAAATCCATCCCCCTCGTCAGGGCCGGCCATGACGAGTACAGACCCCCCAGATCCATGCCCGCTCCGGTTCCAGCGTGAAAAAGCCTTCAACAGTAAATCCGGACTTTTCTTTGATACAAGGCGCCCTAGAAACAAAACAAGCTTTGCGTCTTTGGGGATACTCCATTGGTCGCGAAAGGAACCGGCGGGTGGAAACTTTCCCGGGATCTCGATTCCGTTACGGCGGACCACAATCTTGGATTCCGCAATCCCGCCTTCGAGCAATTCCTGCCGCTCCTGTTCCGAAGTCGCGATCACGCGGCTTGCTCCCTTGAGCAGACGGCCACCAAGCGTGTCATGGTAAAGCCTCTTCATCCTGATCTTACGTATGATTGGCAGGAACATGCCCATAGGTTCCACAATATAGGGCTGCTCAAGTCTCCGGCAGGCAGCCGCAATGTGCGGCCCGATCAGGTCATAGAGGCCATAAATATGCGTTACGTCAAAGTCGGCGAGCCGCTCGCGCGAGAACGCGGCAGCGCCTGGATTCCAGGTCAAGGACCGATATCTGGCTCGCGTTCGAAGATAAATCGCTTCCACGCCGTCGTCTCTGGATTCGAATCCCAAGCGTCCGGGAACTGCGTGGGACATTTCCAGATTGGTTTTGTCAAATCCAAGATCTGCGGTTAGGACCATCACCCTATGGCCCGAGGATGCCAGACCGCGGGCGAGCGCTCTCACTTTTACCGTAGGACCACCCCGATCGAGAAAGGGATAGTAGGATTGGGTTACATGCAAAAGGCGCATAGGATCACGAAACCGGACGCACCAGGGCGTATTGCGGCAACATTCAAATCTTTGCAGGAGACGGATTTAACCGTACCGCAAAGTATAGAAAATCGATGCGGCCCGAGCCGCTAGCCTGTTTGAGGCCGAGTTGCCGCATAGACTCCCTCGCTTGCGAAAAGACTCAAAAAGTTTTCTCCTGCCGCGAATTATACTCCCCTGAACAGTCCTCAAAACTGGAGGGTTCTGATTTTATTCGTTGGTCTAGAGCGAAGGATGCGGACTGGCGAGAATTGTTTCGGTCCGAGCCCCGAGATCCAGAGTTCCAGGGCGTTCCAGGCGTAGTCCTTGTTAACGCGAATCAGGATGAGTTACAGTTTCTGACGAAAGGCAAGAACGGGCTGCACGCAAAAATGGCAACCTCCGCTCCCCATTTCGCCCCATCCAAAATCAAGTCGGACGAAGAAATCGAGCTGTCCGTAGTTATGCCATGCTTGAATGAAAGCGCGACGGTCGCCAAGTGCGTGCGTAAAGCGCTCGGTGCGATGCGGCAGCACAAAATTCGAGGGGAAGTCATTGTTGCGGACAATGGCAGCACGGATCAATCGCGGCAGCTGGCTGAAGAGGCCGGTGCGCGAGTCATTCGGGTGCAGTTGCGGGGTTACGGCAGCGCCTTGCGCGCGGGAATAGCGGGCGCGCGCGGCCGCTTTGTGCTGATGGGTGACGCCGACGACAGTTACGACTTCACGCATCTGGATCGCTTCGTTCAAAAATTGCGCGAAGGATATGACCTGGTGATGGGCAATCGCTTTCTAGGGGGCATTTTGCCGGGCGCCATGCCCCCGCTGCACCGATATCTCGGGACGCCCGTGCTCACGGCGATTGCGCGGCTGTTTTTCCGTAGCCCGGTCGGCGACCTCAATTGCGGCCTGCGCGGATTTCGCAAGGAAGCGATCGAAGGGCTGGGGTTGCGAACCCTGGGGATGGAGTACGCTGGGGAAATGATTGTGAAGGCCTGTACATTTGGATTGCGGATCACCGAAATCCCAACGACACTTTCTCCCGATGGCCGTGGCCGAGCACCGCACTTGAACACTTGGCGCGACGGCTGGCGGCATATGCGCTTTCTGCTTCTCTACAGCCCGCGATGGCTTTTTCTGTATCCCGGCATGGCGTTGCTTGTATTCGGAACGATGGCGGGTCTGCTGCTGATTCGTGGGCCTATTGTGGTCGGTGGCGTCGCCTTCGATATCACCACGCTGCTTTTTGCTGCTATGGCGATCCTGGTAGGCTTCCAGTCCGTGGTGTTCGCTATGTTTACAAAGGTGTTCGCGATTTCCGAAGGGCTGCTGCCCGAGGATGAGCGGTTGTCGCGCCTGTTTCGCTACGTGACGCTCGAGGCCGGACTCCTGGCCGGCTTTCTTTTGGCGTTGGCCGGCGGTGGCGCCTGGCTCCTCGGTCTGGCCTACTGGCGCAGCCGGCACTTCGGTCCGCTCGACCCGGAGCAAACGTTGCGGATTGTGATTCCCGGTGTGGTGGGCTTCACGCTGGGATTCCAGATCATACTATCGAGTTTTTTCATGAGCGTGCTGGGGATGTCCCGCAGATGAGTGACGCCGGAGATCTCTTTGACGAGTACGCGGTCGCCTACGAAGGGGCGCTCGCAAATGCGATCGCGCCTTCGGGTGAAGGGCGGGAGTATTTCGCCGCAGGCCGCGTTGCCTGGCTCAACCGCTGTTTGATCGGTGCGCGAGAAAAGCCGCGCGAATTGCTTGATTTCGGCTGTGGCGACGGCGCGACAACCCCCTTGCTTCTTGCCGGACTCTATGCCGAGTCAGCCACCGGCATTGACGTATCCGCAAAATCCCTCGCGATCGCAAGAAAGAACCATGCAACTCCAAGGGTTCGATTTGAGTCCATCGCTGAATTCCACACGTCCGGGAGAATTGATCTGGCCTATTGCAATGGAGTCTTTCACCATATTGCGCCGATCCATCGCGCGGAAGCGCTGGCCCTGGTGAACCGAGCGCTCCGCAGGGGCGGACTGTTTTCATTTTGGGAGAATAATCCTTGGAGTCTCGCGACGCGCTATGTGATGTCGCGATGTGTATTTGATCGCGACGCCATAACACTTACGCCTCCCGAGGCGCGCCACCTTTTACAGAGCGGGGGTTTCGAGATTCTGCGGACTGATTTTCGCTTCATTTTTCCACGAGTGCTTCGCGCGCTTCGGAAAATGGAGGACTTCTTGTATCGTTTACCGATCGGCACGCAATACCAGATCCTCTGCCGCAAGATTCAGTGATGTTTACGATTTTCGCAGGACAGCATCCATGATTCGCGTCAGCCTCTCTTGAAATTCTTCAAACGAGTACTCTCTTCGGACGCGCTCGCGCCCTCGCTCGCCAATTTCCCTGGCCAGATTTGAATCCGTCAGCAGCGATTCGAGCGCCTGCCGGAGACGGTCGACGTCGCCGTGCGGCACGAGCAACCCCGTGACGCCGTTCTCCACGATGTCTGGAATTCCACCGTGCATACCGCCAATGACAGGCTTTGCGCAGGCCATGGCCTCCAGAAACACAAGCCCAAAACCTTCGCCACGGCTCGGTAAGGCGAAGACGTCGCAATTTGCATAGCAGGCAAAAAATTGCTCAGGCTGCAGGCCGTGGAGAAAGTGCGTGTGTTCCGAGATGCCGGAATCGCGGGCGAGTTGTTCAAGCCTTAACCGGTCATTCCCATCGCCGACAAGAACGAGAGATGCGTCCGGGATCGCTTGCAACACACGCGGCAGAGCTGCAATTAAAGTATCCGCCCCTTTATATTGTTCAGCGGAATCCCATCTGCCAGCCGTCAGGATAATTCTGCCTGTTCGGGGAAAGCCCGGAGGAGGCAAAAGTCGATCGTCGGAACTAACGCGCGCTTCAAATTCGGGATCAAGCGCCCAAGGCAAAAGCTGGACTTTGCCGGGAGACAGATGTTGATCGGAAATCAGATGCTGCACGGTGTCCAGGCTTGGTCCGACGACTATATCCGATTGGCGAAGTGCGGCGCCGCGCGGCCAGCCCAGGGGTTGCCACACTTCCACGCCGTGGGTGAAGACAATGGAGCGAAATTTTCTTGAACGGGCGCTTATCGCCCAAGTGATGGGAGCTAAATGCGGATGAAGCACAATCACTAGGGCTGGTTTGCGGGCAGCCGCATGCAGCGCTGCGAGCGCAAATTGAAGCCTGCTGCCCGCATACCCGGAGACCGAAAATTCCAGAGAACCGACGCGTATTGTGTGCAGTCCCTGCGGGTCGTTGAGGCTGAGGAAGCGCGCGGAGGCGCCTCGCTCCGAGGCGAACTTCGCGGCCACAGCGGCAACGTGCCGGCTGACGCGCTGTACGCCGCCTGCGGGGAGCACGTCCGTGAATAATCCCACGATGGAATTCATTTTCGTAACGCGGACGCACCATTTGGGAGCCGCGTCAATCCAGCTCTGGTACGAATATCAGATCATTTCACTGGAGCGTGTTGCCATCCAAAGTCTCGATGAGCCCGGACGGATTTGCTCTGCTCGACGCCTCGCGGCGCGAATCGAGCCATAATCAGTGGCTACTCCGACGAAATTCCAGTCCCTGTCCGAACCGTAGAGCGTAAAATGGCATGAGTCCGTGCCTTTGCAAATCGCCAAACAAGGCACCCTGCCAATTTCTTTGCCGTGAACGAAGAACAAACCGTGCCCTTGCGTGTAACCTACGGATTCGTCCAGCACGGCATAACACACAAGCACGCTGTCGTTGCGGGCGATTTTTTGCGGCGGGAGGCTTGAGGGGTTTCCCATATTGGGGGTCACAACACGGAAGTATACAGGCAGGCTCCAAGTTTTGGGGCCGCGCCCGATGAGCGGGCTACCGAGGCACCGACCCACTCGGGGCAACACCGCTCTCTAAGCGCAAATGTGATTTGCTGCTACGCTCGCGCGTTCGCTTGATGAGCCGAGCGAGATCGTCGACTGACCGGAAATCCGAAACGAATTTTGCTGATGCGCGGAGCCGGATTCATCGGCTCGAATTTGGCGGAGGCTTTGCGCAGCACCCAAGACCAAAGCAACTACCGATATGACGCGAGAAAACGACAAACGCGAAGATCACCTCCGGCAAACATTCCTGGTCGAAATGGGACTGAAATCCCCGTAAGCGCCCCTTTGACAATGAAGCTCACCAGCCAGCTCCTTCCTGTTTGTTGGCAGAGCTTGGCCTCAGCTCCACAAACGAATCCTACGACGTATTCGCCTGATTTCGGCCGCCGAGACTTTCTGTAAATGTCTGCAGACCGACACTCTCATTTCGCGGTCGACCAAGTCACGGATTCTCTCGCTCTGCCCGCGTCCTATCCTTTTCCACTGTTCGCGGCTTTTTGCAGCTCGGAAAACGGAACGACGACTCCGTGCATCGGCGCAACGGTGACCACGTCCAGCTTAAGCGTCTCGATCTGCTTCAACAGATTGGCCATGAAAACCGGGGGGCGAATTCCGCTGGGCGCCGCCAGTTCCGGAAGGTCGGGGGTGTAATCGTCGGCCTCCTCGAGAATTTTTTCTTTCGGGAAATAGACGATCAGCATGCCCGCGTTGTGCATCGATCCGTTTTCGTGGAAAATGTGAAGCGTCTGGTTGCCCTCGCTGAGAACATATTTTTCCTTCACGGGAAGGAAGTTCGCTTCCTTCGCGCCTTTCGAGAGGTTGTCCGGAGCGAGCGTGTGCGGTTCAGCCCAGGCTTTCTGGTAGAAAGGCACGTTGATTTCCTGCGTGATGATAGTGGCGCCCTCGGCGACATAGGTTCGCACTCCCCCCGAATGATCGAAGTGCGAGTGCGTATTAATTAAATATTTGATCGGCTTGTTGGGCACGAGTTTCTTGGCTTCCGCGATGACGGCCAGCGAACGCGCCTCGCCAAGCGGCCCTTCGATCACCGTGATGTACGTCGGAAATTCCACCACCATGCTGTTGTGCGACCCCCCGGCGACAAACCAAATTCCGTCGCCGAGTTTTTGCGATTGCACATTGATCGGCGGCGTCGCCGCGGTCTTCACGGCGTCCGGCACGGAAATGTTCAGGCCCGGATTTGGTTTCACGCTGCTTACGGCAAGTTCCAGCACGGGCTGTCCGCCTTGCTTCTGCACGATCATGGTCGGGAACTTCACGCCGCTAAAATCTTTGTAACCCGTGAACGTGCTCACGACGGGCATGTCGCCAAGAACCGGATTTGGCACCCAGGTTTCCGTTTTCACGACCATGTTGCGAGCGTCAATTGTGCCGATGACTTTAAACTTGCCCGTCTCAAACGATACCTCCGTCCCCGTCGCCCCTTTTTTTGCGGTGGCATTGTTTTCCATCGCGGCTTTCAGGAAACCGTGCGGAGTGAGCCATATTTGAAGCTGGCGCTCGGCCGCCGCGCCGAGTTGCGGAATGGGTTTGTTGCCCGGCATATCCCAGGCGTATTGGCCGCTGACGAAATTCACCTGCTTGTCATCACCGGCAAACGGACGCCCTCCGCCCTTGACCATCGAACTCGGCTCGGAATGAACGTAGTCTTCCTCTGCCGACTTGGAGTTGTAGTCGATGGTCTTCGCATAACTCGTGAGATTGGTCGACGGCCACGGCCCATTTGGAGCCCACGCCTGCCCGAAGGAAAAGATGTGGCCGCTGCCCGAATACTGAATCGACGTCACGTCGCCCATCGCCTTCTGGGCGGCCTGTAAAACCGTCTTCGCGCCCTGCGCCGACGAGGCCCCCGCGTACAAGAAAAATAAGGCGCACGCAATCCACAATCGTTTGGCCATGGCTCCTCCTGTTTCCCTAGTCCGCTCAGACTTCGAATTTGGGATTTGACGGCGATGATACGCCAAGCCGCCTCTGATGTGAAGGCCAGCTGGCAGCTCCGCCTCCGTAAAGAATGGGAAATTGCAAGCTATGGATAAAGCGGCCAGGCTTCGGACTTGAAGGCAAGTTTTGAATAGGGTATTTCGACAGCGGTTGGGCTGGGCACACTCGAATTCAGAC
>Ga0207007_1274_pt1 | contig 12109 bp, 6 predicted proteins | sample Alteio_BWMinCont_85_FD_153487 | JGI IMG/M metagenome (GOLD analysis project Ga0207007, IMG submission 153487) | Enriched cells from forest soil in Barre Woods Harvard Forest LTER site, Petersham, Massachusetts, United States -... | ecosystem: Environmental > Terrestrial > Soil > Temperate forest >...
GAATTGGCATTCCTCCCGAGAAGCAAAAATTAATCTTTCAGCCTTTCGCCCAGGCGGATAACTCGACGACAAGGAAATATGGTGGAACCGGCCTTGGATTGACGATCTCGAAACGCCTTGTCGAATTGATGGGCGGAAACCTGCGGGTAGAAAGCGAAGTAGGGCGAGGAACCCAATTTCACTTCGCGGCTCGGCTTAAGACGTCAGAGAAATCGTTTGAAGTCGGAACGATTGCTCCGCCCGAGACATTACGGGGCGTGAAGGTTCTAATAGTCGACGACAACCGCACGAACCGACGGATACTTGAGGGAATGCTGAAGCGCTGGGATATGAAATCGAGTTCGGTGGAAGACGGAGAAGAAGCGCTTGCGCTCCTGTCCTCGGCCCAAAATGCGGGGGAACCATACGCATTGGTCTTGACGGACATGCACATGCCCAAGATGGATGGTTTCGGGCTAGTTGAGCGAATCAAGGACCGGCCGGAATTGCGCGCGCCCACGATCATGATGCTTACTTCGGCTGGCCATCGAGGGGACGCAGAGCGGTGCCGGGAACTAGGTATAACAGCGTACCTATTGAAACCAATCAGGCAATCCGAATTGCGAGAGGCTATTGCCCGAGTGCTCGGGGCGCGAGAACAGAGTGGTCCGATTCCCCTGGTCACCAGATATTCCCTACAAGATGCTCGTGATCCACAGGCTGTTTTGCGCGTGCTGGTTGCTGAAGACAACCCGGTAAATCAAAGGCTGGCGGTGCGCATGCTCGAAAAGAGGGGCCACCGCGTGACCGTTGCGGGCAATGGTCGTGCGGCTCTTGAGGCGCTGGAAAAAGACACATTCGACTTGGTTTTCATGGATGTGCAAATGCCATTGATGGACGGATTCCAAGCCACTTCTACCATTCGAGAAAGAGAGAAAAGTATTGGAGGTCATCAGATCGTGATAGCAGTAACGGCTCATGCAATGAAAGGTGACCGTGATCTATGCCTGGCCGGCGGAATGGATAATTATCTTAGCAAACCAATTCGACCGCAGGAACTCGACGACATCCTGGATAAGTATTTAGCTCTCCGGACAAAACCCGCGATTGTGGTCGAACCACTTGAGATCAGCGATTGAGCGAGAACAAGTCTCCCAGAAGGCTACGTGACATGTAGACCGGATATATCTAAAGGTGCGATGAGACCCAGTCCTGCAGGAGACGGAGTGGAGAGGAAATGAAACAAAAAGACGATCGTACTGCGCACGGAGCAGTAGATGTTGCGGACCTGCTTGCGCGAGTGGAGAACGACCACGAGTTGTTGCGCGAACTGATCGACCTATTCAAAGAAGATTTCCCACGCCTGCTGCAGTCATTGCAACAATCCGTAGCTCGCAAAGATATGAAGAATGTGCAGGACACCAGCCACGCATTGAAAGGCATGCTCTCTGGGCTCTCTGTGATGCAAGCCGCCGCGACAGCTTCGCGGCTTGAGCAAATGGGACGCGAAGGGAGTACCTCGGGGCTCACGGATGTTTTAACACTTCTTGAAAGCCAAGTCGCGCAGTTGCTGCCGGAGCTGGACGCATATGCTGAAGAGGCGCATTCGTGAAGATTCTTATTGCAGACGATGACAGAATGTCGCGGCGGTTGCTCGCGAAAACGCTGGAACGCGAAGGATATGAGGTGATTGCGGTCGATAATGGCCGGTTAGCCTTGCACGAATTGTCTTTGCCGGACGGGCCGCGCCTGGCGCTTCTGGACTGGATGATGCCGGAGCTGGACGGTCCCGGGATTTGTTTAGAGATGCGCAAGCAGCAAGAACAGCCATATGTTCATATCATCCTGCTCTCCTCAAGGGAGTCGAAAGAAGACGTCGTGGCAGGGCTCGAAGCAGGAGCGGACGATTACCTGACGAAGCCGTGGGATCCTTCCGAACTGTCCGCAAGGCTTCGAGTTGGGCAACGCATCCTGCAATTGGAAGATCGACTCGTTGAAGCTCGCGAAACCATGCGCTTCAAAGCGACGCACGACCCTTTAACCTCGCTCTTTAATCGCGGGATTATCGCAGATTTACTGGCTCGTGAGCTAACGCGCACGCGTCGTGAGAATGGTTGCACAGTAGTTATGCTGGGCGATTTGGACCACTTCAAGGCCGTGAACGATGGATATGGGCATGTCGTGGGAGATGAAGTGCTTCGGGAAGTCGCGCGGCGCCTTTTGGGATCGATACGCTCGTATGATTTTGTCGGTCGGTACGGCGGCGAAGAATTCCTCATTGTCCTCAACAATTGCAACTCTCGCCAGGCACTTGCGCGCGCCGAACAGGTGCGGATTGGCATCGCCGGCCGTCCAGTGCAAACGTCGCGCGGTCTTCTCTCCATCACGATGAGTTTAGGGGTTTTCTCGAGCCGAGACTGGGATCTGCAACTTGCCGAAGATATCCTGGTCGAAACTGATTTAGCGCTTTATCGCGCGAAGGCGGAGGGGCGCAATTGCGTCAGGCTTGCAAAACCGCCCGTGCTAATTACTGCATAGGAATAACTTAAATACGTGTACACATTCAGACGGTTGTAACTTCCCCTACGCCTTACGATTCTATTTTAGGAAGGCTGGAGCCGACCCATGATAGGTGGAACCCAATATAAAGGGGTGATTTATGCGCAGCAGCCCTGAGCTCAAGATTGAGACATCATCCGACTACAATATTGGCTGGAAATCAATCGTCTGGCTGACCTTCGCTGCGATGGTAGGCTTGATTGCTTCTGTCATCCTCCAGCATCTCCTTTTCCCCAATCTGACGCGATGGGAATACCGGATGTTGACGGTAACTACCGGGACGGCTGCTGTGGCTTGTTGCGTTTTTTATCTAATGAGGAAAATTAATCGGCTGTCTTCAGAACATTTTCAGATAGGAAAAAAGCTAGCTTTCGAACGCAACCTGATGAGAACGGTGATTGACAATATCCCCGACAGCATTTTTGTAAAGGATTTCGCGGGCCGGTATCTACTAACGAATAATGCGTTCGCCAAACTTCACGGATTTGATTCCCCCGAATCCCTGTTGGGAAAAACTGCTTTCGATCTATTTCCGAAGGAACGTGCCGCTTTCCTGCATTCCGCTGATCTGGAGGTCATGAAGGCCACAAAATCCCAGATTATTGAAGGTGAAAGGTCGCAGGTAGATACCGAAGGCAATCTACGGTGGATTCAGATGACTAAGGTTCCTTTGACGAATACGCTTGACGAAGTCGTCGGCGTTGTCGGTGTGAATCGCGATATAACACCGCGCAAACGAGCCGAGGTTGAGTTGCTCAATGCGAAGGAAGAGGCGGAGGCGGCGAATCGCGCAAAAAGTGAGTTCCTGGCCAACATGAGCCATGAAATCCGGACGCCCATGAACGGCATCATTGGAATGACCGACTTAGTTCTCGAAACTGAGATTACTGCCGAACAATCAGAATACCTTCATATGGTCAAGAGCTCTGCGGATGCGCTCTTGATCCTCATCAATGACATTCTGGACTTATCCAAAATGGAGGCGGGCAAGCTTGATCTGGACTTTCTGAGTTTCGATTTGCGGAAGAGTTTGATTGAAGTAACCAAGATACTTGCAATCAAAGCGCAGCAGAAGGGAGTGGAATTTATCTTCGATGTGTCTCCTGAAGTTCCCGTTAACGTGGTCGGCGACCCTGCCCGGCTTCGTCAAATCCTTGTGAATTTGGTCGGTAACGCGATCAAGTTCACGGAGACAGGCGAAATAGAAGTGAATATACGTACGGAAACACAGGGGCCCGAGGGAACACTCCTACGTTTCAGCGTTCGGGATACCGGGATCGGAATCCCTGCAGACAAGCAGGACAAGATTTTTAGTGCTTTCTCACAGGCAGATTCTTCCACCACTCGCAAATACGGCGGCACTGGGCTCGGATTGAGCATCGTCGGTCAACTCGTGGGCCTAATGGGGGGAAGGCTCTGGGTCGAAAGTGGACTCGGAAAGGGCTCAACTTTTTACTTCACAGTTCAACTTAGTCCGGGCGTTGCCCCAGCGCTCGGCGAAATGCTTGATGAATCCCAGCTTTCCGGCGTGCCAATTCTGATTGTAGATGATAATGCAACGAATAGGCGCATACTTGAGCAATCGGTCATCCATTGGAAGATGGTGCCGATCATTGTTGAAGATGCTACGTCCGCCCTACAAGCGCTCCAGCAGCGACATCTTTCAAACGCTCGGCTTCCACTAGTTTTGACGGACGCCCAAATGCCGGGAATGGATGGATTTGGCCTCATCGAAAGAATTCGCCAGAATCCATCGTTGGCCAACGTTAGAATCATAATTCTGACATCGGGCGGGCAACGTGGGGACGCCGCTCGTTGCCAAAAACTGGGCGTGGCCGCGTATCTGAGCAAACCATTCGACAGATTGGAACTGCGCGAAGTTCTGCGCCACGTTCTGGCGAGTGATCCACTTTTGCCAGGGGCAAAGCCACTCGTCACTCGACATACCCTCCAGGAGCAATGGCAACCTCTCTCGTTTCTTGTTGCGGAAGATAACCCCGTCAACCAAAAATTAATTGCCCGACTTCTGGAGAAGAGGGGTCATAGTGTGGAGTTGGCCCAGAATGGACGAGAAGCGCTGGAGGCCATGAAGCAAAAGCACTTCGATATTACCCTGATGGATATACAGATGCCTGTGATGGATGGAATGGTAGCAACGAAACTGATCCGCGAAATGGAAAAGTTCAGTGGCGCCCATATGCCAGTCATCGCGTTAACAGCGCACGCCATGCAAGGGGACGAAGAGCGTTGCTTGGCTTGTGGTATGGACGGCTACGTGACGAAGCCGGTCAAGTTGGAAGAACTCTTCTCTGTGATCGAAAAGGTGGCTCCTAGTCTGAATCGCCGCTCAGACTCTAAGATCCCATCTCTAACGAGACCAGGCATCTGATGCAAGCTTTGTCAACTCCGGTTGAAAATTCCCCATTGTACCGGTCGAAAATTCCCCACCCCTGATCTTCATGATTGGGCTTCCTTGGCTTCGGACGGAATGGAGCCCAGCGCCGCCTATTGGCGCGTTTTGGGCGCAACGGAGTCCGAGGCCAAGGATCGAGCTGCGCCCTCCGACCCTTCTTGCCCTCGCGGTGGCACCATGCCGGCCTTGCGGCGGTCCTTCAACCGGTAGCTTTCCCCGCGAATGCCGAACTTAGCTTAATAATCAAACAAATTCTTGGCCCTTGAAATTTATTCTTCGTGGGAACGCCCCTTTTCGGGATCTTGACCCCAACCGCACCGCCCGTAACATGGATTAGACCATACAGCGATTCAGGAACCCACGTCGACCGTCATCTCGGTCACACGCTCCAGCGTTAATGGTCGGAGCTGGGCGGGACCGGGCGCGAGGCTAGATATGCCGCGATTGCCAGCATATCGTCTGCATTCAAATTCGCGACGACGGGTTGCATCTGATTCGTCCATTCTCCGTGACGAAACCCGTGCTGCATGTCAAAGAGCTGGCGAGCAGTATAGCTAGGAGACCGCCCCGCTAGTCCCGGAACCGAAATGGAATTTCCGTTCTTGCCCGGCTGTTCCATGCCCATCAGCTCCGAACCGTGGCAAGTCGCACATTGAATCGTCTTACCGCCCCCGGTTCTTACTAACGCCTCCCCTTTCTTTACACTGCCCGCGGGCACATACGCGATAAAACCGGAGCGATCGTCACGAAGCACCTCCATGAGTTCTACGTTTTCGGGGGTCTCGATAATGCGGTCACCGATCGGCTCCTTCTCGTCTCCGCCGACGCGGAGGAAAATCCCATTTGCTATCCGTGTCTTGGGAACCATTTCGGCTTCAACAACCCTGATCCACGCCGTCCATTTCATCGAGCTGAAATATCGCGCTGCCGCCTCCATCTCGTCGTCGCTCATGGCCTTCGCGAACCCAATCATTACACGCGTGTTGCCCTTTCTGTCATCCGCGCTTGTGCGCTCCCCATTTCTGAACTGAGCTAACGCGTGCAAGATGTAGTCGTACGGGAGCCCCGCGAGGTTTGTGTTAACCGGACGGCCTTTGCCGTTGGGGTAGTGGCAGAACGAGCAGGCCCTGACGTCGGGTTTATGACCGTGAGCCACCACATCCGGCATAGGAGGGTGATCGTTAGGAAACCAATCCGCTGGGGCCCAAATATTGCGGAGCTGCGTGAGGGTAAATGACAGCGCACTGCCCGGCACGTGCCGTAGGGTACCGTCGTCTTTCCCCCCGCGGGCCTGCGAATCCGGGGTATCATCCGCCGGAGCGCCCATCGTTGCATTGAATCCGTACGCCCAAGGTGGCGGAGCAGTCGCTGGCCCGCTTTCAGTAGGCTTGGCCCCCACGACTGGTACGATCATAAGAACCAACACAAATCCCCATCGTGACTTTCTCACAAAAACCTCCCAAGCTTGTGACGAGAAACGGAACACCTCTCCCGGACGCCATAAAGGAAGTTGAAGTTCCGTTTCATTCTGCCGAAAAATCTAGTGAGTTTTCTCCCACAGCGCTTGCGTTCCAGAGCAAAGTTTCAGTATCACCATGTCAGTTTGAGACCAAGCTGGATATCACGGTTCGAGCCCGATCCCATCACAGGGTCGCCCGCCGCTACATCGGCAGTGGCGTTGGACGCGCCAAAGGTATTACTCCCCACGGAAGGGTCGTTATTCGCCAGGTGGCCGGCATCCACACCGCCGAAGACCGGATGGTTGAAGATGTTGAAGAACTCGGCGCGGAATTGTGCGGTCAACCGCTCTTTGAATTTCCAATTCTTAAAGACAGAGAAGTCCACGACCTTGAAGGGAGGGTTACTGAAGTTATTGCGGCCCACATTGCCAAACGTGCCGGCCGCCGGAGGTACGAGAACTGAACTACCCTTCATGTAACACCCGTATGTGTTCAAATCTGAGAGGTTGGCGTGGGCGGTGCATTGACTCGGAAACGGGGTCCCGCCGAAAAAGGGAATTCCGTTTGGATTCGCTTGAAAGTCCTTGGGATTACCGTAGAAATTCCATTCTTCGCCATAGGTGTAGGGATTGTTCACCTCGCCAGTGCCGCTAAAGTCGTTCGAAAAGTCCTCAACGCCCCAGGGCATGCCAGTCTGCAACGTTGCGATGCCCGCGATTTCCCAGCCTTCCAGAAGTTGCCCGGGTGACTTCCTGCCAGGAATGGCGTAGGTCAGGTCAAACGTGAAGTGATGCCGAAGATCGTAGTCGCTGTTGCCATATTGAAGGTCGGGATTCGCATTGTTAAGGGGAATACAACATACGTCATTCGAGGAATTATCATCGGTGGCGTGGCTATAAACGTAAGTGGCGGTGAAAGAAAGCCCGTGGGATGTCCGCTGGGTCAGAACAACTTGCATCGCGTTGTAGTGGGACCTGAATAAGTTCGACATCTGGTTGATATACGACAGGTACGGGAATTGGGTTCCGTAGGGCGTAGGCGCGCCTCCGCTACCCACAGGAGGCGCGTTGACGTCGACCAGCCCGAACAGCTTCACCCCATGATTCCCGAGATAGCCCACTTCTAGGGACAGGTTATTGGTGAGCATGCGTTGAACGTCGAGGCTCCAATTTTCGAAATACGGGGTTTCCAGATTCCGGGCGAAGGCTGGGATAGCGCACTGCGCGGTGTCACTGCATGTCAACTGACCCGCATTGGCGAAGATGGGTGTTGCGCCGTTGCTCTGCCAACCAGCGCTCAAGCTTGACGTGCTCGGGTTAACTTCGGCGCCCGAGATGGTCCCGATGTTCTGGATTTGGGTGGGCCCCACAAAGAGCTGCGCTCCTGTCGGCACAGTGCCGAGCCCACCGCCCGAACTCATGAATCCTGCTAGTTGCACAAATTCGTGCAATATGCTCCCGCTTCCGCGGATCACAGTTTTCCCGTTGCCCTGCACATCCCAGGCAAATCCTAAGCGCGGGGAGAAATTGTTATGATCACCGTTGTAGGCGGAAGTCTCGCCCCTGCCGACCTGTACGAATCCAGTCGGAGAGTTCGGATCGAAGTTGCCAAGGAGGTTGTTTTGCTCCGAGATGACCGTTTGTAATTCGTAGCGCAGGCCGAGGTTGATGGTGAGTCTGGGCAGGACGCGATAGTCATCTTGCACGAAGAGCGCGTAATCCTGGTTATGCACGTGCCGCTCAGGGTCCCCCACAAAAATGGCAGATCCGTCTCCTACATTTCCTAGAAGAAAATTCTCCAGGGCTGTATTCGTGCCGACGGTCGGGTTGTCGGGCCTAAAGTTGATGCGACCTTTGAGGCTGTGTACATCGCCCCCGGTGGACGCCACGAGGTTCACCTCGCCACCGAATTTGAAAGCGTGTTTGCCGCTCAGGTAAGAAACCTGATCGAGAAACTCCGTGTATGAATTCGGCCCCACGAACCGGGGCCAGTTTCCTCCTCCCAGATTGGTGAACCCTGAAATGTAGATAAGTGGCAGTCCGAAAAAAGTCGGATTGGTTATCCCGGTGTTGATTCCATAGCCCGTCGGGATACCGTTGGAGAGTCCCCACGGGGAGTTTGGATTCGCATTGCGATCGGCGGACAGATCAGGCGCGTATACATGGGTGTAGCCAACCTTTGCCTCGTTGACCCATTTGGAATTCGGAGCCCAAGTCCACGCGCCGGTTCCGACGCGATTGCGGAAGGGAAGATTCGTCTCAGACCATGGCGCGGTGATTGCACCTGGATTGTCTACCCACGTTCCATAATCCTGGCCGATGAAGAACATGCCACTCAGAGTGTTTTTCTCGTTAAGATGATAGTCGACCTTTGCCAGCCCGCTATAGGTGCCATTACTGCTATTTAGACTGAACAAACCAGAGGGAACAACCTGCTGCGGAGATCCCGGAATCTCGGTCCCCAGGTTCGTCGGAAACAGATTTTCAAACGAAGCCGTGGCGGGCGCGGGCGTGCAGCTGCCAGCCGGCAAACCTGCTAATTGGGCGCTGAGCGGTGTCACGCTAGCCCGGCCAGAAGGCAAGGCGTTGCAGGCATCCACGATGCTCTGACTCGGATCACCGATCGGTGCATCGACGGGAGAGCTTATGATTGATGTGCCTCCCACGTTAAGGTTCTGTGCCTCAAAGCCGACGAACCAGAAGACTTTGTCTTTAACAAGCGGCCCTCCGGCAGTAACGCCGTATTGCTCGACGGAGAGCGGGGGCTTCGGCAGGTCCGTTGGCTGGAAGAAGTTCTTCGCGTCCCACGCGCCGTCACGGCCAAACGCGTAGGCCGAGCCATGGAAGTCGTTAGTGCCCGACTTCAACCCAATGTTGACTTGCATGCCTGGCTTCCAGCCAAATTCCGCTTTCGGCAATTGCTCGGTATTCACTTCTTGGATGGCATCCACGGGCAAAATCGTGGCCGCATCGCCCGCCAGCGTATAGCCATTGATGATTTCCTGGCCCGTGGCCCAATCGTAGTTGTTTATGCCGTCTACCAGATAAAAATTATCCAACTCTCGCATACCCATAGCGGTCTGTTTGGTGGCTCCCGCGCCCGGCGCGTTCACGTATCCTGGGCGCAACGTGAGCAAGTCGATGTAGTTGCGTCCATTCAGCGGAAGGTCATTAATCGTCTGAGTAGAGAGAGTGCCCATTAAGGTAGCAGTCGTCGTCTCCACCAGCGGAAGCTCCTCGGTCACGGTAACCGACTGGCTTTGCTCACCCGGTTCGAGCGTGACATCGACGCGCGCGTCCTGCCCTACGCCTAATCGAAGGTTCTCGCGAGCAAAGGTCTTGAATCCGTGGAACTCCACGCGAACCCTGTATGTACTAGGATCCAGATTTGGCGCCACGTATTCTCCCGCCGAGTCTGTAGTCAAGGTGCGCGAGACGCCTTTTTCCACATCGGTGACGGTCACAGCCGCTCCTGCTATAGCGCCTCCGCTTTGATCTGCTACGGTACCCGAAAGTCGAGCTTGATTCACTTGCGCCAACAGGAGATTAGGGAGTACGCACATGGCAACCAATACGATGAATGTTTCAGCGACTCTGGATATCCGCGCAAACACCAATGCACGCAGGACTGAACGCCTCATGCTGCCTCCCTCAGGTACGGATTTAATTGAATAGTGTCGAGCTAGTCAGAAATTGCGCCTCGCTTCCAGTCCCCTACGGGCAACACCAGCGACGTACCGCGGTTGATGGCCAGCCCAACTGGAGCGCCAAATTGTGCGTCCTAGTATCGCCGGAATATCCCAACATGTTGGAAAGGTCAAGCCAATTTTTCCTCGGTTCACTGAACAGGACCCTTGGTCCGGTCGACTCGCCGCGCGCATCACGTGATTCGGTAAAATCGGCCTTCACTCTCCTGGCCCGCCTTTAACGAACCAGACTCGACTATCTCCAGGCTTTAAGAGGTTTTAACCGATTTGCACGAATGTCCTCGTCATTCAGGGCAGACAGATTCCGGTGCGATCGTCGAACGTTGCTTCAGACCAAATATTAGAATTGCTCATATATGTTATGCGGTTTATGCATGACTGAAACCAGGTATATGCGGAGGTGTTGCAAATGCTCGGGCCTGTTACTCCGAGAGGAACTACAGCAAATTCGGGAAGCTCTTCAGCAAGCTTCTCTTGATGTTCACGGCAATGGACCAAGTTCCCGGCACGGAAGATATCTGCTCAGGAGGCGCGGAATAATTCAAACTGTTGTTTTGCGCGAAGCCGATTTCTTCTTTTCGCCGACGCGAGGTCGAGGAAATCGAAGGTACTTTGAAGGTCCTAAACCTTATTTTTTACGGTTGCCGAGCCGGCTCCTAACTGCGAAGTACGAAACACTCGTGCAATGCAGGGGCATCTTCGGACCTTACTTCAATCTCTCCGGAGCCTCGTGTTGTTGTGAGATGATCCCCTTGAGCGTGTTGCGTAGCCATTGATTGCGGGCTTCGTTCTGAAGCTTTCGGTGCCAATACTGGGCCACTATCACCGGAGGAATTCGGACGGGGGGCTCCATTACCTTCAAGCCAGGAGTGGCAGCGGCCATGCGCATCCCCAAGGCCCGAGGTAACGTAACTATCAGATTAGAACTTGAGATTATTGGAGCCAAACTGGCGTATCCAGAAACAATGAGTGCGACCTTGCGGTTTATTTTCTTTTGCACAAGAATCCGATCAACCGTCAAATTGCGCCCAATTGCGTCGACTACAATATGTTCTGCGCTTTGAAATTGCTTTACGCTGAGCTTCTTGCCTCGAAAAGGGTGATCCGCACGCAGCATGCAGATCGGCCGGATTCGGAGGATCCCCTGACGCATGACATTGTTTCCATAAAGCCCTGCAAAAAAACCCAAAGCCAAGTCAATCGATCCGTTTTCGAGCTCAACGGGAATACTGCTCGTCGGCATTCGTACAAGTTCTAAAGTGGAATGGGGTGAGAGTTGTCTGAGCCGACTAAACGCATGAGGCCACAACCAATACTCAGCAGCTTCCGTGGTGGCAACTGTGAATTTACCATCGTACACGGTTGGATTGAATTCGGAGATTGCAAAGATATCGCCTTGCAATCGAGACATTATCTCTCGTGCGGAAGCAACTAACACCGCTGCCTTTGCGGTGGGCTGTACGCCCCTTCCAGATTTCACGAACAGCGGATCACCAAACGTTTCCCTCATTCGCTTCAGAGATCGACTGATGGTTGGTTGACTCTTGCCAAGTTTTGCCGCCGCTCGTGAGACACTCCGCTCTTCATACAAGGTGCAAATAATCGGTAGCAGATTGAGGTCGAATTTCATGTTTATGCAAGTACTATCCAGACGTAAAGCGAAAGTATAACTAGCATTGGGTGGGCGCGGCTGCACGAATTCTCAATCAAGAGATTTGCCAAGTCCGGCTCCGGTGCTCCCTTCGTTGGTTTCTGGACGCGAACAGGCCCGCGTTCGAGGCGTATATGTTGGCTTGCTCTCTTTTGGGAGCGGACGCGCGCACGTGGGTGTGACCAGGACTGCTTCGCCGATCTGCCGGGCATCGGTGGACTCGATTATCCTTCCTTCGGCGCTCGCCTGGATCGCGCGCATCTTTTCTTCGTTCGATAATATGGTATGACATATGCGAAGAATCGAATATTCCAATCTGTACACGAACTGTGCATGAACGG
>Ga0207007_1275_pt1 | contig 12105 bp, 9 predicted proteins | sample Alteio_BWMinCont_85_FD_153487 | JGI IMG/M metagenome (GOLD analysis project Ga0207007, IMG submission 153487) | Enriched cells from forest soil in Barre Woods Harvard Forest LTER site, Petersham, Massachusetts, United States -... | ecosystem: Environmental > Terrestrial > Soil > Temperate forest >...
GGCCTGCAGCCCGCAACGTCCTCGGTGAGCCGCTTGAAGTTTGCTCAATCAAACCCATGACAGGGTTTTACCGGGACGGCTGCTGCAACACTGGCCGAGACGACATTGGTAGCCACACCGTTTGCGTCTTGATGACTGCCGGGTTTCTCGATTTTTCCAAATCCCGCGGCAACGATCTTTCGACACCTGTGCCGCAATCTGGCTTTCCTGGCCTAAAACCCGGTGATCGGTGGTGCTTATGTGCGCCCCGCTGGCAGGAAGCATTCGAGGCAAGCCAAGCCCCGCGCGTGGTCCTACGGGCTACGCATGAGGGTGCGTTGGCCCACTGTTCCCTCGCCGATCTCAAACGTTACGCATTGGACCTGGCGTGAGTGCTCCGACGGAGGAGCAATCGGACGTGGCTTTGCCGCGGAGCATCAGGTCTGATCTTCCAAACTTTGTCGCGGATGCCGGATTTCATAGAGTGCTAGTAACACCACCAGTAGACCAACGACGAAAAAATTTCCTTTCACTACTAAATTCGCAATGCCCAACAGCCATGCTGAAGCGATGAGCCATGCTCCAAGGGCGACATTGATCCATTCCTCCCAACCGCGAAACAGCGACAATTCAATCAATTCGACTAAGATGATCAGTGCACCGACCACCACGGCATTGCGCAGTGCTGGCGCGTCGAATTCAAAAAGGAGTACCCAAGGCGACAGGCATAACCAGATGCCAAGGAGCCAAGCTGTCCAATCGGGCCATTGCTTTGGGAGTGATACGTTCACTACTGGCATACCTAACTTTACGTATCATTCGACTCCAGAGTCGAGCCCTAGTTTGTTTGACGCACTTGGACCGCGAATGATCTGTACGATGTGCGGTGCGATTGGTGCAGCTATTTATCAACCGCGGGATTTGCTGAGCTTGATCACTACTACCGTCCCGGTGGATTGCCACGCGAAAAACAGCCTTGGTTAGCGAGCATATGGCGTCGGTGAGTTGGACCAAAAGTATGGTGTCGGTGCTAAAACAAATGCCAACGTGTAATCCGATGAATCAGCATGGACATGATCTACACCATTTCGATTTGGCTACTGCCCGTCCTTATCGCCATCACCATTCACGAAGCGGCTCACGGATATGTTGCTCGTTTCCTTGGTGATCAAACAGCGTCAAAGCTTGGACGTGTCAGCCTCAATCCGCTCCGACATATAGACCCATTTGGCACGATTCTTTTGCCGGGACTGTTGCTTCTGGCACGGTCACCATTTCTGTTCGGATATGCCAGACCAGTGCCGGTTAATTTTCGGTCACTTCGTAATCCCCGCACCGGTATGGTATTAGTTGCTGCTGCTGGACCCGCAATGAATATCGGGTTGGCAATTGTTGCCGCCTTGAGTTTCCACCTAATTGTCTATCTGCCAGTCATCGTCGCCCAATGGGCCGCTCTGAATCTAAAGAACGCTTTAATCATCAATGTCCTTCTGGCGGTCTTCAATCTGTTCCCCTTACCGCCACTTGATGGTGGGCGTATTGCGGTGGGTTTGCTTCCCAATATATTCGCCAAGCAACTTGCCCGCCTTGAGCGTTATGGAATGGCGATCCTTATTGGCTTGCTCATTGTCCTGCCGTTGGTAGGTTCGCAATTCGGGATAGATCTTGGCTTTGTCTCGCACTTTATCTCAGGCGCAACCAACGCCGTTATCAAAGCGATCCTGCTATTGACCGGCAACTTGTAATTCAAAAATCCGCACGGAGTTTAGTGCCGCAGCGGGATCAAGCCGGATGTCCGACTGAGACCTCGGCATCGCGAATTTGCTGTGATGCATAACGTGGCCTATCGTGTGCAAATTGACACGCGGTGCGGGTTACGGTCAAAATGAGCCGTACCAAAATGCGACATCCCACCTCAATCATGGCACTCATGGCATTTGTGGCATTTGTGGCATTTGTGGCATTTCATCATCGGTCGGAATCTTTTGAGCTCAGCGAGAAATGTATTTTTTGCCGAAGATGAAGATTGTGATTGGGGCCGCCAACGCTCCGCCTCGGGCACGCGGGTCAATGTCCGTTGTTGGGGGGTAAAGCGGCCGTTAGGCGGGCCGGCCGCCATGTCCGCTAATGACCCAAAGCGGACATCGAGTTAGTGCAAACGTCTATCCACAATCGCTTTATTACAAAATCGTTCGAGTTCTTCTCTGAGATGCAGCATGCGGCTTTTGAGATCAGCGACCATTGGATCATCAGGCAAGCAATGCGACAAAGCACGAGCAATCTCATCTTCGAGTACTTTCTGCCGCCGTTCGAGATCGAAAATGTGATTTGGTTTTGGCATGATAGTCTCTGCCTAGAATTAGAAAAAATGAGTGGGCGCGCTTGAGACAATAGGTCAGAGGCTGCTCATTCCTCGAAGGTGTTGCCTCACACACACTGCTCAAGCGCACCCACTCATTTTGCGCAACGGAGAAGCCGAAGCTCCTCAGGCAACAAGCTTCTCCGTTGCTTGTTAGAAAATCTAAAAATTACCGACACATCATTGACCTAAATCAAATTCTTGTCCGGCGGCGCTGTTTGCCAGCCTTGTTGGCTTCATGCTGGAGAATGGCAGTATCGCCCATGCCGGTACCAGCGAGGCCCTGGCGCAGGACGCGACCATCAAGCGCAGCTATCTGGGAATTTAGGGCATTTTCGCGCGGGTGCATGGTGGAAAGTATTCGCCGCAGATGCCGAGCGAGCTTTTCGGTAAATTCTGTTGCAAACTTGTATTCAAATGGGCCCGACAAGCCAAATGCAGTTGATGTAAGATTCAGAATGCCGCCGGTCAGTTATGAGCCTCAATATTCCATAACCTATCATTAGGCGAATCTCTCCGCGCGACGATTGCCGCACCGGGCCAAGGCTTTGTCAATTCAGGTTTTTCTCGACGCAAACTTTGGTCGATACAAAACTAAATTGCCCGGATGGGCCTGCAACCCCTCATTCATTGGCCGCCTACCCTCACCTGATTTAGCGCTATTGGCACAATCGCTGATGATCTAGTCTTGAAATATGAAGCAGGTGGTTCTCATTCCATGCGTGAGCCAGAAACTGCCGCATGCCGCGCTGGCAAAAGATTTATATGTGAGCTCACTGTTTAAGTTTTGTCTGCGCTACGCCCAAACGCGCATAAGCCGGATGGTTTTCGGGATTGAGTGACGGGTTAGTCTGAAGTGATCTCGACACGATCCAGGTAGTTGGATAATTCGCCCACCCACTTGCGCGACGCGTCGGTGTCGGCGCTCTCGGCCGCCTGCTGAAGTTCGGCGCAGATGTCGGTGATGGCCTGGAATCCAAAGGCGCCCCCGGAGCCCCTCATCTGGTGCCCCAGATACTTCACGGTCTCAAAGTCAACCCGATCTAAGGCGTCCAGCATCGCAATGCCATTTTGCCTGCAGTTCTGCAGATACGCGGGGATCCGGCTTGCGAGTTGAGGATTCGCACGCACAAGGATCGTGTCCATCCGGCTGCTTTCCTCTTTTAATGACAGAGGCGCGCCTATGGAGCGATCCTTGATCGCTTGCAGCAGCACCTCTTGTTTGATTGGTTTCGTCAAAAAAGCCGTGCACCCTGCCGCCATGCACATTTCTCGATCCCCCTTCAAGGCGGAGGCCGTCAGTGCGATGATCGGCGTGGGCGGCCGGCCGTTCGCCTGTTCCCACGCTCGAATCGTCCGCGTCGCGGTTAAGCCATCCATGACCGGCATTTGCCGGTCCATCAGGACAAGATCGTAATATCCAGATTTGAATTTTTCACAGGCGATGGCCCCGGTCTCGGCGATTTCGACCCGGTACGGCGTATCCTCCAGATAGGCCAGCGTGATCGTGCAGTTGTCGGCGGAGTCCTCCGCCAGAAGAATACACAGCTCCTGCAGCGGCACCTCAGGACTTGTGCCGACCGCGGCGGCCGTCGGCCGATTAGCCGCGGCCCAGATCTCAAATGGCACGGCGAAAGCAAATACACTGCCCTCCCCGACTCTGCTTTCGGCCCAGATGCGGCCGCCCATCAGTTCCACCAGGCGTTTCGAAATCGTGAGCCCCAACCCCGAGCCCCCGAATCTGCGCGTGGTGGATGAGTCGGCTTGCGTGAAGCGTTCAAACACCTGGCCCAATTTCTCGCCCGGAATGCCGATGCCGGTGTCCGAGACTGTGAACCGTAATGCGGTTGGGACGGAGGAGTCCGTATCCAGCGTGACTCGTAGGGACACTTCGCCGGATTCCGTGAATTTAATTGCGTTGCCAAGCAAATTGAGCAGCACCTGTCGCAGCCGTGTTGGGTCGCCGACCAGGTCAGTGCGCACGTTCGGCGCGATTTCGCACTCCAGGGCAAGCCCTTTTTCCTGGGCCCGGCCCGCCACCATCTCCGTCACTTTCTCCAGGTGGTCGTTCAACGAGAAACCGGTCCGTTCAAGCTCGAGCTGCGAGGCTTCGACCTTGGAGAGATCGAGGATGTCGTTGATGAGATTCAGTAGGTTGTCGCCGGCGCGACGAAAGATCTGCACATACTTATCTTGCTCCGGAGAGAGAGCGGTCTTCGCAAGCAGGTCCGCAATGCCCATGATCGCATTCATCGGCGTTCGGATTTCATGACTCATGCTCGCCAGAAAATCCGATTTGGTCCGGCTCGCGCTCTCGGCCGCGGCCTTGGCCTGCTGCAATTCCGCCTCCACCAGTTTGCTCTCCGTGACGTCGCGCGCCACGGCAAGGACGCCTTGCAGCGTGCGGTCCCGGTCGTAAAAAGTGGTCGCGTTGTAGGACACCACCGTTTGCTTGCCGTCGCGGGCGCGCGCCGTCAGCTCGTAGTCGGTGACCTTCTTTTCGCTCAGCACGAGGTTGATCGCCGCTTCGGCCCGCTCCGGATCGGTGAAGTACTTCTTAAACGGCGCGCCGATCAGCTCGTCACGGGTGCAGCCGGTGAGCGCCTCCATCTGCTTATTGGCGTCTGTGATGATGCCGGACGGATCGGTGGTCATCAGCGCGTCGATGTTGGATTCGATCAGCGAGCGGGTATAAAACTGCTGGTCGCGCAAGCGCTGATCGAGCTTTTTTTGCTCGGCTTCGACCAGTTTGCGCGCTGTGTTGTCAGTGCCAATCAACAGATAGCCGATGATGGCATCCTGCGCGTCGCGCAGTGCCGTGACGGACACCACCGCCGGGAACCGGGTGCCATCCTTGCGGATGTAGGTCAGTTCGTAAATGTCCTCAATGCCGCGCGAGGCCTTGAACACCAGGGCCTCGAAGCCCGGTGTGATCGGGGTTGCCAGCTCGTCGCTCAGCGCTTTGGCACGCGCGATCAACTCCTGCGGATCAGAAATGTCGGCCGGCGTGATCTTGTTCATCACGTCGGCGGCCGCGTAGCCGAGCATACGTTCGGCGCCGACGTTGAAAATTTGAATGACGCCCTTGGCGTCGGTAGCGATGCTGGAGAAGTTGGCACTGTTAAAAATCGCGCTCTGCAGGGCGCCCGCCTTGAGCTCGGTGCCAATGAGCAGATAGCCGATGATGACGTCCTGCGCGTCGCGCAGCGCCGTGACGGACACCACCGCCGGGAACCGGGTGCCATCCTTGCGGATGTAGGTCAGTTCGTAGATGTCCTCAATCCCGCGCGAGGCCTTGAACACCAGCGCCTCAAAGCCCGGTGTGATCGGTGTTCCAAGTTCGACGCTCAGCGCTTTGGCGCGCGCGATCAGCTCCTGCGGATCAGAAATGTCGGCCGGCGTGATCTTGTTCATCACGTCGGCGGCCGCGTAGCCGAGCATCCGCTCGGCGCCGACATTGAAGATTTGAATGACGCCCTTGGCGTCGGTGGCAATGCTGGAGAAGTTGGCGCTGTTGAAGATCGCGCTCTGCAGGGCGCCCGCCTTGAGCTCGGTGCCAATGAGCAGATAGCCGATGATGACGTCCTGCGCGTCGCGCAGCGCCGTGACCGACACCACCGCCGGGAACCGGGTGCCATCCTTGCGGATGTAAGTGAGTTCGTAGATATCCTCGATGCCGCGCGAGGCCTTGAACACCAGCGCCTCGAAGCCCGGCGTGATCGGTGTTCCGATCTCGATGCTCAGCGCTTTGGCGCGCGCGATTAGTTCCTGCGGATCGGAAATATCGGCCGGCGTGATCTTGTTCATCACGTCGGCGGCCGCGTAGCCGAGCATCCGCTCGGCGCCGACATTGAAAATTTGAATGACGCCCTTGGCGTCGGTAGCAATGCTCGAGAAGTTGGCGCTGTTGAAGATCGCGCTCTGCAGGGCGCCGGCCTTAAGCAGTGCCTCTTCCGCCTGTTTGCGCGCGGTGTTGTCGGTGCCAATGAGCAGATAGCCGATGATGGCGTCCTGCGCGTCGCGCAGCGCCGTGACCGACACCACCGCCGGGAACCGGGTCCCATCCTTGCGGATGTAAGTGAGTTCGTAGATATCCTCGATCCCGCGCGAGGCCTTGAACACCAGCGCCTCGAAGCCCGGTGTAATCGGGGTTGCGAGTTCGACGCTTAGCGCTTTGGCGCGCGCGATCAGTTCCTCCGGATCGGAAATATCGGCTGGCGTGATCTTGTTCGTCACCTCGGCGGCCGCGTAGCCGAGCATCCGCTCGGCGCCGACGTTGAAGATTTGAATGACGCCCTTGGCGTCGGTAGCGATGCTGGAGAAGTTGGCGCTGTTGAAAATCGCGCTCTGCAGGGCGCCGGCCTTGAGCAGCGCCTCTTCCGCTTGCTGTCGCGCGGTGTTGTCGGTGCCAATCAACAGATAGCCGATGATGACGTCCTGCTCATCGCGCAGCGCTGTGACAGACACCACCGCCCCGAACCGGGTTCCATCCTTGCGGATGTAGGTCAGCTCGTAGATGTCCTCGATCCCACGCGCGGCCTTGAACACCAATGCCTCAAAGCCTGGCGTAATCGGGGTGCCGAGCTCGAGACTTAGCGCTTTGGCGCGCGCGATCAGCTCCTGCGGATCAGAAATATCGGCCGGCGTGATCTTGTTCATCACCTCGGCGGCGGTGTAGCCGAGCATCCGCTCGGCGCCGACGTTGAAGATCTGAATGACGCCCTTGGCGTCGGTGGCGATGCTCGAGAAGTTGGCGCTATTGAAGATCGCGCGCTGCAGGGCCCCCGCCTTGAGCAGCGCCTCTTCCGCCTGCTTGCGGGCGGTGTTGTTAGTGCCCTCGGAGACGCCGATCTGCGTCCTCGTCTCGTCGTTTCCACTAGTCATTGTGTTGCCCCCGGTAATTCGTACTCGTCCGCAACTAGCGGATAGCTCGCGCGACTCCAAAACTCATGCAGCGAGCAGCTCTTTGACGGAGTTCTGGAGCTGATTTTCTGAGTACGGCTTACTCAGGAAGCGCGTGCCTTCAACAAACAAAGCTCTCATTTTATCGGTGATAGGATTGCCCGTGGTGTAAAGTACGCGCAATTTCGGCCGCAGCGCGATGGCCTGGAGTGCGAGCTCACACCCGCCAAGCACCGCCGTTTTGAGATAGATATCGGTAAAAAGCGCGTCGATGTGTTGAGGAGAGCGCAGCAGTAAAAGCGCTTCGTCCACGTCGCTGGCCGAAAGCGTTTGATGACCCCAGTCTTGGATCATCATCTCAGCGGTTTCGCGGATAAACACATCGTCTTCGACGATCAGGATCACGGCCATTACAACTCTTCCGGCCGTGACAACCACCACTGCGGCGAACAGCTCTCGTCCTGCCAGTACAACGGCATTCCGAGCCCATTCACCGCTATCAGGGCATAGGGATACTCCCAACCGGAGCTTTCGGTTCCGCAACGTTTTAAATTCTTTTTACATAGAAACGCTTCATGGAAGTTATTGCGTTGGATCAATGACTTATCTGGACCTCAAAACACTTAAAATCCCTAGGGGGGAGCATACCCCGTGCAGATTCGAGTCCAGCCGTCCCCGCCAGTTCTTCGAGGCGCATTGTCGTCAGATATGACCTTGCCGCTCATTCGATCATCACGTCGACTTTCGTGCGGAAGACCAGCGGTGCGCCGCATATCAACACGCTCGAGCCTGGTCAGCATGGCCGGTCTCGTTCGAATGTTTGGGGCTATGCCGGCGTAAACACTCTTAAGCCTGGTCGGCTTGAGGAACTTGCGATGCATCCGTCCGTTAAGCAGATCGCTCAGGTGTCGGATGCCATCAAAAACTGTTTCCGGCGCAACCGCCTTATCCTCGATCCCTTTGCGGGGAGCGAGACGGCGCTGATCGCAACGGAACGCACGGGCCGGAAAGCCCGCGCATTCGAGATCGACCCGAGCTACGTCGAAGTCGCGATCAAGCGGCGACAGGCATAGCGCTGAACGGGAAAACCATAGAAATGGCGTCACAACGCACTTCCTCTTGGAACTAAAGCGAACCGGGCCCGGTTTAAAGGCGTGAACACTTTATCAATTTGGCCCCGCAATCGGCTATTACTCGCCCTGCCATCCCGTGATCTCAAGCGGCTTATGCCGCAGCTTGAACAAATTCGCTGCCAATACCGGCAGATCCTGATGGATGCTGATAGTCCGCTCGACCATGTCTTCTTCCCCGATAGCGGTGTCGTCTCGGTGGTGGCGGTTTATCCGGACGGCAGTATCATTGAGATGGCAACGATCGGCCGGGAGGGTTTCACCGATGTGCAAGCCGTTTTTGGTGCCAAGACTTCCTCCGTCCGGCTTCTCGTTCAAATCCAAGGGAGCGCAGCCAAGATGTCGCGCGCGGCCTTCACCCGGGCTATGGAGTCGATTCCGTCCTTCCGAAAACTCATGTATGCGTACGTCCAGGCCTTTCTTACGCAGGTCCTGGTGTCGGTCGCGTGCAACGGTGCGCACAGCCTCAAGCAACGGCTGGCGCGTTGGCTGCTCATGATGCGTGACCGCAGTGACGATGACGCACTGCCGATCACTCAGGACCTGCTCGCCGAAATGCTGGGTGTGCAGAGACCAACCATCACGAATGTTGCCAAGGAGTTGGAACGTGACGGTTTGATCAAGCGTGGCCGGCGGCAAGTCACGATACTCGACCGGAAGCGCCTCACGAAGGCATCGTGTGAATGTTATCAGTTGGTCCGAGACCGCATCGATTCTCACCTTCCCAAAACATACACATAATAAGGCGTGCGTCCTGCCGCTTCCGTAATGTACATTACCGACAACATAGCCTCAACGGGCTCACAATGCGGACTGGCGGGCGACTGACGTGGCCTCGCGAGCAGGATCGTATTCTTGCTGTCGACGATGAGCCGCGTCATCAGAAGGTGCGCCGGAGCCGGCCATGCGCGATGTTGACCCACTGGATCTCTTAGAGACGATCCGTGAAGGCCTGCTCGTGCTCGATCCCGATCTGACCATCCGCTTCGCGAACCGCGCCTTCTGCGACAAATTCTCAGTCATGCCGGAGCATACGGTCGGGCGAAAGCTCTATGAGCTCGGCGACGAAGAGTGGGACATTCCCAAGCTCCGCAGCGCGCTTGAGACCATCATTTCCGGCGAAAGTTCATTCGAGGGCTTCGAAGTCGAACAGTTCTTGCCGTCCATCGGCCAGCGCGTCATGTGCCTCAACGCGCGCAAGGTTTATCAGCCTGGCAATAAGATACAACAGATCCTGCTGGCGATCGAAGACGTCACCGAGCGCGTGCGGCTTGAGCGCGAGCACGCGATCGCTAGCGAGCGTATCGGCGTGCTTTTGCAAGAGCTGACCCACCGGATCAAAAATAGCCTGCAAATTATTGGTTCCATGGTTAGTCTGGAAGCGCGCAACCAGAAGAGCGGCGAGGGCAAGGCGGCGCTTGAGCGGGTGTCGCATCGCATCGCCGCCCTCGGGCGCCTCTATTCCGTGCTGGGAGAAACCAATTCGGTCGAGGCGGTCGATGCGGCGAGCTATCTGGAGGCATTGTGTCGCGACCTGATCGAGTCGGTGCAAAAAGAGAATGGCACCTCTATCGCGCTCAAAATCGACATCGCGCGCGAGTCGCTGCCGGTCGATCGCGCGATTCCACTTGGCCTCATTGTCAATGAGCTGGTTACGAATGCCGTCAAATATGCCTTCCCCGGAGAGCCAAAAGGCACAATCGCTGTGACGCTGAAACGCTTTACCGGGGAGCTTCGCCTGACGGTCGCCGACGACGGGCAAGGGGCCGATCCTCAACGCGCGGATTCCGGGCTTGGCAGCCGCTTGGTCGATTCCTTTGCGCGACAGCTCGACGGCCTCGTCGAACGGGTGAGCAACAGCAAGGGAACTACTGTGTGTCTGATATTGCCTTTGCGTGAAGCCTCGTAGTGATGATTTGGCCATTCGGTGCGGGTGAGGCGTGACCAAGGGCCCACGCCCGTTCCATAATCATCCAATATGCGAATCGAACAACTTGTTGCAAAATTAGCCTTTCTTCATAAGTAGCGGCGGTCGATCACGTAACTCGTGGCAAAGGTCTCATTTCTTAATGGGTTTCGGAAGTTCGAAGAGCACTACCTTGACATGGTAGGGGTCACAGGTTCGATCCCTGTCGCACCCACCATCTTTTCTCGCAAAACATTAGTTTTCCCAAAAGCGCGTCTGCCTCGTAGCGCCTGAACAAACCGCGCACATTGCCTAAAAGCCTTCTCAGTTTGGGCAATCGCTGGGCAGAATGTTCGCGGAATGTTTTGCGACAAGATTTGAATGAAAATCACGGTGTCCGGTCTCTTTGCGAGGGCGGGTGCGCGTTTATGATGCCACAATGATCAAGGACGACGCAGATAATATAGCGTCCGCAAAGCGCGACTGGGCAAAGACTTGGCGAGAGAGCAAAGCTGCTGCCCGGCACGCTATCGTCGCCGACAATGACGACAAAACCGCTAAGGCGATATGGGATTACGCATTGCTGCTATCATCTGAGCGTTGCGTGCAAGAGGTGTTACCACTTCTGGAAGCGGCGAAACCAACCGCATTCTGGAAAGCTTTTTACGAGTGTTGGAATATCTTTGATGACACGTGGCAATTCATGCCGCGATTGCTTCGCGCACTGAGACGTAACGCGACACAAGCGCCGCCTTATACTCAAATGCCGCGAGTGTCAGCCAAAATATTCGATACGCTGCCCGATGACGTGCAGGTATTTCGAGGCTGTAGCAGAGAACGTGTTGCCGGGCTTTCATGGTCGCTTAGCCGAGATGTCGCGACTCAATTCGCACATGGCCATCGCGGTCTCGTCGTCCCGCATCCTGTTATCGCCGAGGCAACCATATCAAAGCGTGCCATTTTCGCTCTGATGACGAGTCGGGCCGAACGAGAGTTAGTTTTAGAGCCAGACAAGCTGACGCACATCCAAGTGATAGGCTTTGAGCAATGAGAGGGGCCGCCCATAGCGGGTACGCTCATAACGGTCTGGTTGGAGGTTCGAGTCCTCCCGGGCCCACCATTTTCGTGCATTTTTGTGCCGTTCGCTAACGGATGTTCGCGTTTGATTCACGTCAATCGTTGGCCAATCGTTGGCCAAGAGTACTGACTGGTTCCGGCAGCGTTCCCTAGTTACGCCGCGATGCGGTCAATCAGCGTCGGGTCATCGCCCGGCGCACGTGAACTGTTCACCCGTCTCGATACCGGCCACGCTTGCAAATAGTCGTTGGCTGCTGGCCTAAGCAATTCGGCCCCAGCGTTGCCAGACAGCCAGTTGTCAAAATCCATTGGCTGTAACAGCACAGGCATTCGGTCATGCACCTTGGCCGCAAGGTCGTTGGCGTTGGTAATTATCATGGTGCAAGACTTCAGCGGCTCGCCCGTTTCGATATCCTTCCATTCGTCCCACAGTCCGGCGTCTCAGCTAACTGCTTCCGAAAAAACAAAAGATTTTGCTGGTGGATGAATAATTCCATTACCAGACGGCCTACGTTATTTTAGCGACTACGGATTCCAAATTCTGACACCGGCCACACGCGAAAGTACGCTGTTCATAATCTGGCCGATCGGAATGGATGCGGGCGAGCATCATTTGCATCCCGCATCTTGGGCACGCGGGGCGCCGGATCGAATCGGAATGTGCTGTTGGTGATTGATATAGGGACAACTGAGGCGGCCTACTTGAACGTCACAAACGCAATTTCGCGGACCTCACATACCGGGCACTCAAA
>Ga0207007_1269_pt2 | contig 12092 bp, 4 predicted proteins | sample Alteio_BWMinCont_85_FD_153487 | JGI IMG/M metagenome (GOLD analysis project Ga0207007, IMG submission 153487) | Enriched cells from forest soil in Barre Woods Harvard Forest LTER site, Petersham, Massachusetts, United States -... | ecosystem: Environmental > Terrestrial > Soil > Temperate forest >...
TACTGAGGGTGTTCGCGGGGGTGAGGGTGCTGATTCCCAGTGGAAACGACGTAGAATTGGGCTTGATCACCGCTCGTTGAGAGTCGATCACCCGCTGCTCAAGGATATCGACCGCGAACGTCAGTTTCTTTATGACTCTCCAGTCGGCTCCGCCTGAATACAGAAGCCGGTTGGGAAGCAGGGCATTCGCTCCCACAGAGTTAGTTACGAGTTCTGTGTTGCCATTTAACTGATAAGCGAAATTGAAGTGCGGAGAGATTCGGCGACCGTACGCAAAGGTCACGAATGGCCTTGCTCCCACTGTTCCTGAGCCCAAGAAGTTTTCGGCGTCGCCCGTGGGAAGACGCATCTCGACGCCAATGGCCACCCCGCCGCCCCGACCAAACTTCCAGAGGTTACCCTTGGCGGCGACAACAATATCTCCGATTCCGGTAGCTTCCTCCGCATTCGATAGCTGGGTCGGGACAATAGTAGACGTCAATTGATTGATAGTGTATCGCATATCGACGCGCAAGACGGGCACCGCAACCGACACGTCGATTCTGCTGGTAAGGCCGTAGGTGGCATATCCCACAAATTGATGGACCTTCAGATCAATGCGGCTGTTTCCGAAAGCAATGGCATCGGGCGTGGTCGGATTGGGATTCGACGTCAAAGTCAGCGGAAAGGCCGAAGGAAGCGCCCCTTTCAAGCTAATGCCGTCCACGTCTTCGAGCAGAAAATACTGATAGGTCGTTGCAATGTAGAATTTGTGCCTGCCAATCGAATCGGCCCTCTGCGTCAAGATGGGTCCGAGAGAATCATTCGAAGGCACGGGCACGTGCAATGTCGGATCGGTGACGAAGACGATGCCGGAAGCCGGGGAAGCCAAAGGAATCTGGCTGATCTCGCCGCCGATGTCGGCTGTGAGAAACCCAAAGGAATTCTTGAATGGCGAGGCCACTGTGCTTGGTGACAACGTGTAGGACTTGCCCGTCGCGGAATCCGCGCCTTGAACGACGGTATTTGGAATCAAGCAGATAAGCTTGGGGGATGCAGGGTTGCCGGCTGCGCAGTTCACCTGTGCCTCGGCCACAGGAACTCCAAGCGCAAGAAATACGAACAGACAGAGACACCCTGCGTTCAAGTAATTCGTCTTGCTCATGCCATCCGCTTGTGTCCTGTGAAGCATAGCCAAGCTCCCTTTTGCACTCGAGGGTACTGCCCAACGAGTGATGAATTCAGAATCATGGGTTGATCTGGAATGGAACCTGGACCGTTAAGGTCGCGGCCGGGTAGCTGCCTGTCGGCGGCGTCGCCGGGAAGCCTGCCGGAGTCACGGCTACGTTCAGAACGCCGGTCACGGCCGAGCCCAGCTTGTTACCTTGGCCGGGGTTCGGTAACGCACCGGGCACAGGGAACTGCGCGCAAGCGGACACCCAACCTGCGACCAAGCACAGGAGCACCGCAAATGCAATCGCGCCCCTAGCTCTGGAGTGGATTCGCTCCGCAAAGCGATTGAACAGGAAAGCGATAACGCCGAAAACGAATAGCGCCGCGAGAGCCGGAAGGTCGCGGAAAGTCAATGGGAGAGAGGGCGCGGGTCCGCGAGGCGCTGTGTTTGTCGCTCTAATGAACGAGAAATTCAGGCTGATGGAATTCTGACCGTTAGCGGCATTTAGCACGGTGGAGGTAGCACCGCAGCTCGTACTGCTAAGAGTGGTACCAGCGGGCAAGACATTAGTTATCTGACAGGTGGTAACAAGAAAGGAAGCCGCGGAGAGAGTGCTGTTGGGACCTAACAACGTGAGCGTTGCAGTGCCGGAGCTCGCGCCTGAGGCCACCAATAGCGTAGTCCCTGAGGGCACCACAAGTTGGTCGGCCTCCAAGGTTACCTTCGCTGAGGCTGCGCTGGAAGCCTTGGTGGGATCAGTGATTGAAGTCGCCGTGAAGGTGGCCGTGGGGGCGGTCGCACCAGCGGCGGGGAGCGGACTCGCGGGCGCAGTATAGACCACAGGTTGGGTGTAGCTGCCAGCGACAGGCGGGACCAATGCCGTGGGCGCGCCGAGCGTGCCCAGGACTCCGCAGGTGGCCGCATTCCCACAGGTGAGCGGGCCCAACGTCAAGCCCTGATTGCCTACATCGCCCGTGACCATGAGCGTAAACGTGTAGGGCTGGTCGAGAATGACGATCGAGTTGGCCGGGGGCGTCACTGTGACGGTAATGCTGGTTGTCAGCGTAACCGTGCTGCTCGTGGCGCTCGTCAAACCTGGGCTCGTTGCCGTCAATGAATACATGCCCGCGATAATGAATTGAAGGTTATTGAAAGTAGCGACGCCATTCACAGGTGTGCCCGTGGTCGTCCCACCGACCTTGGCATTAACGTTCGCGGGCGTTGAGAGGTAAGTGGAGCCAATAGTGACCGTGGGTGTCGACGTTGTCGCCACGTTGCCGTAGGGATCGTAGAGGGTAACAACTACAGCAGGGGCCAATGCAACGGGAGCACCCACACCCAGTGCAGAGGTGGCTGGCGGCTGCGTCGTGAACAGCTGCGTAGAAGCTGCGGCTGGGCCCACTACATCGCCCAAGCGGTCCGTCCCGGAGGAGGTGAGGGTGGTATCGGTGACGATGACCAAGGCCGTCTCAACTCCGTACAGGGTCATTGCACCGTTGTTGTTTCCCGAAACGGTGGCCACCCCGTTGGAGAACGTAGTCGCTGTGGGCGAGCCGAAGGCAACCGCAGTGCCGATGTTACTGGTGACAGTCGGGTTGGTGATGACCGGGCCGGGCGAGGGGTGCGCTCCGGAGAAGGTCAAGATTTTGACGCCCGTGTAGGTCGTGTCCGTGTTGCCGAAGCTGTCCTCGGCGGTAACCGTCAGGTTCTTCGTCGTCCCGGCTATCTCGGTGATCGAATTCGAGCCCCCAACGGTAACGACCAGCCTCGAAGCTGCGGCTGCGTTCACTACATCGGTCAAGTTGCCCGTCCCGGACGAGGTGAGGGTGGTATCGGTGACGATGACCAAGGCCGTCTCAACTCCGTACACGGTCATTACACCGTTGTTGTTTCCCGAAACGGTGGCCACGCCGTTGGTGAATGTAGTCGCTGTGGGCGCGCCAAAGACCACCGCAGCGCCGGTGTTGCTGGTGACAGTCGGGCTGGTGGCCGGGTTGGGCGAGGGGTGCACACCGGAGAAGATCAGGTTCTTGGGGCCCGTGTAGGTCGTGTCCGTGTTGCCGAAGCTGTCCTCGGCGGTAATCGTCAGGTTCCTAGTTGTCCCGGCTGTCTGGGTGATCGAATTCGTGCCCCCAACGGTGATGGCCAGCTTCGTGGCCGGGTCTGCGTTCACTACATCGGTCAAGTTGCCCGTCGCGGATGAGCTAATGGTGCCATCGGTGACGCCGACCACGGCCGTCTCAACATCGTCCAGCATCATCACACCGTTGTTGTTTCCGGAGACGGTGGCCACGCCGTTGGTGAATGTAATCGCTGTGGGCGAGCCGAAGGCCACCGCAACGCCGGTGTTACTGGTGACAGTCGGGCTGGTGGCGGGGTTGGACGAGGCGTGCGCACCGGAGAAGATCAGGCTCATGGCCCCCGTGTAGGTCAGGCCCGTGTTGCCGAAGCTGTCCTCGGCGGTAATCGTCAGGCTCTTCGTTGTCCCGGCTGCCTGAGTGATCGAATTCGTGCCCCCAACGGTAACGACCAGCTTCGAAGTTGCGGCTGCGCTCACGATATCGGTCAAGTTGCCCGGCCCGGACGAGCTAATGGTGCTATCGGTGACGCTGACCACGGCCGTCTCAGCATCGTCCAGCGTCATCACACCGTTGCTGCCTCCCGAAACGGTAGCCACGCCGTTGGTGAATGTAATCGCTGTGGTCGAGCCGAAGGGCACCGCACTTCCGGTGGTACTCGCGACAGTCGGGCTGGTGGCCGGGTTGGGTGAGGGGTGCGCTCCAGAGAAGTTCAGGTTCTTGGGGCCCGCGTAGGTCAGGTCCGTGTTGCCGAAGCTGTCCGTGGCGGTAATCACAAGGTTCTTCGCCGTCCCGGCTATCTGGGTGAGCAAATTCGAGCCTCCAGAGGTAATGGCCAGCTTCGTCGCCGGGTCTGCGCTCACGATATCGGTCAAGTTTCCCGGACCGGACGAGCTGAGGATGCCATCGGTGACGCTGGCCACGGCCGTCTCAGCGTCGTCCAAAGTCATCACACCGTTGCTGCCTCCCGAAACGGTGGCCACTCCGTTGGTGAATGTAATCGCTGTGGTCGAGCCGAAAATCACCGCAGCGCCAGCGTTGCTGGTGACGGTCGGGCTGGTGACGACCGGGCCGGGCGAGGCGTGCGCTCCGGTAAAGATCAGAGTCTTTCCGCCCGAGTAGGTCGTGTCAATGTTGCCGAAGCTGTCCGTGGCGGTAATCGTCAGGTTCTTCGCCGCCCCGGCTGCCTGGGTGATTGAATTCGTGCCCCCAACCGTAATGGCCAGCTTCGTAGCCGGGTCTGCGTTCACTACATCGGTCAGGTTGCCCGTCCCGGAAGAGCTGAGGGTGCCATCGGTGACGCCGACCACGGCCGTTTCAGCGTCGTCCAGTGTCATCACACCGTTGTTGCCTCCAGAAACGGTGGCCACGCCGTTGGTGAATGTAATCGCTGTGGGCGAGCCGAAGGCCACCGCACCACCGGTGGTATTGGTGACAGTCGGGCTGGTGACGACCGGGCCGGGCGAGGGGTGCGCTCCGGAGAAGGTCAGAAGTTTGAGGCCCGTGTAGGTTGGGTCCGTGTTGCCGAAGGCATCCTCGGCGGTAATCGTCAGGCTCTTCGTCGCCCCGGCTGCCTGGGTGATCGAATTCGTGCCCCCAACCGTAATGACCAACTGCGTAGCCGCTCCTGAATTCACGGCGAAACTGCTACTTGTCGCGGGCGTCAGATTCCCGTCGGTAGCTGAAAGCGTGAAGGTTCCCGCCTTGGTTGGCACCAGATTCGAGAACGTGGCGACGCCGCTCGACGCAGGGACGGACGTCGTAGAAGCGCCGCTCAATACCCCGGGGGCGCTTATGGTTATCGAAACCGTCGAGTTATCGGAGGCCACCACGGTTCCCGCGTCCTCAATGGACACGGCCACGGGGGCGAGTGCATTCCCTGCCGTGACGGTCGCGGGGGGCTGAGCTGTGAATACCAGTTGGGAGGGAGTGACCGTGACGGTAGAGGAGACGCTTTGATTCGTATAGATCGAAGAGATGACGGGGATCTCAGTCGACGTGGCAGTGACGGTCACGGTCAACGGCGAAGTGGAAATCGTCGCAGGCGGGGTGTATTTGCCAGTTGAATCGACAGAGCCGCAATTCGGCGCCGCGGGGCACGACACGGTCCAGGTCAAGGGTTTGAAGTTAAATTGAACGTTGCCGGTGAACTGGAAAGGAGTCTGACCGGTCTGCAAACTTTGCGTTGCCGGTGTAACCGATAGCTCGACGGGGCGGTTAGCGACGCCCCCCAGTCCCAGTGCGCTGCCGACGGCAACCGTCGAAGAAACCGTGGAGATCGGGATGTTCACAACCGCAACGGTGCCGTCGCTATTGGCAACAATGGCTGAGACGCCATCATTGGTAATTGCGATACCTTGCGGATTGGCCGGCGAAGTCGCCACGGTCACGGTGGCGACCGGGGTGCCACTGGCGAGGCTGGCCGCGTTGAACGCTTGAATGAAAATACCGGTATTGCAAGTGTAGTACGCGACCGTGCCGGCGGGAGTGACCGCAATCGAGTTCCCCTGGGTGCATGTCGTCGGAGCCAAATTGGGCTGGGTGGTGACCGTGTTGCTGCTGATCGTAATCGCTGAGACGGGCGCGCTGGCAGTCACGTTAGTATCCACGGTACCGATAAAGGTACCGTTCTGGTTAATCGCTGCGGCCCCCCCGGAAGCATCATTAACTGTCGCCGAAAGAGCAGGACTAGCGCCCGTGGTGAAGACATAGGTGAGGCCTTCGGTGCCGATATAGAGAAGTGTGCCATCGGGCGTAATGACGATGCTGACTCCCTGGCCGGTCACATACGTCGGAGTCCCAGAGACAACGGAAATTGCAGGACCTGAGGCAAGTGGTGATCCGCTGATCACGTTCAGTGTGGCAAGCGTGGTGGCCCCGATGGGATTGGGAAGACTGACGACATAGACAGACTTCCCATCCGGGGAGACCACCAGATCCGACGACATGGGAGCTGTGACGCCGGTAAGCGGTATGGCGGTTCCAACGGTAGCCGTAGTCAAGTTGATCGGGCTCACCGTGGCATCACCATCGTTTTCAACGTACACCACGGTGCCGTCAGGGCTCACAGCCAGGTTCGTAGGGTGGGTCCCCACGGTAAAGGTACAAGCGACTGTGGGGGGGCTAGTAGCAGTGTCGAGCACGCTTACGAGATTGGGCAAAGTCGCGACAAAGGCCGTGGGGTCGGTGGCGGGGATCGCCGAGGGCGTTGTGGTGCAATCAGGAATAGCCGACCGAGCGGGAACGGCGAAAACTGCAGAAAGCAGGGCGAGAAGAGATAATCGCCCTATAGTCGCGAAGAGCTGGGGCTTCATGACTGGACCTCTCTAATCCGGCAGTTTCCACCACCCCGGGTAGACGAAGGCGGCATTGTATGCAGTAGGTTACCATTGTCAACAAGAAAGATTTCCTCGGAAGCGGGTCCGCTCAAACCGCTACGGCATAGTTAACGCAGCCACAGTCCATCGTGCGCCCATCTTCTTTAGCGTTGCTTGAAATGGGCCGTTGACGGGGGTGGTCGTTGAGCCGATGACATAGGATCCCGTATAACTGCCGGCAACCGTAGCGGTGTCGCCGTTGACGGTAATGCTTGTAGGCGCGAATTTACGGGTAAAGCTCTTAACCGTCTTGAAGGCTCCCGCCAGTTTGGCGTCGTCTGTTTTCGAAATCGACGGCCAGACCGACCTAAGCGCATTCATGTCTTTGTTGCCAAAAGCACGCGATAGATCATCGATCGCCGCATTGATGGCCACCTTGGGATCTTCACCAACCGCAGCAGCGGCTGAGGTGGCTGGGGCTGGGACGACTGGGGCCGGGACGGCTGGGGCCGGAATGGCTGGAGCCGGGACGGCTGGAGCCGGGACGACTGGAGCCGGGACGGCTGGAGCCGGGACGGCTGGAGCCGGGACGGCTGGGGTTGGAGCCGGGGCTGAAACGCCTGGGGCTCCAGCTGGAGCACGTTCCGCGACGGTCGTAGTCTTGGTAGACTCCGTCGAATAGATTGCGATTCCGACGACGAGCGCCAGTGCAAGGCCTGCTCCGGCGATAACAGCGGGTCGCTTCCACAAGGGCGGGGCCGCCACTCGAACAGGCGCCGGCTCGGCCACAGCGGGCGCTGGCTGGCGCACGGCAACGACACGTTCTGGCTGCACCTGAACAGGAGGCGGCGCAAGTTTCGGCGCGACCTCAGCGGGCGAAAGCACGTTTGTCGCGGCAAACTGGTCGGCGGGGACGAGAGTGGTCTCGGCAGGCTGCTGTTGCCGTTTCGATTTTTTACCTTTTTCAGGGGCAGTCGGCACCGGCAGTGGCGGTGGAGCAGGTAACGGCTGAACCGAAGGCCCTGTAACACTGGTTGCGGAGAAAATTGCCGTGGCCCCAAGATTTTCGGCCGGGACTGGAGCGTGAGGTTGAGGGGCTCCTTTCTGATAGACGTAGTCCTTTCCAGGGTCGCCACTCTGGGTTCGGGAAGGAAACGGTGCTGCCTGCGGCGGAGCCGGGGGCGCCGACAGTATCGAGGTTTTGGCCTCGATCTCTTCCAGTTGCTTGCGGATCTCACCGAGGCGAGGATCCCCCTCTGAGAAGAGACGCGTTTCAGCGGCTTCCCGAAGAACCATGGTGGCATCGGCGAACTTCCCATCCCCGATCAACGATTGCACGGCGCCAATTGTTTCCTGCTGCTCGAGCTTCTTCTTCTCGCGATGCCCGTACTCCATCTCCGCTTGATGGAGCAATTGAGTGATGTCGGTGTCTTGCCCTACCGTCACTATGGTTTGACGAGCCAGGTCCATGGCTTCGGTAAGCTCTTCACGGACGATGCGGGATTTGATTTCGCGGACTCGTTGATCCAAAATATCGCGCTTTTCTTTTTCCGCTTTTTCCTTCTTGGCGTTTTCCAGCAGAATCTTAAAATCCACGTCTCGTGGAAATTCCGCGAGGGCGGTTTCGGCGTCCTGAATGGCCTCCGGGAAATGCGACCTGGCCATTTCCTGCCGTATCTTTTCCCGCCAGCGCTCCCGGCGCGCTTTCTGTTCCTGCTGCGTCTGCTCGCTGCGCGCGTAGGCAATGAGTTCATCCAATTCGAACTCTTTGGGAAACTCCTGCAATAGCTGCTCTCCGCGCGCGATGGCCTCTGCGTACTTTTCATCCTTGACCAGTGAACGGATGCTGGAAAGATCCTTTTGAAGCTGCCGCTCCCGGCGCTGTTGTTCCCGCCCCTGTTGCGCGTGTGTGCGCAGGTTCATGGCGGTGGAATCGGAAGGGAATTGGCTCAGTACGCGCTCGGCCGCGGCCAGGGCCTCATCGAACTGCTGCCCCCGAAGGAGATTTCTGCATTCCGTCAGAAGCACTTGCTTTTCCTGTTCAGCTTGGTCTTGACGGGCGGTTTCCAGCAACTTGGCCAGTTCGATATCTTTCGGGAACTCCTTCTGCCCCTCCAGGAGCAAGCGGATGCATTCGTCATAGCGAAGTTCGGACCACAGTGAACGGCATCGGTGAAGCAATTCGGTCACCCGTTTTTGCCGGTCACGCCGCGTCTGCTCATCGCGGATTTGTCTTAGTAGATCCTGCGCGGAAGCATCGGTCGAATCGATCTCAAGGGCCCGTGTAAGTTGCTGCTCGGCTTCGGTGAAGTCTCCTTCCGCCAGGCGTTGCTTGGCGATCCGAATGGCCTGCGCGAGAGCGCGGTTTTTCTCGGCGGCCGCCTGCACTTCCACGAGCAACTCGCGCGCCGGCTGAAAAACGGAGTCCATTCGTATCGCTGCGTCCGCTGCGGCTTTGGCCTCGTCAAACCGGCCGGCATCGAGTAAGCTCTTTCCCTTTTCTATCTGCTCGCGGACCTTTGGCAGTATCTGATCGCGCCGGATCTCCTCTTTGACTTTGTCGTGGAGGCTCCTTACGCGTGTATTCGAAGTTTCGATTTGCAGGGCTCGACTAAGCAGATCCTGCGCCTGATTGAGGTCCCGCGCTTGGACGAATTTTTCGGCTTGCGAAAGCATCGCTGACACTTCGGTTTGCTGCAGGCGTCTCCAGATCGGCTCCAACTCGATCAAAACTTCGTCCATGGTCTTGAAGCGTTGGCCGACGTCCTTCTTGAGCAACTTTTCGACGACCGCAATAACATCCGGTGGCGTGCCGGGGGCAGTCTCATTGAGGTTCGGCGTTTCCTGCATCACGATATTCATCATGAGGGTAGCTGCGTTGTCGCCCTCAAACGGGCGCCGCCCGACCAGCAGTTCGTAAAACATGATTCCAACGGCCCAGATGTCGGATTGCACGTCGGCAGGAACGCTCTTAAACATCGAGGGAGCCATGTAGGCGAACGTTCCAATCAGAGAACCGGTTTGCGTCTTCCCTTTATCGGCGACTCGCGCTATGCCGAAGTCCACGACCTTTACTACACCCTCCTTTGTCACCATCACATTCCCGGGCTTGATGTCACGATGGATGACCGCTGGTTCGTGTTTGTGTGCGTAGTCCAGTGCGCGGCAAACGAAGACGATGTAACCAACCTTTTGGGAGAGAGGGATGTTGACCTTGGATTCGATCAGCTTGTCAAGACTTCCGCCATCCAAATACTGCATGGCGATGAAAGGGGTGTCACCCTCCTTTCCGAGCTCGAATATCGTGACGATATTGGGGTGTTGCAGGTCGCCTGCCGACTGCGCCTCTCGATAAAAGCGTTCCAGAAGGTCCGGATTCTCAGCCAAACCGGTCGTGATGGTTTTCAAGGCCACCAGCCGTCCGATATACGGGTCCCGAGCTTTATACACAACGCCCATGGCACCCTGGCCAATCTTCTCGATAATCTCGAATTTACCCAGCTTACTCAGGTTGCCACTCCCGTAAGTGCAATCGCTCTTTTTCGCTTAGCCGGCATCCGGAATTCAGCTCTCCACGCAGAGCGCCCAAGATCCATTTGTTCATGGGCCTTGATGCTCGCGGTCTGAGCCTTGGTTACACAAATACCTCTAATTCCAACCGGGAAACACCTGTCGGAACGAGCGCCATAATGTTACCAAACAGGCAAAGAGTCAATAGAGCGCTGGTATTGGGGAACAGGACGCGAGAAGCCTGCGCGGTTGTGCGAATGCCTATCAAATTATTGATTAAGAACACGTTACACAAGTCAATTCCGTAAGGCAGGGTAATGGGAGTACTACCGTGGTAAGGCTGTCTGCTTCACGCGGACTTTTGGTGGCGCTCATAGTGGCGAAAACGCTACCAGAGCCTAGCCTCCGCTGGCCGCCCCCGCATCCAATCTGGAATTGAATTGGGTTGCCGAGCACGCATTGAAGTTTGTTTTATTGGGCCGGCGGGCGAACGATAGAAGCAGCTTGTCGCGGCACATGATTCCTGTTAAAAATTGTGTTCGAAAAATGGTTTGCATCCTCAGCGCCGTGGATCTGTCCAGGTGAGCCAAATCGGCAGAAGCGCTTCTCAAAACTGCCGTTGAGGGAGCCAGTGCTGACAGAAATTGGTGCACGCACCGACGTCGGATGCGTACGCGAGTTGAACGAAGACAACTTTGGAGTTGTCCCCGAGCTGAGTCTGCTCGTCCTGTCGGACGGTATGGGCGGCGCTGCTCACGGTGAAGTAGCCAGCCGGATGGCCGTGGACGCCGTGATGGAGCATTGCCAGAAGGGAATGGATGATCCATCCCTTTCCTTTGAGGGCGAACAACGGAGTGATCTGTCCTACAAGACGAACCGCCTCGCCAGTGCCATTCGACGCGCCAACCGCGTCATTCATGAAGCTGCCAGCATCGATCCGGAATTTCGCGGCATGGGTGCGACCATCGTGGCGGTCTGGTTAGATGGAGACAAACTCAGCCTGGCGCACGTGGGAGACAGCCGCGCCTACCGGCTTCGCGGCGAAATGTTGGAATTGTTGACGCGGGACCACTCTTTAGTAGCGGAGCAGGTTCGTTTGGGCCTGCTCACGCAGGAGCAAGCCGATCACAGCGAATACCAGACGGTTCTGATCCGCGCGCTCGGCGCAACAGAGTGCGTCGAAGTGGATGTGGACGAACACCTGCTCTTGCCTGGCGATTCCGTATTGCTGTGTTCCGACGGCCTTTCACGCATGATCTCTGATGAGGTCATCGCCCGGACGATTGCGAATTCAGACCAAGCACAGGGAGCGGCTGACCAGTTGATTGATCTCGCCAAGGAAGCGGGAGGCGTCGACAACATTACAGCCATTTTGCTGCGTGCCAAGGCCCGCCCACAAAGTTTGCTCGACAGGATTTTTCCGCAACGGAACCGCTAAGGGGTCGGCAGTTGGCGTCGTCTACTCGGTGTACGCTGCTCCGAAGTCATTGCAAACAGCAAAGAGGATCCCTGAATTTCGCAAGCCTTCACTGCGCCGGGCACTTGAGCGAAGAGAAATAGCTGCGCTGAAACAGAGGCACGTTTCCGGATTCCAGATCAAACTCCGCCACCACGGCTTTGCCGTTAATCCTCGCCGGCAACCCACCCTACCTCCCGAGCAACGCGACGCCGCGGTCAACCAATGCCACGCGCTTCTGGGACAAGCACGGATTGCCGCCGATCAGATTGCTCAGACGTTTGCAATCGACCAGGAAGGCAAGGTGGATGTTACGGTGAAGCGTTTGCTTGAGGAACCAACTACGCCTGCAGCTCCTCCTCCCGGAGGGGGGCATATCCGGTTTGCAGCAAGTATGCGACGCGATGAAAATGCTACAGACGAGATATCCCTTCAACGCGGCGGCTAGCCAGGAAGCGACACTCGGCGACCTCACCGGTTTCTTCCAGCCGGGCAATGGCTTGCTCTCCAAGTTCCTCGAACAGAACAAGGGCGTCATCGATTTGCAAGGGCCTCAGTACGTTCAGAAGAGCGGCAAA
>Ga0207007_1276_pt1 | contig 12054 bp, 9 predicted proteins | sample Alteio_BWMinCont_85_FD_153487 | JGI IMG/M metagenome (GOLD analysis project Ga0207007, IMG submission 153487) | Enriched cells from forest soil in Barre Woods Harvard Forest LTER site, Petersham, Massachusetts, United States -... | ecosystem: Environmental > Terrestrial > Soil > Temperate forest >...
TTTTACGCCATACAATCAGGATGGGGTCAATGATTATTTCGCACCACAAGGGGTTTATATTAAGACCTACGATATGAGGATATATAACAGGTGGGGAGAACTCATCTATTCAGAGCAAATCCCCCTGCCCCCTTTAAAAGGGGGAATTATGTCCCAACCTCACGGTTGGGATGGGACGTACAAAGGCGAGTTTGTTCAGCAGGGGGTTTATATCTACCTTATAACAGTCACGGACTACAACGGCAAGCAGAGCTATTTTAAAGGGACGATTACGATGTTTGAATAGTTTCAGTCATCAGTTGGCAGTCATCGGTCAACAGTAATGAGTGTTTGCAATAGATTCGGATGTAAAGTGTGGTTACTGTTGACTGCTGACTGCTGACTGCTGACTGTTGACTGCTGACTGTTGACTGTTGACTGCTGACTGCTGACTGTTGACTGTTGATTGTTGACTGTTGACTGTTGACTGCTGACTGTTGACTGTTGACTGCTGACTGTTGACTGTTGACTGTTTCCCCCCTTCCAAAAAAAAATCCTCAAACAAGGCACGATTTTGGCTTTCTAAGTGATATTTTTGCACCAAACGACGAAAAAAACGTAAAAATGAGAAGTGTTTATTTATTTATTTTAATGATTTTTCCGCTCACTTACAGTGCTTTGGGCGCTGGTACACCAGAGGGCCACGATATCCGGATCACGATCAAAGGATTGAAAAAGGATACCCTGGTACATATTGGCAATTATTATGGGGCCAATCGTTATGTTGCACAGGATTCCGCCAGGGCTGATGCAAAAGGTATGCTGCATTTCAAAGGCGACAAGCCACTTCCGGAAGGGGTTTATATTTGTACCTTCCCGAAAGGCTATTTTGATTTCCTGGTGACAACACAGTCATTTTCTCTCGAAACGGATACCACTGCGCCGGAACTGGACATGAAGATAAAAGGCTCGGAAGAGAATTCTATTTTTTACCAGTATCACAAATACACGGTAAGCCTCGGGAAAACGGCTGACTCTATCCAAAAAATCCTGTCAAAAAGAAAGAATGCCGATAGTGTTAAAATGCTCAGGGGCAAACTTATGGTATTGGACAAAGGTGTAGATTCGTTCCGGACAGCATTTATGGCAAAGTACCCTAACAGCTTTTCTACCAAACTGTTAAAATCGCTTCCTCCGCCTCATATCCCCGATACACCCAAACTTCCGAATGGACAAAAAGACTCTACCTTCCCATACAGGTATTATAAATCACATTATTTTGACAATATCGATTTCTCAGACGGACGGATCACCAGGACACCGTTCTTCGAAGGAAAACTGAAAGATTACTTCAAAGATCTGGTTGTGCCAATGCCCGATTCGATCATAAAAGATGCAAGTACACTCATTGAAAAGTCGAAAGCGAACGATGATATGTTTAAGTATGTACTGTCATGGATTGTGAACCATTACGATGAATCACAGTACATGGGCATGGATGCAGTTACATCAAACCTGATTGAAACCTATTTCCTTACAGGGCAGGCAAAATGGGTAACCCCAACCCAGATTACCGGTATGCGCAAGCGTGACAGTATTGTATCACATCTCCTTATTGGCAAAACAGCCCCTGACCTGTACCTGACAGACAGCAGTGGAAAAGTGATAACGCTATACAGCATGCACAACAAGTACACTATCTTATATTTTTGGGATGCTACCTGCGGGCATTGTCAACATGCGACGCCTATCCTCCATGAATTCTATCAAAAGAACAAAGAAAAATATGGTTTTGGGGTATATGCGGCTACAATAGAGCGTAAGACAGTGGACTGGAAGAAATACATCAATGAACATAAAACAGGAGATTGGATAAATGTCTGGGACTCTTATACGGTGACAGATTTCAACAAGATGTACGACATATACAGCACCCCTGTTATCTATATCCTTGACAAGAATTTTAAGATCATTGCCAAAAGGCTTGATGTCACCCAACTTGATGACTTCTTCAAGCACCTGGAAAAGAATGAAAATTCAGGTACCATTAAGATGGCACAGCCAGACGATGACCCAATGCCTGGTGTCAAGCAATAAACAGAAGGTTCATTGAAATTTATTCAATGGGGCTAAATGCCTATTTTTGTTCTTTCTGCTTATTTGAAACGCGTACTCTATATAATCTACTACTGGCCACCTTGCGGGGGAATAAGTGTATTACGCAACCTTAAGTTTGTCAAATATTTCAGGGAATTCGGATGGGAACCTGTGGTATTTGCTCCTGAAGATGCCAATTACCCAGTGATAGACCCTACTACCGCTAAGGATATCCCTCCAGGCACCGAGGTCATCAAAACAAAGGCCGTAGAGCCATTTGCGATTTTCAACCTGCTGCAGGGTAGAAAAATGGACAGCCGGGTAAAAGATGTTTTCCTTGTAAGAGAGGCAAGGCCCGGCATTATGCATAAATTAGGGGTTTGGGTACGGGGCAATCTTTTTATCCCTGACGCCCGAATGCTTTGGATCAACCCTTCGGTAAAGTACCTGCGTAAGTACCTGAAAACGCATCATATTGATGCCATTATATCTTACGGCCCGCCGCATTCTACCCATCGGATTGCCTATCGTATCCATAAAGAAACAAATATTCCATGGATCGCTGATTTCCAGGATCCCTGGACCCAGATTGACTATTTTGAAAAATTCATGTTAACTGATTTTGCCCGCAAAAAGCATCAAACCCAGGAAAAGGAAGTACTTGAATCAGCGGATAAAGTGGTAATGGTAAGCCCTTCATGGCGGAAAGACATGGCAGAACTTGGAGGACGCCCTGTCGAATATATTCCATTTGGTTATGATGAAGATGATTTCAGGAATACAACCCCAAAAGACAATGGAAACAAATTCGTTATCAGTCATTATGGCACCCTGGGAACAGACCGCAACCCGGAACAATTATGGACTGTTTTGGCTGAAATGATGTCGGAAGTGCCTGGTTTTGAGTCTCATTTGTTGATTGATCTTGCCGGGGTTGTTGATTACAGCGTTTTTCACTCCATAGAAGAATCAGGACTAAAGGATAAGCTGCGGTATGTTCCTTTTATGACCAAAGATAAAGTCATTGAGGGTATGCTTGGATCTGATGTGCTGTTACTATTGCTCAATAAAGGCTTTGGGGACTATAATGTCAAAGGCCGTATTCCGGCCAAATTATTTGAATACCTTGGTAGTAAAAGGCAAGTACTTGTTATCGGACAGGCAGACAGCGATGTGGCGAATATAATATCAGAGACAAATGCCGGATTAACCATCGATTATGACAATACTGAAGCTTTGAAATCAAACCTGATAAGATTTTATGAAGCCTGGAAAGAAGGCAAACAACTATATAGCCCGCAAAACATTGAAAAATACAGTTTTAAAAACCTAACGGGCCAGATGGCGGCTTTACTTGATGAGATATCATCAAAATAATAGAAACTAACAGTCTCATTAGTTGTTATGTATAATATTGGCCTCACCCTCGGCCCTCTCCTAAAGGAGATGGAGTAAAATGGCTTTAAATTTGCAGATGATCATTAAAAAACAATAATATGGGACGCAAGAGAAAAAACAATGCTGTAGCCCAGGTACATCCTGAACTTAAAGGACTTGATTTGAAAATAAATGAATTCGGTGAAATCATTTCCAATATAGATGTGGATAAACTCAATGAGTTTCTTACCAAGACCGTACCCGATAAAAAACTGATAAACAGGTCTGACGACAAGTACCAGCAGGAGTTCAAAGAGCTTGGCCTGGGTGGTGATGAGGATGAGGAAGAAAACCTGCTTGAAGAAGAAATTGAAGAAGATGAAGATAATCCGGATGTCATCCTTGGAGATTTGGATGATGAGGATATTAAGAAATAGAAATATCTTCTATTTCCCCATATTCAATTTCTGTTCATAAAACCCAATCAGTTTCCCAACAAGAATTTTATTTGAATATTCTTTTTCAGCGAGTTGTCTTGCATTTTTACCGATACGGTTGGCAAGATCCGGGTTATTAATACATTTTTTGATGGCGTTGATGAATTCATCGGGTTCGTCTGCAATTAATATATCTGTTTCATCTTCATAATCAATACCTTCTGCCCCAATACTTGTTGAGACAATGGTTTTACCAAGCGCCAACCCTTCTATAATTTTGATCCTCATGCCGCTGCCTGATAATAGAGGCACAACCATAATGGATTTGCTGTTCATAAAATCAACGGCGTTTTCCACTTCGCCCACTGCTACAACCCCTACCCTATCAAGTTTATTAAGCCAATCAGGCATGTTGCGGCCCGCTATATAGAATTTCAGTTTGGGGAAAGCGGTATGTAACTTAGGCCAGATTTCTTTTAAAAACCATTCAATGCCTTGCACGTTTGGCATCCAGTTTAGAGCCCCAAGATGAAATATCCCCGGCCAGTCTTTTTTAGATTTATCAATAACATAATCTTCCAGGTCTAACCCGGCAGGGGATACAAAAACGGATGCATCGGTATTCATTGCCTCAAATAACTCAGCATCCACACTGGTAATCGGAATAAGAAAATCAACCTTTTCAATTGCCTTTGCTTCAAAATGAAGGAGACGCTTTGTAAGGATATTCAAATACATCCGCTTGACCGGGTTGCGTTCAGAATCTGCCAGTCTTTCCCATACCAGGTATTCCAGGTTATGTGCCCGCAGTGATATTTTTGCTTTGCTGTACTTTCTGATAGTATCAATATAAAGGCACATATGAAGCCCTTCTATCTGTATAATATCAAAAATCGTATTGCTGGAGGATTTTAACCAGCTCCTTTTCAAATTCCCGGCTATAAAAACGTGAAATATGATATGATTTCTGTGTAAAAAAAAGATTTACAGCAGCATTCAATGCCTTAATATCAGTATTGATATCAATAAATTTATATGACCAAAGGTCTTTTAATAGCTTCGGAACATCCTGCGAGTCAACATGATGCTTACGGGTATTAAGACATAGAAGATGAAGCTCCTGCCCTGCATGGTAAAAACCTTTTGTCATATTAAGCATGGCAATGGCACCGCCATCATTTGGAGGCCAGGGTACACGGTTGCATATCTGTAGAATTCGCATAATTAGGAGACAGGAGTCAGGAGTCGGGGGTTAGCGTTGGATCGTCCTTTTCTTTCTTAATCATAGCAATAAGGCGTTTCAGGAAATTCCTGTAATTGAACGTAACAGAGTCCCTGTTTGCCCTGTAAGTTAGATACAAACCTATGGGCAGCAATACTATTGTTGATATCCACATTCCAGTGAACACCCCAATGGCGCCTTCCCTGGCAGCACGCTCACCGATAATAGAGATGACATAATAGATCAAAAACATGAAAATAGCTACTACGGTTGGATACCCGATTCCGCCCTTGCGAATAATGGCACCCAATGGAGCGCCGATAAAAAACAATGTGAGACAGGCGATGGAAAGCGAAAATTTGCGATGCCATTCTATTTCGTACTTCCTGATTTCCTTGTCTGAATTGTCGAGTTCTTCTGTGTAAGAATGGAACATGGTACTCAGCGATCTGGCTGTATTTTCGGCTCGAACAACAAAGTGCTTGGGATCATTGGTTGGAACAGAATATACAAATGGTTTATTGGCTAAAGTAGATGACATCTTTATGGTCTTTGTATTGTCTTTGATGGCAGATGGATCTCGAGTCGCGAACAAGAATTGTTTCGCAAAACCAATATCCGCAATGGCTTTTCTTTTCCTAAGCGTTTTTAATGAATCCACATAATATTGCAACTGGTTCAAATTAAGCATCACCGAGTTTTCCTTGAATAGGTTTTCATCTGTTCTTTTTAACTTAAATTCAAGAAGATCAAATTTAAGCTCATAAGTTTTGAACGTAAGCCTGCTCGCGGGGTCAGTGGGATGATGACCTTCTTTGTCATCCCTCAATTCCTCATATCTTGCACCATCATTTAGTTTTAGAGCAAGCCATCTCTGGTCGGGGCTAATCGACATTTCTCCTGATTTAGCAATAAGTACGACATCATCACCGCGTTTGTTAGTATGATCATATATCGTAACACCTTCTATTTTCTGGGATTTTTTATCCTTTTTGTCTATGTGGATACTGTAATCATCTATGCCATTATAAAATACCCCTTCTTTTATATCAAGGGCCGGCCTTGCCTGACGAACATCCCATAACAGGCTTTGAAACTTGAGATTTGCAACAGGAATGAGGTTATTTGAAAAGAAGAAATCTCCGATAGCAATCAATGAAATCAGTGTGATAAGCGGCACCATGATCCGTGCCAGGGATATTCCGGCACTTTTCAAGGCTACCAGCTCATACGATTCTGCAAGGTTGCCAAATGCCATAATAGATGAAAGAAGTATCGCAAGCGGCAAAGCTGTCGGCACAAAAGAAGCTGAAGCAAAGAATAACAGTTTAAGGATGACATACCATTCCAATCCTTTGCCAACCATGTCATCCACGTATGTCCATAAAAACTGGATGAGGATCACAAACAACACTACAAAGAATGTTGCAATGAACGGCCCCACAAAAGTGAGTATGGTAAGATTGAATATTTTTTTCAAACCTGTTCTAAACTATTTTCACACAAATACTAACGTTCACTTATTGGCCAACGTATTATTCACATGCGAAATTAAGGGATATGTTTGACAAGGGGGCATTGGGAAATGATCAATGACCAATGATCAATGATTAATGATCAATAATCAATACTATTAACTTTCGAAAATTTACTCCTCGACATAATTCGTTAAAATATTTCTACATTTACGAAGCGTTAACTGCACAAACCTATGAATAACTTTAAAATTACACGCCTTGGCATTTTTATATTCTTAATATCTTTTTCTGCATCTGCACAAAATAAATTTGTTGACAGCATTTTTAAAAACAATAAATTAAATGCAGGTATCGAAGCTGGATATTATTACTATGGTCCATTGGGTGGTAGTGTTATTTTATTGCCATCAATATTAAGCGTCAGGAGACCTCTTCAAACGAATATCAGGACTACCTGGGGACTTAATCCTAATACGAGCAACGATAACCTGCTTTCTGATAATCCGCTTAAGCACGCTGCCGGCTATGTGACCTTGCATTTATGTGATTATGTCAGTAAAAATGTTGATATCCTGGCTTCTATCACGGGCGAACTACGTGGCTCTTCTTATGGTGTATTTAATACAGGAAATACAATTGTATATCCCCAACTTCGGTTGCGTTACCATGACACATTTGATGTATTTAAAAGAAAACTGGCATTTACATTTTCAGGAGGCAACTATAATAACATACGGATTGACGAAGGGCTTACGTACTATAATATTGACGCACAGGCATTTCATATTTATGCCAGTTATGGTGGATTTACATACGAACAAATGCATATTGCGGACCTTTTGTACAGTATAGGCCTTAATATAGATGATGCCGTAACGCATTCTTTTTATTACACCAGCCGCAAAGGTAGAAAAGGCGAAATATGGAGATTTGGTATCGGATATGATGTTAACGATATCATATATACCTACAATCCAATAACCGGTAGTTATTACCAGCAATACAATTCGAATCAGTATTTCCGGAATTTCTATAATGCATACATAGCCCTCATCCCCGATTCCTCCTCACGGATTTATTTTCAGGTTTCGAATCTCGCCGGAGGACAGATTGATGAAGCAAATTCCAATGCATTTCTCCTGGGCGCAAAAAAGGAAATTCATCAAAAAAACTTCAGGATATTTTGTCGCGGTGAAATCAGGTATTATGGAAACTATTTTAAAGAAGATTTAAATGAAGACGTTGTATATTACAGAAATACCACACAAGGGGCCGTCGCAAGTACGCCCGCTAGTTACGGAAATTCAATTGGCCCTAATTTATATCCACTCCGTAATTATGAACGCCCTTTCAGTCAGTTTGCTGCATTTACGGAAGAGCAATTTAACCCTTATAGTATCGCAGGCGCGGCTTTGTACCTTGATTGTGATTTCAGGATCTATAAACAGATCTTTTTTAAAGTTAATCTGGATATTAACTACATGACCTGGTTTTCCCCTTATGCGTCGCTTTCACAAATTCCTAATTCAGCTTCCTTTACATATCCTTTTTATAAGACAGGATTTCTATTTCAGCCGGCAAAAAATGCAAACCTTTTCATCGGAATTACCAATAAAGGAATGAACCTCGACAATACTTACCAGACATTTTATTTATTAAAAGACCCTTATTTCTATTTCGAAGTAACCAAAACGGTACAAGGATTCCTGGAGCGGTGATTTTTCATATTTTATGGCAAGGTGGCAAGAAAAATACTAATTTTGATGTATATATTTCTGCCTGATGCACGAAAAGGAAACACTTGAATCACTGACCGATGCCCTATTTTACTCTACCACCGAAGGGATAATTATAACCAACAGGGCTGGCGAGATCATCAAGATCAATCAGAGCGCAGAGAAGATGCTTGGATATAATCATGATGAACTTTTAGGGGAAAAAGTGGAGATGCTTGTTCCCAAAAGAGTCGTTGATAAACATGAGGGATATCGGGACGGCTTTAACGCCCATCCAAAAGCAAGGTCAATGGGGATGGGTATGGATCTATATGCCGTACGAAAAGATCAAACCGAATTCCCAGTAGAAATAAGCCTGAGCTATTTTAAAAGGGGGGATGAAAATTATGTGATTAGTTTTATTATTGATATTACCCACCGCAAGAAAGCCGAAAACGATATCCTCGAAGCCAAGACCAATCTTGAAATCTATGCAGAAGAGTTGAAAATGCTTCACATGGAAAGTGAGCAAAAGGTCATTGAGCGTACAGCGGAACTGGCAGCTGTCATAAAGCAACTTGAAATTACAAACGATAACCTTGTGGGCGAGATGGCAGCTGCAAGACTTGCCAGGGAAGAAAAAGATAAAAGTCAACAGATATATTTCACTATTGGTGAAAATTATCCAAATGGATTTATCGCCGTATTCAATAAAAACATGGAATATGTCTTTATTGAAGGTCAGTTGCTTAAAGACCTTCATATTTCAAAAGAAGAACTATTGGGAAAGAGTTTTAATGACCATTTTTCTTCAGGTTATATTAATTACATCAACCAGAATTTTCAAAAGGCTTTCAATGGGGAAAGGACTGTTTTTGAAATGGTTTTTAATGACAGATACCTGCAGTCTTATGCGCTGCCACTCGCTGATAAAAATGGACAGGTGAACCAGGTAATGCTGGTAACACAGGACATTACTGAGCGGAAAAAAGCAGTTGAAGAAATGAGCAACGCCCTCGAAAAAGAAAAAACGTTGAATGAGCTTAAATCACGCTTTGTTTCTATGGCCTCGCATGAGTTCAGAACGCCTTTGGGTACCATACTTTCTTCTGCAAGTCTTATCAGTAAGTATAAAAGCGAGGATGATGAGGACAAAATGGTTAAGCATGTATCCCGCATAAAGTCTGCAGTGGAAAACCTGACGGGCATATTGGATGACTTTCTTTCCATCAGCAAATTGGAAGAGGGCAAGGTAAACTATAGCCCCTCCACAGTTAACATCAGAGAAATATGCGAAGAAGTAAAAGAGGAAATGCAGGTAACCGCAAAAGAAGGTCAGGATATCATTATTCAGAATAATGGCACCATTGAAACAATTGTCATTGATCGGCATATATTGAAAAATATCCTAATCAACCTTACCTCAAATGCCATAAAGTACTCTCCTGAAAATGAAACAGTTTTGATTCAAACTGATATCAATAAATCAAAATTCACTATCAAGGTTACAGATCATGGCATTGGCATACCAAAAGAAGATCAAAAACATTTATTCGATACATTTTTCAGGGCTGGAAATGTTTCCAATATCCAGGGTACCGGCCTTGGCCTCAATATTGTTAAAAAATATGTGGACCTGCTGGGAGGCACCATAAGCTTTACAAGCGTTTATGAGAAAGGGACTTCTTTTACCATTGTAGTGGATATTGAAAACCTCAAAGCACGTGAATCCATGGAACCGAGAGACGCGAATAGCTCCGGATTTGGCGGGGATAAATTATGGGCTGGGCTGGAATTGTAAATTATCTCCCGAATGGCCTGACCCCTAATGCCTAACGCCTTTTAATCTATATTCTCATCCAAAAACTTATTCCCTTTGCTCAGGTTGGCCTGATTTTCTTCTGAATCTTCTGTCAGTGTATATCTTGATATTTCTGACTCTGAAGAATGAGGTATGTTTTTGAGCTTGATCTTTTTGCGTTTATAAGCAGGCTCACGTTCCATATCATCAAGCCCCTTATTGGTTTTGATGGTTTCGCTATACTGACGAATACGCTGCAGTTTGTTTTCGTCGGATTCTTCACGAGCCGGCTTCACAAAAGATGCTTCCAGTTCATCAATGATGGGTCTGCTTTGCTGAGGCTGTTGTTGTTGTTTCAAAACAGGCTCAGAATCCCTGACATCCTGCACTGTCCAAAGATTTGATTGTACAAATGCCTTTTCTGCCGCCGTTTTGGCAGTCTCAATTACCGGCTGCTTTGCCGGTTCCGGCTGTGGGTTATGAATAGGATCATCATCAAGATTTACAACCTTTTTAGCTTCATTGCCTTTCAGCACACGGCTTTCAAACCCTGTAGCTATCAGCGTCACCATGATTTTTTCGCCCAGTGCTTCATCATAACAATGTCCCCAGTTCATATCTGCATCTATACCCGCTTCTTCCTGGATATAGTTGGTAATAATCGTGATTTCATCCATCAGTATCTCGTGTGTTCCTGATGTGATGTTCAATAGAATATGGCTGGCACCATGTATATCGCTATCAGCCAACAGAGGCGAGTGTAGAGCGCCTTCGACAGCTTTTATCGCGCGATCTTCACCATCAGCAGCAGCAGAGCCCATAATCGCTACGCCGCTGTTTGACATAACCGCTTTTACATCTTCAAAATCCACGTTTATATAGCCTGACCTGGTAATGATCTCTGCAATTCCTTTAGCTGCAGTAGCAAGGATATTATCTGCATGTGCAAAGGCAGCACCAATGGCAAAATTGCCATACATCTCCCTGAGTCTTTCGTTATTGATAACCAGGATTGTATCTACATTTTTGCGGAGATTTTCAAGTCCTTCTGTTGCCTTGTTTTTACGTTTCGGACCTTCGAAACTGAAAGGACTTGTTACGATCGCTACCGTAAGAATGCCCATCTCTTTGGCAAGCTTGGCAATGACAGGTGCAGCTCCGGTTCCGGTTCCGCCACCCATACCTGCGGTGATAAATACCATTTTGGTATTATTGGCAAATACGGCTTTCAGTTCGTCCATGCTTTCCATAGCCGCCTTTTTCCCGGTTTCAGGATCGGCTCCTGCGCCAAGTCCTTCGGTGAGGCTGTTGCCAAGTTGGATTTTTGTTGGCACCGGACTTGTTTCCAGAGACTGCGCATCGGTATTGCAAACGACAAAATCAACGCCCTTTATCCCCAACTGGTACATGTGGTTCACAGCATTACTTCCGCCACCACCTACGCCAACTACCTTAATGATAGACGATTTCAACTTTGGTATATCAAATTCTAAGTTCATAATTTGTTCATTAAAACTTGTGCTAAAATTAATACTATTTATTCAGAGTAGTCATCAAGATCTTCTTCTTCGAGCCATTTTTTTCCCTTTGCAAAGATAGAGTCAAACCACCTTCTTTTTTTCAAAGGTTCTGAGTTTATCACAACTGTTTTTTCATTCCCGACTTCATGGATTTTCTTTTCAGGCGCAAAGCCTTTTAAAGTAAGACCAATACATGTGGCGTAGATGGGGCTGTTTACTTCTTCAACCATGCCCTGGCTTAAATGTTCGTTCGGATAGCCGATTCTTGCATCCAATCCGGTAACATATTCTACAAGCTGTGCCAGATGTTTCAATTGCGAACCACCACCCGTGATCACGATACCAGCGATAAGTTTTTTCTCATATCCGCTGGCTTTGATCTCATAGTGAACGTGCTCAAATATTTCCTCAACCCTAGCCTGGATGAT
>Ga0207007_1277_pt1 | contig 12054 bp, 5 predicted proteins | sample Alteio_BWMinCont_85_FD_153487 | JGI IMG/M metagenome (GOLD analysis project Ga0207007, IMG submission 153487) | Enriched cells from forest soil in Barre Woods Harvard Forest LTER site, Petersham, Massachusetts, United States -... | ecosystem: Environmental > Terrestrial > Soil > Temperate forest >...
AAACATAGTGCTGAACCATTTTGGTTCAAGGCTCATCAGCCACATGAATACCATTACGCAAAAAGTTACCCCAAATAACGGCATAAACCATTCTGCAACACGCATTTGTTTAAAGTAATTCACCAGGCCGCCTTCTGTATCTTCTGCAATGGATGCCTTCCTGATTCTTTGACGTGCCCACCAGAATATTCCGAGAAGTGCCATTGAAAATAGCACAAATGTCCAGAAATTCAATAGCGGTCTCTGATTCTTAAGAACAGAATTATTTAAGATTGCAGGGTCTTCCAGATGCAGCCATGAATAGAGGCTGTAGATACCATAATGTACCCCACCAATAGGGATCATTGAAACGATAAAAAGAACAGCAGTTGCCACGATTCCAACGATTATATAACCTGACATAGCTTCAGGGATTCTTTTGATAACGGTTGGCCAGCTTGCTTTTGCAAGATATTTAATGGACATCCAGGCTACAGCAATTAAACTGAATGCCAGGAAATAAAAATTGCACAACAGGTAGTTAGCCCAAAAGCGTGTTGCTTCGCCTTTATCTACAAAAGAGCCAATGATAATCAGGAGCAGTCCAATGGCCCCTATACTTATGAACAATGTTTTGGCTTTACTGGAAAAGTTGAATTTTTCGACCATAGCTAAGGCTATTATAATTTATGAATTCGCTTTTGAATTTGTTGTTAACTTTTTACTTTCCTGGTTGTGTCAGCTGGTGTTTTTGCTTCTGTTCCTGCTGCTGCCGTCGTTGCCGGTGCAGAACCTGCCGCCGGGCCTTGGGCAGAAAGATATTTCACATAATGAATGATCTGCCAGCGCTGGGTTGGATTGATCATAGGTGCGTGAGAACCCATCAGGTTTTTACCATAAGTAACGGTCTGGTACATTTTGCCTTCAGGTAGGGTTTTTATATAATCAGATGTATAAGCGCCCCAGGATGGTTTCGGGAATTTACCGCTTGCCATTACCGGGCCGTCACCATTACCAAGATGGCCATGACAGTGCCAGCAATAGATATTGAAAAGCTTTTTGCCTTCTGCAAGGTTTTCAGGCGTATTAGGAACCGGATTCATCAAATTTTTTCCTGCTTCTTCGTACCCTTCGTTTGTATTTGGATACGGGTCAATATAATCAGCCTGTCCGCGTGCAACCGTTCCTTTTACAGGCAGCCACATATTCATGTTTTTGAAATACCTGTTGAAAGGGTTCGCGTTAAAGTGATGATCATCATCATTATATTCTGTTTGTGCATCATAAGGGATAGAATGGTACATATCACCTTCAGGGGCATATTCATACCCTGCATCATTTGGGTCATAATGACCAGATCCGGGGCTCCTGTCATGACTAAGCCCGTACATAAATAGCCTGAGAATGAGATAGCATACCAGCAGCACAGCTACGCTGAATACGCTAAGGGTCATAATGGGATATATCTTTTTCATTTCGTGTTTCTCTTCAAAATTAATGGTACAGGCCCTGGGAAATTATGTGAGATAAAGTCTTCGTTGCGAACTTCTACAACGCCATTTTTGCGCATGGTTTCTTTGATTTCTTCGCCACGGCTTGCATCTTCATATATCAATACAAAACGGTCATCTGTTTGCCTAAGATCATATAATACCGGCTCTGCGCCAGGAAACATTCCGCTGATCCAGAAGAAAGTAAAGGTCATTCCCAATGCTGAAAACAATACACTCCACTCAAATAAGATTGGAATAAAAGAAGTTAAAGGCCAGGTTGGCTTTCCACCAATATCTTCTGGCCAGTCAACCCGCATATCATAAGTCATCATCGTCATAGCGCAAAGGAAACCAATGCAACCAAAAACGAATGCGGCCACAGCTAGGTTTGAGCGTTTCACGCCTAAAAGTTTTTCGATGCCGTGCACGGGAAACGGGGTAAAGCAATCCAATACTTTGTATCCCTTTTCGTTTCCGTCCCGTATCGCACTTTTCAGCAAATCATCGTCCTCGAAAATGGCGACGATAGCGGGTGTTCTTTTTACTTTAATCATACTATTTAATACTATGTATATAAATACTTAATAATAATCTACTTATTCGTCTTCTCCACCGCCTTGTTCCAACGGATCCACAAAACCTTCTTCTCCCGGGTTTGAATCATGGGTAGCATATTTATGCCCGTTTCTGGCCTTATCAGCCATCACGAGGTCAAATGCCAGTTGTTGGTTATAATCCTGTCCACCGCGGCCAAAAATTGCTTCTACAGGTTTGCCGCCCCTGGTTGATTTCAAAATTGCTTTTTCTTCTGCAATTGCAATTACAGGAAGATATTTTGCAAACAGAAGAAAACAGGTAAAGAACAAACCGAAGGTCATCACATAGATGCTGATATCAACCCAGGTAGGGGAGAACATTGCCCATGAAGAAGGGAGGAAATCGCGGTGCAAGGCAACCACAATGATTACAAACCTCTCAAACCACATCCCGATATTGATAAAGATCGAAATAACCCAGATAAAGGCAGGGTTTCTACGAAGCTTACGAACCCAGAATACCTGTGGAATGATTGCATTGCAACCAAACATGAAGCACCAGGCCCATCCGTAAGGTCCAAAAACCCTGTTCATAAATGCGAATTGCTCATAAGGATCTCCTGACCACCACGCGATAAAGAATTCTGTCAGATAGGCGATACCAACCAGCGAACCGGTAAGCACCACCACTTTACACATGGCTTCAAGGTGACCGATGGTGATGTATTTTTCAAGTCCCATTACTTTCCTGGCCACGATGAGAAGGGTCAATACCATCCCAAAACCGGAATAGATTGCCCCTGCAACGAAATAAGGTGGGAATATAGTAGTATGCCATGCCGGAATCAGCGAGGTGGCAAAGTCAAAACTTACAATAGAGTGAACGGACAATACAAGAGGGGTAGATACGCCTGCAAGTATCAAAGAAACCAATTCGAAACGGTTCCAGTGTTTTACAGCACCTGTCCATCCGAAACTGAAGAAGTTCAGAACAAATTTTCTTAATTTTTTTGTGGAACGATCCCTTAGAGTTGCAAGGTCAGGGATAATACCAGTGTACCAGAATACCACTGATACGGTAAGATATGTACTGATCGCGAAAACATCCCAGAGAAGAGCCGAGTTAAAGTTTGGCCAGAGTGGGCCTAAATCGTTTGGTAAAGGAAGTACCCAGAAGCCATCCCATACACGACCCATGTGCAATACCGGGTAAGAACCGGCGCAGAATACCGCGAAAATGGTCATTGCCTCAGCAGAACGGTTGATCGAGTTACGCCATTCCTGTCTGAATATCAAAAGGATCGCTGATATAAGCGTACCTGCGTGACCAATACCGATCCACCATACAAAGTTGGTGATGTCCCAAGCCCAGCCGATGGTTTTATTCAAACCCCAGAGACCGATCCCTGTAAGGAAGAAATAAGTCAGCACACAGGCACCGACAATCAGAACCGTCAAAGAAAGTGAGAAAGCCATGTACCACCATTTGGTAGGCGCCGCCTCAGCCGGACCACAGATCTCATTGGAAATGGTCTTATAGTCTGTTTCTCCTACTATCCATGGATCTCGTATCGGGGATTCGTAATGCATCTGCGAATGAGTTTATTTTTGAATTATGATAATTGTTCAGGTGTTGTTCTAACTTTCGATAAGTAAGTGATGTTCGGACGCACGTTGAGTTCCGTAAGGATACCGTATCCACGTTTGTTAACCACCAGTTTACTGATTTCGCTTTCAGGATCGTTCATGTCTCCGAATACGATAGCATTTGCAGGACATGTCTGCTGACAAGCGGTTTTGATGTCGCCATCTTTCAATCCCCTGCGTTCTGTTTTGGCATTCAATTTTCCAGCCTGAATCCTTTGTACACAGAAAGAGCATTTTTCCATGACCCCACGGGAACGTACCACCACATCAGGGTTCAGTACCATCCTCGCTAAAGGATCGGTCATGGTATAGTCGAATTTATCGTTTTCGAAATATTTGAACCAGTTGAAACGTCTTACTTTATAAGGACAGTTATTGGCGCAGTAACGTGTACCAACACATCTGTTATATACCTGCTGATTAAGACCTTCAGAACTGTGCGAAATAGCATTTACCGGGCAAACCGTTTCGCATGGTGCGTTTGAACAATGCTGACAGGTTAGAGGCTGGAATACTACTTTGATATTTTCGTAATCAATTTTGCCATCCCTATCCAGTTTATTGATGTCCTTTTCTTCATCGTGCATTTTGGGATCTTTTTCAGTGTCACCAAAAGCATAATAACGGTCAATGCGCATCCAGTGCATTTCACGTCTGCGGCGAACTTCGTCTTTACCAACCACTGCCACATTGTTTTCAGCATTACAGCTTACCACGCAGGCATTGCAACCGGTACAGGCATTCAGGTCAATGGCCATACCCCAATGGTGACCTGGGAACCTATAGTCCTGCCACATACTCAGCAGTTTATGACCTTCGCCACGCTCATCTTCCGGCTGCCCAAAATCATCATTGCCCATCCTGGCAACAGTAGTTTCGCGAACCAGGTCGCGGCTTTCCATGTGGTGGTGGGTTTGTGTGAATGCCAATGGATAAGTGCCGGTTTTTCCTGAAATGGTCACCGAAGCGCCATCATAGATCACACTATCACCATCAATTTTTGCAAAAGGATAAGCATTAGCCCCTTTTACTTCAGCCAATACTTTGCCGGCTTCTTTTGATATCGTCCTGCCATAACCGTAAGCAATGGCAACGGTATTATATCGTTGGCCTGGCTGGCGAACGATTGGAAGTGTTACTTTATACCCATTGGCAGAAATCTCTACCGTATCTTCATCAGAAAGATTCTTTTCTTCTGCCCACTTAGGGGAAACAAGCGCATAATTATCCCAGCTTATTTTGCTGATGGGATCCGGAACTTCCTGCAACCATGGGTTGTTGGCATCCTTTCCATCGCGGATAGATACCTTTTCATAAAGTACCAGTTCTATGCCTGAATTTGAAGACGGTTTGATACGGCTGGCCGCTGCACTAATGCTAGACCAGTTTGCCGTAGCGATAGAAGCTGTTTTTGTAGCTCCAGTATTCATAAACCCTAATTCGAGTGCATGAACCCAGAAATCTTCAAATGTTTTATGTTCTGTCTGTTTTCCAAAATAATTCTCTTTCCAGAATGCCTGTAGATAATCGTAATAGGCCATCGGAGCATTGTTGACCATCGGTTTTTCCATCCATGTCAACAGGCTTTCCTGAGCCTGACGTGTTACGAATATTGGCTGGATCGTTGGTTGGGAAAGACTCACGTATCCTTCTTTAGGCTGTGCATCTCCCCATGATTCGAGGAAGTGATTGTCAGGTGCCATATATTGGACCTGTTCGCCGGTTTCGTCAATACGATCACCAAAAGAAACAGTTAAACTGGTTTTCTTAACACCGTCATTGAATTTCTGTGCTTCAGGCCAGGTATAGGAAGGATTTACGCCCCAGATAAACAAGGCTCCCACTTTACCTGCATTCAGGTCATTTACCAATGCGATCATATCTTTGTCAGAACCTGTACGCTGGTAAGAAGGCGTTGCAAGATCAATAGTAGTACCAATATTGCCGAGCATACTATTAATAGAAGCCACGATCAATTGATGATCTATATTGTTCGAATCGCTGATAACGATTGATTTTCCTTTATTCGCCCAGAGTTGTTTGGCTGCTGCCTGCAGGGAATTGCCCATCAACTCGAGACTTGAACTTCCTGCTGATGGTTTGCCAGCCATTTCTGCAACATAATTGTGCAAACGGATCAGGGCATCACCATATTGAGAAGGAGAAAGAACGCCACGAAGGTCAGCGTTAGACCCAGTCATTGAAAGCGTGCTTTCAAACTGGATATGGTATAAACCATTTTTCTTATTATCAGAACCCGGGTTGCGCGCTGCACTGTATTGTTTGGTGAATTCAACCGGTGAAAGCCAGGTACCAAGGAAATCGGCACCAAAACTTACCAATACCTTTGCATCTTCTATTTTATAAGTCGGAAGAACTGCCAGTCCGAATGCCTGGTTGTTTGCTTCAATAAGAGCAGAGTAAGATACTGCATCATAAGAAACATGCTTGGTGGTAGGGTATTTGGCTGTAAATTCTTTGATCAACGCCAGAGTAGAAGGACTGTTAACAGTTCCTGTCAATATCCTGATCTGTCCGCCTGAAGCCGCAACAGATTTTAATTTGGCCAAAACTTCTTTATCGAGATCAGCCCAGGCAATTTCTTTTTTGTCTTTGGTAGCAGAAGCCATACGGCCGCTGTCGTATAAACTAAGTACAGTACCCTGACCTACAGAACAAACACCACCTCTTGAAAAAGGCGATTCAGCGTTTCCTTCGATTTTAATAGGACGACCCTCACGGGTTTTTACGATCAGGGAGCAGTTGGATGCGCAACCTGAACAGGTAGTGGCATAGTAGTTTGCAATTCCCGGATCAATTTCGACAGGTTTTATCAGGTAAGGAATCACTTTCTTTACGGGTGTTTTGGTACATGCGGCCAGTAATGCTGCAGCCGAAACGCTGAAACCCATGTATTTCAAAAAGTCACGCCTATTAGCGGTAAGACCCGTTTCGGACTCGCCGAGTACATTTCCCAAAGGAAGTTTTTCGGCAAACTCGTTATAGCGCTGTTTTTCGAAAGCCTCTTCCTTGTGAAGTTCGTCGAGACCCTTCCAGTATTGCGTATTGTTGTTTTCCATTATAACCTGATTATATATCCCGGTTTAAACCTTTATATTATTAATAATGACATTTAGAACATTCTACACCACCCAACTGAGCGATGGTAAAGTTCTTATGTTTTTTCGCAAAATCAAAAGTTGCGGTATAGTATGGGTTGCTGGCATCTACTTTGGTTTCCCTGTGACAGTTGATACACCATCCCATTTCAAGCGTTGATACTTGTTGTACCCTTTCCATTTCCTGAACCCTGCCGTGACAGTTTTCGCAGGCAAGTTTACCTGCATTTACGTGTTGTGCATGTGAGAAGAAAACATGGTCGGGCAAATTGTGAATACGAACCCATTGAACAGGAGTGGGGTGGTTGCCGTACGTCCTGGTATCAGGATTGTAGTCCAGATATTTATAAATCTTTGCAATTTCTGTGGTTCCGTATTGAGGGCCGCTGGTCACAGCATCGTGACAATTCATACAAGTACTCAGAGATGGAATGCTTGCATTTTTTGCTTTGTTGACACCTGTATGGCAATATTGGCATTGGATTCCATATTGACCGGCATGAAGTTTGTGATTGAATTTGATCGGTTGTTCCGGCGAGTAACCAACTTGTGTTCCCAGGTCCTGTGCCCTTTCATAGAGAAATACCACTGACCATATAGTGCCGATAAAAAGAATACCGAGAATTATCAGGGTGAAATTAAGGTTTTCCACAGCCCATGCCCATTGACGGCCTAACCAACCTTGTCCGGAAGTTTGAGATTCAGGTTCTTTATTACTTTCAATTTCTTTTACCCTGCCCCTTACACTTATCAGCAACCATGCTACAAGAATCAAAAGACCCAAAAGAATGATCAGTACTATAACACTTATTTCGTAAGGAAGGCCGAAAAGCCCTTCATTGTTTCCAGCTACCATGCTTTAGCTATTAATGAATTTTGAATATCTGTTTTAATTGAAGTTTCAGTTTTATCGGATACGGAAGGATTATTGCTGACAAGACAATAGTCCTGATGATAGAAATTTTTAATTTGTCCGCAAACTGAACCTTTTACCTCTTTCACTGTTCTAATTCTGAAAGCAGGTAGATAAAATACCCGCTTAAAACAGCGGCAAATTTAGAAGATAATTCAGATTAAAACCTGTTTTGGATTAGCAAATATTAATTTAGATTCAGTCTAAATAAGCTGGGTCTTTTTGATACCCTGATATTTTAAATTAACAAATAAAGCCGCCTTAAATTCATTTTTAAGGCGGCTTCCTTTTTAACAATCAATGAACACGTTAAGTAAGGTTTTCTGCGAACTTTTTATCAATGCAATAAGGTCACAGTCCCTGTAAAAGTATATTGTTTTCCGGAATAGCCGGCAGCCTTTATCACATATACATAAGCATCCTGAACAGGTTCATGTCCCTGGAACCATCCGTCCCATCCTATATTTGGATCGGCAGTCGAGTACATCATCTGCCCCCAGCGGTTGTATATGTTCATCTGGAAACTCGCATAAGCACTGATCACAGGCTGGAATGTATTATTTACTTCTGCTGAAAAATAATTGGGCGCATCGGATCCGGATTTATCAGGATGATGGTTATCTGGCTTAAACACGTTAGGTATATATATCACGAGTTCCGGCTGAACATATACCGTAATAAATGTATCCCCAACACAACCATTTGATCTCACTTCAAGCATTACTTTGAAAACCCCGGTATCTGCATAAGAATATTCAGGATTTTCTAAATTAGATATTGCGTGACTTGAATCACCGAAAGTCCATCTATAAGTTGTTGCCGGATCATTATATGCAATTCCCGTGCTACGCGGATCCAATTTAAACCGTACCTGTGGCAAAGCAATGGTTGTAAACTGCGGTGTTGCAGATATAATCGGTTTCGGCGTTGCATAAACGGTAATCCAACTATTTTTAACAGTATATGCGACACAACCTGAATCTGATATAACTGTCAGTTTTACATTAAATTGTTGGGTGTCTTTTCCATTTGTTACACTATAGATATGATAAGGGTTTATACCCTGGGAATGCGGGCTTCCATCACCAAAATCCCATTCATAGTTCTTTGTAACACTGCTATTTGTAACCCCACCCACAGATACAGTGGAATTGAAGTGAACGGCAAATGGTTCACAGCCCGACCGGTCAGAATTGAAATCAACCACCGGCACCGGGTTGATATTGAAAGAGGCAATTGCAGTATATGGGGCACAATCTCCGCCATTTGAAGCCGTAGCTGTTACCTGGAAATTCCCTGCAAGCAACTGTTGTTGGGTAGGCTGATATAAAACATCCGTACTGTCATTATTCAAAGGTTTGAAGCCTTGATTGCTACCGCCTGAACTCCAGGTCAAAGTAGTAGCGTTGCTTCGTACCGCCTTTATCTCGAAATTGGATTGGCCGGCACAAACATTCGCATTTGTAGTAATGGCAACAAATGGACGCCCGTCCACTTTTATATTATGGCTCACCTTGACATTACATTCGTTTTTATTGTACCCAAGTGTGTAGGTCAATACGTTATTATTGCTATTAACGGTGTCAGCCACTTGAGGATTAAAATACCATGTGCTTCCGGTATTGTAAACTTCGGCGCTTATAGGTGAAGCTGAAAATCCGCCGGCTGAAGCTGGCTTTCCATTTATTGTTGGCAGCAAAGACACCTTGCCATGGTTGACGCAATACTCCCATTCTTTGTCGCTTGTTGTGAAATCAACATTCTGCGGTGCGGGAACTACATAAACGCTATCTGTTTTTGTAGTTGGACATATACTCCTCACAAAATCACCATATACCGTGTATTTCATATAGTGCCAGCCGGGACCTGCTGCCGCTGCATTAAAACTATAACCATACGTGTTATACGTTAATGCATTGGTATTTGTACCGTCACTCAATGACCAGAACCCATTCTGCGGGTTTGCGTACTGACCCATCTGTATTGGACCCGCGTTCAGGCATAGTGAGTCAAGTGAGGTTACTGCTACAATTGGATTGGTCCTGACTCTTATAAACACCGTATCATTATTGCTGCATGATGACCGGCCGTTTGAGGCAGGGTCAATATAAGAATAGATAACACCATAAACGGTGTCTAATACACCTGCTACATTGGGATCAAAAAATACGCTGTCCCTTTTTGAAGAATAGACAAGCGCTTTGGATGGGGTTCCATTCAGAACAAACCAGGTACCACCCGTAGGTGTTACATTCTGGTTGCTCAAAAGATAATATCCGTTTGCGGTGCAAATAGTCGTATCTGGCCCTGCGCTTACCTGTGGCAACTTGCTGATGGTAACTTTTATGGAATCATCTGTGACACATTTGTACTGGTTAAAATAAATATAATGTATCCAGCCCAGTGCAGTATTATTATCGGTTTCTCCCATAATAGAGGGATATAAGAAATTATCAACGATAGCAGATGGGTTCTTTGGATAATACCATTTCCCACCCTGGTGAGCCGGGTCAACATTAGGTGGGCCGGGATAAACTTCGAATGCCGGATCACTGATACATTTGGGCGGAGGGGAATATAGCTTTGGATGTGAAGGTGTATTGACATGTCCTTTTAAAATACCCGTATCTGTACAGGTAATTCCGTGATTACTCCGTCTTATGACTATTTCATAAATGAGTTCTATTCCCGCTGCTTTGAAACTATAGGTTGGGGAGGTGCTTAATATCCGGTTGCTATGTTCCAGGTCAATCCAAAGATAACTTGCCCCTGGCCCGCCTGTTCCAGCGCTTATAGTTACAGAATCTCCATTACATACGGTAGTGTCCCCGTATTTTGCCTGTACCAGGGGATTGAAGAATACATTTACAGTGTCTGTCCCAGCACAGCCTATAGAATCCTGGACGGATACTATATATATACCCGAATCAGCCGCAAAGATGGTATCCCCATGGTATTGATTCCTCACCGTATCTTTACCCAAAATCCAGGTCCAATTTACGACCGGCTCATGTTTTAAGCCTGTCGACAGCATGACTGGATGTCCCCAGCATCCGCGTTGATCCTGACCGAGGTTTGGTTTAGGCAATGGAATCACTTTTACTTTCATTGAATCATAGTTATGGCAACCATTTGGCGTAGGGTCCAAAATATTTACTCTAAAGGCTGTATCATGTGTTATCGTTTCGGTAATGGTTCCCGCCGTAAGCGAATCACCTTTTGAATTTTTAAAATTCCACCATATCTGGTAGGGTTGAAAGGCGCTTACCGGGGTTGCCGTCACACTTATTGTTGGGGAATTGCTGCAAACTTCGGTATCTCTTGGAAGACTTATTCCGGGGAAGTTCGCAATTTTTACACTGTCTTCATAATTGCGTGTGCAGCCATCCGGGCCGGTAATAATCAGAGAATAATGATACGTACCACCTTTGTTATATTGGTAAGTACCTGTGCGTCCTATTATATATAAAGGTCCATAACCGGGCGAACCCTGGCCCACCCATAAATAACTGCTAATTGATGTGGAAGATGTTGCTGACGGACTTGCCTGGAAATAAACCTGGCCACACTTGTTGACTGTGGCAGAATATATAGCTGAAGGTGCCGCAATCACGTATACACTAAATGCTCTGGAAGCCCGTCCCGGGAAAGGGCAATTATTATCTATAGCCGTAGCGATAAAAGTATACGGATAAGACCTCACATCCTTATCAGTTGGATACCAGCAAAATACTGCGGTGGGCCATTTTTGACCATTGGGAATAACCGTGAATGTGGCACCGTCCATCGTTCCGGGATTATTCCAGGATAATTTGACAGTGTCCTGGGGCGCAAGATCAAAAGATTTCACATTAAAACATGTCTGTTTATCCGCACATATTTTCTCAGAATATGTATTACTGCCATTGATTCCCGGTATCACAGGCGGTATGTCGTTAGGGCAATCTACAATTAAGATTTCCATACCTCTCTGTATCTGACCAACCACACGTTCAACTCCCAATGAATCCCTGCGATAAATGGTAACAACGATGTTTAATACCGTATTATCTGTTTTTACTGCTTTGAATTCAATATCCCCGGTCGTGGAATCAAGATGGAAACCATAACAATAAGGCGGTACAAAAGCAGCATCCTTATTTGGCCCGGCAAATATTAAAGGAGCATCTTTTGTATATGGAGGTATGTAAGGAACATCCACACCGGAAGCAGATTGCGGGATACCAAAACTATAAGATAAGGAATCGGCCCTGCCTTCAGCATCCCTGCTGTCATCATCAACCCCCGGGTTGTAAACAATACATTGGTTTACGCAAAAAATACCCACGGGCGGAATCGTAAAATACGGCGAACTCACACATGGTTTG
>Ga0207007_1278_pt1 | contig 12004 bp, 10 predicted proteins | sample Alteio_BWMinCont_85_FD_153487 | JGI IMG/M metagenome (GOLD analysis project Ga0207007, IMG submission 153487) | Enriched cells from forest soil in Barre Woods Harvard Forest LTER site, Petersham, Massachusetts, United States -... | ecosystem: Environmental > Terrestrial > Soil > Temperate forest >...
TATTCGCATCCTTTTATGCGATATACAGTGGTGTTTCTTTTCTGACAATCGTCGCCGTACTATTTGCACCAATATATCACCGGTTCCTGCACAGGTTTCACCTATATATCAGCGAGGAAGAAGAAGATGAGGAAGATAAAAATTAAAAGATTAAAAGATTGAAAGAAGCTAAAGAGTGTTTCAACAGCTCTTCAAGCCCTCAAATAATTTTCCATATCTTTGCAGCCCGATTTTTGCGGATGTGGTGAAATTGGTAGACACGCACGTTTCAGAGGCGTGTGTCGCAAGACTTGTGGGTTCGAGTCCCACCATCCGCACATTAAGGCTAAATTGAGTGCCGGGAATAACTTTCCAGCCTTCGTCACGCTTTCAGCTTTTTAATCTCGTATTTTGGTAGCTTTGCACTTAATTAGTTATGGGGTCAACAATTGAAAATAGAGAGCAAATTCTAAGTACGCTACATTCCCAGCAAGAACAATTGAAAGGAATGGGTGCACAATGGTTGGGTTTGTTTGGCTCTTTTGCAAAAGGCAAGCAAAAAAAAGACAGCGATATTGATATCCTTATCGAATTTCAGCAAGGCCAAAAAAATTATCGCAATTTTATTCATATTGCATATTTTCTTGAAGATTTGTTCCAAAGGGAGGTAGAGCTTATCACCCCTCAGTCACTAAGCCCGATAATGAGGGAGCAAATATTAAAAGATGCCCTGTATGTCTCCATCGTTGATTGAATTTTTAAACCATATTAAGAAGGAAACTGAGTTTCTGCTAAGAAATTCCCAAAACATCAGTTATGATGAATTTATTTCGGGTGAATTTACCAGCAGGGCATTTTTGCGAAGTCTTGAAATTATTGGCGAAGCGGTAAAGAAAATACCGCAAGAAATCCGAACTCAATATCCTTTAATTGAATGGAAAGAAGTTACAGGCTTGAGAGACAAATTAATACATCATTATTTTGGAGTAGATTATGAACTTGTATGGGATACTATTAAAAATGATATCCCAAAACTTGATGAAGCTTTGGTCATATTACTTAAAAATTTAAAATAACTATTCAATTACATACAGTTCATCGCCTAACTATTTCATATATAAAATCCTCATATTGAGCAAAGATTGTCTATCAAAGATTAAAGAAACACAATGAAGGCCAGCATATACCGCAGACAAACTTTTAATGCCGCTCACAGGCTTAATAACCCTGCCTGGGACAGTGAAACCAACAAACGGGTTTTCGGACTTTGCAACAATCCTCATTACCATGGGCATAATTATGTGGTGATTGCTAAAATTACGGGTGAAATAGATCCTGAAACCGGATATGTAATGGATGCAAAGGTCATCAAAGACATGATCGAAGACGAAGTGATTGAACCTTTTGATCACAGAAACCTTAACTTAGATGTACCTGAATTCAAAGAAATGAACCCAACGGCCGAAAATATTGTAATGGTAATCTGGAACAAACTCAGGGCAAGACTCGAAAACAGGTTTGACCTTGTTGTAACTTTATACGAAACTGAAAACAATTATGTTGAATACAACGGACAAAAATAAACTGATAACATACGACGAAATCGGTGACAGTCATATCTCTACTTCAACCGATACTCCTCTGCGTGAAGACGCCTTTGAACTGGATGATGAAACGAAAGTGGAACTCATAAGCAAACATTTTAAAGAGATCATGCAGATTATGGGGCTCGACCTGACTGATAGCAGTTTGAAGGGAACACCTGCCAGGGTCGCAAATATGTATGTTAAAGAAGTTTTCAGCGGATTGAACCCAAAAAACAAACCTGCAATTACCCTTTTTGAAAACAACTATAAGTATGACGAAGTTGTCATGGTTCGCGATATCACATTTTATTCCATGTGCGAACACCATTTTGTACCTTTTTTTGGCAAAGCACATGTAGCCTATATCCCCAAAGACAAAGTAGCAGGCCTGAGCAAAGTAAACAGGTTGGTACAGTTTTATGCCAAAAGACCCCAGGTTCAGGAACGCCTCACCATGCAGATAGCCAAAGAAATAAGTGAGCAGTTCGGAACGGAGGATGTAGCGGTGGCTGTTGAAGCTACCCATCTTTGCGTAGCATCAAGAGGTGTTGAAGATGCCACCAGCAGTACCATTACCACTAGTTTTATGGGGAAATTCGCAACCGATGAATATAAGTTGCAGTTTCTGACTTCATTGAAACAAGCTTAGTTTCAAATTAAAAAATTACATATTGCAGGCCAATATTGGCCTGTAACCCTGATAGATCTGCATTGAGATAGGTGCTATTGTTGATATAATAAGAGCCGACATAAATCCCCGATTGGTTTAAAAGTATTTTTTGATTATTGGAATCATAAAGCGGTATTTGCACAAAATTTGCAAAAAGCGCTGCAGTAGCATATAATTTTGTTGACAATTTATATCTGGCGGTAGCTTTTAGTGAAAATCCAAACCCGGCTCCTTTATTATCCAATAAATTAGCCGGAGGGTATATATATTGATTCACTATTGTCCTATTATCAATAGAATAGTCACCGTAAACTTGAACTTCATTAGTTTGAAATGAATTATAAGTAATACCTGCCCCCATGTTTAGTAATATTTTTTTCAAAGGCAGATCATATCCAATAAATAGTGATATAATTTGTATTCGCACGGTTGCATTAATTTTGTACGGAACACTATCGTAACCATGAGATTGCGCTTCTCCTGAAGTATCAATAAATGCAAATTCATTGTTACGTTTGGCATCCGGGATCCAATCATATCCTAAAAATATAGTAAATCTGCTCTTTTTCAAAGGCTTTGCTTCTAGCCACGCAGAAACCAATGGAGTGCCAGCGTAAGGGTTTTTATATAATCCAGTATACGAATAATAACTGTTAAAATCAGTCAAATTAAATCCACGATACCCTCCAGATATCCCTCCCATCAAATGATAATCTTCGAGAGATTGTCCTTTACAAACCATATTAGGGCCGATAATGGAACACAACAAGAAGATAATAAATGCCTTCATGAAATTGGATTTTGATTTTAGTAATAATAAGTGATATTATTATGCTAAGACGCTATTGCGACCATAAAGGTGAGGGAAAAAGACAAAGGCCGGCACAAATTGCCAGCCCCTGCCTATCTACACGAATTGAAATGAAATCTTTTATCGTCTTTTAATTCTGGAAGATGATTTTCTTTTGGATAACGTTATTTCCAACAATGATTTTAAAGAAATAGATGCCACTTGCATTTATATGCAATTGTTCTTTGGTAAACGTAACCTGTTGGCTTCCAAATCCGATCGGGACGTTCTCCTTTAGAAATATTTCTTTCCCGGTCAGATCTATCAGGCTGATACTTCCCGTTTGCATGGACCGTGATTCAGTTTGAAGAGTCACGGTATTATTTGCAGGATTTGGGAATAACGAAACAGATATACCTTCAGGAGCATTACTATTATTAATCCCGGCTACGAATCCGGTACATGCGTTACCCAAAACTGTGTCGCGATTCCCTTGCGAAATGAGTTCTGAGCGCCCAAATGCAAAGGCCCTTAAACGCCATACCTGCTCAGTAGTGAACATACATGGAGAAGGCCAATAGTCCATATAATCTTCAACAAGATCAGGTAAATCGGGGGTATCTGTATGGCAACTATTGATACCAATAGTGGAATTTATATTGGCCTGCAAAACCGGAGGCGTATCTGCGATGTGATCTCCCTGGAGGTCTTGATCATCGCTACAGCCGTCCTGAAATGGGTGGTACAACCCGAAATAATGACCTATTTCATGTGTCAATACCCGTTTGGTTTTACCCACAAACTGGTATCCGATCTCAACCCCATCAATCCAGGGCTCATAGGTAGCGGTCCACGGAAATTCCGCGTACCCGGCAAGTATTTCACCGGGAGGCAAACCCTCTGAACTAATGCTATTCACCACCCATACATTCAGGTAGCGTTTGCTGTCCCACCAGTCCAGTGATTTTACATTATCGCCGGCGCTGTCCGTAAGCGGGGACAATACCCTGTCAATCCCATTGGTACATTGACCCCATGGGTTTACCGAAGCCAGGACAAAGGTAAAATGGGGGTTGCCGATTCTTGACTTGAATATCGACCGTACCCTGTTGGTATCACTGTTCAGTTTGTTATAATCCATATTGAGCCTGGCTACTTCGTCAAATATGGTCTGATCGCTGATATCCTCAGGGCCATGGTTATAGATGATATGGAAACATATAGGGACAATGATTTCCTGCCCTACATCCTCGCCAGCAGTCTTGTTCTGAGCTGTCCTCATCATTTCCATATTGGCATCCATCTGGCGTTGGGCTGTCACCATCTCCGGATGCAGAGTGCTCATGTATTTGTAATACTCGTCAGAACCACAGACGCCCTGGCCTTGAGCGACATTGCCAAAAAATAAAACCGGGACAGCAATTGCGGCAATCAATAATGCCTTGTTTGTTAAAAAGTCAGAAAATTTCATATTAAATATTTATTAAAACTAAAAAATAAGAATAATAACAGATGAATCCGGTTTAATGTAAAACCGCGTCACCCCGGACACTGCCTGTTTAATAATACAGTATCCGCACATCAACAATCAAAAAAAATAAGATATCAGGATTTTGGAGGCGGACTGTGAATATCGAGGCTTATCCGCTGATGATGTTGGACATGCAAACTGCTGATAAAGAGATTCCCTGATAAAACAATATCTGGTGAAAGACAAAAACCTTTCAGGTATTCTTTTAACAGCTTTATTACGGAGCGATGGCCATCGCTTTTATGATCTGTGGCATTGATAGCAGAATCAGATTTTACATGATCGTCAAGACCCGCAACCAGTTGGTCCTCGTCATAATCAGCATAACAATAATAATATACTGAATCACCTACGATTTCTTTGCTTGAAACATCATACATACGTCCCATATATTGAAACTCGTCTTCATCCGTCATCTGGAACCTGGTGTTAGGCGAATTAGTGAGCGAAACCGGGATTTTCACCAGCACGAGTTTCTTTTTAAGTATCCCTGCTTCCATTCCTGCCCTTACCGTACTTTTAATGCACCAGGACATCACAGGATAGGCAATGTAATACCCTGCAAGATTAAACAGGAACAGCAGCGCAAATGATATGGGAACTAACTTTTTCAACACTTTGATTATCGAAAGCAAATGTAGAGAATAATTTTAGCAGACGACAATTAAAAATTTGCCATTTATCAAGTTAAAAAAGGATCTTTTTTATAAAAACAAAGGGCGCATACGATTGGTAATTAGCTATTTATTGAAATACATTTTATTTGAATTATCGGATACGATCTGAAAGGAAATTAAGGAATCATGACATTCCTTCCAAAGACTTAAGATAAAAAAACCTGAAAGTATTTATAAAAAAAACAACCATCAGTAAAAAGATTTGATTGAAGATTCAATACAAACCATCGTTACTGATGACTGTTGACTGATCATTGTTACCTGATCAAGTGCCCAGGACGAGACTCGAACTCGTATACACAGAGTGCACCACCCCCTCAAGATGGCGTGTCTACCAATTTCACCACCTGGGCAAAATTTAAGAGCGCAAAGGTAGGGAAAAAGTTGAAAATTATGTTTGGTGATTTGAAATTAGTCTTAGTTGCTGTTTAGTAAGGCGTAACTTATAATTATTAAGATTTATTCTTTAGTCCCAGAGGGACGACATATTGGTAGAAAATTGGTAAGCGTCATTTTGAAGTGCCATAGGTACGACATATTTCTTTTCGGAATATAGAAAAATATCATCCCTACGGGATTCTAAAAATCATCGTTTGTTTATTTCTACCAATCTGTCATCCCTATGGGATTCAAAACATTGAATCACAGCTAAATTTTCTTATAGAATAACCCTAATTTTATCTGTTTGGCGGAATTACTGGTGGGCCTCCAGGCGGTACGCCGCCATTCATACGGTTTTGCCAGTCTGGTGCCGGTTTTTCTACTACGCCTCCCGCCGTATAATGGCGTAAGGTATAAGTGAATGAGAGCATGAAATAGCGCTGCAATACTGCTGTTCTTACATCATCAACATACGCTGCCGTGACGGTGCGGGCAATGCTCACATTCTGGTTCAAAGCATCAAAAACAAAAAGCTTTATTTCTCCGGCATTGCCTTTGAGGAATTTTTTAGCAATACCGCCATTGACCAGTAAAAGACTCTGGTCATAAGTCCCTAATCCGGTATAGAGTGTATGACTGATTTCGGTATTGAATGTAAATCCCCTCCAGAATATCCAATTGAATTTAAGATCGGCCAGGTGCGTGAAATAGTTTGCATTGGCCTGCGCATTCAGAGTGTTTTTGACAATATTGTACGTGGAATTGTAAGACAGCGTAAAATCCAGGTTTTCACTGATATTACTACTCAATACCACCCCAGGGTTAAGCGCATAAGTATTTGCGTAATTGAGCTGGTAATTTAAAAGACCGGGTGTAGAATTGTAAGACACGCCGCCGTTGAAATTCAGGTTGCTGTTTATAAAATCGAATGGGATACCATAGGTAGCAAAAGCCCGTGTTGACCAATCGTTGTTGAGATTGACAGGATAGGTAAGTTGTGCACCCTTGGCAAGCTTATAGCCACCACTAATTGTAGAGTCCTTGTTTGAAATAATGGTAGAATTCCCTATGTAGTTTTCATTAAGATTCGCAGTAAAAAACAAAAAGAAACTATGCGCTTTGTCCGTATTGGTTTTGCCGTATCTGGCGATAAAAGTATTGTTATAAGACTGCTTAAGCTCGGGATTCCCTGTACTCAGCAACAGGGGGTTAGTGTTGTTTACCACATTTTGCAACTGCGTAATAGAAGGAAGGTTCGTAGATGTCAAATAAAACAATCGCAGACTGCTTTTATCCTCAAATTTTTCATTGAAAATGGCAGTTGGTAAAAAATTCTCATATAAGTAAGACTTTTGACCGCTCGATGAAACCGGGAATGTCTGTGAACCTTCCAGATCTGATACCTGGTAGTTCGCACCAATCATCAAATTTGCAGTTGCACCCCTGTAATGATAGCTTAACCCCGCCTTATTGGTTAAAGTAGTAAAACTATATTCATTTGACAATGCAGAATCAAGGGTCGTGTACTCACCTGTAAGTGCATTAAAGACATACGTTTCCTGGTTCAGGGAACTTTGGGTAAATGAAGGATTGTAGTTCACCTGGATCATGCTTTTATCGCCAATTGGTTCGGTATAGGCCAGGTTGGTACTAATGCTCTGGTTTCGGGCGGGGGCCGAAGCCTGCTGGTTGATGTGTACCATAGAAGTATCCACACCCGCCCTGTAGTATTGATTCACGGAGTGAAGTGTGTCTGATGCTGCTTTAGGATTAACATCAACCCCTACATTCCAGGAAAAGGTCCTGCCCTTTTTTGCAAACTTATGCCGCCACAAAAGATTGGCATTAAAATCATAACCACTGGTGGCCTGGTTGAAAGTATTGTTTGTCGCGCTACTTGTGTCTAAGGGAGCATATAGCGAAGTGCCAACCGTAGAACTACTAACGGTAGCCTGCTGATAACTTATTTTGGGAGTAAATATGAGGGAGTTGGAACTGTCAGCCGTATATTCCAATCTTACATTTGCACGGTGGTTATAATTGTTTGTATTGGACTGGTCATTTTCATTATAAAAGGTCGGAATGTTATTGGTAGCAAAGTACTGCCTGGCTAAGGAGCTTTGGGTATTGTTGTCCGTATTGTTGAAGAAATAACTTGCAGTGATATATGTTTTCTTCCCGATACTATCACTGAAATTGACACCTATTGAATTGGTTTTGTTGATCCCATTCTGCGAACCAACCAGGAAATTATTTGAGGCACCCCCACCATAACCGCCTGTAGGACTGTTAATACCTGCGCCCGCGCGTCCACCACCACCCCTTTGCCCGCTGCTGCCCATGACGCCCAAAAGATCCTGGGTTGCAAAATTTTGCTGGTTAACATTATTGCTAAGGCTGATAACCGATAAACGGAAATTATTGTCAAAATCATTGAAGGTTTCCCCGGCATTATAACGACCATCGGTGCCATAGCCGCCATAGATTTTACCAAACTGCCCGTTTCTCCGGTACTTTTTGGTGACGATATTTATGGTTTTCTGAGAATTGCCATCATCAAATCCAGTAAAAGCCGCCTGGTCGCTTAGTTTGTCGTAAACCTGCACTTTGTCAATAACTTCAGCGGGCAGGTTGCGGAGTGCGGTAGTAGGGTCGTCCCCGAAAAAAGGTTTCCCATCCACCAATACTTGCTTTACGGTTTCTCCATGTGCCTGTACAGAACCATCTGTATTTACAATGATGCCCGGCATCTTGTTTACGAGATCTTCCGCAGTCGCATCAGGATTGGTTTTAAAGGCATCGGCGTTATATTGTACTGTATCCCCTATTTGCTCTGCTCGTACCTGGTGCCCCTTTACCGTGATTTCTTTATAGGTGGAAATACCCAGCTTCAAAGAACCCAGATTGATATTTTGCTGCACCACCTGTACCTTGACAATAAGCGGTTTGTAACCGAAAAATGATATTTTTACAACGTATTTATCAGGCAATAATCCTGTTAAAACAAACCTACCGCCCGTATCTGTCAATATGCCTGCAACATTACCGGAATCTTTCTCTTTCCGGATAGAAACGGATGCGCCTGTAACGGCAGATTTGTTAATGGCATCAACCGCCTTGCCTCTGATACTATAGGTCTGTGCATAGGCCTCTGAGCCTAACAATAACATTAACAGGGATATATATAGTATTCTAATCATTGGAAAAGAAGTGCAAAAATAGGCTTTGGATTCGACCTGCAAATATCAGTCCTGTTTTCTTATGAATACGTTAATAAAAAGCTAATGCCATTTTTGAAGATAACCCGAATCGTTTTAAAAAGCTTTGTAATATCTTCGCCCTGGGTTGCCAATGAAAGCAGCCCATATATTGAAGAAGCGCACAAAATGGACGAGAACGCTTTCATCACATTGCCTCCTGAACAGCATCTACCCTCCACCTGGTACGGGCCAGATATGGAACTGCGCAAAGCCGACTGGGTGATCCACCTCAGCGAGGAGGACGTAATGGAACTCGAAGCTGCTGCAATGCAACTTCTTGCCTCACAAAGCAATATTGCTTCACTTCAGGCAGACAGTTTTCCTTTACCAGGTCTGGGGCCGCGCCTGGCAATACTTCGGGAAACGTTGATTCATGGCCCTGGTTTTTCCCTCATTAAAGGCCTGCCTATAGGACGCTATTCCGAGAAGGAAGCCGGAACTATATTTTATGGCCTGGGAAGCCATATCGGCAGTCCAAGGTCCCAAAATGCCCTTGGACATACCCTTGGACATGTACGTGATGTCGGACTTAAAAGCAGCGACCCAAATGCGCGCATATATCAAACGAAAGAACGCCAGACCTTTCATACAGATTCTGCCGATGCGGTTGGTCTTCTATGCATTAAAAAAGCAAAAAAAGGAGGCACATCTCTATTGGTAAGCGCTTCAACCATTTTTAATAAAATGCGGCACCAACGGCCAGACCTTCTTGAGTTGCTCTTGCAGCCTGTAGCTACCGACCGCAGAGGAGAAGTACCTGAGGGAATGTTGCCTTACATGCTTATTCCGGTATTTAGCTGGTACAAAGGCTTTTTGACCATATTTTATCAGCGGCAATATATAGAATCGGCACAACGGTTTGATGACGCACCACGATTGACACCCATGCATATAGAAGCCCTCGACATGTTCGATGCCCTTGCTAATGATCCTACTCTTAACATATCCATGAACCTGGAGCCTGGGGATATGCAGTTTGTCTATAATCATGCGCTATTGCACGACCGTACTGGTTTTGAAGACTGGGATGATCCAGCTGAAAAGCGCCATCTTCTGCGGCTTTGGCTTTCCATTCCAAATGACAGGCCGCTACCTGATGTATTTGCGTCACGTTTTGGCACAACTGAAATCGGGAACCGGGGTGGCATTATTGTGCAGGGAACCACACCTATTATACCCTGGACCAAGTGAAAATCCAATCCAAACTGGGCTCATTTGATTTGACCATGATTGTCATAAGCCTGGTAATCGGTGTCGGGATATTTAAGACGCCTGCCCTCGTTGCCGAAAAAGCCGGCTCTCCATTTGTTTTCTATCTGGCCTGGGTACTCGGGAGCTTTATTAGTATATGCGGAGCCTTAACATTTGCAGAAATCGGAGCGCGATTGCCAGAAGCAGGTGGATTTTACAGAATATTCTCACAGTGCTACCACCCTTCCTTCGCTTTTGTTATAAACTGGGTACAACTGATCGCCCTTGCAGGGAGTGCCGCAGCTATTTCGCTCATCGGTGCCGAATATATCCGCCCTCTCATTGTGCCTGCCAATATGCAGACCGATGCCGTGTCGCGGGGCATAGCACTAACGATGATGGTCGTTTTGTTTGTCTTGAATTACCTGGGCATAAAAACCAGCTCCCGGGTGCAAAATGTTTTAAGTTTTTTGAAAATAGGCATGATCCTGTTGTTTTGCCTTGCTGTTTTTGGCACGGGAACAGGGTCGGCACCTGTCATCCCCACTACCCCTGTTCATCCATCGCATAACGTCATTTCTGCCCTCGGGCTGGCACTGATCCCCGTTTTTTATACCTGGAACGGATACCAGTACACGGTAAATTTTGGGGCAGATGTTAAAACCCCTCAAAGAAATATCCCAAGAGCCATATTTTTCAGCATGGGGATCGTCCTGGTGTTATACATCGCTATCAATATTGCTTACTGCCGGGTCCTGGGCTTTGATAACCTGAAAGGGAATGAACTGATAGCTGCAAAGCTGGGCAGACAATTTTTCGGCGAGGCCGGTTTTAAGATCACATCGCTTGTGATTTTTGTTTCGGTGGTCGGCTATGTCAATACTTCCCTCATGTCAAACCCTCGGGTCTATTATGCTATGGCTGAGGATGGTATTCTGCCTTCGATTTTCAAAAAACTGAATAAAAAAACTCAGGTACAGGAGTTTGCACTTACATTTTTCTTTGCGCTTGTTGTCCTCTTATTGGTTTTTATGGACAATTTCGAAAAACTCATTAACAATATCACTTTTATTCATTGCCTTGCGCTGATGTTTGGTGCCGCCACAGTATTTGTCTTGCGTAAGAGGATGCGGGGAAGTGGCTATTCGGGCTTTCAGGTATTTCCCTCTATTTTGATCCCGATTATTTTTATGTTGTTTTTATTGTTCGTGTGTATCAATGTTTTCATTGCAGAACCGACAGTGGCTTTCATTGGTATTGGCCTTTGCGTTATAGGCTTCCCGTTATACTATACCATCAGGTTTGTACTGAACCAGGGTCAACATAAGTAGATTGCTTACGTAGCCATTTAACGCAAAACATCCTCGGCAAGACTTCCCCTTAAAATATCCACCACCGCATTGGCCATTTTGTTCTCTTTATCCAATAATGGATTTACTTCAGTGACCTCTAAAGATTTAAAATTTGGCATACGTGTAAATACCTTCAACAGGTCTTTTGTTTCTTCTAATGTCAATCCACCTTTTACAGGCGTTCCGGTTCCTTTTGAAATGGAAGGATCCAGGCTATCTACATCAAACGAGACATAGACCGCGTCATAATGCTCGAAATATTTTTCGATTTCTTTGGCCGTTTTTTTGGCTCCTTTTTTATGGATATCTTCGGGTGGATAATATTTTATATTTAATTTTTTCAGGGTATCCCATTCCTGTTTTTCAAGAGACCGGATATCAACATAAACCAGATCCTCAGGTAATAATTTTGGCGTGATCTTTCTTTTCCCAGTCCTTTTAATGGCCTCCCAGTTTTTAATGACTTCGGGTTTGATGGATTTTACCTGGTCTTCACGGTTGTCCTGCCCCAGTAAAATGGCAATCGGCATGCCGTGCATATTGCCTGAAGGTGATGTATAAGGTGAATGTATATCTCCATGCGCATC
>Ga0207007_1279_pt1 | contig 11935 bp, 7 predicted proteins | sample Alteio_BWMinCont_85_FD_153487 | JGI IMG/M metagenome (GOLD analysis project Ga0207007, IMG submission 153487) | Enriched cells from forest soil in Barre Woods Harvard Forest LTER site, Petersham, Massachusetts, United States -... | ecosystem: Environmental > Terrestrial > Soil > Temperate forest >...
CGGGCGCCTGGCCGGGAATTTGAGCCGGCGGGACGCTGTTTGGCGATCGATAGTACCGCAACGTATTGCGCGGGCCGTTCCCCAATTGCGCGCTGACGTTTCCGACTTCGACGGAAATAGTTTGCGCGCGGCCGTCACGCCAGACGGACAGTTGCGCCGTCCGCCCCGGCGGGGTTTCGCGCACCAGTCGCCGGAATTGCTCCGTTCCTTCCACACGCTGGCCATTGTACTCAGTGATGACATCGCCTTTCTTTAGGCCGGCCTTGGCCGCTGGGCTGTTTTCGCCTACATCGGAAATGGCCACGCCGCGAACCGCGGAAAGCTTGAGTTCCTTGGCGCGATCGGCAGTGACTTCCTCAATCGAAATGCCCAGCCAGCCTCCACCGTCGTCGGGCAGTGGTGCGGGAAGCTGGAAAGACCGCCGAGGCTGCGGTTCAGGTGTAGCCGGATCCTGCGCCCGTATCTGGTTTGGATGTGCCGCAAGAGCCGTCATTGCCAGCAGCATGCCGGCTAGCGTTGTGGTGGTTTTCGCGGAGATTGTTTTGCCGATCATAAAATTCTCCCTAAGCAAATTGGACGTCGCCACCAGCCGAATCGTAAGCAACCGGGGGTGCAGCCTAAGTCTGTAGCACAACCGGCCTAGCGCAGCCGGAAGGCCACAGACACAGTGGTCACGACGTTCACCGGCCAGCCACCCAGAAGCGCCGGTTCATAGCGCCATTGCTCCACGGCATGCGTGGCGGCCCGCGCCAGCACGGGATTTCCGGACAACACATCCATGCCGCTCACCGCGCCATCCCTGCCAATCAAAATGCGTAGGGTGACATCGCCTTCGATCCCCGCCTGGCGCGCCACATCCGGATAAACAGGAAGAATCGGACGCACCAACCGCCTCTGCTGCTCGTCAGGATCCACCCGGACTCCGCCCCATACCCATTCATCGAACATCCGCGTGACCATCGCAAACCGCGTGGCTGCCAGCGCGCTTCCTTCTTTGGATCCATCTCCATCCGCGGTTGTGGCCGCTGCCACGACGCTTGCAGCGGTCAACGAATCATCGACAGGCTGGCTCTGCCCTGACCATCCGCCAGCCTGTCGCCCGGCATCGGGCCTCCTCACATCGGGGGGCAGCGCTTTCCGTGCCCGAAGCTGTTGCTCGATCGTCTGCATCTGTTGTTCGGCCATCTGCCGTTCGGCCTTGGCATCCAGATACCGCAGCGCGATATTGCCCGCGGCGGTTCTTAGACGGATGACTTGGCCGCCGCCATTCACGGCGCATGTACCGTGCACGATGCGCCCGGCGGCGGAATCCTCATAACTCACCCGTAAAGGAAGCGATGGATCCGCGACGATGCGGTGATCCGAACCATCCGCGATCCGCGCATCGATGGTGACGGCAATTTCCCTCGGCAAGTAAACGATGATGTCGCCCTGGCCGGAGGCCAGTTCGGAGATTTCGGCGGGGCGCCGGATTCCGGGAGCGCGTTCCGAATCCGCGGAAAAGAACGGAGAAAACGAAGCCGTGATTGAACCCGTGGCGGTCGAAACGCGCAAGGGCGCTTCCACTCCCGCCAGGGAAATTCCTCCGTCACTCGAGGCCAGTTGCGTGGGACCGGCCAAACGAGCGATGCGAATTCCGCCGCCGCCGCTATGGGCGCGGATCGCTCCGGCTGCCGTGCCAAACTCGATACGCCCGCCTGCGGTTTCAGCTACAACTCCGCCGGCGGCATACTCGGCGACAATGTTCCCACCGCCGGTAAAAAGCTGCGAGGCGCCGTCCACGCGGCCCACCTGGATGGTGCCGCCGCCGGTGCGCAGGATGGCATCCCCGAAGACGTTCCCGGCCGTGATGGTGCCGCCGGCGGTCACGGCGCGCAACGCGCCACCGACGTCGCCCGCCAGAATGTGTCCGCCGCCGGTATAAAGGCGCGCGGCAAACTCAACGGTCGTGTCGGGATCAGGACGCCGCGGCTGGAGGTCTCCGATGTTGCCGGCGCGTATGTCTCCGCCTCCGGTGGAAAGCGCTACATGGCCGTCAATGTCCTGCGCCACGATGTCGCCGGCTTGCGTGGAGACTTCGAGGTCATAGTGTCGCGGCACGTGAATTTCGTAACTGATTTGCACGCGCGCGAAGTCGCTGCCGCCGGGCATTTCACCCATTAACGTGACACCGCGCGGCGTGCCGCTGGCCATGAGCAAAAACTGGTTGGCTAAGGCGACCGAAAGAGGATCACCGGCCTCGGCTTCCACGCGTACGCGGTAGCGCACCTCACCCGAGGCGTCGGTGAACACCTCCACGTTTCCCATGCCGGCGACAAGCCGCAGCCGTAGGGCATCGCGCGTTGGCACCGCCCCGGTGCGCACGACCGAAATCCGCCGCATCGCAGGCGAAGTTCTTGCGGGAGGCTGATCTTGTGCCGCAGACGACAGCGAAACCAGTGTGGCCAGCGCGCATACACTCAAACTGCACCACCACAAGCGGTCAGCGGAGGTTCCTATGAGCCTCATCGGGCGCGCGTATGCTTGCCTGATTCTCACGGCTGGGGACGAGTGAGCCGAAGCGGCTCCGCCGCGCCTGTTTCCATCGACGCGAGGCGTTCGAGTACGTTGGCGCTGCGCAGCCGGATGTAATGGTTGGGGTCGTTCTGCATGCGGTCCCGCAAGACGTCCAGCGCCCCGGCGTCAAACGGCGCCGCCGCGGCGCCGGGGGCGCCCAGAGCGGCCAGCAAGGCATTCACAGCCTCGACGCGCACACCCGAGTTGTCATCGGTCAATGCGTCGAGCATGGTCTGCAGGACATCGGGATCGTTTCCTGAACCGTCCAGCGCCTCCAAGGCTTTGAGCCGTACCGCGGGATTGCGATCATGCCGGGCTGCCTGGCACAAAACACCGCGAACTTGCGAATCGGAGGTGCGCGTTCGCAGTACGTCCAGTGAATCAAGACGCACACCCGGATCGAAGCGCTGCGGGTGGGCAATGACGTAGGTGAGCACGCGGCTGATTTCGCTATCGTCGGGCGATCCTTCCACCAGCATGGGGCGCTTGGAAAACATTTGTACTTCGACGCGCGGAGCGGCCTCGCCGTTCTCCGGCTCCATGTGAACGCCTTCTATTCCCATTGTCTCGAGATCCTGATCGCTGATTCGCGGCGCCGCGGATACGGTCATCAGGGGCTTGCCCGGCAGCGGTAGCGAAGTCTCGCGATACCACGCCTGCCCTCCCAAACCGCCCAACGCGCCAAGGATCAGCAGCGCGGCCGCGCTCCAGCCCGGATGGAATGCTAGCGCGCGGCCAAACCCGGTGGCCCAGTAACTCGCTGACGGCACTCCCCGCCACCCGCGCTGCGCGGCGCGCTTCTCCGCGTCATCGAGGGCTTCCGCGAGTTCGCTGCGGCAACGCGCCAGCAACAATCCGGAGCGGTCAATTCCCCCTGTCGCGTCCCCGTGCGCGGTGACGGCGTCGCGCATTTTCAATTCACGATCGAGCAGAGCCGCGCACGCCGCGCACTCCCGCGCATGAGCCTCAACGGCCGCGAACTCGGCGCCGCCGAGTTCGCCCGCCGCGTAGAGTACCGCCCAGCCTTCAAAATCCGCGCAATCGAGCCGTTCCGGCATGTTCTGTTCTCAGCGGAGTCCTTGCAGGTGCGCCCGCAGCTTACGCGTCGCCCGAAACAACGAATTCTTCACCGTTTCTTCCGTGGTGCCCAGAGCTTCGCCGATAGCACGCAGCCTTAGACCCTCACGATGCTTCATCTCGAAAATCATCCGCTCGCGCGGAGAAAGCGAGGCCAGCGCCGTCTCAATCTGGCGGCCAATTTCGTGTCCCAACACCTGCCGCTCGGGGTTGCCCTCTAGGCGCCGTTCCTGTTGGCGGTCGAAGAAATCGCCCGCCAGCGCTTCCTCGCGCAGCCCGGCGTTACCTTCAGGGGCCTGGTCCTCCGGGCGGCAGCGCCGCCGGCGGAGATGATCCAGGCAGGCGTTGGTAACGATGCGGTAGATCCAGGTATAGAAGCTGGACTCGACGCGAAAGCGGTGCAGGTTGCGGTAGATCTTCAGAAAGGCGTCCTGATAGACGTCGCGGGCGTCTTCCGGGCTGCGCAAAACATTGAGAATCAAACGCAGCACATCGCGATCGTAGCGATGCACCAGGGTCTCGAAGGCCGCGCGCTCTCCCGCCTGCGCGCGGGCAATCAAGTCGCGATCGTCAAGTTCAGCCAGGGCTTGCGCGCCGCCGTTGAGGGCGGCCAATCCTTCCATCGGCATGCTTTCGGAGGACATCAGTCGGTTCCTCCCAAGTCAGTTCCACCCCAATGGGGGCCCGCGGAGCAATCAAGCTGCGCAAATATCCCTGCTACCTTAGACGCACAAAGTGCTCCCAGCGTAACCACGCTCGGGAGCGAATATTTGTCTTCGCCCTATATTCACTGTGGCACTACCGGATACGCCGGCCATCGGAAAATATGGTATAACCCCCGCCGAACAGAGTTGTCCCATGCCAGGTTTCGCGTGAATACCGCCACCCCGCTAAACGCCACCCATTCGGGACGCGCTGCCCGCAAACTCACTCTATCCATGCTGGTTACCGCGACCTACTTCATGGTGGCCGGCGGCCCTTATGGCCTGGAAGACCTGATCGGCAGAACCGGATACTCGGCGGTTTTCGTTATCCTGCTGCTGACGCCCTTCCTCTGGAGCCTCCCCACGGCACTGATGGTCAGCGAACTGGCGACCGCTCTGCCGCAGGATGGAGGCTATTACATCTGGGTGTCGCGCGCCATGGGGCCCTTCTGGGGCTTTCAAGAGTCCTGGCTGACGCTGGCTGGCAGTATCTTCGATATGGCCCTTTATCCAACCCTTGCCGTCGGTTATCTCAATCGCTTTGCGCCCCAACTCACCGCCGGGTACCGCGGATGGATGCTGGAGTTGGCAATGATCGCCGTCTGTGCGGGGTGGAACATCCTCGGCGCCCACGCCGTGGGAGAAGGCTCATTGGTGCTCAACGTTCTGCTGCTGTCGCCTTTCGCACTCATCGTGGTGTTCGCGGCGATCCGGCCCGCCGCGCCAGTTGCCGCGGCTGCGCCGGCGCACGCGGATTTGCTGGGCGGCATCGCCATCGCCATGTGGAATTACATGGGCTGGGACAACCTCTCCACCATCGCGGGCGAGGTCGACCGCCCGCAGCGCACCTACCCGTTGGCGATGCTCGGCTCGCTGATCCTTGTGGAATTGAGTTATTTGTTGCCGATCGCCGCCGTGGCGCATGCGCGGTTGGATCTGCGCCTGTGGTCCACCGGGGGCTGGGTAGACGCCGGCCGGGTACTCGGAGGGTCGGCGTTGGCGATGGCCGTGGCCGCGGCTGGGGTTATCGGCGCCTTCGGTACCTTTGGAACGCTCATGCTTTCTCTCACGCGGCTTCCCGTGGTCATGGCTGCCGACGGCTATTTGCCGCGGCCCTTGACGCGCCTTCACGCGAAAACCGGCGCGCCGTGGGTTTCCATTGTCGTCTGCGCGGTGGCATGGGCCGCGTGTCTGCCGCTTGGATTCGTGTCGCTGCTGATCATCGATGTGCTGCTGACGGGCATGAGTATCCTGCTGGAATTCTGGGCGCTGGTGGCGCTGCGGATTCGCGAGCCCGACCTCGCGCGGCCTTACCGTGTGCCCGGAGGTCTGGCGGGAGCCATCGCCCTGGGCATTCCCCCGCTCGGGCTGGTGATCCTGAGCGTGGTGCGCAGCAAGAGTGAACAGATAGGGGCTACCAACGAGTTGATGATCGTTCTGGGAATTCTGGCCTTGGGAGTGGTCTGCTATTTCCTGAGTGCGGCGTTACGCCGTCGAACGGCGGCGCGGTGACGCACCCGCGAAGATTACGTCTCGCGCGGGTGCTCGCTATTCCAGGGACGCGCCAGCCGCACCAGGCCTAATACCGCGACGCAAATCAAAAAATCGATGAGCAGCCCCAAGTCGATGTGGGAAAATCGATGACGGAGCGCTGGCGGCAGCCCCGGTTCGATGAATAGATACACAACGTTCCCGGACAGAATGGCAACCAGGTATTCGGCCCAACGCCGGGCTATGGATACTCCCTGGGTCATTTGCCGGTCGACCTGTTCGCGTCCTGGCATACCCCTCGCCTAGGGCTGCATCCCTTTATACAACAACGACGAGTTGCTAGGCGTTCTGGTTTCGGGCCTTCCATTGCCATGTCCCCAAAGGCCACAGCAGCAGCGCGACCCCGACCGCCAGTACCGCCCAGCCATTGGCCCGGAAAAACGCATTGGGCTGGCGCAAAAGGTCCACGGAGGATGAGACCATCAGCGCCAGCATGGCCGCCACCAAATACCCTAGCAGATTGAACCGCGCAATGCTCCGCGAACCCCACAAGATAAATGCCAACACCGCGAATAACCCCAACGCCTTCTGCACAAAATCGCCGGCGCTTCCCCACTGCGTAGCGAACACCACCGCGCATACCGCCAGCAATGCCGCTTGTATCGAAGTGCGTCGCAAGTAGCAAGATGCAAAGCCCGATGCCAGCGCCAGCATGCCGACAGCGATAAAGCCAAGGGTGACGCCGCTCGCTGCGGTATGCACCGCGGGCCACGCGAAGTCGAGCTCCCGAGGGACACTTGCCGGCAAAAACCGTTGCGGCACAACCCAAATCCGCGTAAACAGGGCCGAAAGGCGGCCGAATCCCACGAGCGCCAGGGAGCCGCCCAGTCCTATAACGAAGGCATCGCGGTAATACCGCGCAGGCATGTCTCGCCATCCGGGCTGGCACTCGGCTCCATGGGACCGCGTCAGGAAAAAACATGCCAGGCCAAACAAGAAAACTACCGCAGAGTAGATCAGCATCGCTCCGAACGAAAGACCGATCAAGTGCATGCTCACAAAAGAAATGAAAGGATCTTGCGTCGAGTAGGTCTCCAGATACTGCGGCACCTGAGTCGCGAACGTCGCCACCGCCGCAACCAGCACCACCAAAAGCCCTCCGGCCAGGCTCCGCCACGGCACCACATCGATCGATTGTTTGAGGTTGCGCAAATAGGCCACCAGCACGGCAATGCCAAACGCCCCGGCGAGCAACATCACTCCGATGACCTGCGCGGTGCCCGCCAGATTTGTTTGCTCCTGTTTGCGCGTCCAATCTTCTGGCACGTGAATGAAAACGCGGTATCCGGAGACCTCCTCGCCCTGAACTTGCAATTGCACGCGCTGGTGTGCGTCGCCTTCCGCCGCCGTGTGGGTGAGCGGCGAGGTCTCTTCCCAGGTGAAGGTGTGATCGGTACGGGCAGGGCGCCTGTCGGAAGTGGACTCCACCAGATTCCATTGCGCCAGATCGAGACCCTTGTTTTCGCGAAGGAACGCCGCTGCCTTTGCCAGGGCATCTTCCTTGCTCAGGTTGAGTCCGGGTGTCTCCTCGGCAAGCGTATGGTGCACGGAGTGCAATGCGCCGTCCGGGCGCAGCACGACCAGGTATTCTTCCTTCTGCGAATCGCGGAAATAGCGCACCGTCCAGAATGCCGATGGCACCTGATCGCGGTAGATGCGGTTGGCAGCCTCCACGCCGGCGCTGCGGCGCAGAAATTCGTTCACCGACGCGTCGAATGTGTACGTGATCGTTGCCGCGCGGCGGTAGCCGACGGGATCTACTTGCCGCTGACGTAGTACGTCATCGGTTTGCGCCTCTGCCTGCCGCGCGTCGATGGAAAATCGTACGAAATCGCCGATCGCCTGGGGTTTCACGGCCCAGAGGAGAATCACCCCGAGCGCGCCGCACAGCGCCGCAATAGCGAGCGCCCGCGCCGTGAGCGGTTGGTACGTCGGCGCGTGTCGCACAGGCACAGTTTCAGCCGGCGCTTCCGCCACTTCGACCAGCGGCTCGGCGCTATTGAGCAGCGCCGCCTGATCCGCGAACCCTCCGCGCGCCAGATACAACAAGCCCGCAATGCCCACCGGAATCAGCGCGCCCAGACCGACGAGTGTCCCGGAGATGCGGCTATAAAGATCGGCCGAACGCATCAGCGAAAGGCTGATGAGAAAAGCGTCCACGGTGTAGTGCCAGACCAGCGTCGCGACGATCCCCCAGCGCAGCATCACCAGCCCGGCGACGATGCCGATCAATCCCACCTCGATGCCGCGCACATAGGCCGGCTCCTGCGGATAGTTGGAGTGCAGGAAGCCCCAGGCGAACGCCGGCAGCACAACGGCCAGAAACTGCGATTTGGTCATGCGCAGTAAAAAACGGACCGAAAACAGCCGGAAGAGAAACTCCTCGCTGGCCGCCGCGTAGATGGCGATGGTCAACGGATAGATCCACGGCAATGCGGTGCTCAGCGTGTCTGAATACGCCAGATCTTGAGGCGCCCAGAAACCCACGCGCCGCCCGAAAACATAAAAGAGCACGACATATCCGATGTGCGCTCCGGCCAGGCAAAGCCCGATCACACCGGAACGGAAAAACTCCTTGGTTTGCAAGCCCGGCAGCGTAAATGCACTTCCCAATCGCAAGCGGTCCGGTTGGCCGGCGCGATACAGAGGCTCGCCCGGCAAAAAGGCTATGACCACCAGTAGCGCCTGGAGGAAACTCAAACCCAGGGCCGCGCCCATCTGACTGGCGATAAAACTGGAATAAGAGCTGTTGGTGTCGTAGCCGGCGCGCGTCAATGGCCACTGGTTTAGCTGCATCACGAAATACAGCCCGGTGATGAACAAGCCCAACATGAGCGCGCCGCCCCACCGAGCTTGACCGCGGCGGGCCATTACCAAAACCACCGAAAGCGCCGCGCCCAGGAGCAGAGCAAAGGGAATCGTGGCCACGGTCTCGAAGAGATTGTTCGAGGAGCGCAAGCGGTCATAGCTGCGCTGCCATGCCTCGGGTACTTTGAGGGACTCTTCGTAGCCGCCGATGCCGTCGCCGCGCAGAATCACGCGCAACCGGTAGGGCGCATCCTTGGCGCGAAAGCCGGTGCGCTCCCAGGTAAAGGCCCAGTCGGTGCGATTGGGTCGCGCAGTGGAGTTGGCCTCTTCGGGAAGATAGGAATAGGCCCCCAAAGGCGTGCGCAAGGTTTCGCGGAGGAACTGTTCGGCGCGTGCGCGCGCCTCGGCGCCGTCCAAATGCGCGCCGGGCGCGGCCTCCTCCAGGGTGTGCTGGTACCCTACAATTCGCCCGCCCGGATCTACCCCTACGTGAAACTCTTCCTTCTGTAACGGCTTGAAAAAGCGCGCGTCCCAATACCAGACGTTGACCTCGGAAGACATCAAACGATTTGCTTGCTCCAGTCCAACCTCGCGTTCCAGGTAGGTTTTCTGCTGGTCATCCACTTCGAAAACTACAGTGGCTTGGTAACCGTCGAGCCGGGCGCCCTGTGCGGCCGCAAAACTGCGCGCTTCATCGAGAGCCTGCGCGCGAGTGACCTTGAAATCGACCGCGGCTTCGGGAAAGGCATTGAAGAAATACCGGTAGGCGACGCCTGCCCCCGCCAGCCCCAGGAGCAGCCACAGCAACAATACGCGTGCGTCGTGCCCGTCCAATCGTTCCCTTGCGCGGATCGGCTGGAATTCCTGAGACAATCTACTCTCCGGGCGGGCCTGCGTGAAACGGCCGCGGTTCTGCGAGCGTGGGCTCGTTCAATCTATCCATACGCCTTGAGCGAATGCAAGCAACTACCCGGCCATGATTGCCATTCTATCCGTCCTGCGCTTGTCGAAGGAAAGCGCGGAGGTCTAGCGATCTCTCCGCTCGATGATATAAGTATCTTGTCGAACCGATGAGTCTTACTCCCGCCACCGAAGTGAAATATCTGAAGGGCGTTGGCCCGCAGCGTGCCTCCGTCTTCACGACGCGCGGCATCGAGACCGTCGGCGACCTCCTGAACTATCTCCCGTTCCGTTACGAAGATCGCATCCACTTCAGCAAAATCGCCGAGATCGTTCCGGGGGGAATCTACACCATTCAAGGCACGGTGGCCGAGGGTGGGCTGGCCCGCTTCCACGGCGGCCGCGGCGCGATCTACCACCTGCTGGTACAGGACGCGAGCGGCATTCTAGCTTGTAAATTCTTTCACGGTGCCTACCTGGAGCGGCGCTTTCGCGCCGGTCAGCGCATCGTCCTTCACGGCAAGGCCGAGGGCGATCCTCGCCGCGGCATGCGGACCGAAATGATCAATCCGCAATTCGAACTGCTCGGCGCCGAGGAGGTGGACTCCACTGAAGTGGGGCGCATCGTTCCCATCTACGAAGCCATCGGCGCGGTCAGTTCGCGCATGATCCGGCGCCTGATCCACACCTCGCTCGAAAATCTGTCCTCGCCGCCGCTCGATCCGCTGCCCGCTGAGCTGCTGGCGCGCCATGGATTCCCTTCGCGCCGCGACGCCTTACGCTTCGTCCATTTCCCGCCCTCCGATGTGCCCCTCGAAACGCTCAACGAGTTCCGCTCCCCGGCCCATCGCAGGTTAATTTTCCAGGAGTTCTTCTTCTACGAGTTGAGCCTGGCCCTGCGGCGGCAGCAAGCAGGGCTCCGCCCCGGCATCGCTTTCCGCGTGCGCGATCCGCAGATCCGCGAAGCCGTCAAGCGTATCCTGCCCTTCAAACCCACAGCCGCGCAGAAGCGCGTGCTGGCCGAAATTGCCGCCGACCTCGAACGGCCTGTGCCCATGCACCGTCTGCTCGAAGGCGATGTAGGCAGTGGTAAAACCATCGTGGCGCTCGAGGCTGCGGCCATCGTCATCGAAAATGGCTGGCAGGTCGCGCTGATGGCGCCAACGGAAATCCTGGCCGTGCAGCATTTCCTCTCCGCCCGGCGAATCTTCGCCCCGGCAGCCTACGCCGTTGAGCTGCTCATCAGCGGCCTAAAGCCCGCCGAGAAGCGGGCCGCGGCCGAGCGCGTGCGCACCGGCGCGGCGCAATTTGTGGTCGGCACCCATGCGTTGCTGGAAGATCCCATTGCCTTTGCGCGTCTGGGACTGGTCATCGTCGACGAACAGCACCGCTTCGGCGTCCTACAGCGCAAGCGCCTCATCGAAAAGGGCGCGATGCCCGATGTCCTGGTGATGACCGCCACGCCTATTCCGCGCACGCTTTCGCTCACGCTCTACGGTGACCTGGACATTTCCGTGATTGACCAGATGCCGCCGGGGCGCCGTCCCAGTGAGACACGATGGTCCGCCCCCGAAAATCTTCCCGGCGTTTGGAATTTCATCCGCCGCGAAGTTTCCAGCGGCCGGCAAGCCTATGTGGTCTATCCGGTGATCGAGCAATCGAAGTCCGCCGCCGCCGAGCGCTCGCTCAAGGCCGCCATCGTCGAATACGAGCGGCTGCAAAAAACGGTCTTTCCAAAGCTGCGCCTCGGACTGCTCCACGGCCGGATGCGCAGCGATGAAAAAGAAGCGGTGATGGATCGTTTCCGGCGCGGCGAAGCGAATATCCTGGTCTCGACGACGGTGATCGAGGTCGGCGTCGACGTGCCCAACGCTACCGTGATGGTCATCGAACACGCCGAGCGCTTCGGCCTGGCGCAACTCCACCAGTTGCGCGGGCGTATCGGCCGCGGCGGCGAAAAGAGCACCTGCCTGCTGATCGCCCCGAAAATGGTGAGCGAGGAAGCGCGCCAGCGCCTGGAGACCATGGTGGCTACCAACGACGGGTTCGCCATCGCCGAGGCCGACCTGAGGCTGCGCGGTCCCGGAGAATTCTTCGGCACCCGCCAGCACGGCGCTCTCGGCCTGCATGTGGCCAATCCCTTGCGCGACCGCGAATTGCTCGAGCTCGCCCGCCGCGAAGCCTTCGTTCTGGTCGAAAACCCCGAGGCCGAAGCCGTTCGCCGCCATCTGCTCGGCAACCTCGAACCGCAATGGCAGCGCCGTTACCAGTTGGCCTCCGTGGGTTGATGCCATGCGCGTGATTGCCGGAACCTATCGCAGCCGAAAACTTCACACCCT